>Ga0268386_10000378_pt1 | contig 27709 bp, 30 predicted proteins | sample RVTome_15_FD_200260 | JGI IMG/M metagenome (GOLD analysis project Ga0268386, IMG submission 200260) | Soil microbial communities from uranium-contaminated site in the Upper Colorado River Basin, Wyoming, United States - RVT150D86... ... | reverse complement strand
ATGACCGACGGGAGAGCACCTCCCCGGTGAGGTCACAGGCGACGGCGAGGGTGTTGGTGATGGTCCCGTACTTGCGGATGTTGCGGTGGAGAAGGGCGACCCGTTGCTCCGGTTCGTCGGTGACGATTTCTTGTCGATTCACCCACCGTCCCTACCAGGGCTTTCGTCGCACCTATGACCTTCGGGTTTCTCGGATGAGCTGTTCGAGGGTGGCGGCGGCTTCGGCCTGCATGGCGGTGAGGACATATTGGAAGGTAGCGATGGTGTGGGCAGGGTTGGATTGGCCGAGCGTTTGGTCACCACCGTGATCGGGATCCGCTCCTTGAGTAGCCAGGTGGGCATGAGTGTGGGGGAGCTCGTGATAGGTGAGAGCGGGCACGTCGCCTCGGCTCACGAGGGATGAGATCCCTGTGATCGATAGCTGGCTGGTTCCAGGATTCTGCGACCTCCTGGAGACGATCACGGTTCGTGGTTGTCTCTTGGCTGACAGTGTCCGCGTGTCCGACCCACAAGCAGCAAGAGGAACCTGCGAACATGGCGAGACTCTTCCGTCAGCTCGTCGAGACGTCATCAGCAAGGCGGTTACGCCCCGTCAGCACGTCCTCCTGCAGTATCTGCTGCATCCACTCGGGTTCTTCGAAGATTGGGCTGTGTGCGGAGTCTTGGAACGTATAAAAGCCCTTAACCGGGGCTTCGAGCTCTTCAAGGAATTCTCGTGCCAGCGTGTAGTTGACCGTGTAGTCGTAGATTCCGGAGACGAAATAGGTCGGTACATCGAGGGTGACTATCTCTGCGGTTAGATCAGTAGTGATCATCTCATCCCAGATCGAGCTGACGCCGGACTGAAACTTGCCGCGCCATAAGTTGACCTTTTCGCCCAATGTGTACTCAGGAAAACGCCAAGAGGGTAAGAAGATCCCGGTCAGGACTGATTTGATGTTGTGGGTCGTGCCGATACCCAGGCTGTGCATGGCCGTGTCCCGTAGTGAAAGGTATTCTCTTGGCGTTCCGCCAGCCTTCGTCACCGCTGCTGCCTCGAGTTTCCGCGCCATGTCGGTGTTTCCCTTGGCTCTGAACTTCTCAAGCATGTATTCGTAGGCCAGCATCTCAGACTCGAGCTGGTTGGACACTTGTGCCACACCGATGTATGCGTGGTAGCGCTCAGGGGACCGCGCCGCGGCATATAGCCCAATGAACGTCCCACCCGAATGTCCCATGAGGTATACCCTCTCCTTGTCAAAGCGATCGCGCAAGTAATCCGTCAACGCCAAAGTGTCCGATATCAGCTGGTCCGTCGTGATCGATTCCAAGGGGGCGCCGGGGTCGTAGGAGAGCCCGGAGCCGCGCATTTCCCACCAGACCACGGTGAAGTCATCTTCGAGACCTATTGGATACCGCTGGGTCAGGAAGTAGTCCGGTAGGCCCCCGTGAAGGTAGAGCAACACCGGATTCGCCACGTTCTTGCCTTTGATGAACATCCCTTGCTTCACGCCGTTGATGGCTATGAAGGTTTTCTCGGAGATGCTTCCCGCTGACAGGCGACCGTTGTCATCAAGGAATAGCCGTGGATTGCCTGGACTCCAGAGCAGGAGCTTTCCGACAAGGACAAGGACAGCAGCGAACAAGACAACGGCCAAATACAGCATGTCCTAGCCCTCCTGGTCGAAATCGACGAGGAAGGCAATCAATCTCTCGGTTTCGGCAGGGGTCCAATCCTCGGGGCGGGTTACCGCGATCCAGGCCCGAGCGTTGGCCTGCTTGGTGTAAAGGTGGCCATAGCCTTCGGGGATGGAGCCGGCTGCGGGGAGATCCATCATCACCTGCCATCCGGTGATCAGTCGGGCGTAGTGGAAATCTTCACTGATCTCGGCTCCGCGTTGGCCGTCGAGGAGCCAGTCGGGCTGGGTGAAGAAGAGAGACGGCGAGAAGAAGACCACCGGGTCGGAGGCATGTTGGAGGTAGACAACCCTCGTCTCTCCCCATTCCTCCGCTTCTTCCGGAAGGTCTAATGCGTTCTCTCCGTTGCTGAACCGAACGGTCCGTCCTCCCTGGTAGACAGGCGTCACCGGTGAGCTGCCCGGATCTCGATTCGCCACCAGCTCGTTCCACAGCTCGTTCACGAAGGGAGGGCCTACCATGAGGGCTCCGTCGATGGGCTCGTTGACGATGTTGATCGACGTGAGAATTGCCTCGACACCGTATGCGCCGAGCGAAAGGCCGTACAGGTAGATCTCGGGACGCCCGTCCTCTGGAAGCGTCGACCAGTAGGAGTGGATGGTGCCGAACACCGTTCGCGAGGTCTCCTTCACCTCGTCCTGGTCGGCGAGCAGAGAGATCCAGCTGGGCAGATAAGAGTATTGAGCCCCGGCCACCGCCAAGTCGCCGTTGTGGACGTACTCCATAGCCGTGAGCGCATTGGGTTGGAGGAAGCCTGTTCCCGTCGTCGTCGCAACCACGAGGACCTCCCGGTCGAAGGCACCGGTCCGGATGAGCTCGTCGAGGACGAGTTGGGCGCGCGCCTCGACCGTATCGGCTGAATTGATGCCGACGTAAACCCGAATCGGCTCTATCGCACCGTTGCCGTGGAACGCATTGAGCTCATCGACCGAGGGGCCGGTGGAGACGAACGTGCGCCCCGTCTCGCCGAGGGTCTCCCAAGCGATGAGCGACTCCGGGCTCCCCGACCTGAGCTCTGATGTCGGTCGGGTGATCCCTTCGGCGGTGGCGGAGTCGCCCGAGGCGAAGACCTCATTGGCAACGGCAAAGAACGTGTTGACCAGGACGCCACTCCAAAGGCCCCAGACCATGAGCACGAGCCCGACGCCACCGAGCAACACTGCGAGCCGACGGGGGAAGACCTTGCCGAGCCATCGCGTCAAGAACCCGAAGAGTTTCCTCAGCGATCGGACGACGGTCAGGATCAGAGCCGAGGAGGCGAAGGCGACCGGGATGATCGTCAGCCAGATCATCGCCGAGATGGGTGCCATTCCGAATGTGTCTCTCATGTCGTTCTGCCAGCCGACGAAGCGCCACATCGCCATCAGGAGTAGATATGTGAGGACGGCGAACCAGAGCCAGCGGAGCGCGGCCCACACCGGTCCGTGGGGCCTCGACAGCCCGAGGTAGCTCCAGGCCCTCTGCCACCCGGCGCCCAACCCGTAGCCCAGCATGAACGAGATACCCGAGACGATGCCCTGGGTGACCGAGAACTTCGGCAGCAAGGACGGCCATAACGACAGCACGAATGTGAGAAGACCGGTGAGCGCCCCGGGTAGCGAAACCGGTCTCGAAACCACCCGGCCCCGGCGATGGGCCAGGTTGTTGGCCGTCGGGCCTTGTCGGCTCACTTTGCCAGGCCGACCAGGCGGAGGCCGGTCTGATCGCTTTTCAATAGCGGGAGCGGCCGTATTCATGCGGGACGAGACCGTCGTCAGCGTCTGAGGGCCGATACGAGCCACAGCACCAAGCCGCCTACCAGGGAGAGGCCGGCGATGGCCAGACCGGCGAGGACGCCGGGGAGGGCTAGCCGTGCATAGCTCTCGCCGACCGTGACCTGGCCGGTGTCGATACCGCTCACCTCGATCTCATAAGCCCCGACCCGGGCGGCGTAGAAGGTGGCGATGGCTCGTCCCAGGGTGAGCTCGGTCGTCTCGTAGATCAGCTCACCTTGGTACGGTGTGCTGGCGACGGCGGCTCCAGCCGGGTCGACGATGTCGACCACCAGGGCATCGATGCCCAGGTCATCGATGCCGACATTCCCGTTGCCTTCGTAGTAGATCACCTGTTGACCGGGTTGGTCCACGTCCACGGTGACGGTCCCCGGCACCGACAGCCGGGCGAAGGTGTCGACCTGTTGTTGTGAATCCTGATAGCTGGTAATGCCGATAGCGAGCCCGGCGATCAGGCCGACGACAGCTATGCCGAATCCCCGCCCGAACCAGGATTTCGAGGGTCGGTTGTGGGTGGTTGATGGCGGACGCGAGGTTGAAATGGTGGGTTGGGTGTCGGTTCTCATACGGGAGTCTTCTCTGTTCTTGGTTCTGTCACGTCGGCGCCGGTGTCGGGCATCAACACATCGGTGACAGCGTTGGTGCGGGTGAACATGGTTTTGCGGTTAAGGACCACCATCACGATTGCCACGGCGGCGAATAGGTAGTTTTCCCACGGTTGGGCGTCGGGCCAGGCCGGACCGTTGACCTGGAAGTGGAACAGGGCAGCCATGAGGATGCTGCCCTGGGCGGCGTTGAAGTACGGAGTGACGATCACCGACAGGGCAAGCACTCCAAGCACATAGGGGGCAAAACTCCAAGCGCTTTGGGGTGATCCCGATAGCAGGAAGGCGGGGGCGTGCCACAGTCCCCAGAACACACCCAGTATCAGGCCGGCCCACAGTGGTGCCAGCTTTCGCTGTAGGAGCGGCAAGGCGAATCCGCGCCAGCCGATTTCTTCGACGGGACCGATGATCAGGGCAATTCCCAGAGCCGGCAGCAGCCCGTACCACGGCGAGAAGGGAAAGTCGCCTGCAGTCCCGTTGAAGGCTGCTCCCAGGTACTTGACCGCCGGTATGCCCAACAGCAGGAACAGCCACCACGGAGACGGCATCTTCCAGAGGGTGAGACGCTGGAGGTAGCTGGCGACTCCCTTTTGTCCATGATGGCGCCAGACCAGGATGATTCCGGCGATAGCCGGGGTCCACACACCGAGGATAAACACGGGGTTGGTACCGCTCACTTCGCCGAATATCGCTTCGATCTGATCGGTGAACAGGACGAGAGTGCTCATTACCCCCCATCCCATTGCGAAGGTCAGCGCCATGAACCACCACACCGTGCGCAGACTCATGCCCGGTTCCTCGCTGGTTCTGGTCACTTGGGGTGTCTTGGTTGTCGTCATGGATCTTCCTCCCTTGGAAGCGGGAGGACCGGTAGTCCCACCGCTCGACATCTTGCGTTGCGGTTTCAGGCGGTCACGGTGTCGTATCACCAGTGAACGAGGCAGATGACTGTTCGAGGACATGGCTCATCACCACTGCGAACTCGTCGGGGCGGTCGAAGTGAGCCCTATGGCCCGCACCCTGGAAGATGATCCGCTCCTTGACGGGTGCGTCGACCATGTCGAACCACTCTTCGGCCAGCACCGCCCGACCCCGGGCTTCGTGCTGGCCGAGAACCATGTAGAAGGGGACGTCGAGCGCCGTTACGTCCTGTCGAAAGTCGATGTCTTGCAGTTGCGGATAGAGCGTCCCGACAGTGTCGAGAAACCCCTTGAAGGCGTTGATCCGGTCCATCCACGAGTACTCCGGCACGAAGAGGATCGCCGGCATCTCGTTGTTCGGATCGAACTCGGGGTAGGAGTTCCAGTCGTGTTCGCGAGCGATGAATGGGTCGTAGTGCATCAGGTTCTCGTAGGGCGGCGGGCCGTTGCGACGCAGTGCCTCGGCGAGACCGGTGTTGCCTGTCTCTTCCGCCCAAGCCAGGGTGTCCTCCCAGAACATGATGTCGGTTTCCCGCTGGCTGACCATCTGTCCGACTCCGACGAAGGCGTGGTACAGCTCGGGGTGCTCCTGGGCGGCTAGCACACCGAGGGTGGAGCCCCAGGATTGGCCAACCAGATAGATCATCTCCTGGTCGAAACGGTCTCTCAGATAGTTGGTCACCTCAACAGTGTCCGCGACGAGCTGGTTGGTGGTGATGGTGTCGGTCGGGTCCAGCGCCGAATATGACTTGCCGGCACCTCTTTGATCCCAGGCGACCACCGTGAAGTCCTGTTCCAAGGTGACATCGGCACGTATCGCACCGATGTCGGTGCCTCCGGGTCCGCCGGTCAGATACAGGAGCACCGGGTTGTCGACGCTTCTGCCTCGGATCATCATCGTCTGGTCGTGACCACCGATGGTGACGGTGGTCAACTCGGCGACGCTCCCAGCCAGCGGGCCTCCGTCGGCACCGGCGATAGGTGCCGTGGAGGCGGGAATGGCAATGAAGAAAGCCATCGCCGTTATCGCCAGCGTGGTCACTCCGGTGAGGGTCCAGCTCAGTCCACCCATCGCCGCCGAAGTGGTGTTGCCTAGACGGCCGGCCAGCCAGACGCCGTAGACGCTACCCAACGCCAACGGCGCCAGGACCAGAAGTCCGTGGACCCCACGGCCCAGGACAAGAGCGAAGATCCCGTACATTCCACTCAGGTTGATGACATCGACGGTGGGACCCTCGACCCCGAGGCGGGCCAGCTCGAACACGACCGCGAACACAACCGGGGTCGCCAGGATGCTCCAACGGTTGGCCAACACCAGCCCTGCACCCAACCCGATCACCAGGGCGACACCAATCGAGATCAGGGCCTCAGAGGTGGTGATCGGTCCCCGGGGGGTCAGCCATGCACTGATCAATCCGAAACCGGCCGCCAACGCAAAGGCGGCGAGCATTCCGATGCGCCAGTCCGACCAAGACAGCTCTAGCGCTGCTCTTCTCCTTGTTGTCGGTTCGTCTGCGGTGGGGTGGCTCTCAGTCGTGGTTTCGCGGGCATTCTCCAATTGCTTGACGCCCATCACGGGACTCCAGTTCGTTCAGTGGTGGCTAACACTCCATGGTCACCCACCAGGGCTGGCGGGGTAAGTGCCAGACGTCCCGACTCGGGGAGGACTTCGCTCTTCAATGTTCGAGGGAACCAGACATAGTCGGACAAACACCTCCTCTTGAGACGGTTCGTCGGTGACAGGGTCTGGGATATCCACTGGGCTCGCTCAATGGGAACCTTGCCGTTTCCCACGCAGGACGGAACATCGGCTGGGAAGCATTCTTCATACTCGACACGGTGACTGGCGACGGATTCGTGATCGCTTCGGCTTCCAACTTCCACCCCACGGTCTCACCTGCCTGACTGTCTGGAAGATGGTTCCGGTGGTGTGGCGCGGCCATGAGATCCTGCCCATTGGCCACCAGGGGACAAAACTCCTGACCGTCTACGGGGCAGATCCTGCTGTCCCTTGACAGTGGTGAGCGCTTCCCGGCCGGCCAGAGCTGTCATGAGGTCAAGCAGGGTCTATGTTTTAGAACATCCCTGCTGTGTGAAGGTCTGCTCGACCTCCCGACGCATGAGATCTAGATCCATTGATACTTGCCGGGGACCGTTCGCCTTCCTAGAGTCCCGAACCACAAACGCCGAACTCGATCGTGTTGGTCGAGACGGGGGACCCACTGGGTGACCACCCGACTGGGGCGAATCCCGGCATAAGCCGGGTAGGGCAACTTTCCAGCCCGAGCCCGTCAGCTAACCCCGCAGGCGCTCAGGAAAGGATGACAGCGATGTACAGCTGTTCAACGCCCCTACGGGGCGGTGGTTGCTTATTCACGTACGACCGCGACCCGATCCCCGTGCTGTCGCCGATCGATGGGGCATAGCGTGAGCCCGCCACCTCGAACAGCGGCCACGGTGCTGGTCGCCGCCGCCAACCCGGCTACGGAGTCGGATCTCGTGGAGACCGCGTGCGTGATCGCTGACGACAGGGATGGCAGGCCCGCTGAGATCGTGCTGTTGCGGATCGTCGAGCTGCCCTCATCCACGTACCGGATTGGTCCGGAACTCAAGGAATCTGAGTTGGAACGAACTGCCAGTGGGCTCGAACCGCTCGCAGACCAAGTTCGGGCGCACGGACTGGAGGTGAATACCGAAGTCAGGGCTTCTTCGGCGATCGGGGAGACCATAGTCAACGTGGCGTCGGACGTTGGTGCAGGCATCATCGTCCTCGGCTACCACAGGGCGATCTTCGGAGAACGGCTGCTAGGCGGCACAGTAGGCGTCGTGCTCGAAGACTCCCCCGCCGACGTGGTGGTCGTGGTCACCGAACCGGGGCGTCCCCTCGATATCAACGCCACCCGAGAAATCGTGGCACATCACGGGGCGGGGTGGAACCAGCGCGCCTCAATAGAACTGGCCACGATCCTCGCCGAGCGGGTCGACGCAGAACTGACACTGGTCGGCACGGACCGCCGAGCCAAGCGTCTAGAGAAGGAAGCGAACCGGATCGAGTTGGACACAGGCGCGTGGGTTACCGCGGTTGCCGCACAGGACGCCAGGGTCACACTCGCCCACCACGGCGAGCGGGCGGGACTGACGGTGATCGGCCTCAGCGATAGGAGACGATCCCTTCGACCCCGTCGCCGCCACCAGCAGATGCTGGAGTGGGTGCCACCCCCTCTTCTCATCGTCCGCGCCGGGGCATCCAAGTTCTTGACAGGGAGGACCACACATGAAGTCGCTGGTGCACGCCGATGAAAGCCTTATGGAACGGATAATCGTGAATCTCATCGACAATGCTGAAACTCACGGCGGCGGAGCGACGCGGGTCACCGTGCAGCGTGTCGGCGACTGTATCCGTCTCGCGGTCGAGGACGAGGGTCCCGGAGTCTCACCAGAGGATCGAGAGCGTGTCTTCGACCGATTCGTCAGAGGCTCCAATGCACGGGAATCCGGAAGGTACAGCGGGAGCGGTCTCGGTCTAGCGCTGGCCGCCGAGAACATCGATCTACTCGGCGGGAGTATCGGCAGTAGGTCATATAGGCGCGGTGAGCGATGAACGACTATTCACCCGGACTGAAGGACGTGGTGGCAGGAGAAACGTTTCTGGCGCTGGTCGACGGCGAGCGGGGACGGCTCCATTACCGCGGGTACCCGATCGGCGAGCTCGTCGAGGGCGGCAGCTACGCCCAGGTCGCCGAGCTGTTGTGGACCGGGGAATGGCCGGCCGAAGCGAATCTGCCCTGCGCCCCACTGCCCGAGAAGGTAGTGGAGGCGCTCAGGCTCCTCCCGCCTGGCACCGCGGCCATGGATGCGCTGCGCACTGCGATCTCCGTCTGGGGCGCCGAGGAGGGCACCACCTGGCCTCCCACAATCGAGCAGGCGCGTGCCGTCACGGCTCTTGCTCCATCGGCTTTGGCCGCCTTCGCCCGGCTTGGTGACGGGAGCGAGCCGATTGACCCGGATCCTTCGCTGGACCTGGCGTCCGGGTTCTTGTACCAGCTGACTGGCGTGCGTCCCGACAAGGCGGCGGCCAGCGCCCTCGACGCGTACTTCATCGTCGGCGCCGAGCATGGCTTCAACGCCTCCACGTTCGCTGCTCGGGTCATCATCAGCACACACTCCGATATCGCTTCGGCGGTGGTGGGCGCAATCGGTGCTTTGAAAGGCCCCTGGCACGGCGGCGCCCCCACGGAGGTGGTCGACCAGCTCCACGAGATGGGAACAGTCGACCAGGCAGAGGATTGGATCAGGCAGACGCTGGCGCAGGGCGGGAGGCTGATGGGCTTCGGTCACCGCGTCTATCGTGCCCACGACCCACGCGCCACTGCCCTGCGCAGGGTGGCGGAAGGTCTGGCGAGCGTCGCCGACTGGCTCGACAAGGCGGTGGCGGTCGAAGAGATCGCCCTACGCCTTCTTGCCGAGCACAAACCCGACCTCGTCATCAAGACCAACGTTGAGTACTACACCGCGGCCGTGCTCCAAGGCGTAGGTCTTCCTGCCCAGATCTTCCCGGCCACGTTCGCGGTGGCCCGTCATGCCGGCTGGACGGCGCATTGCCTGGAGCAGGCCGAGGCGAATGTCCTCATCCGGCCCGACGTGCTCTACGTCGGGCACGAGGAGCGGCACCTCCCGACCTGATCGATATGTGGGTTGCCGCAAAGGCGACGCAAGCACGGGTCGGTGCGATGTTGGACCAACTGCTCACGTTGCGTGCTGGTAGTGCTATTCACCTGTGTTGGATGCTGCAACTTTCCTGATGTCGGCCGCGCTGGTTGCGTTTGGCGTCCGAACGGGCGCTTCGTCGGAGGAAGAAGCGGTTGCTGGCCGCGCTGAGACGGCTCGGGATGTGCGGCTGTTCGCCGACACTCGTCTCTTGGGAAATCCCATCCGCAGGTACTTCTCCGAACTCGTCGAAGGTCTGCGGTTCTTCGCTCCAAGACCCTCGTTTTGTCCATGGTTTTCATCGCCTCAGTCGCAAATCTGATAGAGAAGCCTTTGATGTCGGTGGTGACACGTCTACGCCGAGTCCTTCTATGGGAGTGCAGCCCCATTCGGGGTGATGCTGGCGGCCTTCGGTGCGGGTGCGGTGACCGGCACGGTGTTGTACGGGATATTCGGTCAGCGGCTACCTCGCCGACTCACGTTCCTGGTTGGCCTCATCTTCGGACCGCTCCTTCTCTTCGGACCATTGATTGCGACACCACCTCTCCCCGTGGTCCTGATCAGCGTCGCTCTATCTGGCCTGTTCTTCGGCCCGATGAACTCGCTGTCCGCCATCGCGGTGCAGGAGACCACGCCTGAGGAGATGTTGGGACGGACCTTTGGGACGATCACTGCCTTGTCCACGGTGGGCATTCCCCTTGGGACGGTGTTGATAGCCGCTGCTGCGGAGACGGCAGGCATCATCTCGACCCTTATCGGGATGGGCTCGGTCTACGTATTGCTGGCGATCGCCATGTTCTTCAACCCCGCACTAAACAGATGGACACGGCCCGACGAAACGGTGGCCCGCAACGGGCGACGTAGGTCACTCAACTGACCCGCACCGTCGGTCGAAGGTGGGCGCCGGCCACGGCCTCAGTGATTTACCACGGCGTGGTTCCAGCGCCAGCCGTCGTGCTTCCTTGCTCGGAGCGTCACGGACACGCCCGCAGGTGGTTGTCGCCGGCCAGCGGTAGTCCGGCGGCGTGCCAGTCGTCGAGACCACCCGGATATCGGGCGACGCTCCGATAGCCCTGTCCGATGAGCCATCTTTGTGCCTGGATGCTGACGTGTCCTCCGGAGCAGTAGACGACGATGTGGTCGTCGACGTCGAGTTGGTCGAGGGCCTCGTCGAGACTGGCGAAGGTCTCACTCCCCGGGATGTGGGCTGCGTGGTAGCGGCCGGGCCCTTGAGCCATGATCAGCCGGATCGGGCTTTCGTTGTCGAGCATGGCCTTGAGCTGTTCACGGTCGATGGTTGGCATGTCGGTGTCCTCCTCGTCTATCCGGTGGGCGGAAATGTGAGATATCTCGAGGCTCTCGGCGGGTCGTCTCATCGGCTGACTTCTGTGGTGGCTATCAGGTCGGTGATGGCGGCGGACACCACGGCGGCGTGCTTTTCGTGGGTGACGATGCCGAGGTGGTCGGCTCCTGGGACGACTTCGAACCGGCTGTTGGTGGAGTGGGCGACGAGTTCGCGTTGTAGGTCTTTCATCCCGTGGTCGGGCCATTCGGCATCTCCGGCTTGGAGGACCACGAGCGGGGTGTCGCCGAGGTGTCTGTCCTGGGCGGTGAACCAGGGTGAGACGTCGTGGACGAGGTGTGATGCTTCTTCTGCTTGGGCGTCGGCGTAGCGGGTTGTGTATGCGACTGATCGCCATTGGGCGAAGGCTTGGGCCGGCATGGCTTCGCCGAAGGTGTCGAAGGGGCGGAGCAGTCGGAACAGCCCAACCCTGGACAGGATCCTCATGGCGTTGGCGGCGGTCGTGTCGCCCATGGCGGGGAACCGGTCGAACTGTTCCTCGTGGGCCGGGTCGACCAATACCAGCCCGGCAACGTCTTCGGGATGGGCGCTGGCGAACATGCGGCTGAACACGGCGCCGAAGGAGTGGCCGACCAGCAGGTAGGGCCCTTCGAGTTCCAGTTCGGCCAGGACCTCGGCGAGATCAGAGGTCGCCGCTTGGGCGGTGCGCTCACCGGCTGGTCCGTCGCTCCAGCCCAGACCGGCACGGTCGTAGGAAATGACCGGTGCTGTCTCGGAGATCTCCTGTTGAACCCAGGCCCACTGCGATGAGAAGCTGCCGGCTCCGGCTTCGAGGATCACCAATGGCGCATCGTTGTCCATGCCGGATAGTTGGACGTGGACGCTGCGACCGTCAGACAGCTGAACCATCTTCCCGGGGGCGGGATGGTTGCGGCCATCGCGCCAGTCGAGGACTACCTGTGAGACCATTCCCACGAGGACAAGACCGGCCACGAATAGGCCAATCCGTCGCAGCCAACGGGAACGGCGACGGGGCAGCTCGCCTCGATCGAAGCCCTCAATATCTGCGTTCTCTGCAGTGGATTCGGGTAGTTGGGTTTTCTGCATCAGATCCTCCATGTTGTCTCTCCGATCTGTTATCATTCTTAGGAACGATATCATTCTCATGATTGAGAGTCAAACCCACCTCCGGAGGTATATAAATGGCGAACAGAGCTGAAGTTCTTCTCCATCCGGTCCGAATAAGGATCGCCCAGGCGGTCTCCGGTCGAGAGCTCACCACCAAAGACCTCGCCGAGGAGCTCGCCGATGTCCCCACCTCCTCGATCTACCGGCATGTGAGCCAGCTGCTCGACGCCGGGTTTCTCAAAGTGACCGACAGTCGGCAGGTGCGCGGCACATTCGAAAAGACCTACACCCTCAACACAGAACAGTCCGTTCTTTCCGCCGAAGACATGGCAACGCTCAGCCCCGAAGAGCATGTCGAATACTTCACCACTTGGCTTGGAGCAGTCCTCGAACGCGGATCCAGCTTCCTACGCAGCACCCCCGGCGACCCCAGAGAAAAGGGCTTCGGCTACCGCTTCAACCCACTCTGGCTAACCGACCAAGAACTCACCGAAGTCAAAAGCCAACTCGAAGAGATCTACGCCAAATACCGAGACCCCGGAGACAATTCAGAGCGACGGCGACAGCTCCTCACCACAATCCTGGTCCCCGACCCCGAGGGCTCCGCCTCTGGATAAATAGCACCAGCGGCTCGCATGCGCTCATCCAGCCAGTTACGACCAGGGCTGCGCCCATGGGACTCGGATTGGTCGTCCCGGGCGGACTGGACGAGTCCTTCATTCTTCACATTTGCTGATCGAAAAGGGATTCCGACCACCGGTGGTGACGGCTGCCTGAATCTGGTGGCGAGTGTGGGCTTTCATCGGTGAGAACCCTTTCGACCACCCTTTCGAGGGGTCGGGTGGCGACATCGAGGCGGACTCCGATCCCACATCCGTACCACAGGAGGACCAGAAACGATCGGGAACAACCCGAAACGACCGGAGACAGAAACCCCTGCTACGGTCAGGTTTCGGCCGGTTTTCCCTGGTCAGCGGGCACCTCAGAAATGGGTGGTGCTAGGCCTCATAACCCGAAGGTCGCGGGTTCAAATCCCGCCCCCGCTACTGAAAGCCCTGGTCAGCGACTTGCCGACCAGGGCTTCTACCGTCCCGGGGACAATCTTCTCCCGGATCTCTACCGATCCTCGCACTGTCTCTACCAGGGCTTTCGTCGCACCTATGACCTTCGGGTTTTCGATAAGCCTGCTCGAAGGATGGATGTGACTTCAGGCACGCGGTACCTCAGAGGATCATGCTGACTCACAGGCACCTGACCTCTTACATCGCGCACGGCACCGGCTGAGGTATGACGGTTCAGGTTTCGCGCCAACCGTCAGCACCGGGCGTCGCTGCCGCAAATCTCGATGAGTTCGATGCCGGAGGGAGAAGCCACCGAAAAGCTTCGAGTTTGAAGCAATGGATCCCAGCCAATGGGTGTTCACCGTGATTATGACCGCACCGATCGGAGCAGTCGTCGATGTGGACGTCATGACCGTGGACGAGGCAACACTCGCCATCTTCGAGATTGTCTAAGTGTCCCATATACATTCGGAACTCGCCGAGCATCGCGGATCGTGTCTCCGATCTGGAGAGAGTCACAGAACCGAAACCGCACTAGTTTGCCACCGCGATGTGGACCCGTCGGCGGGCCCGGGATCGGGCTCCGAGATTGAGCGCCGAGTTGCGCCAGAGGGAGTCGGTTAGACCGCTCGAACTCTTCTTCGATCTCGTCTTCGTGCTTGCTTTCACCCAGTGCACTGCGCTGATGGCTGCCGATCCGACATGGGAGGGCATCGGTCGTGGAATGCTCGTACTGGCGATGGTGTGGTGGGCCTGGATTTGCTACGCCTGGCTGACGAGCGTTGTCGAACCCGAGGAAGGCCCGGTTCGACTGGTCTTGTTCGGCGTGATGGCAGCCATCTTGGTCATGGCGTTCGCCATACCGGAGGCGTTCGGCGACCGAGCCCTGGGCTTCGCGATTTTCTACGGGCTCGTGCGTCTCGGCCACATTGCTCTGTTCGTGTTGGCGAGTCGTGGAGACCCTCGGCTGCGCCGGTCTGTTGTCGGATTTGCCACCAGTACGGGTCTCGCCGTCGGACTTCTCGTCGCGGCCGCATACGTGGACGGAGGCGGGCAAGTGGCGCTGTGGTTGATAGCGATACTCATCGACTGGATCGAGCCCGCCTTCTTTGGTAAAGAACACTGGCGTCTCGTCCCGGCGCACTTCGCGGAGCGACACAACCTCATCATCATTCTCGCTCTGGGTGAGTCGGTGATCGCCCTCGGTGTCGGCGCGGATCTTGCTTTCACCGCACCGGTGATCGCGTTAGCCGTCCTTGGAATCGGCCTGGCGGCCGCGCTGTGGTGGATCTACTTTGATCTCGTCGCCCTAGTGACCGAGCGGCGTCTGATCAGAGCGGCACCCGGCCGGGAACGCAACGCCCTGGCTCGAGACTCGTATTCGTACCTGCACTTCCCCATGGTTGCGGGCATCGTGCTTGGCGCACTCGGCCTGGAGGCGGTGCTCGCCCACCACGACGCGCCCCTCGACCCGGTTCACTCATTCGCGTTGCTGGGGGGAACGGCAATTTACCTATTGGCTCATGTGGCTCTGCGACTCCGTAATGCGCATTCGGTCAACATCGAGCGTCTTACGCTCGGTCTCGTCTTCTTCGCACTGATCCCTGTGGCGACCATGGTCGATGCCCTGTATTCGATCGTGGTGGTCAATCTGCTTCTTTGGGCGATGATCGCCTTCGAGACGTTCTATGTGTATGGCGAGCGCCGTTATCTGCTCCGTCACGATATGGAGATCGACATACCGGGGAGTAGCTAGGCCGAGGGGGACGTCTCCCGACCGGGCCCAGACCTTACGTAGCGCCAGCGACTGGGTACGACGCGGGATTCGAGCAACCCTGATCTGCGACATCTTGACCACCAGTCGGCGCGGCCGAGGTCAAGAGACTCCGGCGCTATCGAAAGGAGTCGAGATGTCGATGTCATTCCCCGAACGAGTTCGCATGTATCTGGTGTGGATGGTGCTTGCTGTACTTGTGTTGGGGGCGGCCAGTCTGGGTGCCACCCGCTGAGCCACGAACGCCAGGACCTGAGCGGACGCCTGGTCCAGCCACTTCGCATCGTCGAACAGGCACAGCAGCGGACCCTCCTCGGTTACCTAAGCCAACAGATTGAGGGCAGCCAGGCGACCAGGAATCCGTCTGGCGGACACCACCTGGAGACCGACGTTACGCCGAGGGCGTCCTACGGCCGACGTCGAGGTCCTGTTAGCGACGGAGCCAGTGCTTGAGAGAGCGGGTTAGGGGAGGCATAAGCACCCAGGTCAGGGCCGCGACGGCTACGACATTGCCCAAGAGGGTTGCGACGACCACGTTCAGCAACTCGCTGATACAGGAGTAAGCCCCGCGAGCATTCCTAAGGAAGTGTCGAAAGGGGTTGACAGGTAGCTCCGTGGCTTGGACCAGTGGGCGGAGGCGATGATTGACATATTTGGGGGCCGTCAAGTCTCACTGTCAAGTCTCACGACGTCTCACATGGCTCGTGCCACAGCCGCGCCACAAGACCGTCGTTTGACCACATCTTTCGCAACGAGGGGCCCGCGGGTTCTATCCCGCCAGCTCGACTGACAGTGTCGACTCCCAGCATCAGCCGAGTGCCAGTCGGCGTGCCTAGCCACCACCATCGTGTGGGAAGAGAGATAAGTAGAAGCCCGGCGGGGAAATGACACAGACCAGGGAATCTCCTCGGGTCGAGCCCAAGGGTCGGCCACGGAGGCGATGGTTCGTCTCCGTGGCCGATCGGCGTTGTAATGCTCACCCCTCGAGCGAGGCGACGAACTCGGGGATGTGCTCCTCCCAGAGAGCCAGACCTTCGGCCGCTAGGTACCGGGAGTCGTCGAACATGATCTCGACATCCTCGGCATGATTCCGTTCCATCCAGGCAATGACCTCTCTGGCGACCTCCGCATAAGTCCTGTCGCCATTCCAGATGAAAGCCACCTCATCGATCTTCCCTTCGCTGATGTCGAACAGGAAACGGGCATTGAACGGGTCGACACCGAGGGCGCGACTCATGTCGTCCTCGAGGGCAACGGTGCATGATGCCTGTGCCTGCGAATCTTCGACGCAGACCTCGAACGTGTAGGTCCTGTCCGTGATTCGCTCGAATTCGACCAGTCCCGGGAGGAAATCCTCCGCCAGGACATCTGGACCGTCCTGGCCTGCGTCCAACACCTGATCGTCGACAAGCAGGGCATCGTCTGCGAGGAGCGTCGACATCGCCTCGGCATCGTGCACGACGCGAGCTTCGAGAAAGGCCTCGGCGATCTCAACAGGAGAGGCTGCCACGTCTGGCTCCCGGTTGACCATGATCAGAACCAACCCGATGGTTGCGGCGACCATGACTCCGGCCAGGACTAGGCCGGGGATTGGTCGGCGAACATTGGGCTTCTCCTTCTCTGGCTCGACTGTCTGAATTTCATTCATCATGCTGCTCCTCTCGGATTCGTCCCTGAGGGCATCGATGTCCATCTGATCGATCGGGTCCAGCAAGTCCAATGACGGCACCGGGTTGGCCCGGGCGAACAGGACGGCGACCTGGCTTTCGATGTTCACGATCCACCTCCTTTCAGAGCAGCGGGGGAAAGGTTGTCCTTGGTCAGCTTCAGGTACTCTTTTGCGAGGTTGCGACGGGCCCGAAAGGCTCGCTGTTTCACGGCGCCCGGCTCCAGTCCGAGCACGATGGCCGCATCGGCGTGCGACAACTCCTCCCACAATGTGAGCCGAAGGATCTCCTGGTCGATCGGTCTGAGTCGGGCAGCGGCTTTGATCACTGTCTGACTTTCGGTGCGACGCACCAATACGAGGTCGGGTGTCGGCGGTTCCACCTCTGCCAGACCTTGAAGCTTTTCGAGCAGATGCCGGCTGCGGGCGTTACGCCTCCATTGGTGGGACAAGACCCGAAAGGCCACCCCGTAGAGCCAGGGCAACGCCGCCTCTCCATCTGGTACCTGGTCGATTTTTCGCCAGGCCACGAGGAAAGTCTCGGCGACCGCGTCGGCAGCCTGAGATCCCGGACTTCGTCGAGCGCAAAAGGCGTGGAGTTTCCTGCCGTATCGACGGTAGAGCTCGGTGAATCTCACTTCTTGGTCCGACATGGTTTGCTCGGCTCGGTTTCCGACCTTCATCACAAACCTCTACGCCCGGTCAGCCGCCCAGGTCACCCTGTTTTTGGGTGACGATTTGCATCTGCCGGGCATTAACGCTGTGAGCAACCGGGGGGTTGCGCCGACGGTCCCACGTCCCGGGGCGTGGGACCCGCGGTCCGCCCCCCGAATCCGTTTCCGAGGCTACGTACCTTCGACACCACGTACACGGCCCACCAGGTCGAGCTTCACCCTCAAGTTTTACCGCAGTTTTGACAGAGAATCCGACGACGCCCGATACGCAAGACAATCGAACGGCGCCGAAGTCACCTGCGACGGGAAGGCCGCTTGGTACGCCATAGGTAAGTGTCCCGTTGGCGGTGGTATATCGAAGAAAAATGTTGCACGTTGAAGGTCGGAAAGGCCGACTGTCTCCGGTCCGGGACTTAACGCGGCGTGCCCGTCGAGTGGTGTGTCGACGTGTTCAAGCGTTGCCTCCACACTCACCGCACCACGTCGTCGCCCTCGTGACGGAACGGCGACTGATGGCCGCCACCCCATGAACGGACCGTGGCGCGAGTTGACCCGAGAACTGCGCTGGACACCAGAACAATACGCAGAGAACATCACCAGGCTCCTTCGTCACAGCCTCCTCATCGAGTGATGGTGCACGCTGGTGTGAAATCGACCCCCCTGACCCTTTCGAGCGTTCTGGATGACTGCGATCACGGATCGCGATCCCACATCCGTACCACACGAGAACCAGAAATGATCGGGAACAACCCGAAATGACCGGAGGCAGAATCGCCTGCTAGGTTGGGTTTCGGCCGGTTTTCCCTGGTCAGCGGATACCCCAGAATTCGGTGGTGCTAGGCCTCATAACCCGAAGGTCGCGGGTTCAAATCCCGCCCCCGCTACCACCGGAAAACCCAGGCACCGCCTGGGTTTTCCGCTTGTCTGTTTAAGCCCCAGCAGGTCGCAGAGGGGGCCCCCCTGATGCCAAACTGATGCCCAGCGTCGCGTTTGCTCTGACCCGGCTCGCTTCAGGCGTCTCATTTACGAAGCGAGGAAGTCGCCCGCGGTGACCACACGCCGTAGCGGCTCGGAGTTCCGCAGCTGGCACTGGATTCCCCCGACCCGAGGTCGATCTCGACGAAGGCGCGGCACTCGCAGTCGTTGTCCGCCACGACGACCAACGCGTCGGGCACGATCTTTCGCCGGCGACCGCGCCACTCGAACTCCTCGGCGGCCGCGGCCTCTCTGATCCACTCGATGACCTGGATACCGACCGCGGCGCGCAGCGCGACGTACAAAGCGGTCATCGCGGCGGAGTGTTCGACGATGGTCGTAGAGGGGGCAGCTTTATCGCCGCCCTGTGGTGAGCGCTCGCCCTTGGCCCAGGAATCCGCTCGCGTCGGGCACCAGTGATCCGGCGCCGAACCCTTGTCCGCCGGAGGCCTCACGGCGCGCACGAAGCCCTTGCCTCGCAACTGAGCGAGGCGGTAGCGGACGGTGCGCTCGGGTCTTGTTCTCCGCCATCGGAAGTTGTGTCGCCGAGAGAAACGCTGGCGAGGAAACCAGAAGACCCCACCAGGCAAGAGCGGTTCAGGCCGAGATAAAAGTGTGTGCGGGGAAGAAATCGGGTGGCTCTTCGATTCCAACCTCTTTCGGGATGGAGCCCATCGCTGCGTTGAAGCGTTCGACGGCCTCCTCGGATTCGAAGACATCAACTATGCAGAAGCCGTCCTTGCCTTGTCCGGCTAGGTGAAACAACAGACCTTCGAAAGGGAGGTCGGATATCGACTCCAAGCGGCTCTTGCTATTCGTGAGCCTACGAACCACCTCCTCGTACCTCTCCTGAGTGAGGCTTGGGACTTGGTGAATCCCCATGATCAGCATTTGACCTCCTTCGGAACAACGGACCGTCCGCAGCATAGGGACGGGCGCTCGATACCAGGTTCTGCCGGGTCTAGCCGTCCAAGCGCTCTAAATCTCGGCCCGCGATTCAGGAGGATCGAAAGGCTGTGCCCCAGTAGGCCGTGGCTTTTGCGATCTTCCCGTGCCGGAGTTCGAAGGTCTCAGTTCGGGGCCTCTGATGCCAAACCGATGCACAACGTAGCGCTTGCTGTGACCACGGCCACCTCGGATCCAACTCACGACGTCACAAGTCGCTGAGGCGGTCCGGCCATTCCCAAATTGTGCCCGCTCGATTTGGGCAGGGAGTGCTCGATTCCCCCGTCGACAACGGTGACGGACTATCGGGCAGGTGCGTGTGCCCGCCAGAGCCTCGCGGCACCTCTTGGGAGAGACTCTTCATCCGACTCGGTGCCGGGCGTGTTCGGACCGGGGCCTGGTTGAGATGTCTGCTACAGCCGGGGGGGGGGGGGTAAAACGCCGTTGCCCGCCGGGGTTGATGGTTCCAGGAGGACCTAACCGGACATCGCTCCCTACGAGTCAATCCTGCTGCCACCGGGACGTGTTCCTCTCGGGACGAGGCCGTGCCCGTGGTCTCAAGTCAACGGCCCGGGTAACGAGCGCGGTGGGTGCCTCCCTGCGCGTGCGAAGCGTTGAACGTATGTTGGACACGAGCTGCTACCAAGGCGATCACCGACCACCAGCCGCTCGGCCACCGCATCCCGCTCGTGGTCCTCAGATGGCAGAATGCATCGCGAGACGGTCATGGCGAGCGGAGGGACCGCGACTTTGAAGCCGCCACCTTTCGAGTACCACCGGCCAGAAACCCTGGCGGAGGCTCTGACAATCATGGCCGCGCACGGGGATCAGGCCAGGCCCCTCGCCGGTGGCCAAAGCTTGATTCCACTCCTCGCGATGCGAATTGTTCGGCCGATCCACATCGTAGACCTGCACCGGGTTGCCGAGTTGCAGCAGGTATCGGTAGCAGACGGGCGAGTGAGCATCGGCGCCATGGCACGCCAACGAGACATCGAGCACGACCCCCGCATGCCCGGCCTGGTGAGAGCCGCCGTCCCGCACATCGGGCATTTTCAGATCCGGAACCGTGGAACCGTGGGCGGCTCATTGTCCCACATGGACCCGGCCGCGGAGTGGCCCGCCGTTGCGCTCGCACTCGACGCAGTTATGGTCGCTGCATCGGTCCGTGGCCGGCGGGAGATCACCGCGGACGACTTCATGATCGGCCCACAGATGACCAGCCTGGAACCGGACGAGCTCCTGGTCGAGGTGGTCCTCCCAATCCGCAACGATGGGTTCGGCTTCGCCGAAGTTACCCGGAGGGGACTAGGCGACTTCGCGCTCGTAGGAGCGGCATGTCAGGACAGAGCGGTCGTTGTCTTTGGGACGGGCCTCAGACCCCAGAGGCTAAGGGCGGTGGAGGAATTCCTGAACAGCGGCGGTGGGACCCGTGCCGAGGTCTCGGCGGTGGCGGCATCCGAGATCCAGGCGACGGACGACATTCACACCTCCTCTCAATATCGCCGGGAGGTCGCGGCGACCCTCGTAGGCGCCGTCGTCGAGGAGGCGCGGACTCGAGGAGGCGTCGCTTGAAGGTGACCCTTACTGTCAACGGAAGCCGATGGTCCGGCGATGTGCCTGCCCGCCAGACGCTCTGCGATTTCCTAAGAGATGAACTTGAACTCACCGGCACCCATGTGGGCTGCGAGCAGGGTGCTTGCGGCTCTTGCACCATACTCGTCGACGGGGAGGCGGTCCGATCCTGCTTGATGCTCGCTGTCCAGGCGGATGGGACGGAACTGACGACGATCGAGGGGATGGGAGAGCCCGAAAACCTTTCGACCCTGCAGGCGGCGTTCCTCCGCCATCGCGCCTTCCAGTGCGGCTTCTGCACGCCCGGGTTCCTGGCTTCGGCCGCGGAAATTCTGGGTTCCGGACGGCGCTACAGCCGCCAGGAGCTCAGAGACCTGCTCTCGGGAAATGTTTGCCGTTGCACCGGGTACGAGCCGATCGTCGAGGCGGTATTCGAATGCCAAAGGTAGGTACCGACGACCGCGAGCTCCTCGTCACGGGGCGGGGAAGGTTCATCGCAGACATCGCCCCCGACGACTGCGTCGATGTCTGCTTCGTCCGCTCGCCATTACCCCACGCCGTGATCCGGTCCGTCCATCTCGGCTCCAGTCAGGCGACGTGGGGGGCAGAGCTCGGGCTCCAGCCGCTGACCCTCGAGGCTGGCGCGATGGTCACCACGCTATGGCATCCGTTGCCGACCGAGCGGGTGCGCTACGTCGGGGAGCCGGTCGCCATGGCCTGGGGGGCGGAGCGCTACGAAGCTGAGGACCTCGCCGAGGCCGTTTCCGTTGACTACGCAGCGTTGCCGCCCGGGACGCCCCTTCACGACGCCGCACCTGACGGCGTGCTGTTCTCCCGTTCCTTCGATTCTGGCGGCGTGGATGACGCAATGGCTCGGGCGCATCTGGTGGTAGAGCGGACGTTCAAGGCGGCCCGCCAGTCGGCGCTACCGCTCGAGGGCCGAGGGGTCGTGGCCGACCATGACGAGACGACGGGCGTTACGACTCTCTGGACATCGACACAGCTTCCGCACCTCGTGCGGCGTGGCGTGGCGCATGCCCTGGGGGCCCCCGAGTCCTCGGTGCGGGTCATGGTCCCGCACGTGGGCGGTGGCTTTGGCCTGAAGGCAACCCTCTACGCCGAGGAGATCGCCCTCGCAGCGCTGGCGCGCCGCCTCGGCAGGCCGGTGCGCTGGATCGAGGACCGAACGGAGAACCTTCTTGCAGGAACTCACGGGCACGACACTCGCGTATCGCTGCGGGTCGCTGTGGGTATGGACGGGCGCGTGCACGCCATCGATGCAGACGTCCTGGCCGACGTCGGTGCCTACTCGGTCTGGCCCGGGACAGCTGTGATCGAGCCAGCCATCGCCGCGTTCTCTCTCTTCGGCCCTTACTCGTTGGAGGCGATCCGGTTCCGGGCTCGTGCAGTCGCCAGCAGCCGTTCTCCGGTTGGCCCATGCCGGGGTATCGGCCACAACGCCGCGGTCTTCGCCACCGAACGAACGATGGATGTCGTTGCGGCCGAGCTGGGGATTGACCCCCTCGAGCTGAGGCGGCGCAACGCCGTGCGGGACTTCCCGTGGACGAGTCCCACCGGCAAGGAGCTCGACTCCGGGGACTATCTGGCCTTGTTGAAGCGTCTGGAGGTGGAGTCGGAGTACCAGGATCTGCGTCGGGAGCAGGCCGTGGCCCGATCTGAGGGCCGGCTAATCGGCATTGGGATTTCGCTCTTCAACGAGATCACTGCCAGCGGCTCCGAGGACTACCGTCGGCGCGGGGTCACATCAGTTCCCGGCACGGACGCGGCGCGCGTCGTCGTGACGACCGAGGGCCGCGTCGAGATCTACACCAGCGCCGCCGACGCCGGACAGGGCCACGCCGAAACCTATCGCACCCTGGCGGAGCGAGAAATGGGTCTGCGGCCGGAGGAAGTGGCCGTGATCGAAGGGGACACAGCAATCTGCCCGGAGGGCAGCGGGACCTTCATCTCGCGCGGCGCGGTCGGTGTGGTCGAGAGCGTCGTGGAGGCCCTGCGCAAGGCAGCCAAGGAGGATTTCGAACCCGGCACTGACGTCACACACGTCCACGACCCGTCGCAGGTCTACCCGTCTGGTGCACACCTCGTGGTGGTCGAGATCGACCCCGTCGGCCTTGTTCCCCATGTGGTGCGTTACGTCGCGATCGAGGACTGCGGAAGGATGCTCGATCGCGACCTCGTGGAGGGGCAGGTGCGTGGCGCCGTTGCCATGGGGATCGGCGAGATGCTCTTGGAGGAGCACACGTACTCGGAAGACGGTCAACTCCTGACCTCGTCGCTGCGGCACTATCTGCCTCCACTCGCGCCCGATGTCCCCGCCGTCGAGGTCCACCACCTCGAGTCGCCGAGTCCGAATACAGCACTGGGCAGCAAAGGAGTCGGCGAGGCCGGTACCATTGGCGCCTTCGGCGCGATCGCCAATGCCGTCGCAGACGCGGTAGGTGCACTCGGAGCGGAACTCACCGAGCTCCCGTACTCACCGGAGCGGATCTTCCTTGCCGCCCGTAGTAAACCATCGGCATGACAGGCGGAGCGAGGTCGCGGAGGCCGCGGGTTCAAATCCCACCCTGCTACTCAAGGAAACCCGGGCAGCGCCTGGTTTTCTGCTTCCGGGGGACACTCGGCTGGCGCGCCGTCACTCGGTCACGGTGTCGCCATGGCGGTGGGCTACCTTCCACTCGCCGTCCTCGAGGCGGTATACCTGGGTAGCCCGCAAGGTGTAGCTGCCCGGTTGTCTGTCGATGGAGCACGAAGTGTGCTCAAGGCCGGCGGTGTAGGCCATGTCGCCCGCTACGTCGTACGCCTGCAGTTCGAACGCGTGCGACGTGCAATTGGAGAAGGTCCTTTCGAGGGAAGAGAAGAGTTCGTCGATCTCACTCTGTCCAAAGGCGTTGCGAAACGCACCGAGGACACTGACTGGCTCGTTGCGAGACCAGAGCGCCCGGCGTGGGCCCGCGTCGCCGTTGTGCAGGGCGAGCTCGGCTTCGTACAGCGCGGTCTTGACCCAGCGTAGGAAGTCGACGCGGTCGGTCATGCCGTCAGCATGCTACATAGCCACCGCCAGGGCGATAGGCACGACGAGGGCGATCCTGCCTCCAGCCGACCGATGCGGCCGCTCCATCGACCCGTTAAGTCTGGGTGCTGTCCGAGATGGCTGCCGTCAACATGTGCAGTCTGAACTTGAACTGGGATGACAGGATCGTCATGGAACTCTCGGGGAGATGCGTTCAGCTCGGGAGGTGGACGGACTTGCACCATTGCTGTGCCGAGTTACGAGCGACGGAGCGGTCATGAGACCCCGTCTCCTGACCGTGGATGTTGCCGGCGAGGGCGAGCCGTTGGTGCTGATACCGGGTGGTATCACGGGGTGGCTCTCGTGGATCCCCCACCAGGAACGTCTCAGCGACCGATACCGGACCATCAGGGTCCAACCCATCCACAACGAGCAGGGCTCGGCGGGCATCAAGGGTGACTCTCTTCGTACACCCGTGAGGTGGCGGTTGAGAGCCTTCAAGTCACGGTCAACCACCTTGAGATCGAACGGGCGCACTTCGCGGGATGGTCGGCTGGGGGAAAGGGGCTGCTCGACTTCGCCATCGCTCATCCCGGCCGGCTGATTCGATGACTCTCGTCGAGCCGGCCGCGGGCTGGATACTCAAAGCAGCTGGCGAGTCCGACCGGGAGCATCAGGAGTCCACTGCCTTTCTCTACTCGTTGGCAGGACGGGAGGTCTCAGATGACGACCTGGCCCGGTTCCTCCACCTCGCCGGTTTCGTCGGTGATCCAGCTGAAGCCCGGTCTGACCCTTACTGGGAGCGGGCGTGGCCTCATCGCATGACCCTTCCTGGCTGTCGGAGAAGCTGATGGGATCCGACCACTCGGTCGCGGACCTGGCGGCGGTGGAGTGCCCGGTGTTGTTGACCAAAGGAACGGAGACAGGGAAAGTGGAACGAAGGGTCGTCGACCTACTTGCGCTGCACCTCTCCAACGTCAGAGTGGTCGAGCTGGATGGCAGCCACGCCCACCACATCGAAGGCATCGACCGGTTTCTCGAAGCACTCGACAAACATCTCCAAGCCAGCCTGGCCGCCTGACCGGCGTGCACGACGTTGAAGCCAGACTGAAGCCCAACGACCCAGCACAGGCTGATACGAGGCTGTACACGTTGGCATCCGTTCCGATTCATCTCGATATTGACTATCGCTAATCAGCGGGGGTCAATACCCCACGAGACCCACTCGTCTGACTCATAACCCGAAGGTCGCGGGTTCAAATCCCGCCCCCGCTACTGAAAGCCCTGGTCAGCGACCTGCTGACCGGGGCTTCTACCGTCTCGGGGTGTTCTTCTCCCGGGTTTCTACCGGTTCTTCCACAGTCCCCACCAGGGCTTTTGTCACACCTATGACCTTCGGGTTTCTTGGGGGGTGCGCGCTCTGCGACCTATGCATTGGTCAGACGTTCACAGCGATGACAGCGGTGGAAATGGCGAGCACCAATGTGACCGGGCCCCAAATACGTTCCACCTTCGACCGCGAGGCGAAGTTGGCGATCGCCCCGAGGGTGAAGAACCCGGTCAGAAACCACATCGCCGTGGGTCCGCTGCCAGGTACATCGACGTTGATGAGTCCCGCCGTGGCAAGTATCAGCAAAGCGATCAGGGGATAGACCACCAACCCAACCACGGCGCTCGCGACTCGGAGCCGGCCAGGCAGGACACCGGAGTGAGAACCACCCCAGGCCGCCGCACCCCAGGGGACACCAAGAGCTAGGGCTAGCTGGAAAATCGTGATGACACCAAGGACGACGACTGCGACGATTGCAGCGATCTGCCCTTTATCCATGGGCCGGATGGTAATGCCCTGGGCTACACCGCTTCGCCGTAGAGGTCGGTGATCCCAGCCAGGCGCCACCGACCCCGCGCCGGGAAAGCGGCTCGGTTGATGTCAGTCCGGCAGAGTGGTGAGGCTGATGACGATCTTCCCTGTGGCCTTTCCTTCTGCTTGGTACTTGAGAGCTTCCGGAATGTTTTGGAAGTCGTAGATACGGTCGATGACAGAGTGCAGCTGTCGCTTTTCGAGAAGGTCCGTGAGGAAGGCCACATCTTGGGCTCTGAACGGCTTCCAGGCCACCATCCGTACTGAACGGCTTCCAAGAATCGACACTAGGGGCCCTGCGACCATGGCTCGGAGTGTTCCCGCGATCGAGCCGGGGACGATCAAATAGGCCCCGCCGGGGCGCAACACTCGCAGCGCTTCAGAGATCGTGTGGTGCGACGCCACGTCTAACACTCGGTCGTAACGGCTCGCGTTGGCCGTGAAGTCATCGACGGTGTAGTCGATGACTTGGTCCGCTCCAAGGGAGCGAATGAAGTCGATTTTCTCTGGAGCGTCGACGCCGGTCACCTCGGCACCGAGGTGTTTGGCAATCTGAACTGCGAACGGTCCAATGTTTCCGCCGGCGCCGTTAATCAACACTTGTTCTCCCGGTCGGACTGGTCGCGGTTTCAGAAGACCCTGAGCAGCCATCACCGCTGCCTGGGGCACGGCGGCAGCTTGTTCGAACGTAAGACCCTTTGGCTTGTGAGCAAAGGCAGCTTCGGGTGCACAAGCGAACTCTGCGAAGGCGCCAAAGCCAAAATCGGTCAAGTCACCAAAGACCTCGTCGCCTGGCTTAAAGCCAGACACTCGATCACCCACCGCTACAACGAGACCTGCGAGATCGAGTCCGAGACGGGGGTTCCTCGGCCTCCGACGGCCGGTGATCCAGCGGGCGATCTTGGGACGACCCGTCAAGTAGTCGACATCAGCCATGTTCACCGACGCAGCATGAACCCGCACAAGGATCTCACCATTCTGTGGGGTAGGTGTCGGCACTTCCTCAAGGCGAAGGACATCCGGCGATCCGTACTCAGATCTCGTATACGCTTTCAAATTGACCTCCAAGAGTTTCGTCGGGACCTGTTTCGACTTCGCGAGATGGTCGAGTCGTTTCAGGAGCTTGGTGAGAAATGTCGCCATACCAGGCGCTGGGCGACATCGAGACCGAGCATGTTCTGATCGGGGAGGAAGCGACCCCACTCGGCGACTGATTCCTCGACGAACTCGGACTGTGTCATACCGTCAACCCTAGATCAGTCCCTCCTTCGCGAAGGTACAGTTCGTTTACGAAGGAGATGAGGCCAGCGGGCCGCTTACCACCCCAGGGATCTTTCAGGAGCTCGAGGTGGGGGCATTCATTCAAAGGGTGCAACCTGACGACAACTCCACCAAAGCTCATCAACGAAGATCACGAGCCCGCATCGCAAACAACGTCGAAGCGGCACATCGGTTGGATCGTTGCGGGGTCGTTGGGCACCGGTCTAGTCGTCGGTGTTGGTCTCGCGGTCGCTCCTTTCGTACCGGCCGAGGAGGGCAAAGTCACCGGAGCGCTCCTGCTCGGTTTCGCCTTGGGCTGGGCGATGCTGGCCTTTCTCTCTGTGCGGTTCAGCGATCAGCCGCAACGTTGGGTTGTTGTCCCGGCGGTGTTTATGGGAGTTGGGGGTCTTCTCCTATTGGCGTTCGGCTCTCCAGCGCACGGCGTGCTCAAATGGGTGTGGCCCCCCGCCCTGCTGGTGTTGGTCGTGTGGATGTTCATCCGCTCCCGTCAGCAGCTGCACAGCCGAAGCCGATGGCTGCTCTACCCGGTGTTCGCAGTACTCCTCCTTGCCTCGATCGGGGGCGCCTATGAGACCGTGAGCGAGGCGGTAGATCAGAACGACTACCCGATGACCGGCGAGTTGATAGACGTTGGAGGGCACGGCCTGCACCTGCGCTGCAGTGGCTCAGGCAGTCCAACCGTGATCCTCGAACCAGGTGCGGGCGAGATGTCGTCGGGACTCGCATGGATAGAGCCGGTTGTGGCTGGCGACACGCG
>Ga0268386_10000377_pt1 | contig 27760 bp, 26 predicted proteins | sample RVTome_15_FD_200260 | JGI IMG/M metagenome (GOLD analysis project Ga0268386, IMG submission 200260) | Soil microbial communities from uranium-contaminated site in the Upper Colorado River Basin, Wyoming, United States - RVT150D86... ... | reverse complement strand
CGCGCTACTGGGAAACCGGCGACGAAGATCAGGGCTTTCGTTACAACAATTATCTGAACCGCTTCCACTGGCGGCACCTCGACCTGATGGACGTGCTGTCCGCGTATCAGGGCCGGGGACGAGCGAGTCTGCAGCACGTCGCACTGCTCCTCGGTCTGCCCGGCAAACTCGGCATGAGCGGTGATCAGGTCTGGGACGCATGGCTCGACGGACGGATCACCGAGGTGCGCAACTACTGCGAGGTCGACGTGCTCAACACGTACCTCGTCTACCTGCGATTCGAGGTCATGCGGGGACGGTTGAGCCGCGAGCAGTACGGGGTCGAACAGCAGCGCGTGCGCGACGTACTGGTAGCGCAGGCGCAGCCGCACTTCGCCGAGTTCCTCGCGCACTGGCCGCAACTCACCGACTGATGCAGCGGACCCACGCAGAGGCCGCTGAGTTCGCCACGATCATCGACCTCGCGCACGACGGTCGCGGCGTTGCGCGACTCGATGGCAAGACCGTGTTCGTGCACGATGCCTTGCCTGGCGAGCAGGTCGGTCTGGTCCGCCGTCGCCGCAAGCGCCGCCATGACGAAGCGGTGCTCGCTGCAGTCATGTCGGCTTCGCCGGATCGCGTGACGCCCGGGTGTCCGCATTTCGGAACGTGCGGTGGCTGCGCATTGCAGCATCTTGCGACCCCGCGTCAGCTCGAGCACAAGCAGACGATCCTGCTCGAGAATCTGGCGCGCCTGGGCCGCGTGGCGCCGACGAGCGTGCTGCCCCCGCTGGCTTCTATGCCCTGGGGCTACAGGCGTCGTGCGCGACTCGGCGTGAGGTGGGTCGCGCCCAAGCAGCGTGTGCTCGTGGGCTTTCGCGAACGCGCTTCCTCGTACCTGGCCGATATCGCCGTCTGCCGCGTGCTCGCCCCTCCGCTCGATCGTCTGATCACGCCGCTCGCGCAGATGATCGCCGGGCTCAGCGTACGCGCCCGCCTGCCGCAGATCGAAGCGGCGGTGGCCGATAACGCCACCGCTCTCGTCCTGCGGGTGCTCGACCCGCTGTGCGAGACCGATCTGGTGACGCTAGGCGCGTTCGCACGCGCCCATCAGATACAGCTCCATCTGCAGCCCGGCGGTTATGAAACGATCGCGCCGCTCGAGGAAGGCTATGGACCCCTCTACTACGAGTTGCCCGAGTTCGATCTGCGGATCGCCTTCGAGCCGCCCGATTTCGTGCAGGTCAACGGGGAACTGAATCGCCGAATGATCGCGAGAGCCCTCGATCTCCTGGCGCCGGGACACAGCGACAGGGTGCTCGATCTGTTCTGCGGTCTCGGTAACTTTTCGCTCCCTCTGGCACGGTCCGCCGAGCAGGTGGTCGGCGTCGAAGGCGACGCGTCACTGGTCGAACGAGCGCGCGCCAATGCCCGCCGCAACGGCGTGCCGAACGCCACGTTCGAGATGGCAAACCTGTTCGAGGATTGCCGCGACTCCCGCTGGGCAGCCGGCCGTTACGACCGTGTGCTGCTCGATCCGCCGCGGGCCGGCGCCCTTCAGGTTCTGCCACTTCTGGCACGCTTTTCGCCTGCGCGGCTCGTGTATATTTCGTGCCACCCGGGCAGCCTCGCGCGTGATGCGGGTCTGCTCGTGCACGAGCACGGTTATCGACTGGTGGTGGCAGGGGTCATGGACATGTTTCCGCACACGGCCCATGTGGAATCGATCGCGGTTTTCGAGCCGCGGTGAGCCGCCGAACGGGATGCCGCTCAGCTTCAGCCCAACTCTGCGATCGGATGCCGGATGTCTCTCGAGATCGAGCGCAAGTTCCTGGTGAGATCGCCCGCCTGGAGGGAGGCGGCGCAACGCTCGCAGCGCATGCGCCAGGGGTATTTCGGAGGCACGACGCTGAGCTCGATCCGCGTTCGTATCGCCGGCTCACGCGGCTCGCTCAACGTCAAATCGCGCGTTGCGGGCACGAGTCGTGACGAGTACGAGTACGAGATCCCGCGCGCTGACGCAGAAGAGATGCTGGCCCGGCTGTGCGACGGGGGTGAGATCGACAAGATCCGCCATTGGGTCCCCTGCGAGAACCACCTCTACGAGGTCGATGAGTTCCTCGGGGAGAACACCGGGCTGGTCGTGGCGGAAATCGAACTCGACGCAGAGACCGACGCCTTTCCCCGACCCTGGTGGCTCGGTGAGGAGGTCACCGACGACGAGCGTTACTACAACCATCATCTCGCGAGCCATCCGTGGCACGCGTGGCGCGAACGGACACGCGAAGCATGACGCTCGGGCCCGTGATGCTCGATCTCGCGAGCACGCAGCTGATGCCCGAAGATCGGGACCTGCTGCAGCACCCTCTGGTGGGCGGGGTGATCCTGTTCCGACGCAACTTCGCAAGCGGCGCACAGGTAGCTGCGCTGATCGATGAGATTCGCGCTTTGCGCCACCCGCATCTGATCATCGGTGTCGATCAGGAGGGTGGCCGCGTACAGCGGTTCCGCGAAGGCTTCACGGCATTGCCGTCGATGCGGCTGCTCGGACATCGCTACGATATGGACCGCGCCGAAGGCCTCGCGCTTGCACGGCAATGTGGCTGGTTGATGGCGGCGGAACTGCGCGCCGTCGGCGTCGATCTGTCGTTCGCCCCGGTCGTCGATCTCGACTACGGGGTCAGCGAGGTCATCGGGGATCGCGCGTTCCATCGCTCGGCGCGCGCGGTCGCTGACCTTGGCGTCGCGTTCATGCATGGCATGCGCTCCGCCGGAATGGCGGCCACCGCCAAGCATTTTCCCGGGCACGGCGCGGTCACTGCCGACTCGCACGTATCGCAGCCGATCGATCGACGTGAGCACGCGGATCTGCTCGATGACACCTATCCTTACGCCAGACTGATCGATAATGGCCTCGCCGCGATCATGATGTCGCACGTCATCTACCCGGCCGTCGATACGCTGCCGGCGGGGTTCTCGCCGCGCTGGATCCGTGATGAGTTGCGTACCCGACTCGGGTTCGAAGGTGCCGTGTTCTCCGACGACCTGTCGATGGTCGGTGCGAGTGTTGCCGGAGCCATCGCGGACCGCGCTCGCGCAGCGCTCGAAGCCGGTTGTGACGTCGTGCTCGTCTGCAACGATCGTGCGGGCGCCGTCGCGACGATCGCTGCGCTCGAGGACCGCATCGACCCGGTCGGCCAGATCCGTCTCGCACGCCTGCGCGGCCGGCCGGGGCCCGAGCGTGATGCGTTACTTGCCTCGAACGAGTGGCGCCAGTGCGAGCGTGCGGTCGCGAACGTGATGGCGCCGCCCGAGCTCAGACTCGATGCGTGATGCAGAAGAACAAATCGTGTCGGCCTGCCCGGAGTCGCGTCCAGTGACAGTCAGAAGCGATGCAAGGATCTGTGGGCGCGGCGCGCGTCGGGGACTGCGCCGATGAAACCGCTGCCCAGCTGGCTCACGCGAGCGCTCGTCGCCCATCTGCCGCAGGGCGTAGTGGTCTGCAATGCGCTCGAGCCCGATTACCACGTGATCTACGTGAATCCGGCGATGGAGCGGCTGACCGGATATGCGGCGGCGGACTTCCTCGGCCGGAACATGCGTTTCCTGCAGGGCGAGGATCGCGAGCAGGAAGGCGCCAAACGCATCCGTGCCGCGCTGGCTGCGGGCAGCGCGTGCAACGCGATGGTGCGCAACTACCGACACGACGGCGGCGTCTTCTGGAACGAGATTGCGCTCGAACCGCTGCACGATGAGTCCGGACGCTTGTCGCATTACGTGAGCTTTCACCGCGACGGCAGCGAACGGTCGCGTCAGGTTACGCGCTCCGAAAGCGGCGGCGCACCGGGGCTCACCGTGATCCGCGAGGACAAGCTCACGGGGCTGATCCGGCGCGAATACTTCGAGGAGTTGCTGAAGCGTGACTGGGGGCTCGCGCAGCGCGAATCGCGGCGCCTGACCCTGATCCTGTTCGACATCGACGCCTTTCAGTCCTATCAGGGTGTATTCGGGCGGGCTGGCGGCGAGCAGACCGTGCGCCGGGTGGCCCGCGTGGTTGGCGGTTGCTTCCGGCGGGCAAGTGATCTCTGCGGCAGGTTCGACGAGGACAAGATCGTCGCGCTGGCGAACGGAATGACGACCGAGCAGGCGCGCAGTCATGCCGAGAACGTCATCGCCCGAGTTCACGAGCTTGCGATTCACCATCCGCGTTCGCCGGTCTCCCGGTTCGTGACGATGACGGCGGGTGTAGCGACGCTGGTCCCGTCGCGGGAGGATGCGCCGCAGCGGCTGCTCGAGGCCACCCTCGGCGCCTTGAACGACGCGAAGGCAGGCGATCGCAATCGGGTCGTTGCGCGCGAGCTCTGAGGGGGCGCTGCGCGCGTCCGGTGTCCGTAGTCCGTGGCCAGGCGCTGCGCGCGTCCGTTGTCCGTAGTCTATGGCCAGAAAGGATGGCATCGGACGCTGACGTAGCGGCATCCTGCTACAGCCTACAGCCTACAGCCTACAGCCTCAGACGCCTGCAGCGCGCGGGTCAGCCGGAGCCGTCGCGCCGGGTGACGACGGCAATCACCCCAAACAGCGGGTCATCGAAGTAGTGGCGCTCGCCGCTGCGCATGCGTCGCGACTGCGTCAGCGTGCGCACGAAACCATCGTCGCCGCGATATTCGAGATTGAGGTCGAGATGCAGGTAGCGGCCCACTGACAACCGGGCAGTGCCGTCGAGCCCGGTGCCCGCGAGGAGCTCCGAGAGAGGGACGGTCGGAGCGCCACCGCGCGGACTGCCCGGTTGTGACCAGCCAACGTGCGCGAGCGGACGGTAGCCGGCGCTGCGCTTCAATGCACCCTCGATATTGTCGAGTGCGTGTCGCTCCGGCGGCAGCTCCGTCACGAACTCCGGCAATGGCGGTGCTGCGGCAGGCTCGATCTCCCGGGGCTCGACGTCAGGTACGACCGTGGTCACACCGGCGGGATCCGCCGCAGGGTCGGTTGCGGGGGGAGCGGCAACCTCCTGCGAGCCGTAAGCCTGGAGATTGCGAAAGACGATCAGCTCGACGTCATAGAGTGGACTCGCATCCGCCGGCGCGTCCTGAGCACCGACCGCCACGGCGTACGCAACAGCGGCGCACAGCAGTGCCGCCATGGAACCGAGATAGCGTCTGGCTCGCCGCACGGAGGAGGGCGTATCGGGAGGCGGCTGCATCGCGCACGAGTGTATCAGCTCCCGGCCGCCTGCACGGTCGCGCGGCGTGCGCCGCATTCGAGCGCGTCGAGCAGCTCCATCGCAGCCTGCAGGCGCGCGTCGTCCGCTTCGAGTGGCAAGCGGAATCTCACCCGGTTCGGACCGTCGAAGCGATGCGTCTTCGAACGACGCTGCACGTAACTGATCAGGACGCCCGGATCGACCGTCGTCTCCTGGTCGAAAGTCAGCGAACCTCCGGCCGGACCGATGTCGATGCGCCGGATGCCGAGCTGCGCCGCCGACAGTTTGAGCTCGGCAATGCGAAACAGATTTTTTGCCGGCTGCGGCAGCAGCCCGAAGCGATCGATCATTTCGACCTGCAGCTCGCGCAACCGCTCCGTATCGGCCGCGCCGGCGATCCGCTTGTAAAGCACCAGACGCAGGTGCACGTCGGGGACGTAGTCTTCCGGCAGTAAGGCAGGCACATGCAGCTCGATCTCGGGACCCTGGTGCATCGGTCGGTCGAGGTCCGGAATGCGGCCATCCTTCAGCGCCCTGACCGCGCGCTCGAGCATGTCCATGTACAGCGCGAAGCCGATCTCCTGAATCTGGCCACTCTGTTCGGCGCCGAGCAGCTCGCCAGCCCCCCGGATCTCGAGGTCGTGGGTCGCGAGCGTGAAGCCGGCGCCGAGATCCTCGAGCGACTCGATCGCCTCGAGACGCTTGACCGCGTCGGCGGTCATCGCATTGCGTTCCGGGGTCAACAGATAGGCGTACGCCTGGTGGTGCGAGCGACCGACACGGCCGCGCAGCTGGTGCAATTGCGCGAGACCGAGACGGTCCGCTCGATCGATGATGATCGTGTTCGCGGCCGGCACGTCGATGCCGCTCTCGATGATCGTCGTACATACGAGCAGATTGCAGCGCCCGTGATAGAAATCGAGCATGACCTGCTCGAGGTCGCGTTCACGCATCTGGCCGTGGCCGACCGCGATGCGCGCCTCGGGGACCAGTTGCGCAAGAGAGCGTGCCGTTTTTTCGATCGTCTCGACCGAGTTGTGCACGTAGTAGATCTGACCGCCGCGCCGGATCTCGCGCAGGCAGGCCTCCCTGATCGTCGGTGCATGCGATTGCGCGACGAACGTCTTGATTGCAAGACGGCCGGCCGGCGGCGTCGTGATCAGCGACAGATCTCTGAGGCCACCCATCGCCATGTTGAGCGTCCGCGGGATCGGCGTCGCGGTCAGCGTCAGCACGTCGACTTCGGCCCGCAGTTGTTTCAGTCGTTCCTTGTCCTTGACGCCGAAGCGATGCTCCTCGTCGACGATCACGAGACCAAGATCGCGGAAGCGGATGCCGGACTGCAGCAGCCGGTGCGTGCCGACGACGATGTCGACGCTGCCGCTCGCCAGGCCCTCGAGGGTCGCCGACGCCTGCGTGCCGCTCGCGAAACGCGAAAGCTGCGCGACCCGGATCGGCCAGTCGGCAAAGCGATCGGCGAACGTCTGGTAATGCTGCTGGGCGAGCAGGGTCGTCGGCACGAGCACCGCCACCTGACGTCCGGCCTGCGCAGTCACGAACGCGGCGCGCAATGCGACCTCGGTCTTGCCGAAGCCGACGTCGCCGCAGACCAAGCGGTCCATCGGACTCGCAACGGCGAGATCATCGATCACTTCGGCGATCACCTGCTCCTGATCGGGCGTCTCCTCGAATGGGAAAGCGGCCTCGAACGCCCGCAGCTCAGCCTCGTTGGCCTTCAGACTCTGTCCAGGGCGAGCGGCGCGCCGCGAGTAAACGTCGAGCAGCTCCGCTGCCGTATCGCGGATTTTCTGTGCGGCCTTGCGCCGCGCCTTCTGCCAGGCATCGCTGCCGAGCTTGTGCAACGGCGCGTGATCGGCGGCCGCGCCGGTGTAGCGCGAGATCAGCTCGAGCGACTGCACGGGCACGTACAGCTTGTCGCCGTCCGCGTACTCCAGCAGCAGGAATTCGCCGGGCAGGTCGCCGACGTCCATCGTGACCAGACCGCGGTAACGGCCCACTCCGTACTCTTCATGGACGACCGGTGCGCCGGCTCGCAGGTCGGAGAGTTCGCGGATGATCGCGTCCGGATCACGGTCAGGCCGGCGTCGCCGGCGCTCCTGGCGGGCGCGTTCGCCGAACAGCTGCTCCTCTGCAATCAACGCAAGCGGCGGGTCGGTGAGGACGAGACCTGCCGTGATCGGTGAGACCGTGATGGCCGTGCGCGCGCTGCTCTGCACGAACTCGTGCCACGACGCGGCGATGCTCGGCTCGCGGCCGCGACGGCGCAGCAGATCCAGCACCATCTCGCGTCGGCCGGCGGACTCCGCAGCGATCAACGTGCGCCCCGCAAAAGTTGCAAGGAACTCGAGCAAGGCTGAAACGGGCGTTTCGCTGCGGGCGTCGATCTTCAGCGACGGCGGACGGCGCGTGCCGAAATTGCGGCACGGGACGCCCGCAGACCGGGGCTCGATCTCAGTTCGTGTGAGCTCGATGCGCCGCCGATGGGCGCACCGCTCGAGCAGGTCCGCAGGTCGCACACAGATCTCGTCCGGAGCGAGCACGGGTCGTTCCTTATCGTGGCGACGCTGCTCGTAGCGCTCCTCGATCTCGTGCCACGCGTGATCGAGCTGGGCGGGCAGCGTCGCCGGCATGCACAGCAGAGTGTGCGCTGGCAGATAATCGAGGAGCGTCGCGGTCGCATCGAAGAAGAGCGGCAGGTAGTACTCGATGCCGGCGGACGCAATGCCCTCCCCGATATCGCGATACAGAGGCACACGCGTGAGATCCCCCTCGAAGCGCGTACGAAAGCGCCGCTTGAAGCCCTGCAGCCCGGTGCTGTCGAACGGAAACTCGCGGGCGGGCAGCAAGTGCACCCGCGGCACCCGGCCTGCCGACAACTGATTTTCCGGATCGAAGGTCCGGATCGTCTCGATCTCCTCGTCGAACAGGTCGATCCGATACGGCGTCGCACTGCCCATCGGGAACAGATCGACGAGCGACCCGCGCACGGCGAACTCGCCCGGGGCGACGACCTGGGACACGCTCGTGTAGCCGGCTGCCACGAGACGCTGACGGAAGGCCTCCCCGTCGAGCGCCGACCCGACTTCGAGATCGAACGCATGCGCCTCGACGAAACTGCGGGGCGCGATCCGCGCGAGCAGAGTGCCAGCGTCCACGACGACGAGCCCCGCGCCGAGTCGCGGCAGACGCTCGAGCAAACTGAGGCGCTGCGAAACGATGTCCGGGTGAGGAGAGAAAACGTCGTACGGCAGAGTTTCCCAATCCGGAAAGCGCTCGACCGGGAGCTCAGGTCGAGCGAAGAAGTGCAGTTCCTCCTCGAGCTGGGTGGCCGTGCGGGCATCCTCGGCTACGACGAGCAGGGGTCCCGCGCCGCGCGCCGCAGCCTCGGCGAGCCACAGCGCCATCGACGAGCCGTAGAGCTGCCCCCAGCGAACGACTGGGGACTCCACGCCGGGGAGCAGCATAGGGGATGACAGGTTCATTTAATCAATAAGTTGCACGCATTATCAGGAATTAACCTGAATTTCGCGTGGCGGGCGATATCGGGGTCGCGCAGGGTAGCAGATGCGCTTGCGAGCGGTGAGTCCCGGCGACGGGGGATCTAGTTGCCTGGCAGTGTTGAAATCAAGTTCAACAGCCCGTCAGGGGCCGCGCGGGCTGTGGCGGATCGTGACGAGGGTCGGGAAACCGGGGACCCCGCGGCAGGGTCAGCGGGTCGCGACTGCGTGCAGTACCTTGTCGTATTCGAAGTACACGATGAAGCCCGGGTACTCCCAGCGGGTGATCGGCGGATCGCCCACCGCCGCGATGCGGCGCTCGGGTGAACCAAAGCGGGACTCGACCCGATTCATCGTCATGCCCCGTCCAGGCCGTTCAGCCGCAGCTCCCGGCGCGTCCACCATGTCGAGGGTCTGTGCCTTCACGACGCCGAAAGTCGTGAGCGCGGCGCAACAGACGCAGGCAAAACGAGCGGCACGATGCATGGCTGGCCCTCCGGAAAACGGCGCGACTATATCATCGAGCTCAGCGGACCCGTAGAAATGGTGCTCAATTCCTTGTACTGGTTCACTAATCAGGAAATTTCACCGTGCGACCCGCAGATGCAAAGCGCCGCGGCCACCTGTAGGCTTGCGCGTCCGACCCGCCGGCCATGGGGCTTGCGGCCGCCACGCCAGTCACGCTGATGTTCCACCCGCTACCCCTCTACATCGGTCTGCGCTACGTCCGCACGCGCAAGCAGGGTTTTTTCGTCTCGTTCATCAGCTGGGTTTCGGTGCTCGGAATTGCGATCGGAGTCGCGGCGCTGATCACTGTGCTGTCGGTGATGAATGGATTTGAGGGCGAGCTGCGCGGGCGCCTTTTGAGTCTTGCTTCGCACGCGACCTTGAGCGGACCGCCCGGACGGCTCCGTCACTGGCCGACGCTCGTCGCGCGCGCACGCGAGCAGCCGGGTGTCGTCGGTGCGGCGCCGTTCGTCGATATGCAGGCGATGATCGGCCGCGGCCAGACGTTGAACGGCGCCATTCTGCGCGGTGTCGATCCGGCGCTCGAGCCGGCAGTCTCGAGCGTCGGTGAGGCGATGGTGCAGGGGACGCTCGCCGATCTGGTTCCGGGCGAACGCCGCATGTTGCTCGGCGCCGGCCTTGCCTGGTCGCTCGATGCCCGCATCGGTGACGAGCTCACGGTGCTGGTACCGCGGATCGGCGATGCGGCCGACGTCAAGCCGCGGATCCAGAACTACACGGTGGTCGGCATCTTCGAGGTCGGTCTGCAGGAGCACGACAATGGGCTCGCGATCGTGCACCTCGCCGATGCGGCAGCACTCGCCGGCACCGAAGGTGCGCCTACCGGCATCCGCCTCAAGTTCGCCGACATTTTCGCCGCGCCCGCGATGGCCCCTGAGGTCGCGGAGGCACTCGGCGGTGGCTTTGAGATCAGCGATTGGTCGCGCGAGAACGCGAGTTACTTCCGCGCCGTGCGCATCGAGAAAACGATGATGTCGCTGATCCTGATGCTGATCGTCGCGGTCGCGGCGTTCAACATCGTCGCAGCGCTCGTGATGGTCGTAAACGAGAAGCGCAATGACATCGCGATCCTGCGGACCGTCGGGCTCGCTCCGCGTGGCGTCGTCGGTATCTTCCTGACGCAGGGCGTCCTGATCGGCTGGTTCGGAACGCTGGCCGGCATTGCTCTCGGCCTCACACTCGCCTTCAACGTCGACACGATCGTGCCGGGCCTCGAGAGCGCCTTTGGCGTCCGCGTGATGGACCCGAGCGTTTACTACATCACGGAAATTCCGTCCGAGATCCGCTGGGAGCAGGTCGCGATCGTAGCGGCAATCGCGTTCGTGCTGACCACGCTCGCAACGATTTACCCGGCGTTGCGCGGAGCACATACGGAACCGGCCGAGGCGTTGCGATACGAATGAACCGATGATGCACTGCTACGAACTGTGGATCGGCCGACGTTATCTCGGCTCGACACGCGGCCGGGGATTTCTGTCGTTCATTGCGGTGCTCTCGATGGCGGGCGTGGCCGTCGGCGTCGCGGTGCTGATCGTTGTGTTGTCCGTGATGAACGGCTTCGAGCGCGAACTGCGCGAGCGCATCCTGAGCATGACCTCGCACGCGACGATCGGCGCGTTCGGTGCTGCGATGCCCGAATGGGCAGATATTGCAGAGCGCGCTACGCAAAACGGTGCCGTCACCGGCGTCGCGCCGTACATCGAGGAGCAGGCGCTACTGCTCGCGGGCAATCGCTCGAGCGGTGTCCTGCTGCGGGGTGTAATCCCCGCCGAGGAGCGCAAGGTCTCTGAGATCGAGCGTGCGATGGTCGCCGGTACGTTCGAGCGGCTCGCGCCTGAACAATACGGCATCGTGCTCGGCAACGAACTCGCCGCAGCCCTCGAGGTCGGCGTCGGCGACCGCGTCGTCGTCACGATTGCGCAGGGCCTGGTGACGCCCGCAGGAATCGTGCCCCGGATGCGACGTTTCGAGGTCGTCGGCATCTTCGCGGCCGGCATGTACGAGTACGACCGCAATCTCGCGTACGTTGCGCTTGCCGATGCGGCTCGTCTGTACCGGCTCGGCGAGGGCGTCACCGGCATCCGCCTGCGGCTCGCGGACATGTTCGAGGCGCCGCGCGTCGTTCGTGACATCGCGCGCGATCTCGGAGGCGGTTACTACGTCGACGACTGGACGCGTCGGCATGCGAATTTCTTCCGCTCGATCGAGCTCACGAAGTCCGTGATGTTCGTGATTCTGCTGCTGGTCGTTGCGGTTGCGGTGTTCAATATCGTCTCGACGCTCGTGATGGTCGTGAAGGACAAGCGCGGCGACATTGCGATCCTGCGGACGATCGGCGCCACACCAGCGAGCGTGCTCGCAATCTTCATCGTGCAGGGCACGGCGATCGGTGTGATCGGCACGCTCGCCGGCCTCGCGCTCGGCGGGCTGATCGCAACCAATCTCGAGATGCTCGTGCACGGGCTCGAGCGCCTGCTCGACACCAGCTTTCTGGATGCCAAGGTGTATTTCATGAGCGATTTGCCGGCGGACATCCTGGCCACCGATTTGATCAGGATCTGCGGTACCGCGCTCGCGCTTGCCGGACTGTCGACGCTGTACCCGGCGTGGCGGGCAGCGCGCACCGAGCCTGCCGAGGCGCTGCGACATGACTGAGTCGGTGGACGCAGCGCGGATTGTCTCCCCCGGTGAAGCGCTGGAGTCGACCGTGAGCACGACTGCCGTGCTCGCATCGCGCGGCCTGACGAAGGTATTTCGGCAGGGAGATGCGAGGCTCGAGGTGCTCCGAGGTGTCGATCTCGCGGTGGCGCCGGGCGAGCGGGTCGCGATCATCGGTGCGTCCGGTTCCGGCAAGACGACGCTGCTGCAGCTGCTCGGTGGACTCGATTTGCCGACGAGCGGTCAGGTGACGATCGCCGGCCGACGCCTCGATCAGCTGTCCGACGCGGAGCGCGGCACGCTGCGCAATCAGGCCCTCGGCTTCGTCTATCAGTTCCACCATCTGCTGCCGGAATTTTCCGCGCTCGAGAATGTCGCGATGCCGTTGCTCGTGCGCCGCGCACCGGTCGGCGAGGCTCGGCAGGAAGCTCGCGCGTTGCTCGAACGAGTCGGTCTTGGCGCGCGGCTCGAACATCGTCCCGGCCAGCTCTCGGGCGGTGAGCGGCAGCGGGCGGCAGTGGCACGGGCGCTCGTGACGCGACCGCTGGTCGTGCTCGCCGATGAGCCGACCGGCAACCTCGATGGAGCCAACGCGGGCAGCGTCTTCGAGCTGATGCTCGAACTGAATCGCGAGCGTGGGACGGCGCTCGTGATCGTGACGCATGCGCCCGAGCTGGCAGCGCGTATGCAGCGCGTCCTCACGCTGGCCGACGGCCAACTCGCTCCGACGTCGATCTGACGCACGCACGCTGCAGCGACTGCTGCGCCTCTTCATTCATCGCGCCGCGGCTCGCCGGAAGGGTCTTCCGCGGCGTCTTTCGACCCGTTCTCGAGAGTTTTGTCGCGCGATCCGCGCTTGCGCCTGTGGTAATTGAACACGAGGCTCAGGTGCCAGACCGTGCTCAGCAGCACGTAGCCGCTGACAGCGGTCACGGTGCCGAGCACGAAGCAGCCGAGCAGGAACGGTTTCCAGATCGGCAGCAGCCCGGTCGTGATCCAGTCCCATGACATCTCGAAGCGAAAGGGGACCAGCGGTTCGTCGAGCAGCTTGGCGCCGGTCCAGTAGGCGACGAAGAAGAGTGGCACCGCCGTGAGCGGATTCGTGAAGAACACCGCCGCGACCGCCGTTGGCAGATTCAGGCCGAACAGCAAGGCAAGCAGCGCGGCCAGGATCACGTGGATCGGCAGCGGAATGAACGACACTGCGAGACCCAGGGCAAATGCACGGGTCACGTTGCGCCGGTTGAGACTCCAGTAGGCAGGGTTTGCCAGCACGCGGCGGAACGGCCGCAGGAACCACTGGGTCTGCCAGGCATGCCGCTGGCGGCTCAGGCGCTTGAAAACGCGTCGCGGCATTCACTCACTCGGTGACTGCGATCCGGGATTCGGGCGTCGGTATGACACCCGTCAGGGTCGTGCAGGGAAGCACATATGGTACGCAAGGCGCTCGCGTTCGTGGCTGGTGCGCTGATTCTGCATCGGCTGCCGGCGCTGCCGGAGGTGTGGCCATGGGCCGCGGTGCTCGCAGCGCTGTGTCTCGCCGGTTGGCGCGCCGGCCTGCCGTCGGTGTGCGCGTTCTGCTGCGGTTTCGGCTGGATCTGGCTCCATGCTGCGACTCGGCTCGCAAACGACCTGCCGGCCGAGATCGAGGGTCAGGACCTCGCGCTGCAGGGTTGCATCGCGACGCTGCCGGAGCGTTCCGCGGCAGCGCTGCGTTTCGGGCTCGATGTGACGGCAGCGGCACCGCGAGTACCTCGGTTCGTCGAGCTCACCTGGTACGAGCCGCTGCGATCGTTACAGGCGGGAGATTGCATCGCGGCAACGGTTCGGCTGCGGGCGCGGCGCGGATTCGCGAATCCGGGTGGCTACGATTACGAGGCTCAGCTGCTGGCTCGCGGGGTTGGCGCGACGGGTTACGTCCGCGAGCTGGAGCCGTCCCGGCCGTCGCGCAGGCCCTGGCGCTATGCACTCGTCGTCGTGCGCGAGTGGCTGGGGACGCGCATCGAGACAAGCGTCGGGCCACAGCCAGCGCTCGGAGTCATCAAGGGACTTGCGATCGGTGATCGGCAGTCGCTGACGGTCGAGCAATGGCGCACGCTGGCAGCGACCGGTACGAGCCATCTGATGGCGATTTCGGGACTGCACGTCGGCATCGTCGCGGGTCTCGCTGCGTGGTTCGGCAGACGCAGCGTGGCGCTGCGTGTGATGCGGCAGCGATGTATCCCGGGACAGGACGTTGCGGCTGTTTGTGCGCTGCTCGCCGCGTCTCTCTACGCTGCGCTTGCGGGATTCGCGGTGCCGACCCAGCGAGCGCTGGTGATGCTGGCGATTTATCTGCTGGCGAGACTCGCCCGGCGTCACGTGGCGCCGAGTGCGACGCTCGCGTGTGCTGCCGTCGCGGTCCTCGTGATCGATCCGTTCGCGCCATTGTCGCCCGGCGCATGGCTGTCGTTCGGCGCCGTCGCAGCCATCCTGTGGGGCCTCTCGGGTCGCCCCGTGCGCAGCCCGCGGCATTACGCGTTCCTGCGTGTTCAGGGCAGCATCACGATGGGCCTGTTGCCGTTGCTCGTCGTCGCTTTCGGTCTCGTCTCACTCGTTGCGCCTCTTGCGAATCTCGGCGCGATCCCGTTCTTCAGTCTGTTGATCGTGCCGCTCGTGCTCATCGGTACGTTGCTCGCGGCCTGCTCGCTCGAACTCGGCAGCGCTGTTCTCGGCGTTGCCGCGACGCTGCTCGATCGGTCCTGGCCGGCTCTGGAGTGGCTCGCCACGTCACCGTTCGCAACACTGCATGTCGCCGAGCCTGGCGCCGCAGTGCTCGCAGCGCTGACGGTCACAGCGCTGCTCGCAGTTGCGCCGGTGCCCTGGCCGGTACGGACCTTGGCTTGCGTCGGCGCGGCAGCGCTGTTGCTGCGTACTCCCGCACCGGTGCCTGAAGGCACGCTGGAAGTCGCAGTTCTCGACGTCGGTCAGGGACTCGCAGTGGTCGTGCGCACGCAGACACACACACTCGTCTACGACACAGGTCCTGCGTTTCGCAGCGGCCGGGATACCGGAGAGCTGGTCGTCTTGCCGTACCTGCATGCCTTCGGTGTACGACGGATCGACCGACTCATCCTGAGTCACGGCGACCTCGATCATGTCGGCGGGGTCGAAGCGGTGACGAGTGCAATGTTCGTGGGGACGCTGATCGCCGGTCCGTCCGTGGTCGAGCGCGATCGTCCGATTGAACGGTGCAAGCGAGGTGACGCCTGGCACTGGGACGGCGTCCATTTCCGTTTTCTGCACCCGGTGACGTCGGATAAGAAGGCCGATCGCGACAATGACACTTCCTGTGTACTCGAGATCGCTGTCGGCACCGAACGCGTGCTGTTGACCGGTGACATCGAGGCACGCGCCGAGCAACAGATCGTCGATCGCGCACTCGCGCGGAGCGCGACCGTGCTGGTGGCGCCCCATCACGGCAGTCGTACGTCATCATCGCAGCGGTTCGTCGCTGCCACCCGACCGCAGGTGGTGGTGTTCTCGGCCGGTCACCGCAACCGCTGGGGTTTCCCGCTCGCGGACGTCGAGCAGCGCTGGCGCGACGCGGGGTCGCTGACGCTGCGCACTGCAACGTCAGGCGCAGTCCTCGTCCGTATTGATCGCAGCGGCATCACGCGTCTCGAGGAGTTCCGGCGCGTGCATCGCAGGTACTGGCGCGCCTCGTGACTGCGGTGCGCGGAGCGGGTTCACACCTGATACTATGCGCGCTGTTCCGGATCCAACCCCTCGAATTCGCTGCCAATGTTCGAAATCGTCCAATCGGGCGGCTGGTTGATGGTGCCGATCGTGCTGTGCTCCATCGTCGCTGCCGCGATCATTCTCGAGCGCATGTGGACGCTGCAGCCCAGACGGGTCGTGCCGAGCGAGCTGACCGACAAGGTCTGGAAATGGGTCGAGAGTCGCCAGATCCAGGACAAGCACATCGCGGCGCTGCAGGCGAATTCGCCGCTCGGCCGCATCCTCGCCGCCGGTCTCGAGAACCGTCACCGCAGTCGCGAGGTGATCAAGGAGGCGATCGAGGACACGGGCCGGCATGTCGTGCATGAACTGGAGCGATTCCTCGGCGCGCTCGGCACGATCGCGGGCATATCGCCGCTGCTCGGACTGCTCGGCACCGTCGTCGGCATGATCAAGACGTTCAATGCGATCATGACCCAGGGTGTCGGCAATCCGGGCGCGCTCGCTGGCGGCATTGCCGAAGCGCTGATCACGACGGCCGCCGGCTTGTCGGTCGCGATCCCCGCGCTGATCGGTTACCGGTACCTGCGCGGCCGCGTCGACAGTCTGGTCGTGCAGATGGAAAAGGAAGCAATCCGCCTCGTGCAGGCGATGGACAGCGAGGGCCTCGGCTAGTGAGCCGTCGTGCCGCTTGCGGGTACGTGCGGTTCGGCGGAGTTCGCGTTTGAACCTGAAGCCGCATGGGCGGGAGGAACCCGAGGTCAATCTGACCTCGCTGATCGACGTCGTGCTGCTGCTGCTCGTGTTCTTCATGGTCTCGACGACGTTCATCGACGAGGCCCGGATCCGTATCGATCTGCCGCAGGCGAGCGTGGAGGCGGCCCGCAGCACGCCGCGCGATCCGATCGAGATCAGCGTCACTGCTCAGGGCGGGTATCGCGTCAACGGCCGGACCCTGATCAACACGAGTCCGAAGACGTTGTCGGCCGCGGTGTCCAAAGAGGCCGGCGAGCGTCGGGACATGCCGGTCACGATCCGGGCGGACGCCCGGTCCACGCACCAGTCCGTCGTCACGGCGCTCGACGTCATCGGTCGGCTCGGCTTTCGTACGGTGAACATTGCAACTGTCGACGAAGCGGCGGCGCAGGCCAGTCCGTGAGTAAGGCGGTTCCGCTCACGCCCGAATCGCTGCGCACGTATCGGCGGTTGCTCGGTTATCTGCGCCCTCACATGGGCATGTTCCTGCTCGGCGTGCTCGGCATGGCGATGTTCGCTGCGACCGATGCCGGCTGGGCCTGGTTCGTCAAGATCTTCCTCGATGGCACCTTCGTTGAAAAAGATCCACGCATGGTGTGGCTCGTGCCCCTCGGTCTCATCGCGCTCTTCATCGTGCGCGGCATCGGGGACTTCATTCAGACGTATTGCCCCGGTCACGTCGGCAGGCACATCATCAAACGGCTGCGCAAACAGATCTTCGATCACTTTCTGAATCTGCCCGTCGCCTATTTCGATCATCATGCGTCGGGTGTGCTGCTGTCCCGGCTCACGTACAACACCGAGCAGGTGGCACAGGCCGTTACGGATTCGGTGACCGTGTTCGTGCGGGACACACTGACGATCATCGGACTGCTCACGTATCTCTTTCTGCTGAACGCGCGGCTGACGGCGATCGCGTTGATCACCGGACCCGTGATCGCGTGGTTGATCACGCTGATCAACCGGCTCTTTCGTCGCTACAGTCGCCGCATCCAGAACTCGATGGGCGACGTGACGCGCGTCGCGAAGGAAGCGATCGAAGCGCCGCGCGTGATCCGGGTGTTCAACGCGCAGGCGTTCGAAGCAGGACAGTTCGAGGCGGTCAATGAGCTCAATCGCCGGTCGAATATGAAGCTGCTGCTGACGAAGGGCCTGTCGAATCCGATCGTGCAGACGCTGGCGGCTCTCGGCCTCGCGACGGTGCTCTATATCGCAACGGTCGACGCCATGCAGAACGAGCTGACGGTCGGCGAATTCACGTCGTTCATCGCCGCATTGATCCTGATCACTGCACCCTTGCGTCGGCTCGTCAACGTCGCGGGTCCGCTGCAGCAGGGGATCGCCGCCGGCCAAAGCATTTTCGAGCTGCTCGATGAGCCGCTCGAGCCGCGGGGTGGGGGCGTGCCGCTCGCACGCGCGCGCGGTGACGTCGAGTTCGCCGGTGTTTCGTTCGCCTATCCGACCGGTCGTGCAGCGGCGCTCGCCGACGTCAGCGCCACGGCAGAAGCGGGCGAAACCGTCGCGATCGTCGGTCGCTCGGGCAGCGGCAAGTCGACACTCGTGAGCCTTTTACCCCGCTTCTACGACGTGAGCGGCGGCAGCGTCCGGATCGACGGCCGGGACGTGCGCGACTACGACCTCACCGATCTGCGGCGCAACGTCAGCTTCGTGAGTCAGGAGGTCGTGCTGTTCGATGACACGATCCGCAACAACATCGCGTTCGGCGCGGAGGCGAGCGATGCAGAGATCGAGGCCGCGGCGCGTGCGGCGTACGTGCTGGCGTTCGCGCTCGAACTGCCCGAAGGCCTCGAAACGATGGTCGGTGATCGTGGCGTACTGCTCTCGGGCGGACAGCGCCAGCGGATCGCGATCGCGCGTGCTCTGCTGAAGAATGCGCCGGTGCTGGTCCTCGACGAAGCGACCTCGGCGCTCGATACGGAATCCGAGCGCGCGATCCAGGCCGCGCTCGAGGAGCTGATGCGCGGGCGCACGACGCTCGTGATTGCCCACCGGCTGTCGACCGTGGAGAAGGCGGACCGGATCATCGTGCTCGAGGACGGCAGGGTCGTGGAGACCGGCAATCATGCACAGTTGCTTGCGCTCGGCGGCCAGTATGCCGCGTTGTATCGCATGCAGTTCTCCGGCTGACGTCCCCGGCGCCGCGCAGTGAACGCGGATCGCGCATTGCAGAAGCTCTGGTATGGGCGCTCTGCTGCCCGTTGGCTGCTGCAGCCCTTGAGTCTCTTGTTCGGCGGGTTGGTCCGTGCGCGGCGCGCAATGTATCGCCGTGGGCTCCTCGATTCGCAGCGGGTGTCAGCGCCCGTCGTCGTCGTCGGCAACATCACGGTCGGCGGCACCGGCAAGACGCCGCTCGTGATCTGGCTGGCATCGCAGCTCGCGAGCCGCGGATGGCGACCAGGCGTCGTCCTGCGGGGTTACGGCGGCCGGGCGCACGACTGGCCACGCGTCGTGACTGCGGATGCAGATCCGGCACTGGTCGGCGACGAGGCGGTGTTGCTGTCCCACAGTACCGGAGCGCTCGTCGTTGCCGGTCCAGACCGGGTCGCGGCAGCGGAACGGGCCGTGACGCTCGGTGCCGATCTCGTGCTTGCAGACGATGGTCTGCAGCATTACCGGCTCGCGCGCGACTGTGAGCTGATCGTCGTGGACGCGCACCGCATGCTCGGTAATGGCGCGCTGTTGCCCGCGGGACCCCTGCGCGAACCGGCAGCGCGGCTCGCAACGGTCGACCTCGTGCTGCTCAATCGGCGTGAGGGCAGCGCTGCACCGGCACTGTCGGCTGACAGGTTGGTTGCCGGCTGGCCCGAGTCCTGCGTGCCCGTTTCCTTCACTACCCGAGTCGGACGCGCGCGGTCGCTGACCAGTGGGAACGAACGTGAGCTCGAGAGCTTCCGCAGCGGACGCGTACACGCGCTGGCGGGCATAGGTCACCCGGAAGCTTTTTTTGCTGCGCTCGAGGCGCGCGGTCTCACGATCGTCCGCCACGCACCTGGCGATCACGCAGCGCTCACGGCGGAGGACATTGCGTTCGCAGATCACGCTCCGGTCCTCATGACGGAGAAGGATGCCGTAAAATGCCGCGCTTTCGCTGACGAACGCTGCTGGGTGGTGGCCACACGAATCGAGTTCGAACACGGTGGTGCCGAACGACTGCTCGGAGTGGTCGAGCGGGCGGCACGGCGGCGTCTGGCACCTGCGGCCCTCCCCGAGGAGACCTGATCATGGATTCGAAGCTGCTCGACATCCTTGCGTGCCCGTTGTGCAAGGGACCGTTGCACTATGCGCGCGCCGAGCGCGAGCTCGTCTGTCGCGCCGACCGGCTCGCTTATCCGATCCGTGACGACATTCCTGTTTTGCTCGAGGAAGAGGCACGCGTGCTCGCGAGCGACGATCCGGTACTCGAGTCGCGGTGACGGTGCAGGGAATTCGCCGATGGGCTTCAAGATCGTGATCCCGGCGCGTTATGGCGCGACCCGGCTGCCTGGCAAGCCACTGCTCGAGTGGCGTGGCAAGCCGATCCTGCAATGGGTCTACGAGGCGGCCTGTGCGAGCGGCGCCGAGGAGGTCATCGTTGCGACCGATGACCCGCGCATTATTGCGGTGCTGCGGCCAGGGCCGGACGGTCGCCCGCCACGTGCGGTGCTGACCGACCCCTCGCATCCGTCCGGAACGGATCGGGTCGCGGAAGTGACGCGGCGGGCTGAACTCGGCTGGACGCCGCGGGACATCGTCGTGAATCTGCAGGGCGACGAACCGCAGATGCCCCCGGTGCTGATCGACCAGGTGGCGGCACTGCTCGCAGACGACGCACGCGCTGAGATCGCTACGTTGTGCACGCCGGTCGTGGACCTCGCGCAGTTTCTCGATCCAAACATCGTCAAGGTCGTCCGGGCCGCCGACGGGTCTGCACTCTACTTCAGCCGCGCGCCGATCCCGTGGGATCGCGATGCCGCGGGCGGCGTCGCGCAGTCGAGCTTCGATTCGGCGCTGCGGCATCTGGGACTCTATGCGTATCGCGTCGCCGCGCTCGAGCGAATCACTGCGATGGCGCCGGCACCCCTCGAGCGGCTCGAGAAGCTCGAGCAGTTGCGCGCCCTCACTGCGGGCATGCGCATCCTGGTCGGCATCGCGGCCCGGCCGCCGGGGATCGGCGTCGATACGCCGGAGGATCTCGATCGACTGCGCGCGACCGTGGCACCGCCGTGAGGCCCTGGCGGGTCATCGTCGACCGTAATGTCCTTCCCTGATCACTGCGCGTCGCGACGGATCACTCACCAGGGCTGCCAGCTGTTCGCGAGCTCCGCCTCGCTCGTGAGACCGAACGTCAGCATCACCGCGGCGCACGCAGCCCCATAATCCGTGCGAAAGAACGCTTTCGCTGACGGATAGAGCACGCGTCGCTCGACGCACTGCTGCAGGATCGGCAACAGAGGCGCGACGCGTGGGTCGTCCGCGTCGAGATCGTCGGGTTGCGGCGTCGCGATTGCCGGCGCACTCGCGAGCAGCACGGCCAGAACGATGGCCCCGGTGCAGTGGTGCTTGCGCGGGCAGGTGAGTCCTGCGCACCTGCGGCGTTGCGCACCGACACGTTTCGTCGCGTCCAACATCCTGGTCTCGCTTCAGTCGCGTCCTGCGACAGCTGGACCCATCGTATGCGGGCACCGAGTCCCGGGCGACGCGCATATCTGCCGACAATCGCCACATTCTCGCGATGGGGTTCCATGGCGAGGCCGCTGCAGTTCGCGTAATCTCGCGCGGCAGGGGTCAGCATTGCGGCGTACGATCGAGGACGGGGGAGCAGGACCGTCGGGAGTGGACAGGAGGCTTGATCATGAACGCAGCGGGACCGCAGCGACCGGCGCAGCTGCCGCCGGAGGTGACCGAAGCCCTGCGTCGCGGCAGGCGCGTCGAGGCGATCAAGTTATTGCGGTCATCGTCCGGTCTCGACCTTGCGCAAGCCAAACGTCTGATCGACCAGCAGCAAAGGATGCACCGTCAGACGCAGGACAAGTACCAGCCGCAGATGCAGAACATGATCAAGGAGGATCAGGCGAATACGCGGCTCTTATGGATCGCAGTGATCCTGCTCGCGGCACTCGTTGCCTGGTACTTCCTCGGCGAAGCGCTGTGATGTCGCAAGCCGCGCCGCTGCGCGGTATGTTGCTGTCTTCGATAGCTTCAGGATCGGCTTGCCGATGTATCGCATTCTCTTCGTCTGCATGGGCAACATCTGCCGTTCGCCGACGGCAGAGGCCGTCTTCCGGCATCTCCTGGCGAGCCATGCCGGAGACCTCGCGCTCGACATCGATTCTGCAGGGACGCACGATTATCACGTCGGGCATGCGCCGGATCGCCGGGCTCAGCAAGCCGCGCGCCGCCGCGGTCTCGAACTCGCAGGGCTCCGGGCCCGGCGGGTCGAGGATCTCGACTTCGAGCGGTTCGATCTGATTCTCGCAATGGACGAACAGAACCGCGCCGAGCTGCTGGCCCGCGCGCCCGCGGCCTACCATGCACGGATTCGCCTGATCATGGATTTCGCGCCGCAAGCCCATACCCGCGAGATTCCGGACCCGTATTACGGCGGTGAGAAGGGCTTCGAAGAGGTCCTGGATCTGCTCGAGGAAGCTGCAGCCGGGCTGCTCGCACGGCTGCGCGACGACCGGCTCGTCTGAGGGTCGCTGATCCGGATCGTTCAGGCTCCACTCGATCCGCTCGCGCCATCCCTCCCTTGAATGACCCGGCAGCGGCACACGGCAGGCAGCCGCCGGGTCCCCCAAGCCTATCGCCAGGCTTCAGCCCGCCGAGCTGCGCCGCTGCTCCTCCGTGGCGGAGTCCTCGGTGCGACCGCCCGAGGCGGGCTCGGAGCGGTCATCGCTCGGGGCCGCCGGTGCGGGGCCGCTGGAACTCGGGCCGCGGTCGTCGGTCATGTCGCGAGTATCACTCCGACCCTCCGGGGCGGCTGATGGTCCCTCGGGCGGCGTCGACTCGCGTTGGGGTGCGTCGCGCCGCAAGGCTTTGCGGTCCTCGGGGCGTGTCTCACGCGCGGTAGCGTCGGACGGCCGTCCCTCATCGATCACTGCCGCGCTGGCAGCGGCCGCCGGCGCCACGCCTTCGGTATCGCCGCCGCGGCCACCGCGACGTCGGCGTCGACCTCCTCGACGACTTCGACGTTCGCCGCGGGGCGCACCGTCACCTTCCCGCTCCGACCGATCACGGCCGCGCTCCGCGGGCTGCGGCGCGGGGGCGACTTTGGCTTCCTGCGTCGGCTCTGGCCGATCAGTGGTCCGTGCCGGCTTCGCGCTCGCTGGCACAGCATCGCGGCGCTCGCGGCCACGATCAGGTTCGCGGCTGCGTCGATCATCTCGCCGTCCGGACGGGCGCCGCTCCGCGCGAGTCTCGACAGAGCGCTCACGGTCGCGACCGCGATCGCGTGTGTCACGGCGATCCCGGCTGCGGTCGCGACTCGGCGCACGCGACTCGCGGCGAGTCTGCCCGGCACCGTCCGCAGCGCCGGCCCCAGCGCCGCCGAACAGAAAGCGCCACAGACGCACGAAGATGCCGATCTCGCTCGTCGGCGCCGCCACTGCAGGCATCGCAATGCTGACAGGTGCGGGTGTCGTCGGCGTGATCGTCGTGACTGCAGCCACCGGAGCGGTGGGGCGCTGATCGCGGCTCGTGACCGCTTCGACGTCGATCGTCGGCTGAATCGCCATCTGATGGCTGACCATCGCATTTTCGGGCAGCGCGATTTCGTCGTCGCGGACGCGCCTGATCTCGTAAGCCGGCGTTTCGAGGTACTTGTTGGGCACCAGCAGGATCTGAGCGGCACTCTTCGTCTCGATCTCCGCCAGCGAGTCACGCTTTTCGTTCATCAGGAACGTCGCGACCTCGACCGGCAGCTGCGCGATCACGCGTGCCGTCCGATCCTTGCGTGCCTCTTCACCAATCAATCGCAGGATCGCGAGCGCAAGCGACTCGACGCCGCGGATCGTGCCGACGCCATTGCAGCGCGGGCACGGGTTGTTCGTCGACTCGCTGATCGATGGCCGCAAACGCTGGCGGGACATCTCGAGCAGGCCGAAACGCGAGATGCGTCCGATCTGGATCCGGGCACGATCCTGACGCACGGCCTCACGCAACCGGTCCTCGACCGCACGCTGGTTCTTCTGGGAAGCCATGTCGATGAAGTCGATCACGACCAGCCCGCCGATGTCGCGCAGCCGCAATTGACGCGCGATTTCGTCGGCGGCCTCGAGATTGGTGTTGCAAGCCGTCGTCTCGATGTCAGCGCCTCTCGTGGCACGGGCGGAGTTGATGTCGATGGAAACGAGGGCCTCGGTGTGATCGATCACTATGGAGCCGCCGGACGGCAGGGAGACTTTGCGGGCGTGCGCGCTCTCGATCTGGTTCTCGATCTGGAAGCGTGTGAAGAGCGGCGTGTCGTCCTCGTAGAACTTGAGCTTGCGCAGATTCGCAGGCATGAAGCGCTGCATGTATTCCTGCGCTTCGCCAAACACGGCGCGGTGGTCGACCAGAATTTCGCCGATGTCGTCGGCGAGGTAATCGCGCAGTGCGCGGATGATCGCCTTGGACTCCTGGTAGATCAGGAAAGGAGCAGGGCGGCCTTCCGCGGCGGCCTGCACGGCTTTCCAGACTTCCTGCAGGTTACTGAGATCCCACTGGAGCTCTTCGGTGCTGCGGCCCACGCCTGCCGTGCGTACGATCGCGCCCATTCCGTCGGGGATCTCGACCTGTTCGAGCGCTTCTCGCAGCTGGTCGCGATCCTCGCCCTCGATGCGGCGTGATACGCCGCCGGCGCGCGGATTGTTCGGCATCAGCACGAGGAAGCGTCCCGCGAGGCTGATGAAGGTCGTGAGCGCGGCTCCCTTGTTGCCGCGTTCTTCCTTTTCTACCTGGACGATCAGCTCCTGCCCTTCGCTCAGCAGATCACGGATCCCCGGACGCGCGCCGTTCGGCACCTGCGTGCGGAAATACTCTTTCGCGACCTCCTTGAGCGGCAGGAATCCGTGGCGTTCGGCGCCATATTCGACGAAGCAGGCCTCGAGACTCGGCTCGACGCGGGTGATGCGACCTTTGTAGACGTTGGCTTTCTTCTGTTCCCGTGCAGGTGTTTCGATGTCGAGATCGTAGATTCTCTGGCCGTCAACCAGAGCGACGCGCAACTCCTCTTCTTGAGTTGCATTGACGAGCATTCGCTTCATGTGCCCCTTCTCGAGGTGTGCAAGGGGCCGCGAAGACGCGGGTGCCGGGCGGCCTTGGTGGGCGGGAGGATTGATCGGGCAATGGTGTCATCCGATTGTCATTGAACCGACGGTCGGGGCCGGCGATTGTTCTGATCCTGCCGTTCTCAAGCGGCGCGCCCGTCCCATCGAGTCGCTTCTGCCCGACGCCCGAGTTGCGGGTCCGGCGCAGATGTCTGTCGCGGCCGAGCGATGGTCCGAGTGAAAGGAACCAACTAAGATGCGGCGCCCTGCTGCGGTTTGGCAGTTGAGTCGCCTCGAATCCGCGTCGGCCACGCGCTTCGGTTTCGATGTCGCTGCGATGGCCGACCTCACTCGCGCGCGAATATAACAGCGCACTTCCGTGTAATCAATGGCTTACGTCAACATTGCCTGCCATGACGTCGATTGACAGCGCTGCGGGGAAGACCGCGCGCGCCGCCGTCCGCTACATCGAGGCGGGCGCAGGCGACGCGGGTCAACGGGTGGACAATTTTCTCGCGCGCCATCTGCGCGATCTGCCGCGCAGCCGCCTGTACCGGCTACTGCGCAAGGGCGAAGTGCGCGTGAATGGACGCCGCGTGCGACCCGACCATCGACTCGCAACCGGGGATCGTGTCCGGCTGCCGCCAGTTCTGCGAGTCAGCGAGCGTCCCGCGCGTCAACCCTCGGCAGCGCTGCGCCAGTTGGCGAGCGGTGCGATCCTCCACGAGGATGCGGATCTGATCGTGCTCGACAAACCGGCGGGCGTCGCAGTCCACGGTGGCAGCGGCATTTCCTTCGGTCTGATCGAGGCGCTGCGCGCAGCCCGGCCCGAGCTCACCGAACTCGAACTCGTGCATCGACTCGATCGCGACACGAGTGGTTGTCTGCTGATCGCGAAGCGCCGCGCCGTCTTGCGCACGCTGCACGCATTGCTGCGCGAGCGGGACCTGGAAAAGCGCTATCTCGCGCTCGTCTGCGGCCGGTGGACTCTCGGCAGCAAACTGATCGATTTACCGCTTGTCACGAACCGCAGACAGGGGGGTGAACGGGTCGTCAAGGTGGATGCGGGCGGGCTATCGGCCGTGTCGCGATTCACGCCGATCGAGCACTTCGGCGGGACCGCCACGCTGATGGAAGTCGTGATCGGCACCGGGCGCACGCATCAGATTCGCGTCCATGCCGCGTTCGCCGGGCATCCGGTCGCCGGCGACGAGAAGTACGGCGACCGCGAGTGCAATCGGCAGCTTGCCGACGTTGGCCTGCGCCGGATGTTTCTGCATGCGTCGTCCGTCGCGTTTCGCTGGCAGCGCGACGACACGGACGGTTTTGCCATCGAGGCTCCGCTGGATCAGGATCTGCTGGGTGTGCTCGAACGCCTGCGTCAATTGCGGCGCGGACGACGCGCGCCCCCTGCCTCAGGGCACGGCGAGACCTGAGCGACGCAGCGCCGCCGCCAGCCAGATCAGTGGCAAGCCCTGCAGTGCGGTGGGATCCTGGCTGTCGATACGCTCGAACAACGCGATTCCGAGGGACTCGCATTTGAAACCGCCGGCACAATCGAACGGCCGTTCGATCGCCACATAGCGGCGGATCTCCTGCTCCTCGAGGACTCGGAATCGGACCGTCGTCGTATCGACGTGGGCGTCGTGACGCTGCGAGCGGCCGTCGATCAGGTGGACGCCGGTCTCGAACCTGATGTGCTGACCACTCGAATCCTTGAGCTGCGCCAGGCATTGTTCGGCATCGCCCGGCTTGCCGAGCAGACTCTGACCGCGCACCGCGACCTGGTCGGAGCCGATCACGATCGCGCCCGGGAAACGTGCCGCGACGCTTTCAGCCTTCTCGCGCGCGAGCCGATGCACCAGTTCGACCGGATTCTCATCGGCGGAACGCGTCTCATCGATGCCCGGGCTCGCCGCCGTAAAGGGCAGCCGCAGCCGCGCGAGCAGCTCCTTGCGGTATCTTGAAGTCGAAGCGAGTACGAGCCGGGGCGGCGCCGTTGCAGTGCGGGTCATCGAACACCAGACCTCTGCAAAAACAAGGGTTTAAGGCAAGCTTTCTTTTGACAGCCCGCGGGTCGCCGCCTATCATACGCGGCCCATGTCGCGCGCCCCCGACGACGAGCTGGATATTGACGTCTTGGCTGCTCGTGGCGGGGCTCTCGAGCGCACGTTCTCGCTTGCCCAACTGCCCCGAATTGCGGCGCTCGGCGCCGGCAAGGACAGCCGGCTCAGCTTGCGCGTGCGCGCCGCACCGGTCGGTGAGCAGGTCGCGTTGCGAGGCACGTTGCGGGGCACGCTCGAACTGCAATGCCAACGGTGTCTCGGGTGGGTCGACGTGCCGGTCGAGGAAGACCTGGATCTCGTTCCGATCGCTTCCGAGGCAGCGATGGAGGAGTTCGCAGGTCCGGGAGAGGCGATCCTTGCGGATCCGGCCCGGCTCGATCTCGCGTGGCTCGCAGAGGAGGAAGCCTTGCTGACGTTGCCGATCGTGCCGCTGCACGAATCGGGCGATCCGGAGTGCGTCGAGCGTGCGACGACGTCGGGCGAGGATCAGGCGGCCGATGCGCCCGAGCGCCAGAAGCCGTTCGCAAATTTGCGGGATCTGCTGGACAGAAGCTGACTCCGCGTTTTCGTAAGTGAGTAATTGATCATGGCAGTTCAGAAGAGCAGAAAGTCCCCGTCCAAGCGCGGCATGCACCGCGCGCACTCGGCGCTGTGCAAGCCGGCGCTGTCGGTCGATGCGACCACCGGGGAGACACATACCCGCCACCGCATCACGCCCGACGGGTTCTATCGCGGGCGCAAGGTCATCGACACTTCGCCCGCAGACCGCGACGAGTGATGAACGGAATGCGCCGGGCGCTCGCGAGCTGTCCGGTTGCAGTGATGCGCGCCACCGCTCGGCGGCATTCCAGCCCCGTTGGCCCGTAACGTCACGATCGCAGTCGACGCGATGGGTGGCGATCACGGCCCGGATTCGGCCGTGCCCGCCGCGCTCGACGTGCTCGCTGCAGAGCCTGACCTGTCGATCGTGCTCGTAGGCAAGCGCGAGGCCTTCGATCGCCTGCTCACCTCGAAGGCGGCCGCATTCGGCGATCGCCTGTCGATTCGCGAGGCGAGCCAGGTCGTCGACATGGGCGAGCGACCTCAGGA
>Ga0268386_10000375_pt1 | contig 27839 bp, 21 predicted proteins | sample RVTome_15_FD_200260 | JGI IMG/M metagenome (GOLD analysis project Ga0268386, IMG submission 200260) | Soil microbial communities from uranium-contaminated site in the Upper Colorado River Basin, Wyoming, United States - RVT150D86... ... | reverse complement strand
ACCACGACACGCGGGCCCTCCTCGCGAGGCTCCGGAGATGAACGTCCTCCTCGTGCGCCTCTCCTCGATCGGCGACGTGGTGCACACCCTGCCCGCCCTCGCCGCCCTCGCCCGGGCCGGCCACGCGGCGGGCTGGCTGGTGGAGCCCGCCTCGCGCCTCCTCCTCGAGGGCCAGCCGCTCCTCCGGCAGGTGGCGCCGGTGCCGGCGGCGAGGGCGTTCCGCCTGGCCGCGGCCCGGGAGACCATGCGGGCGGTGCGGGGGGCCGGCTACGACGCGGCCCTCGACTTCCAGGGCCTGTGGAAGTCCGCGGCGTGGGCCCGCCTCTCGGGGGCGCGGCGGGTGATCGGCTTCGGGGCGCCCTGGCGGCGCGAGGCCGCGTCGGCGCTCCTCCTCGGCGAGCGGGCGGAGCAGCCCGCCGCCGCCGTCCACGTGATCGACAAGAACCTGGCCCTCCTGCGGCCCCTCGGGATCGACGCCCTCGGCCTCCGCGAGTTCCCCCTGCCCGAGGCGCCGGGCTCGGCCGAGCGGGTCGCGCGCGGGCTCGCCGGGCTCGGGGCCGGGCCGTTCGTGGTCCTGAACCCCGGCGGGGGCTGGTCGAGCAAGCTGTGGCCGGCCGAGCGCTTCGGCGAGGTGGCGCGCGGCCTCGCGGAGCGCGGGCTCCTTCCGGTGGTCACCTGGGGACCGGGCGAGGAACCCCTCGCCGACCGGGTCGTCGCGGCCTCGGGCGGCGCCGCCGTCCGCTCGTTCCCCACGAGCCTCCTCGACTACGTGGCCCTCGCCCGGCGGGCGAGCCTGGTGGTGGCCGCCGACACGGGGACGCTCCACCTGGCCTGCGCGGTGGGGACGCCGGTGGTGGGCCTCTTCGGCCCCACCGACCCCGCGCGCAACGGGCCTTTCTCCCCCCTCGACGTGGTCGTGCGGCGGACGCCCCCCTGCGCCCCCTGCCACCGGCGCGTCTGCCCCCGCCACGAGGGGGTCATGGCCACGATCCCGGTGGCCGAGGTGCGGGAGGCCGCCGATCGGCGGCTCGCCGCCGTGGCCTCCCCCGATCGCCTTGCCGTCTAGGCTCCGCGTCCCCCTCGGGTGGGCGGGGGCCCTGCTGGCGCTCGCCCTCGCCCGGCCGACCCCGCTGTCCCTGGTCCTCGGCCTGCCCCTCGCCCTGCTCGGCGAGGCGATCCGCCTGTGGGCCTCGGGCCACATCGAGAAGACGCGGACGCTCGCCACCGGCGGCCCCTACGCCCACACCCGGAGCCCCCTGTACCTGGGAAGCCTGCTCCTGGGCCTCGGAGTGGCGGTGGCGGCCGCGAGCCCGTGGGTGGCCCTCGCGGTGGCCGCCTACTTCCTGGCCTTCTACCCGTCGGTCATGCGGGAGGAGGCCGGCTTCCTGGGCCGCAAGTTCGGGGCGGACTACGAGGCGTGGGCGGCGGCGGTGCCGCCCTTCCTCCCCCGGCTCACCCCGGCCGGCCCCCGGGCCTCGCGCTTCGACTGGGCGCGGGTGCGGGAGAACAAGGAGTGGCGCACCGCCCTCGCCCTGCCCGCGATCGCCGCGCTGCTGTGGGCGCGCGGCGTGCTGGCCGCCCCCTGAGGGCGGCGGCGGCGCCGCCCGTCACCGGCAGACGAAGCGCTCGACGAGGTCCCCGCTGGCGCTCGACTGGCGGTCGTCGTCGGGGAAGCGGTTGTTGCCCCGCCGCTGGAGCATGAGAGCCATCGCCAGGACCTCGGCATCGGTGAACTCCGCGATGCTGCCGCGGTGGTGGAAGCCGTACATCACGTGCCGGCTGCTCGGGGAGTGCCGGAGGCCGAACGCGTGGCCCAGCTCGTGGGCCACCGTCGAGGAGCGCGCCGCATCGTCCACGCAGTAGACGATCCTCGTCGAGACGACCTCGCCGCCGCGGGTGGAGTTCTGGGCGAAGGCCCGGACCCGCTCCTCGCAACCCGGGTCCGCCGGGTCGAAGCGGACGTCCACCATGGGCATGCCCGGCGGGGCCGGCCCCAGGACGTAGCTCACCTGCCCTCCGTTGGCCGCGGTGAGCTGCCCCACCGCCCTCTCGTGGAACCCGACGGCCTCGGGGTCCGCGGCCAGCTCGGCCGAGAGCGCGACCGTGACCGTGCGGGTGCCGAACGGGGGGCGCCGCAGCGGAGCCTCGGCGTAGGGAGCGCCATCGGTGGTCAGGGTGTAGACGAGGTGACCCGTGAGCGTCTCGTCGAGACCGGTCAAGCTCCGGCGCGGCCACAGGGTGAGGCGCGTGTCGGCGCGGCTCCGGAGCAGCGTCTGCCGGTCGAAGAAGGCGGGGGCGAGGACGTCGACCAGGGAGCCTCGCGCCGCCCTCGCGGTCAGCGAGACGCCGCCGGCCGTGTCGCTCGCGTAGTCCTGCCCCGCCACCACCACCCGCGCCCCCGCGACCGGCGCCCCGGTCTCCCCGTTCACGATCGTGAGCGCCGTCCCCGGCGGGATGGAGCCGTCGTCCATGGTCGTGGGGGGAGTCGGCGACGTCGGGGGTCGATCCCCGCCGCAGGCGGCGGCGAAGGCCGCGAGCGCGAGCAGACCGGCGACGCTCATGCGCGACCTCGCAACCCGAGCCCCCTCGAGACCCGCCGTCGCCTGGGGCTGGATCACCATGCCCGAGCAGACCTCGAAGCGTTCCCCGGGAGGCATGGGGTTCATGCTCTATCATTCCCTCGTCGGAGATCAAACCTTCCGCGGTCGGAGCCGACCGTCCGCCGGACGGGGGCGGCGGCGGGCCGTGGGTGGCCCTCGAAGAGAGGCACTGATGATCACGCTCGCCCTGGCCGGTGTGCTGGCGTCGGAGCCGGAGCGTCCGGGCGTCGTGGGCGCGGGCTTCGTATTCGAGTCGGCCCCGTTCGCGAGCTGCCACGCCTCGACGATCGCGGAGACGGAGGGCGGGCTCGTGGCCGCGTGGTTCGGGGGGACGGCCGAGGGAGAGCCGGACGTCGCGATCTGGGTCGCCCGCCGCCGGGGCGGCGCGTGGTCGGCCCCGGTCCGGGTGGCCGACGGCCGGGGGCCCGACGGTACCCGCCACCCCTGCTGGAACCCGGTCCTCTTCCAGCCGAAGGACGGGCCGCTCCTCCTCTTCTACAAGGTGGGCCCCCGCCCGTCCCGCTGGTGGGGGCTCCTGCGCACCTCTCCCGACGGGGGGGCCACCTGGTCCGAGGCGTCCCGGCTCCCCGAAGGCATCCTCGGCCCGGTCAAGAACAAGCCGGTGGCGCTCCCCGACGGGACGCTCCTCTGCCCCTCGAGCACCGAGCACGACGGCTGGCGCGTCCACTTCGAGCGCACCCGCGACCTCGGCCGGACCTGGGAGAAGACGGGGCCCCTCAACGACGGGACGACGATCGGGGCGATCCAGCCCACCGTCTTCCTCACGAAGGACGGCCTGCTCGTGCTCTGCCGCACCCGGCAGCAGCGCGTCGGCGAGGTCCGGTCGGCCGACGGCGGCCGGACCTGGGGAGGGATGACCCTCACCGGCCTGCCCAACAGCAACGCGGGCCTCGACGGGGTGACCCTGGCCGACGGACGCCACCTCCTCGTCTACAACCACGCCACGAGGGGCCGCACCCCGCTCAACGTGGCCGTCTCCCCGGACGGCCGGAGCTGGAAGGCCGCTCTCATCCTGGAGAGCGAGCCCGGCGAGTACTCCTACCCCGCGGTGATCCAGGCGGCGGACGGGACCGTCCACCTGACGTACACGTGGAAGCGCCGGCGAATCCGCCACGTGGCCCTCGACCCCGCCCGGCTGGTCCTCAGGGACCTCGAGTAGGGCAAAGGCTCCTTTGACACCATGGCCGCGAGGCGGCTACGCTGCCGGACGCTATGAGCGATCCCGAAGACCCCGCCCCCGTCCCCGCCGCCTCCCTTCCCCGCCGGACGTTCCTCGCGAGCGCCGCCGCGCTCACGGCCGGATTCACGATCGTGCCGCGCCACGTGCTGGGCGGGCGGGCGCAGCCCGCGCCGAGCGACAGGCTCAACATCGCGGGCGTCGGCATCGGCGGGATGGGGAAGAACAACCTCAAGCGCTGCGAGACCGAGAACGTCGTCGCCCTGTGCGACGTCGACTTCGAGCTTTCCGCGCCGGTCTTCGAGAGGTACCCCGATGCGAAGCGATACCGGGACTATCGCGTCATGCTGGACGAGCAGAAGGACATCGACGCGGTCATCGTCGCCACCCCCGACCACTCCCACGCCGTGATCGCCATGGCCGCCATGGAGCGCGGGAAGCACGTCTACGTCCAGAAGCCGCTCACCCACTCGGTCCACGAAGCCCGGCTGCTGACCGAGACCGCGCGCAAGCACAAGGTGGCGACCCAGATGGGCAACCAGGGGCACTCGGGGGAGGGCGCGCGCCTGCTCTGCGAGTGGGTGTGGGCCGGCGCCATCGGCAAGGTCCGCGAGGCGCACGCCTGGACCAACCGGCCGGTGTGGCCGTCGGGCATCGAGGCCGGCCGGCCCGGGGAGACTCCCGAGGCGCCTTCCGGCCTCGACTGGGACCTGTGGCTCGGGCCGGCCCGCTCCCGCCCCTACCACCCCACCTATCACCCCGCCAAGTGGCGCGCGTGGTGGGACTTCGGTACGGGGTCCCTCGGCGACATGGGGTGCCACCTCGTCGACCCGCTGTTCTGGGCGCTGAAGCTCAAGTACCCGGTGAGCGTGGAGGCCAGCGTCTCGAAGTACTGGCACGCCTTCTTCCAGGAGACCGAGGCGAAGAACGAGATGTTCCCCCGGTCCACGATCGTGCGCTTCCGGTTCCCGGCCCGGGGGGACATGCCCGAGGTGGACCTGACGTGGTGGGACGGAGGGCTGATGCCGGCCCGCCCCCACGTCCTGGAGCCGGGCCGGCGCATGGGCGACCTCGACGGGGGAATCCTGCTCATCGGAGACGAGGGCGCGATCAAGGCGGGCTGCTACGGCGAGTCGCCGCGGCTCATCCCCGAGTCCGCCATGAAGAAGTACGACCGGCCTCCGAAGACGCTGGAGCGGATCCCCGAGGGGGCCGACGGGCACGAGCAGGACTGGATCCGCGCCTGCAAGGGCGGGCCCCCCGCGAGCTCCAGCTTCGACTACTCCGGTCCCCTGTCGGAGACCGTCCTGATGGGCAACCTGGCGGTCCGGTTCCCCGACCGGCCGCTGTTCTGGGACGGCGATGCCATGAAGGTCACCAACGACGAGGACGCCAACGCCTACGTCAGGCGGGAGTACCGCGAGGGCTGGCGGCTGTAGCCCACCGCGGCCCTGCGCAACCGCTTCCTCACCTCCTCACGGTCACCCTGCCCTCGTGGGTCTCGAGGGCCTGACCCGGCCGGGACCCGCCCGGCGCCCGGCCCGATCCGCCGCGTGGCGTCGACCGCGCCGGTAGTCCCAGCGGCCCATGGCCGTAGCGGCGGCCGCTGGCCAGAATGAGCGGATCGGCGGATGGCTGCTCGGTGGCCGGGGCCGATCGTGACCCCGTCCTCGGACGACACGGAGATCGGGCGCGCCGCGCCCCGGGTGCGGACGGCGGCCCTGGTATCTCGGAGGAGGACACGCGCTGGGCAAGGTCGTCGTCACGCCGTGACGCGCCCCCGACGCCCTCATCCCCGGGGCCACAGCCAGCCGAAGGCGCCGCCGGTCAACAGGGCGTACACGAGGCCGTCGAGGACGTGCTTGACGGCGGTGCCCCACCTCTCCCCCTTCCAGATCGGGTCGGTGGCGTGGGTCGAGGCGTAGGCCAGGAAGGCCACGGTGCCGGCGAAGCGGAACACCGACAGGTAGGGAGCGCCCGGGCCGAGGGCGCGCCCGGCCAGGTAGGCGGCGAAGACGCCCACCACCACGCTGTAGGCGAACCACAGCGAGAGGTGGTATCCCATGTTCGGCGTCCCGCTCGGCATCACGTTCAGGAGGCCGACCGGGCCCTTCTTGTACTTCTCCACGACCGCCGGAGAGGCCATCTCCGAGGGGGCGGCCACGTGGGGGAAGGCGTAGTTGCCGGGAGGGACCCCGGCGCCCCGGAGCGCCTCGAGGGCCGCGTCCTCGTCGGGCAGCCGGCCGTAGTCGCTGCGGTGGTAGCCGAGGAGCATGTGGACGACCGAGCTCCACACGAAGACGAGGACGGCGGAGAGCAGGATCGGGAGCCAAAGGGCCGAGAGCGGGACCATCGGAGCCTCCTTCCCAGGACCGGGGTCGCCCGAGACCCTACGCGGCGGCGGGATGACCGTCAAGAGGCGGCGGCTTCGGCGGGTCCGTCGTTGACCGCCCGCCCCGCCGCGCGTAGCGTCTCCGTGGTCGGCCGGGCCGGCGTCCCGGCCCCGGGGAAGGAGCGGCCATGTCCACCAAGCCGGCGGCGGCGGGGGGTCCGGAGGGGACGGCCGCGGCGTCGCCCGAAGAGGGCCATGCCGCGAGGAACGCCCGGTCGGGCAAGGCCTCGCCGAAGGGGAAGCGCGGGCTGCGCCCGCTCCGGCGGTTCAAGAAGGCCGCCCCCGGCTCGGCGGCCGGGATCGAGCCGCACGAGCTCGCGGTGGTGCCGCTCCAGCCGGTCTCGGTCCGCATCACCTGCGTGGACTACTCGCCGGAGCAGGCGGTCTTCGAGGACGTGCAGGACCTGCCGGCCTTCGTGGCCCGCCACCGGCCCGAGTGGTCGGCCGTGCGCTGGATCAACGTGGACGGCCTCCAGGACCTCGGGGTCGTCCGGGCCCTCGCCGAGAAGTACCGCCTCCACCCCCTGGCGATCGAGGACGTGCTCCACGTCCCCCAGCGTCCCAAGGTCCAGGCGTACGAGGACGACGGCTTCTACCAGGCGCGGCTGTTCATCATCGTCCGCGAGCTGGAGCTGCGCGAGGGAGCCCTCCACGCCGAGCAGGTGAGCATCTTCGTCGGCCACCGCACGGTCCTGACCTTCCAGGAGACCCCCGGCGACGTCTGGGACCCGGTCCGGCAGCGGATCCGGGTCCCCGCCTCGGCGCTGCGCCGCAACGACGCGAGCTTCCTCGCCTACTCGCTGATCGACGCGGTGGTGGACGAGGCGTTCCCGATCCTCGAGCTGTTCGGGGACCGGCTCGAGGAGCTGGAGGACGCGGTGCTCCAGCAGGCGCGCCCCGAGCTGATCCAGGAGATCCACCGGACGAAGCGGGAGCTGCTCCTCGTGCGGCGGGCGATGTGGCCGATTCGGGAGGTGCTCCACAAGATGCAACGCGAGCCCCACGAGTGCTTCTCGGAGGTCACCCGGACCTACCTCCGCGACGTCTACGACCACGCCGTGCAGGCGATCGACATCGTCGAGACCTACCGGGAGCTCGCGACCGGCCTCACCGAGACGTACATGATCTCGATGAGCAACCGCATGAACGAGATCATGAAGCTGCTCACCGTGATCGGCACCATCTTCATCCCCCTGACCTTCCTCGCGGGGGTCTACGGCATGAACTTCCAGTACCTGCCCGAGCTCAAGTGGCGGTGGGGGTACCCGGTGTTCTGGCTGGTCTCGCTCGCCGGCGCGGGGACGATGGTCGCCTGGTTCCGCCGGCGCGGCTGGCTGTAGGTGCGCGGCGGGCCGCGGCGGCCGCGGCGGGCCGTGGATTGACCGGGCGGACGGCGGAGCGTAGAGTCCCGACCGTCCCCGAGCACCCCGCCGATGTCCCGAGCCCGCGATCCCGACGTCTCGAGACCGGTTGCCCCCCGCGGGCCGGTGAGCCGGCGCGACGTCCTGAAGCTCGCGGGGGCCGGCCTGGCCGCCGGGGCCGCGGCCGGGGGGGCCGAGCCGGCCCCCCCGCGGCGCCCCGGCAGGTCGGTCGTGGTGGCCGGGGGGGGCATCGGGGGCCTCACCTGCGCCTGGGAGCTCGTGAAGCGCGGCCACGACGTGACCGTGCTCGAAGCGGCCGGGCGCACGGGGGGGCACGTCCGGACCGTGCGCGACCCCCTGGCGGACGGCCTCTACGTGGACGGCGGGGCCGAGCACTTCACCCGGCCGGGGTACGAGCTCTTCTGGGGCCACGTGAAGGAGCTCGGCCTCACCGCCCTGCCCTATCCCCGCCGGGAGAACATCCTCCGCCGGATCGACGGCCGGCTCTTCACCGAGGAGATGCTCGCCGACCCGGCGGTCCTCGCCGGCTTCGGCTTCAACCGGCGGGAGGTCGACTTCCTGGCCCGCGAGCCCTGGTGGAAGCTGCCCGCGCTCTACTTCGCCCCCTACCTCGATTCGTTCTCCGACGAGTACCGGCCCTTCGACGCGGGCCTCGACCGGCTCGACGAGATGACGCTGACCGAGCTGCTGCGGCAGGACGGGGCCTCCGCGGCGGCCGTCCGCTTCATCGGGGACGCCCAGTCCTCGGCCCTCCACGCGGTCTGGCACGCCGCCCTCCTGAAGCTCCGGGGCGTTCCCCTCTTCCCGCCCGAGGTCTTCCGCCTCGCGGGGGGGAACCAGACGCTGACCGACGCGCTGACCGCCCGCCTGGGCGACCGCGTGCGCCTGGGATGCCCGGTCACCGGCATCGAGCGGGGCGAGACCGGGGTGCGCGTCCGGTACCGGGAGGCGGGGCAGGAGAAGACGAGGGAGGCCGACTGGCTGGTGTCGGCGATGTCCCTCGTCAAGCTGCGGGAGGTCCCGGTGACCCCTCCCTGGCCCGAGGCGCGGGGGCAGGTGGTGAAGGGCTTCCCGTACTACACGGCGTCCCGGCCGGTGTTCCAGTCGCGCACCCGGTTCTGGGAGACCGACGGGGTGAGCCCCAACATCGTCCTCGGGGAGACGGCCCTCGAGCACGTCTGGCGGATGGCCGACGAGGTCCCCACCGGGCGCGGGCTCCTCGTGGGCACCGCCGCCGGGTTCACCTCCGCGGAGGAGGCCCTCGCCGCCTTCCGCCGGGTCTATCCCGGGCGGGGGGAGGACGTGGAGCAGGCGTTCGTGGTGGACTGGGCCCGGGACCCCTGGGCGATGGCCTGCGAGCCCGTGAACTACGGGCCGGGCCGGCTCCGCCGCTTCTGGCCCCTGGTCATCGAGCCGGAGGGACGGATCCAGTTCGTGGGGGCCTACGCCGACAACCTGAACTGGGGGATGGAGGCGGCCACCCGCTCGGCCCACCGGGTCGCCGAGGCGATCGACCGGGCCTGAGCCCGGCAGGGAGGAGCGGGACATGGGGAGCGGCCGGTGGTGGCGGGCGGCGGCGCTCCTCCTCGCCGGGCTCCTGCCCTTCCCGGTGGCCGGCGAGGAGACGGCGGTCATCCTGAGCCACCGGGCCGCGGCCGACTGGCCGCCCAACGCCGACCCCGAGTCGCCGCCGTGGAAGGGCGTGTCCGGGGTCTGGGCGGAGCGGGACAAGCAGGGGCGGCCCGTGCCCGGCCACCGCACCGAGGTCCGCTCGCGGTGGACGTCCCGCCACCTCTACCTCCTCTTCGTCTGCCCCTACGAGGCCCTCCACCTCCGGCCGGAGCCGTCCCGCCGCGGGGAGACCGACCGGCTGTGGGAGTGGGACGTGGCCGAGGCCTTCATCGGCTCCGACTTCGAGGAGATCCGGCGGTACACGGAGTACCAGGTCTCTCCCCAGGGAGAGTGGGTGGACCTGCGGATCGACCTCGGGGCGAGCCCGCCCCTCTACGACCGGCGGTGGGACTCCGGTCTCCAGGTCGAGGCCCGGCTCGACCGCGCCGCCCGGGTCTGGCACGGAGAGATGCGCATCCCGATGGACAAGGTCGACTCGCGTCCCCCCCGGCCGGGACGGGAGATGCGCATCAACCTCTACCGGATCCAGGGCCCGCCCTCGGACCGGCGCTGGATCAACTGGCAGCCGGTGGGGAGCGGGTCCTTCCACACGCCGGAGGCCTTCGGGCGCCTGCGTCTGGTGGAATGAAGGTCCGCGAGATCGTGGTCTACGAGCTGGCCGACAAATGGGTGGCGGGCTACCTGAGCGTCCCGAGGGAGGTGGTCGCGCTCAAGCAGTGAGGGGACGGCCGGGCGGGGGCGGGAGGGCGAGGCGTCGGGAGGGTCGTCGGCGGCTCCGGGGCCGACCTCTCCCGACGGCCCCTACGGCGCGAAGGTGAAGGCCTCGCTGTCCGCGCCGACCCAGTTGGCGGGGTTGGCGGGGTCGGTGCCCGTCCGGGCGAGGAAGGCGTACCATCCGTAGCCGCCCGCCTGCTCGGTCCCCGTCCAGGCGAAGCTCAGGAGCGGCTGGTCGGTCGCGAAGGTCAGCGGAAGGTCGGTGGCGGCGGGGACGAGGGTGTTCACGGGGAGCCCGGGGGCCATGCTCACGAAGAAGCCGGCCGGGTGGAGGAGGAGCAGGTAGAGGTCGACCGCCGCGGTGCCGTTGAGGTCCGCCCGGAGGCTCAGGGTCTCCCCGGTGGAGAAGGCGGGCGCGTTCATCCGGAGGTCGATGAAGCCCGCGGTCGGGTAGACGAAGCGGATGCCGTCCACGTCGCTCGCCCGGGGGGCGCCCCCCCGCCCGCCCCCGTGGGCGAAGGCCCGCATGAGCGCGTCGTCCTCCTCGGTCCCCGGGACGCAGGCCGGGCTGAAGGTGTCCCCGCAGGCGTGGCCGAGGCCGAGGGCGTGTCCCATCTCGTGGGAGAGGACCTCCTCGTAGTTCGCGGCCGCGTCGGGGCCGGCGTAGAAGCACTCCGTGTCGGCGTTGAAGATCATGTCGGCCTCGGTCATCCGGAGGAAGCGCACCCCGTTCACCGTCCGGCCCTCGAGGGTGAAGCCGCTCACCCCGGTGACCGCGAGGATCCCGCTGCACGTGTCGGGGTCGAAGGCGGGGAACTGGTCGCAGGGGTCGCCGTGGGAGACGACCCCCCCGTCGAAGAAGACCCGGCAGGCCTGGGTGGTGAGCCCTCCGTCGGCGACGGTGATCGAGGCCCCCGACACGTCCGTCCATCCCTGCCGCGCCGCGGCGAAGCCGGCCTGGGCGACCGCCGGGGGGACGGGGGAGCCGGCGGGGTTGAAGAGGAAGGAGACGGGCAGGCCGCTGTCCGGCTCGAAGTGGCGGAAGGGGATGATGGGGAGAAGGGTGAAGGAGGGCGGGACCTCGACCGCCCCCGTCGGGGCCTCGGCCCGCACGGCGTCGGCGAGGGCGGGGCCGGGATGGCGCCGGACGAGTCCGCGCACCGCGGCCAGGAACGGCCCGAGGGCGGTCCGCGGCAGGCGGGCGCCGCTCCCCGTCACCGAGGCTCCCTCGCCCTCGTCCTGGACCGCTTCGTCCCCCTCCACCCGGAACTTGCCCTGGAAGAGACCGGTGACCGTGAGGAGGCCGCCCTTGGTGGGCCGGGCGAACAGGACCACCCGCTCCCCGACGCGGAAACGGGGGGCGCCGACCAGGCGGCTCACCCGCGCGGGCGACATCCCGCCGGGGACGGCGACCGCGATGCGGCTCCGCCCCTCCGCTCCCTTGAGGCGCTCCTCGACCCGGACGGTGGTCCAGGTGACGATCTCGCCGCGCGTCCCCGAGGCGACGGCGCCCGACTCCACCTCCCCCCGCACGACCACCGGGGAGAGCCGGGTGAGCGTCGCGAGGTCCATGGGCGTGACGACGGACGCCGACGAGGGGGAGGCCGCGGCCAGCAGGACGGCGGAGGCGCCGCAGACGACGGTCAGAGCTCGAGTCATCAGTCCTTCTCCACGTGGTAGTCCTCGGTCTCCGCCGCGGCCTGGGCCACCCGGGCCTGGCTGGTGTGCCAGCAGTGGGGACAGGCCACCGGCATCGGCTGGTCGTCCTCCCCGGGGAGCGCATCGTAGACGACGGCGAAGGTCCCCCCGCAGGCCGGGCAGGTGTAGCGGTCGCGCCGCGCGCCCCCGGCGCTCGGGAAAGCCGGCGGGTCCGCCGCCTCGTCTTCCCCGAGCGCGCCGCCGAGGTCGAGCTCGTCGATCGCGGGGACGCCGCACAGGGAGCAGGCCTTGCCCTCCTCGACGTTCGTGAAGCCGCAGAACTTGCAGACGCGGTAGGGCATGAGCGGGCCCGCGACCGCGGCATTCTATACCGGTCGGCGGGGCGGGTGCCTTGCCGGCGGCGTCAGTCCCGGGAGATCCGGTAGAGGTGCTCGTAGCCCCGGAGGTAGATCTCCCCGCCCACCACCGCGGGCGACGCGTCGAACCCGTCGGCCAGCCGGTTGCGGGCGAGGACCCGGGGCTCGGGGCCCGCCCCCAGCACCGCGGTCACCCCGTCCCGCCCGGCCACGTACACCCGGCCCCCCGCCCCCACCGGGGACGCGTAGACGTTCGTCATCCCGTCGAGGCGCTCGGTGAAGCTCGCCTTGCCGGTGCGGGCGTCGAGGCGGGTGAGGACGGCCGAGTTGGACTTCAGGAAGTAGAGGGCGTCCTCGTAGAGGAGCGGCGACGGCACGTAGGGGGTGTCCCGGTCGTAGGTCCAGGCCACCGCGGGCGTCCCCGTGACGTCCCCCTTCGCCTCGGCGAGGCGGATCGCGAGGAGGGCGCTGCCCCGGAAGCCGCTCGTGACGTAGACCACGCCGTCGGCGGCGACCGGGGAGGGGATCACGTTCATCGTCATCCCGCTCGCCTGCCACACGAGCGATCCGCTGGCGAGGTCGTAGCTGCGGATCCGGGTGGTCCCGTTGGTGACGACCTGGGGCTTGCCCTGGTGGACGACCACCAGGGGGGTGGCCCAGGTGGTGGGCTCGTCCCGCTCCTGGCGCCAGCGCTCCCGGCCCGTCTTCTTGTCGAGGGCCACCACGAAGTCCTGTCCCTCGTGGTCCCAGGTCACGACGAGGGTGTCGCCGTGGAGGGCGGGGGAGCTGCCCTCGCCGAAGCCCCGGCGGGTGCTCATCGTCCCCAGGTCCTTCTCCCAGAGGACGCGGCCGTCCATGTCGAGGGCGTAGAGCCCCCGCGAGCCGAAGAAGGCGTAGATCCGCTCGCCGTCGGTGAGGGCGGACCCGGCGGCGAAGCTGCCGTCCTCGTGGGTCCCCTCGTGGGGGACCAGCTCCTTGACCGTCCGGCGCCAGCGGACGGCGCCGTCGGCGCGGCCGTAGGCGAGCACCACGAACTCCTGGCCGCCGCCCTTGGGGACGGCGGTCGTCAGGTAGACGGCGTCGCCCCACACGATGGGCGTGCTCTTGCCGCCCCCCGGCACCCGGACCTTCCACGCGACGTTCTTCTCCTCGCTCCACTCGACGGGCGGGTCGGCCTGGGGCGCCTCCCCGGTGCCGAGTGGCCCGCGCCACTGGGGCCAGGACCGCTCGGGAACGGGGGGGACGGCGCCGAGGCCGGGGCCGGCCGGTCCGAGCGAGACGAGCGCCAGGGCGAGCCCGGGGACGGCGAGGCGAAAGGGACCGAGGGGGGGGCGTTTCGTCATGGGACCTCCGTCCGGCCATCCTACCAAGGAGCCGGCGGCCTTGAACACCCGTCGGTCCCGGGACTAGGATCAGGCCGGCGAGGAGCGCGATGAGGAGACTCGGCCGGCGGGCGTTCGTGAAGGCGGGAGCGGCGGCCACGGTGGGGGCGGCCTCGCCCGCCTTCGCCGAGGGGCCGACCGTCCTCGTGCGCCGGGCGACCCCCCCGGTGGTGATCGCCTCGGAGAACGGCAACGTCCACAAGGACGGCGGAGAGCGCACCTGCGTGGAGGAGGCCTACCAGCGGATCGTGAAGGGCGAGGACGTGCTCGACGCGCTGATCGCGGGGGTGAACATCGTGGAGCGCGACCCCGCGGACGACAGCGTGGGCTACGGAGGGCTGCCCAACGCCGACGGGGTGGTCCAGCTCGACTCCTGCTGCATGCACGGGCCGAAGAAGCGCGCGGGGGGGGTGGCCGCGCTCGAGGGCGTCCGCACCCCCTCCCTCGTGGCCCGGGCGGTCATGGAGACGACCGACCACCACCTCGTGGTCGGCGAGGGGGCGCGGGACTTCGCCCGGAGCATGGGCTTCGCGATCGAGGCCGACCTCAACACCGAGAACTCCCGCGGGAAGTGGCTCGAGTGGAAGCGCCGGATCGACCCCGACCACTACCTGGACCCCGCGAAGCGGTCCGAGGCGGCCGAGGCCGCCCGCCGGAGCATGGTGAGGGACGGCCTCCTGGATCCCTTCCACCTCTGGGGGACGATCAACTGCGACGGGGTGGGCCCCCGGGGCGAGGTCTGCGGGGTGACGACCACGAGCGGCCTCGCCTGGAAGATCCCGGGCCGGGTGGGCGACTCGCCGATCCTCGGGGCCGGCCTCTACGTGGACGGGGAGGTGGGGGCGGCCGGCTCCACCGGCCGGGGCGAGGCCAACCTCTACAACCTCTGCTCGTACCTGGTGGTCGAGGGCCTGCGCCGGGGGACGTCGCCCAAGGACGCCGCCCTCGAGGCCCTCCGGCGGGTGAGGGCCAACACCGAGAAGCGCCTCCTCGACCCGGAGGGCCGGCCGCGCTTCCAGCTCACCTTCTACGTGGTGAGCCGCCGGGGCGAGTACGCCGGGGTGGCGCTCTACGCCCGGAGCGGGAAGCGGACGGCCCGGTACTCGGTCTGCACGGAGCAGGGCCCGGAGACGCTCTCCTGCGAGGCCCTGCTCGAGGAGCAGCCGGCCTGATCCCCTCGCCCGCTCCTCGGGGAGCGGCGGGGCTCGTCCCGGACCGATCCCCGGGAGGACGATTGCGATCCCGCGAGCTCGTTCCCAGCGCACCGCTCCGGCCCTACGTGCGGCTGATCTGGCTCCTCGAGCTCGACGCCCCGGCCTCGTTCGGCCCCCCGGAGCGGATCGGTCCGGACGGCCTCCTGGAGCTGGTCTTCCACTACCGCACCCCCATGGCCTGCCGCCACGACGGCGAGGAGTTCGCGCGGCAGCCCCGCAGCGTGGCCGTGTCGCAGACCCGCCGGTTCGTGGAGATCCGGCCGGAGGGGGCGACCGGGCTCGTCTCCGTACGCTTCCATCCCTGGGGGGCCTGCCACTTCTTCCGTCCCCCGGTCTCCGAGGTCGCCGACCGCCAGTCTCCCACGGACGTCCTCTGGGGTCGCGCCGCCCTCGAGCTCGAGGAGCGGCTGGCGGAGGCGCCGGGGGACGGGGCCCGGGTCGCGCTCGTCGAACGGTTCCTCCTGGCGCAGCTCCGCCGCCATCGGAAGGCCGACGTCGAGCCGCTCGTGCGGGAGGTCTGGAGGCGCGGGGGCCGGGTCGCGGTGTCCGAGCTGGGTCGGGCCCTCGGGGTGGGCGACCGGCGGCTCCAGCGGACGTTCGCCGACGCCCTGGGGACGACGCCGAAGGGCTTCACCCGGCTCGTCCGGTTCCTCGAGGCCTGCCGCCTCCTGCGCCAGGGGCCCGGGCACGGCCTCGCCGACGTCGGCCTCGCCTGCGGCTACTACGACCAGTCGCACTTCATCGCGGAGTTCCGGGCGTTCTCCGGCATGACCCCTCGCCAGTTCGCGCAGTCGGCGAACGTCTCGTTCCTCGAGATCGGCTGACGGGTTCTTCCTATTCACGCGGCGCGGGGGTTCCCTATCCTCGGGACGGGTCGGCCACCCCGGCCCGGATGAGGAGGACACATGTCGAAGGGACGACGGATGCGGGCGGGTCTCGGTCCCCTGACGGCGGTCCTGGCGCTTCTCGCCCCGGGCCTTCCCGTCCCCGCCGGCGAGGTCGCGGCCCCGAGCGCGCCGGCGGATCCCTGGGCGCCCCTGAGCCTGCTCGTCGGGACCTGGGAGGGCGAGATCGACGGAAAGCTCGGCACGGGGAAGGGCGTCCGTCGCTACGAGCTGGTCATGGGCGACCGCTACCTCGTGTGCCGCCATCGCTCCGTTCGCCTGCCCCAGGCGAAGAGCCCCCGGGGCGACCAGCACGAGGAGCTCGGCGTGTTCAGCCTGGACCGCGAGCGGAAGGCGATCGTCTACCGGGAGTTCATGAGCGAAGGGGTGGTGGTGCGATCCCCGTGCGTCGTGGAAGGCATGAAGCTCGTCTGCACCTCCGAGGCGGTGGAGAGCGGACCGGGAATCCGGGCGCGGCTGACCCTGGAGGTGGCCGACCGCTACCGGTTCACCGAGGTGTACGAGCTCGGCTGGCCGGGCAAGGAAATCGAGCACTACTTCACCAACCGCTGGACCCGCTCCCCGTCGCCCCCCGACTGGGACTGACGCGCCGGGCGCGGACGAATCATGCCGCGACGCCCCGGTCCGGCCGGCCGAGGCATGAGCCGTTTCGATCAAGAAAGGAGCGAATTCCGGCTTGACGGGGCCCCCCCGGTGGCCGAGAGTGGGGCAGCGAGTGGCGGCGCCCGGAGTCCTGTCGAGACCGCGGGAAGCGCTCGGGAGGTAGGGGCGAGAAGACACCGAAGGAGGGAGCCCGTGCGAGGTGCAGACCTGATGTCGGCGGCGCGCGTCCTCGGCGCGGCGCTCCTGTCGGTCGCGTTCCCGGTGGCGGTCCGGGCGCAGGGGGGCGAACCGCCCGGCTTCTCGAAGGCGTTCGGTCCGCCCACGATCGGGCCGGGCAGCGCCAGCCTCCTCACGTTCACCATCCAGAGCGCCGACGCCAGCCCCGTCACCGACCTGGCCTTCACCGACGTGCTCCCGGCGGCCGTGCAGATCGCGACTCCGGCGGGTGGCGCCACGACCTGCCCGGACGGCATGGTCACCGCCCCCGACGGTGGCACGACCGTCACCCTGTCCGAGGGCACCCTCGGCGCCTTCCAGACGTGCGTCGTGACCGTGTACGTCACGAGCGCGACCGTCGGCTCCCACCTGAACACCTCGGGCGACCTGACCTCCTCCGCCGGCAACAGCGGCCCCGCGGAGGCCACCCTCACGGTGAGCGCCGCCGCTCCGGGCTTCGGCAAGAGCTTCTCTCCGGCGGCGGTGGTCGTGCACCAGACGAGCCGGCTGACGTTCGCCGTCGACAACGGAGCCAACACCGCCGCGGTGTTCAACCTCGCTTTCTCGGACAGCCTTCCCGACGGCCTGGTGGTCGCGAGCCCCCCGAACACCGCCAACACCTGCGGCGGCCTCGTCACCGCCGCCTCGGGGTCGGCCCTGGTGAGCCTGGGCGCGGGGACGGTGGCCGCCGGCTCCACCTGCGCGGTCGCCGTCGACGTGACCCCCACCACGGGCGGGACAAAGGACAACGTCAGCGCGCTGACGTCGACGGCCGGCGCGAGCGGGCTCGCGGTCGCCTCGCTGGCCTCCTCGTTCCAGTTCCTGGGCAAGTCCTTCCCGGACGGCCCGGCCGCCCCGGGGACCACCACGACGCTTCGGTTCACGATCACGAACTTCGACCGGAGCGCGGCCGCCTCGGGCATCGCCTTCACCGACGACCTCGACGCCGTCCTCTCCGGCCTCGTCGCGGGGGGCCTCCCCCCGAGCCCCTGCGGCGCGGGCTCACAGCTCACCGGCGCCGGCGTGCTGAGCCTGACCGGGGGGACGCTGGCCCCGGAGGCCTCCTGCACCTTCGAGGTCTCGCTCCAGGTCCCGGCCGGCGCGGCGGACGGGTCCTACCTCAACACCACCAGCTCGGTGAGCGCGGACCTCGGGGGCGTCCCCACCGTCTTCGCCGCCGCGTCCAACACCCTGGTGGTCCAGTCCCATCCCCTCCTGACCAAGGAGCTGATCCCCGCGGTGGTGGCCGCCGGGGACGTCACGACCGTCCGGTTCACCCTCACCAACACGAGCCCGACGCTCGCCGCGACCGGGATCACGTTCACGGACGACCTGACCGCCTGGGTCCCCGGGGCGACGGCGAGCGCCCTGCCCGCGAGCGACTTCTGCGGCGCGGGCTCCACCCTCACCGTCGTCGGCCTGCCCCTCGCCCACGTCGGGCTGCGCATGCAGAACGGCAGCCTCGCCGCCGGCGGGTCCTGCACGTTCGACGTCGAGGTGACCATCCCCTCCGACACCACGAACGGCAGCTACCCGAACCTCACGACCGCCCCCGCGGGCACCGTGAACGGGGTGACGCTCACGGGAAAGCCCGCGACCGCCACCCTCTCGGTGGTCGCGGGACCCGGCCTCGACAAGGCCTTCACCGACGACCCGGCCGCTCCCGGGGGGACGGTGACCCTCCAGTTCACCCTCGCCCTCAGCCCCAACGCCCCGGCCGGGGCGACCGGGATCGGCTTCACCGACGACCTGGACGCGGCCCTGGCCGGCCTCGCCGCGATCGACACCCCGAAGAGCGACGTCTGCGGGGCGGGATCGCAGGTCGGCGGCGCCGGCCTGCTCACCTTCACCGGCGGCAGCCTCGCGCCGGGAGAGAGCTGCACGTTCGAGGTCACCCTGGCCGTGCCCGCGGGGGCCTTGCCCGGCGGACATCCCAACACGACCAGCACCGTGGCGGCGACGGTCATGGGCCTGGCCGTGACCACGAGCCCGGCCGGCGACACGCTGGAGGTCGCGGGCCTCGCCCTGGGGAAGTCCTTCACCGACGACCCCGCCGTCCCGGGGGGGACGGTGACGCTCGAGTTCACCCTCACGAACGCCAGCGCCACCCTCGCCGCGGACTCGATCTCCTTCACCGACGACCTGGCCGGCGCCCTCTCCGGCCTGGCCGCGGTGGGGCTGCCCCTGAGCGACGTCTGCGGCCTCGGCTCGCAGATCGCCGGCACCACCCTGCTGACCTTCACCGGGGGGGCCCTCGCGCCGGGGTCCGCCTGCACGTTCCCGGTGACGCTCGCGGTGCCGAGCGGCGCGGCGCCCGGGGAGTACGGGAACACCACGAGCCCGGTCACCGCCCAGGTGGACGGCAACGCGGTCACCGTCCCCGGGGCCTCGGACCTCCTGCTCGTGACCGCGGCGCTCGGGTTCGCCAAGGAGTTCACCGACGACCCCACGTTCCCCGGGGGGACGGTGACCCTCGAGTTCGGCATCGCCAACGTGGACCCGACGCGGACCGCCACCGGCATCGCCTTCACCGACGACCTGGGGGCCGCCCTTCCGGGCCTCGCGGCGATCGGGCTGCCCATGAACGACGTCTGCGGGGCGGGCTCCCAGCTCGCCGGGACCAGCCTGCTCACCCTCACCGGCGGCACCCTTCCCGCGGGGGGCTCGTGCACCTTCAGCGTCACCCTGGCCGTCCCGGCCTCGGTCTCCGTGGCCAGCGCCGTCAACACCACGAGCCCGCTGACCGCGACCGTCGGGGGCGTCGGGTTCACGGGCCCCCCGGCGAGCGACGAGCTGACGGTGCATCTCGTCACCTTGTCCAAGTCGTTCTCGGGGACGGCCCTCCCGGGCTCGCCGGTCACGCTGAGCTTCACCCTCGTCAACGACGACGCGACCACGCCGGTGACCGGCCTCGGCTTCTCCGACGACCTCGACGCCGTCCTGCCGGGACTGGCCGCGGTCGGGCTGCCCTCGTCGGATCCCTGCGGCGCCGGGTCCCAGGTGTCGGGGACGTCCGTGATCACCCTCACGGGCGGCAGCCTGGCCGGCGGAGGCTCCTGTTCGTTCGACGTCACGGTCCAGGTCCCCGCGGGGGCTCCCGCGGGGAGCTTCCTCAACACGACGAGCGCGGTGCAGTCCAACGGACTGCCGGTGGCCGGCCCGGCCACCGCGAGCCTGAGCGTGGGCGCGGGCCGTCCCCCCGCCGAGAGCATCGGGCCCGCGGCCACCCTGCTCCTCCCGTACTTCGAGGTCGACCTCGCCGGCGCGGGGAACACCACCCTCCTGTCGGTGAACAACGCCTCGGCGACGGCGGTGCTCGCCCGGGTCACTCTCTGGACGGACCTCGGCGTCCCCACCTTGGGCTTCCACGTCTACCTCACCGGGTACGACGTGCAGACTCTCAACCTGCGGGACGTCCTGACGGGCACCCTGCCGGCCACCGCCTCCGCGGGGCAGGACGCCGGCGACTCGATCAGCCCCCAGGGCCCCCTCTCCCAGGACATCAACTTCGCGAGCTGCGCCGGGCTCCTCCCCCCCCCTCCCCTGGGGGCGGCGGAGATCGACCACCTGCGCGCCGCCCACACCGGGCAGCCCTCGGGGCTCCTCGGCGGGAACTGCGCCGGCCAGGACCTCGGGGACGGGATCGCCCGGGGATACGTCACCGTGGACACGGTGAACGCCTGCACGATGCGGGGGCCCGGCGACCCGGGATACTTCGTCTCGGGGGGAGCGGGCGACGCCACCAACCAGAACGTGCTCTGGGGGGACTACTTCCTCGTGGACCCCGTGAACAACTTCGCCCAGGGCGATTCCCTCGTGCACATCCCGGCCGACGCCGCCGACGGCGAGACGAGCCTGCCCGGCCAGTACACCTTCTACGGCCGCCTCGTGGGCTGGAGCGCGGCCGACAACCGGCGTCCCCTCGGGTCGAGGCTCGCCAACCGCTTCCTGGCCGGGGGCGCCTTCACCGGCGGGACGGAGCTGACGGTCTGGCGCGATCCCAAGGCGGTCACCGCGGCCTTCGCCTGCCCGGCCCTCGCGGGGGCTCGTCCCGCCTGGTACGAGCTCGGGCAGGAGGAGCTCGCCGTCTTCGACGAGCAGGAGCAGGTGACCTCCGCGGGCGGGACGCCCTTCCCGGCCGCGGCCAACCGCATCCTGGTCGGAGGGTCGGGCCTGCCCGTGCCCTTCCCGTTCGGCTGGCTGTTCCTGAACCTCAGCCAGGAGAACGCCGCCGCGGGGAGCAACCCGCCCGAGGACCCGCGGGCCGCCCAGGGATGGGTGGGAGGGACCATGAGCGCGGAGGGGCTCTTCTCGGTGGGCTTCCGGGCCATCCGGCTCGAAGGGGCCGGACGCGCGACCCACACCTGCCTCGACGGAAGCTCCCCGCCCTGCCCGTGAACGGCGGGAAGGCCGCGGGGGTCAGGTCTGGCATCTGCAATCTGCGGGGCGGGCTCGATGCAGACGCCAAATGCCAGACCTGACCCCGTCGCCCCGTCGCCCCGTCGCCTGTCAGGGGTCGATGACGAACCGGCCGGTCGCCCCGCAGGGCTCCGTCTCGCCGTCGAGGTAGGGGACCGCGCTCCACTCGCCGTAGAGCGAGCTGCCGGTGATCGCGGAGCCGGCCACGGGCAGGCGCACCCCGGCGGAGGGCGAGGAGCCGCGGCCGGCCAGCCGCTCCCCGGGGGTCGAGACGTCGAACGGGGACGCGAGGACCTGGTAGAGGTGGCCGTACGGCGTGAAGAGCCTCACCTCGAGACGATGGCGCCCCCGCAGCCGCTGCCGGAGCCGGACGCGCACCTCGAGGTCGAGCGTCTCGCTCGCCGAGAACGTGGAAGCCGGCTCCCCCCCCGGCGGAGAGACGAGGACGGCCACGCACTCCCGCTGGCCCGGCCGCGGCGGGGCCTCCTCGACCCTCCTTTCCTTGGGGGGCGCGGCGAGGGCGAGCACGACGAGTCCCATCGTCAGCATGAGCGCAACCTCAGGGAAGCCGCACGGCGTAGACGACGCCCGACGCGGCCCCCACGTACAGGAAGCCCTCCCGGATGTCGAGGGTCGGGCTCCCCACCGGGGCGAGGTCGCCCAGGGGGATCGCGACCTGGGTGAGCGGGGAACCGGTGGCGTAATCGAGGCGGTAGACCTTGCCGTTGGCGGAGCCCACGAAGACGTACGGACCGCCCGCCAGGTAGGCCGGGCTGGACGGATTCGGGATCTGGTCTGCCGGCGCCTCGGCCGAGCTGTCGCGCACCCAGACGACGCTCGGAGCGGTGCCGGCGGGGGGATCGTCGAGGGCCCACAGCTTGCTCGTGGTGGCGAAGAGCAGCCGCCCGGTCGGGCTGAGGCGGTCGGCGCCGACGAAGCCCTTCACCGGCCCGTCGAAGCCGGTGTCGAAGCCGGTGTCGTAGGGGGAGCTCCAGGCCGGGAGCCCGTCCGCGGCCCGGAGGGCGTGGATCCGCCCCCCCGGCACCGTCCCGTAGCTCCCCACGTAGACGCGCCCGCCTCGAAGGATCGGGCTGCCCGTCACGTTGCCGATGGCGACGGACCAGACGCGGCTCCCGGTGTCGAGGTCGACGCACCAGACCGTGTGGTCGTCCGGAGCGGCCGCGCCGAAGGCGAAGCTCGCGAAGAAGACGCGGCGGGTCGCGTAGTCGACGGTGGCCTGCCCGCTGACGATCCCGATCTTGTTGCCGTCCCCCGTGAACTTCCAGGCCAACGTCCCGTCGGCCAGGTGGAGGGCGTAGAAGGCGTTGGGGACGCCCGCGGCTCGCGTGCCGACCAGGATGTAGTCGTGGGCCCCTCCGAACGCCCGGAACATCCCCGAGGGGGCGGCCTGCACCATCGTCCCCAGGACGGGCGACGTCCACGCGAGCTGCCCCCGCTGAGCGTCCACCGCGTAGACCTGCCCGTCCTGCGACCCCAGGAAGAGCACCTGGGTGGCGGTCGGTCCCACCGGGACGCCGATCGTGGACGGCCGGCCCTGGGAGGGCCCGGCGAAGGACCGCGGGGTCCAGGCCGGCGGGCCGTCGGGCCAGGTGCCTCCGCCGTCGCCCTTCTTCATCGCGTGGAGGACGCTGCTGTTCGCCACCGCGTGGACGACCCCGATCCCGTTCCCCGGGGGGGCGAGCGAGGAGCCTTGGCCGGTGCTGAAGCCCCACTTCGCCAGGCCGGAGACGGTGTCGAAGGGCCGCGCGGTCAGCTCCCGCCGGCCCGAGAAGGTGGTGGCGCCGGTCTTGACGAAGACCGAGTAGCAGTACGGGGTGTCGAGAGCGAGGCTCCCGTGCGGGTAGCCCTGCCGGGCGCCCGGCCCCGCGAAGGGAGGGTCGGGGGTGATCGCGGTCCCGTCGCTCGGCAACAGGGGGGGCGTGCAGCCCGCTCCGGTGGTGAAGGCGATCCGGATCCCCGCGTACGATCCCGCCGGGTTCACCCACTGGAGGAGGTTCTGCCCGGTCGCGGCCGTCCCCGTCGAGGTCGCGGAGAGGTAGCGCGCGCACTCCGCGCCGGTGGTGTTCACGCTGACGTAGACCGTTCCCCCCACCGCGACCACCACGTCGTCGAGGCCGTCGTCGTTCAGGTCGGCGGCGTTGCTGAGGCCGGTCGGGGCGTCGCCGGTGAGGAAGGTCGTCCACAGCGACGAGAAGCGCCCGTCGCCGAGCCCCTGCAAGGCCTCGACGTTGAAGCTCCCCTGGAGGGTGATCACCGCGTCCAGGTTGGCGTCGCCGTCGAAGTTGCCGAGGACGAGGTTGAGCGGGTTGTTCGTGGCGATGTTGGAGTCGTTGGCGCTCCCGAAGGTCCCGTCGCCGTTGCCCAGGCGGGAGGCCAGCTTCATGCCGGGCGCAGCGATGACCACCACGAGGTCGGCGTCGGTGTCCCGGTCGAGGTCGCCGACCGCGAGGTCCATCGAGTCGGCCCCGAACGACACCGCGGTGACCGAGCCGAAGGTCCCGTCGCCGATGCCGAGGCTGACGCCGACGTTCGGGCTCTGGAGCAGGGCAAGGTCGAGGATCCCGTCCCCGTTCAGGTCGGCGAGGCGCACGACGGTGGCCCCGACCACGAGGAGGTTGGCCACGGGATCGAAGGTCCCGTCGCCGCGGCCCTTCAGCACGGCCACCCGGGAGTCCTGGGCGAGGACGATGTCCGCGTTCCCGTCGCGGTCCACGTCCCCCACCGCGACCGAGCGCACGGTGGAGGCGACCGTGTAGGGCGACGGAGGGGCCGAGGGAGCGAGCCCCGTGCCGTTCCCGAGGAGCACGTAGACACTCGAGCCGGAGGTGACGACCACGTCGGGGTAGCCGTCGCCGTTGAAGTCGCCGAGGGTGAGCGCGTCCGGGGAGCTGGTTGTCCCCGCGCTCACCGAGGCCTCGAAGGTGCCGTCCCCCCGGCCGAGGAGGGTGACCACCTCGCCGCCCGCGCCGATGGCGACGAGGTCGGGCGTCCCGTCGCGGTCGAGGTCGGCGAGCAGGACGAGCTTCGCGGAGACCCCGGCGAGGGAGGACGTGTCGAAGTCGGGCTGCGTGCAGGACTGGGCCGCGCAGGGCGGCGCGTGGAGGGCGAGGCCGAAGAGGACGAGCAACCCACCCCCGACCGCCTTTCCCGGCGACCAGGCCTTCATCATCGTGACCCTCCCGAGGCCCTTACCGCGGCCGAGCGCCGCGTCCATCGGTCGAACGGCGCACGAACCGTCGCGGAAGCTTGTCCGGGGAAGACGATAGCAAGGCGCGTGCCCGACCGATGTGAGCGAAGTCGTTGTCGGTCAAGCGTCTGGAAGGGGAGAACTCGCGGGAGCCGGCGCGGCCGTCCGAATACCGGACAGGAGCGGCGCCTCGGCCACGGGTATGATGATCGCGGTAGTTGGCCTCGGACGGACGTCGGAGCCGATCCCCTGATCGACCTTCCCACCCTCGATGCCGTGCGGGCCGCCCGGGCGCGCCTGGGCGACCGGGTGATCGTGACCCCGGTGCGACTCTGGCGCGACCCCGCCCTGGAGCGCCTCGTCGGCCGGGAGACCCGGGTCTTCCTCAAGGAGGAGCTCTTCCAACGGGCCGGGAGCTTCAAGCCCCGGGGCGCCCTCACCGTGATGCTCGACCTCGCGCCGGAGGCCCTCCGGCGGGGGGTCACCGCGGTGAGCGCCGGCAACCACGCGATGGCGGTCGGCTACGCGGCGCAAGTGCTGGGCACCACCGCCAAGGTGGTGATGCCGAAGAACGCCAACCCCTTCCGGGTGGCGGCCTGCCGGGAGCTGGGCGCCGACGTGGAGCTGGTGGAGGACGTCCACCAGGCCTTCGAACGCGTCCGCCAGATAGAGGAGGAAGAGGGGCGCACGTTCGTCCATCCCTTCGAGGGGCCGCTCACCGCCCTCGGCACCGCCACCCTCGGCCTCGAGCTGGTCGAGCAGGTCGAAGACCTCGACGCGGTGATCGTGCCCATCGGCGGGGGCGGGCTCTGCGCGGGGGTCGCGGCCGCGGTGAAGCAGGCCCGGCCCGCCTGCCTCGTGTTCGGGGTGGAGCCCGAGGGGGCCGACACGATGCACCGCAGCTTCGCCGCGGGGTCGCCCCAGGCGATCGACGCGGTGAGGACGATCGCGGACAGCCTGGGAGCGCCCCACGCCGCTCCCTACAGCTTCGCCCTCTGCCGCCGCTTCGTGGACGAGCTGGTGCTCGTCGACGACGACGCCCTCCGCCGGGCGATGCGCCTCCTGATGACCTCGGCCAAGCTCGCGGTGGAGCCGGCGGGCGCCGCCGCCACCGCCGCCCTCGTGGGGCCGCTCCGCGAGCGTCTCCGCGGGCGGCGGGTGGCGGTGGTCGTCTGCGGGGCCAACACCGACCCGGCCACGTACGCCGGCCAGATCGCAGGCGCGGAACCGTGACGGACACGTGTTGGACGAGGGGCGGCCGCCCAGGCTCGAAGGGCTCGGGTAGGCCGATGCAGGGGCGCTCGTCGCCACCCGCCGGTCGGGAGGTGCCTCGGCCCGTCCGCGGCGTCGAAGCCGGACGGCCTCGCCTCGCAGGTTCTGCGGGTCTTGCTCTGCGGTGACGTCATGACGGGACGAAAACGAGGCCTTCTGCGGGGAAGCGGACGTCTAAAGTGACAGGGCGCGGGACCGGCGGTCGACGACACGAGTAGCCTGTCTTTGCAGGAGGCCGACGATGAGATCGACTCGCCGAAAGAGGCGCGGCCTGCGCCGAGCGCTGGTGCCGGTGACCCTGTTGCTGATGGGGGGAGCAGCGGGGGCCTCCTCGCCGCGGGTCGCCGCGGTTTCGTTCGCCGAAGGTGCCTCCCCGGCTCGGCCGGCAGCACTTTGGCATTCCTTCTTCGCCGTGGGGGCCCGCGAGACGCCCTACACGGGCGACTTCGACGGCGACGGCCGCGCCGACATCATCACATTCACGCGCGACGCGCCCGAGGCGTTCGGGGACGTCTTCGTGGCGCTCTCTACCGGTCACAACTTCGGTGAAGCGGTGAAGTGGCACGACTGGTTCGCGATCGGCCCTTCCGAGCAGGTTCTGATCGGCGACTTCGACGGTGACGGCCGGGACGACCTCGCGACCTGGCTCGCGGCGACTACCGGCGAGGTCTACGTATCTCTCTCTTCGGGCACCGCCTTTTCGGAAGCCAGAGTTTGGTGGACGATCTGGGGTCCCGGCGTGCTCCTGGAAGCGGGAGACGCCGACGGTGACGGCAGCGACGACCTGATCGTCTTTCATCCGGACTATTTCATCGATGTGGGAGGACCCGTGATCCCTCCGGTCTGGGACACCCGTTTCGTCCTGGTCGCCCACAGCCGAGCCGGTTCCTTCGAGCTCGACAGCTCGGTCTGGCACCGGTTCTTCGCCGTCGGTCCCCGCGAGCGCCCCCGGGTGGCGGACGCCGATGGCGACGGCAGGGACGACATCGTGACGTTCGCCACCGACAGCCCCACCGCCGTCGGAGACGTCTACGTCGCGCTGTCCGACGGCACGAGGTTCGGCGACGGCAGGAACTCGACGAAGTGGAGTGACTGGTTCGCCGTCGGTCCGTCGGAGCAGATCGGCACAGGCGACCTGGACGGGGACGGGCGCGACGACTTCCTCACGGTGCTCCCCCCGCCGTGGGGCCAGGGCTACGTCGGGCGGTCCCTCGGCGACTCGATGGAGGAGAGCCGGCTGTGGCACGAGGGCCTGGTCGCGGAGCCGCCCGACTGCGTGCGCCTTGGGGACGTCGATGGCGATGGCCGGACCGACGTGGTCGTTTTTGCACGGGCGGAGGGCAAGGTATACGTGTCGCTGGCGCCGTAGCTTCTCCCCCGGTCAGCGGTCCTCAACGATCGACGGGCCAACCTACGTTGCTGCTCGGGTCGCGTATGCATGGTCTCGAGGGTGAAGTGGCTGGCCTCGAGGACGTGATCGAGCCCGACGGCCTGTGTGAAAGCGTCGACGACGCGCGCCAGGTTCTCGAAGATCCTGGCGAAGGCCGCCCGGTCCGGGAACGCGCCTTGATCGAAGCCGGGGACGCGGGGGGAGCTGGCCGGCGACGGCACGCTGGCGCAGGGCGGGACCCGGGCGCGGGGGACGCCGGTGCTATAGTCGGCTCTTCATGCCCGAGCCGGACGAGCGCCTCTTCACCCCGCGCTTCTTCACCATGTGCGGCTTCACCTTCACGGTATTCCTCTCCGCCTTCCAGCTCCTGCCCACCGCCCCCTTCCGCATCCTGGACCTCGGAGGCTCCACCTTCGCGGCCGGCCTCTTCCTCGGCCTCCTGACCTACGCGTCCGCCCTGTCCGCGCCCTTCACCGGGGCCCTCGCCGACCAGATCGGCAAGCGCCGGGTCCTGATCCTGACGAGCCTGGCCCTCGCGGGCTTCATGGTCGCCTACGGCTTCAGCCGGCACTACGTGGTCCCCCTGGTGCTCGTCTTCTTCCACGGCGTCTTCTGGTCGGGCCTCCTGTCCGCCTCCTCGGCCTACATGACCGACTACATCCCCGCGGGGAGGCGGGCCGAGGGGATCGGCTACTGGGGCATGTCCACGATGCTCGCGGTGGCGGTGGCCCCGAGCTTCGGCTTCTGGGCCTATCGCCACGGCTGGGGGTGGCTGTGCGCCGAGGCGGCGGTCCTGAACCTCGGGATGGCGGCGATCGCCTGGACCCTCGAGGAGCCGAAGGTGGCCGCCCGCCTCACCCGCGAGCGGCTCCTCGCGGGGGGGCTCGTGGAGTGGCGGGTGGTCGCGGTGGCGTTCTCGCTCTTCCTGTGCTCCTTCGGCTACGGGGGGGTCACGAGCTTCGTCGCGGTCTACGCCGAGCGGAGCGGGATCTCGCCCAAGGGGATCTTCTTCACGACCTTCGCGCTGGTGGTGCTGGTCACCCGGGTCTTCTCGGGGCGGCTCGCCGACCGCTTCGGGCACCGCCGGTTCCTCCTCCCCTGCCTGGGCCTCGTCACGGTGGGGCTCGCCCTCCTCGCCTTCGCGTGGACGCGGCCCCTCCTCGTGGGGGCCGCCGCCGTCTTCGGCCTGGGCTTCGGCAACATGTACCCGGCGTTCGTGGCCCACGTGATGAAGTACGTGGACGACCGGCGCCGGGGGGCGGCGTTCGGGGGGATCCTCGCCGCCTTCGATACCGGG
>Ga0268386_10000374_pt1 | contig 27910 bp, 14 predicted proteins | sample RVTome_15_FD_200260 | JGI IMG/M metagenome (GOLD analysis project Ga0268386, IMG submission 200260) | Soil microbial communities from uranium-contaminated site in the Upper Colorado River Basin, Wyoming, United States - RVT150D86... ... | reverse complement strand
GAATGTGAAGAGATGCTCGGTTACGTCATTGTATTCGGTCGCGTCGTGGTTCTTGTCGACTAGTCCCATGTCATCTTTTGTACGCTGGGCGAGGATCATGAGTCCTTCGCTGAACGCGACTTGCTGCCGTTCCACGCCGAACACCAGCCCCCGTTGCGACGGCACGCTGGCAAGCGCCGGCTCGGTCGTCGCATCAGCCGTGTACGGGTCGTCGTCCAGCCCCCAGCCGTCGGAGAGGTCGGTGTCGTACTCGAAGGCCGTGATGACGTCGTCCGGGTCGAGCGCGTCGACGAGATTGACGGCGAACTGGGCCATCTCCTTCAACTGCGCGGCGCTGTAGACCGTGCCGGTCGCGGTCGAGGTCGCCCGGTAGTTAATGTCCTTCCCGCCGCCGAACATGTACAGCATGACGTAAATGTCCCGGCACAGCCGTTGCCGGTCGTAGCGGGCCAGCCATTCCTGCTGGTGATAACGGGTCGGAGGCGCCGTCGGATCGGTCAGAGCCGGGTCGATCTGCTCCGGCCGGTACAGGTTCGTCTTTCGCGTGTCGACGTCGCCCAGAATGGAACTCGGCCCGGAGACCGGTTCCTGCCCCAGCAGCGGAATACCGGTCGCATCAACGCCCGTCGGATGAGGCGTCAGCGGACGGAACCGCAATGGGCCGTTCAGCGTCGCGCGGTCCAGCACGCCGTTGACGCTCAGCTTGCGCATCAGCGGTTTGCTGTTCGTTGCGGTGTTCCCAGGTTGATGACCGAGCAGCTCGCGCAGTTCCGGTCGAAACGGATCGGTCGCATCGTCAGAGCCGGGCCAACCCAGTTCTGAGGGATCGTCAATGATTCCGTTGCCATCGTCATCGATTCCGGCGCGTCCCGGTTTTCCATCCGCCCCCGGAGAGAGCGTGCCCAACGGCGGAAACTCGACCACGCCCGCTGTCGCCGTATTCGAATGCTCCCATAAGCGAAGGCTCGCCCCATCCAGGACGCCGTTTAGGTTCGTGTCTTCACCGGGGTCGAGCACGCCATTGCGATTGGAGTCCTCGCTGCCATAGCGGTAAAACACTTTCCCATAGCTCAGCGCGTCCCAGCTTTCCGTCGTGTACAGCCGGCGGATCGTTGCCGCCAGCGGGTTTTTCAGGAAGTTGTACAGGGCCAGTTGCAGAATGCGGTCCCCGTCGCGGCCCGCCGCGGCGCGGTCGGAATCCGACATGTGCAGCGACACCGTCTCGCCCGAGGTGAACGGCGAATCGCTGGACGACGGCTGGTCCAGCCGCATCTCGCCCGGCTCGTCAATGAGCTGCACGCCCGCGCTGCCGCCGGTGAACAGGGACGTCGGCCAGCCTGGCGTGTTGAGATAGTAATTGCTGTACGAGGGGAACTGGTGCCGGCCGACCGCCGTCAGCATTCGCTGCGTCGCGCCCGTGCCGCCGTAGTAGCGTCCCGTGCCGCGGAAGTCGAGCGGATGCACGTAACGCGGCAGCACGACGTAGGCCGGGAAGACGCCGAGGCCGGACTGGTTGTCGCCTTGCAGGTTGTTTAACGGGGCGTCGTCGGTAAGCGTCACGCCGGGACCGGGGAACGGCGTCGCCGGGGCGTCGGGACCGGGCGTGGCCTGGGCCGCCCGCATCTGCTGCGGGTCGCCCCACTTGCCGGTGTACAGGCTGAGGATGTTGGTCTTCGAACCCTGATACTGCGGCCGGCCCGTGAGCAGCCACCAGTATTCCATGTTCGCCAGTTGCCGTTGCGTCGCCGGGTCTCCGCCGTAGTAGTAGCGGTGCTGTTCCAGGTCGGGGCTCATCGCGCCGGGAATATTCGCCAGCAGCCCGTAGGCCGCGTTGATTTCCGACCGGCTCACCCCGTCGTTCGAGCGGTGCAGGAACTCGTTCGCCCCCGCAAGCGGAACGCTCCCCGTGGGCCGGTAACCGCGGGCCACGTTCCCCGCGCCGTTGAGGTTCACCGTCCCGTCGAGGCTGATCATCCGCACGGAGACGATCGGCACGTACTTCTTCGTGCCGTCGGGCGTGGTGAAGAGCCCGAGGTCCATGTCGAGGTAGATCGACTCCTTCACGCCATCGCCGTCCAGGTCTTCGTCGAGGATGTAGTTGTTTCCGTTGCCGGACCAGACGCCGTGCACGCGCGACCCGGCGCCATAGGCCGGGAACGGAAAACTCGCCACCCCCGCCTGCGTCTGCTCGTCGCTGACGTACCGGCGGACCGGCACGCCGCCAACCCTGGCGATCTGCCCGTTCGACAGAATCGCCAGGTGCTTCTTGTGCGGTCGCATCGACAGCCCCGCGGTCGCGGCGTTGCTGTACCACTCGGCCACCGGCACGTGCCGCAGCAACGCGGGCCGCATGTACGACGGAATCAGCACGCGGGCGTTCGGGTGACTGTCGTAGGCCAGGTAGGGGGACGTGTGGTCGAAATAGCTGTACGGCACGTTCGGCGCGGGAATGGCCGCAAGCGAGCCGGGCGTCGTCGAAGTTCCGATGGCGCGGTCGACTACTACGGGTTGCCCCGTCATCGGATCAATTTGATACTGAGCCGCCACCGACTGGTTCAGATGCATCCAGTAAGCTGGTTCGGTTGTAGTCGGGTCGTAGTCCTGATCGACAATCGGCACGTTCGACCCGTTCAGAATCACCCGCACGCCTTCGCCGGAAAACGGCGTCGTCCAGCGGCCGTACATGCCCGGCAGCAGCGAGTTCCGCCCGCCGTAGAACGGGCTGTGGCGTTCGCGGTCGTTGGCCCCCAGAATGATCTGCCGCAGGATGTCGCCGAAGATCGTGTCGGCGTCGAGGCCGCTCTCGCGGACCTTGGCGGAGCCGGCGAAGTATTCGGCGTTGATCTCTTCCTGCGACGAATCGGTGAACAGCAGGATGCCCAGGAGCAGCAGCCCGATCAGCAGCGCCAGCACGACGACGATCACCGACCCGTCCCGGTCCGCCTGGCCGCGCAGGTCAGGCTTTCCAGCCTGACGAGTGAGGCGGCCGGCGTTGCGTCGAATGCGTGTCTTCATGGTTTCACCTGCGTGCGTGAGGCCGTGGCCCGACCGGCACGGTGAGGAGTGGTTGAGAGTTGAAAGTTGAGAGTTGAGGGCAAAGCGATGAGGGCTGGTCGGCTTGATCGGTCATCCTTCATCCTTCATCCCTCATCTCACTTTTTCAGCGAATGCTGGATCGTGAGTTGCCTCATCTGTTTGGTCGAGTTGTCGAAGAACCGGATGGTGATCTGGATGGCGAGGAGGGGTTGCTCGGCATCGATTCCGGGGTTGCCTCTATCCAACTCCGTTGCAGGATCGATGACGCCGTTGCCGTTCGTATCCTCGTTGGCCCCGAGGTAGGGGTCGTTCCCGCCGGTGGCGGTGTCGGCGAAGATGACGGTGCCGGACCTTGCCCATTTCGACTTGTACGGCGGCGGGCCCAAGTGATTCGTAGGCGTCGGTGTTGTGTCTTCCACATAGGGATGCCAGGTATCGAAGCGATTCCAGGCGTACTTTGCCGGACCTGTGTCAGGAAAGTTCGGGGTCCGCTGATTGCGCGACATGTGGTATTCACCCGCAATTCCGGAACTGGCCGGCTCTTGGTGCCCCAAATCCACGAATCTTGCGAGATTCCGGTCCCACACTTTGACATCGAATTCGTGGACGTTGGTCATCAAAATGTCTTCGCCACGATGCACGATATTCGCCGAGTACTCAGATACGAGACCCTGCGACGTATCGTAGGTAAGACTCGTGCGAACGTGCGGATCCTGCATGGGATCGTCGTTCAAAAACGCGCCCGGATACAAGAAATCCGCATGGCCGGTTTCCTGTGTAAGAAAGCGGCCGATGAAGGTCGTGCCGACGTACTCGCGAGGTAGAAACTGTGCGCCCAGCGGCGGCGGAGGCACATTCGTCGGTGTCCGTGAGAGGCTGTATCCGAATCGCAGCGGCGGAATGCCGAGGCTGATCGGAAAACTCGGTGTGCCGCTGGTTCGATCACTGCCAATCGGGTACTGATTATCGAACGATTTAGGATTGGTAACGCCGTGAAACTTGAGTTGGCCGTCGTAGTACGCGGAATAGGAGAAGTCGCGCCAGAACACTCCGCTGCCGGTGGGAGTCCAATTACCGTTTGTTCCTGGCGCGGGATTTGGGAAATACGAGCCTGTAAGATTCGTTGGCTGCGCGTTCGCACCCGTAGCGTAGGGTTCTCGAATCAGCAGCACTCTCCGATACAGGTTTCCGTTCCGCAGAAAGTACGCAACTTCTGCCGCCGTCGAACTCCCCGCGTTGTTCAGCAGTCCCGTGAGCGTCCCAGCGGCCAGAACTTGAACCTGGCCGTCATCGAACTCCGGCTGGTTGGGAGTTTGAATTAGGTAATCCTCGTTGCTCCGAGTGTCACTCATTGGCGGCGGATTCTGCCGCAACAGAGTCGCCCGGCCGGTATACCACCGTTGTGTACTTTCAGTTGACAATTTGACGGTCAGAAACAGTACGTCGTCCGTACCATCATTCGGATCGTTTTCGGATATGCAGAAATACCCCTCGCGTTCAGCCGAGTTGTAGCGCGGCCCCGGCATTCCGAGTTCATCGGTCCGCTGCCCGGGCCAGAACGGCACGACATCCTTGAAGGACCGGTTATTCAGGTCCCCCTTGATCACCGTCACCATCATTCGCGACCGCTGGTCGTTGCGGCGGATGCCTTTCTGGGTGGAGTAGGTTTCCATCGACCAACTGTAGATCGTCGAGAACAGTGTGATGATGACGATTGCCAGCGCGATCGAAACCATCAGCTCGACGAGCGTGAAGCCCGATTGCGGATTGCGGATTGCGGATTGCGGATTGGGCGTCGCAACTTCGCGTCGCGAAGTCCGCCTTCCGCCTTCCGCCTTCCGCCTTCGAATGCGTTTCATTGTTTCGTCCCCAGCGAGTAGACCTCGACGACGGTGGGCAGGATGACCCCTTTCGTCAGCATTTCGCCGGCCGGGGGTTCGGTCTCGATGGTGATCGTCGGCGAGTTCGACGTTTCATTCTGAATCCGCTGGATGCGGTACCAGCGGGCGTTGATCGTGTCGCACAGCCACGCCCCCTTCTTGAGGAACGGCCGCGGCGACGACAGCGGGCCTCCCCCCGGCGCCTGCACGATGTAATCGCGCGGGCGGCCGACCACGCCGGCGGGCATCAACGTCCACGCGGTGTTCTCGTGGCCGTTGGTCCCGGCGGAGTACTGGCGGCGGAAGAAGACGACGACGTCGACGTTGGCCTTCTTGATGTCTTCGGCGGGGGTCGCGCCGTTGACTTCGCTGCGGTTGCGGACGGTGAGCATCCAGGTGAATTGCCGCTCCTGCGTCTGAATGCGGGCGGTCGTAGCCGTGAAGCCGGTGGTGGGAAGCGCTCCGCCGGCTGTCCAAGTGAAGACGCCCGTAGCCGGATCGATGCCCGTCACTTTGCGGGCGTGGCTGAATTTCCCGTCGGCGTCGAGCAGCACGATTCGCATTTCCGGCGGCTCCGTTCCGCCGAGCTGGTCGGAGAGCGACTGCAGGTCGCCCATGCTGGGACCGGTGATCGTCGCCGTCCCGCCCGACGGCGCGACGGCCGACGTGGCCGTCACCGTGAATTCCCCCTTCAGGGGTTCCACCCAACTATCAGGCGACATCGCAACTTGTTGGGCGACGGCGAACTGCGCGGCGTTGAGTGGCGTTCGGTTATTCAACCCGTTGTATCGCGGCAAGGACCCCTGCCCGGTCTGTCCGAAGGCGCCGGTTAACGCCCCGAATCGATTCGCCGTTGCGACGTCAGTATCCCTGCGGATGATTTCCCAGCCGATTGGATCGACAATGTAGTTGTTATAGCTGAGAGTACCGTATCCGGGATGCGACGGATTATAGTGCTTTCGCGGCGTATCCAATACACCGTTTCCGTTGGTATCTTCACCGGCATCTAAGATGCCGTTTCCGTTTAAGTCCTCATTGGAAAGGTCCGGGTTGTGCACGAGCTGGTCGGTGAACACGTCGATCCACGCCTCGGCGTTGTAGCGGTGGATCGTGCCGCGGGTGAGGCGGGTGGCGTTGATGCCCCGCAGGATGGACGTGGGGAACAGCGTGGCGACCATCGTGATCCCGATGCCCAGCGCGAGGATCGACATCAGGACTTCGGTGAGGGTCGAACCCGATTTCGGAATTCGGAATTCGGATTTCGGATTTTCGCGAATGCGATACTTCATTCCGTCGTGACCCCCGTTTCTGCCTGCTTCCAGGGATCGGCGGGCGAATAAACCGAATGGGCGGTGACAGCGCCGGTCTGGGTGGTGATGGTGACGATCGCTTCGGGGTCTTTCTTGCTGTCCAATACGCCGTTTCCGTTCTTATCTTCGCCCGTGTCCAGCGTGCCGTTCCCGTTCGTATCCTCGCCACCGGGGGGTATATTGGCGTCTTTGTCGACGAGGCTGGTGATGAGCAGGTGCACGTGCCCCTCGGCCGCCGCCGGGCCGATGACGTTGCCCCGCGGAGAAAACAGAATGTCGCGGGGGCCGGTTGACCAGGCGGCGGGCAGCTTGCTGTTGGCGATGTCGATGGGGGCTTCGAGAATTCGCGGCTCCTGATTGGGGAGCACCGAGTTGCCCAATTCAAGGACGTGGTCCTGCTGTTGTCCGCTGAGGTTCTGTCCGGCGGGGCCGTCCTTCGTCAGTTGCCAGGTCATCGTCATTGTGTTGAAGATAATCGTGTAGGTCGTATACGTCGCCGCGCCGCTGGTCGCCTTGAGCTTGAGGACGGAGCCGTCGGGGATCAGGCCTTTCGCCCGCAGTTTGTCCCAGAACGGAATGGCCGACCCGGACAGCGTGCGTTTGTTGGTGGCATCGACGACGATGTCCCCCACCGACAGATTCCCGGCCGGCCCGACGTAGACCAGGCTCGTGATGGTCGTGGGGTTCGCTTCGTCGTCGACGAGGAACCGCACGCCGCGGGGTTTCTTGCTGTGGATCGCGCGGTCGCGTGCCCCTTCCAGAAACGACCGCACCTGCCGCGACGTGCCGGCGATCGACTCGTTTTTGGTCAGCGTGTTGGCGATGGGGATCGCGATCGCGGCCAAGATCATGATCACGAAGATGGCGATCAGCAGCTCGATGAGCGTGAAGCCCGGCGGATTGCGGATTGCGGATTGCGGATTGCGGATTGCGGGATGTCGCGTGCGCATCACTTGTCTCCCGCTTTGATGTTGTGGTTTGAGATGTTGTCGTAGAGCTCTTCCTTCTTGGCGGGATCCGGATTCGCCAGGTGGCCGAAGTTCATGTTCCGCTGGTGGAGTCCCAGCCCGGAGACGACGCCGCTGGCGGGATCGTGGCTGCCGTCCGGGCCCGCGGAGACGATCAAGGGGACGTGGTACGTCTTGAACGTGTGAAAATCGGTCTCGTTGTAACTGGCGGTCGTGAGGACGTCGAAGGGATCGTCGGGGTCCTGGTTGAGCTGGTCGAGGTCTGGGTTGGCTGCATTTGTGGGGAGCGCCGAGCGGAACAGGTATCGGTACGTCTTCGTCGAGTCGATCGGCATGCCGTTGCCGTCCGGCCGGAACAGCTGCGTCGGGTACGGGTAATACACGATCGGGTTGCCCCAACTGTCGACGAAGACCTTGTTGCCGCCGATCTCCGCGATTTCCGAAGAGTTGAACTGCCCGGCGTCTTCGGCGGCGGTGCCGAAGAATTCCATTTCGGTCACTAGCTTGTGCAGGATCGCGGCGCTCTGGATCTCGGTCGCTGTCGCATGGGACGGGTTGCCGGCGTTGGTGGCGTTGTTCCAGAACAGATTCTTGAACGTCCGCTTGCGAAACATGACGTCGTTCGGATTGGCCGGCTGATACTCGCGGCCGTTGACGCTGTTGAAATACTCCGGAAAACCGCGCTCGAACGCATCCAGCCGCTTCTGCAGAATCTCGTGCAGCTTGGTGATCGTCGTCTTCGTCGCCGAGCGGCGGGACTGGGTGACGATGTCGCCGATGAGGGGGATCGTCAGCGCGACCAGGATCGAGATGATCACGACGACCACCATCAGCTCCACCAGCGTGAAGCCGGGCGATACGGGGCGGATGAGGCGGCGTCGGGCGAGCATGGGAGGGTCGAGGGCTGAGGGTCGAGGGTCGAGAGCCGGAAATCGGCCGCTTGCGGCTTAGCCGGCGAGTTTGCCTTCGCTGAAGTTGGTGATGTTGTCGCGTTCGGCGGTCCGGCCGCCGGTCAGGATGCCGGAGGCGTTCTGCTTGTCATAGGCGCCGCCGGTTCCGAATTCGTTGTCGGGACCGGCGGAGATGATCTGGAAGCCGTCGGGTTTCCAGGGGGAGTTGGCCGATCCCTGGTTGTAGGGCGTAAACGCCGGGACGATGTCGTTTCCCGCGGCGTTCTTGAACGTTTCGGCCATGTACTGGTTGGATGCGTTCGTGGTGCTGATGTAACCGTAGGCCGGGCCGGTGCCGGGGACATTGAAGATGTCGTGATAAACCGGCATGCCGTTTCCGCCGTCGGAGAGCCGGGTGGCGTCGAAGCTGGTGAAGAACTTCGTGCGGCTGGTGGCCATGCGGTCGAAGGGATCGCGTCGATTGGACGAGAAGCCGATGAGGGTGAACTTTCCGTTCGCGTCCTTGACGGGCATTCCGCCGAGGAAGAAGACGAGACATTGCTGGCCGTTGAGCGTGATCGGCCCGGCTTCGCCCGGTGTGCCGTTGCCGTTGATGTCGCGGTCGATCCCAAAATCGAATTCCGTCCCGAAAATCCTGCGAATCATGGCGCGGTGTGGAGCGGCTGCCGGATTTGTAGCCGGGTCCCAGTCGGCCGCGCGTTCATACAGCGTAATCCTGCTCGGCGGGTACACGTGGTACTGCCCCTTGAAGCTGTCCGCCGCGTTGCTCAGTCCCTGGATGTCGGAGACGACCTTGGCGACTTTGGCGCTGTGCACCACCGAGTTGACGGCGGGGAGCAGCAGCGCGATCAGCAGGGAGATGATCGAGACGACCATCAGCAGCTCGATGAGCGTGAACGCCGGGCGAAACCGGCGGCCGGCGGCGGTGTGGGGATGACGGCGGCGCATCGTGCAGGTCCTGTTGAGTTGAGTGTTGAGTGTCGCGGATCTGTCGTCGCGCGTGCGAAACCGCGAGCGGGCGACTTTCCGACTTTCGACTTTCCGACTTTCGACTGCGTTACGTCAGGCTCGTGATGAGTTTGATCAGTGGGTAGAACAGCGCGATGACGATAAAGCCCACGATGCCCCCCAGGATGACGACCATCGCCGGTTCCAGCAGGTTGACCAGCGCGTCGACGAGCACCTCGACTTCTTCGTCGTAGACGTCGGCGACCTTGTAGAGCATTTCGTCGAGGGCCCCCGTCTCTTCACCCACGTCGACCATGTTGACCACCATGTCGTCGACGATGCCGGTCTGCTTGAGGGGAACGGCGATCGATTCCCCCTCGCGGATGGCCGAGTAGATGCTGTCGTAGGCGCGGGCGAAGACGGCGTTGCCGGAGGTGTCGCGGGCGATGATGATGCCTTCCAGGATCGGCACGCCGGAGGCGATCAGCGTCCCCAGCGTGCGCGACGTGCGGGCGATGACCGACTTGCGGATGATCATCCCCAGCAGCGGGATTTTGAGGGCCAGGACGTCGACGATGTAGGCCCCGGTCTTGTTTTTCCTCACGATCTTGACGAACAGATAGATGCCCAGCGGGATGGACGGAATGAGATACCAGTAGCCGACCACCCAGTCGCTGACGGCAATCAGCAGCTTCGTGATGTCGGGCAGCTCGGTGTTGAAGCCGGCGAAGATCTTCTTGAACTTGGGGATGATCCAGTACATGATGCCGGCCACGATCAGCGTGGCCACGGTGATGACGGCGACGGGGTAGATCATCGCCCCCTGCACCTTGCGTTTGAGGCTCTGGGCGCGTTCTTTGAACTCGGCGAGGCGTTTGAGGATGATTTCCAGCGCCCCGCCCGCTTCGCCGGCCTTGACCATGTTCACGTACAGGTTGTCGAAGGCCTTGGGCTGCTTGGCCATCGCCTCGGAGAGCGTGCTCCCCGATTCGATGTCTTCGATGACGCCGATGAGAGAGTTCTTCAGCGGCCCCGGCTTGGACTGCCCTTCGAGGATCTGCAGGCTGCGGAGGATGGGCAGGCCAGCGTCCTGCAGCGTCGAGAGTTGCCGGGTGAAGGTGCAGAGGTGCTTGGCCTTCACCCCGCCGATCGAGAACGTGGTGCGTTTGCGTTGCCCCCCCTTTTTCTTGACCGGTCCTTTCTTTTTCTTGACGACCTTTTCCTGAATTTTGGTGACGAAGAAGCCCTTCTCGCGAATCATCTGCTGGGCTTCCTGCTCGGACGGGGCCTCGATGACCTCTTTGACTTCGAGGCCCGTGTTGTCCATGGCTTCGTACTGGTAGGTGGGCATGGCGCTGGCTCCGCGGGAAGTCAAGTCGAAGGTCTGAAAGTCGAAGGTCTGAAAGTCGAAGGTCTGAAAGTCGAAGGTCTGAAAGTCGAAGGTCGTGGATGCGGGTCTTGATTTCCGACTTTCGACTTTCGACTTTTCGACTTTCGACTGTTATTCGATGTCCTCGATCACCGTTTCCCTCACGACTTCGTCGATGGTGGTGACGCCGTCGAAGATTTGTTTCAGGCCCGATTCCCGCAGGGTGGTCATGCCCTGCTGGCGGGAGAGGTTGCGGATTTCGTCGGCGGAGGCGTCGGAGCTGATCATGTCGCGGATGTCGTCGTTGACGATGATCAGCTCGTACAGCCCCGTCCGCCCTTTGTAGCCCGAGTTGTTACAGCGGGCGCACCCCTTGCCGTAATAGAACTTGTACTGCCGGGCGGTTTCGATCGGCAGTTGCAACTCCATCAGCAGGTCGTCGCTCGGTTCGAATTCGGTGCGGCATTCGGTGCAGATCTTCCGCACCAGCCGCTGGGCGAGTACGGCTTCGACCGTGGCGGTAATCAGAAACGGCGGCACGCCCATGTCGCGGAGGCGGGTGATCGCCGACGGGGCGTCGTTGGTGTGCAGCGTGCTGAAGACGAGGTGGCCGGTGAGCGCGCTCTGGATGGCGATCTCGGCCGTCTCGTAGTCGCGGATTTCGCCGACGAGAATCTTGTCGGGGTCGTGCCGCAGAATCGCCCGCAGCACGTTGGCGAAGGTGACGTCGATGTCGGGATTGACGGGGATCTGGATCAGCCCGTCGATGTCGTATTCGATGGGGTCTTCGGTGGTGATGATCTTGGTTTCGATGTCGTTCAGTTCGTTGAGCGCCGAGTAGAGCGTGGTCGTCTTGCCGCTGCCGGTGGGACCCGTGACGAGCACGATGCCGTTGGGCCGCTGAATGATCGTGCGGAACTTGGAGAGCGTGTTGGCATCCATGCCGATCTTGTTGAGGTCGAGCTGCACGACGGTGCGGTCGAGCACCCGCATCACGACCGATTCGCCGAACATCGTGGGGAGCACGCTGATCCGCAGGTCCACGGGGTTGCCCCCCACGTTGAGTTCGATGCGGCCGTCCTGCGGCAGGCGGCGTTCGGCGATGTCCAGCTCCGACATGACCTTGATGCGGGTGATGATCGCATTGGCCAGGTGCCGCGGCGGCGGGACCATTTCATAGAGGATACCGTCGGCCCGCACGCGGATCTTGAACTCGTCTTCGAACGGCTCGAAGTGGATGTCGCTGGCCTGGTCTTTAATGGCCAGCAGCAGCACCATGTTGAGCAGCTTGCGGATGGGGGCGGCGTCGGCGAGCTCTTCCTGGGAGGCGAGGTCGAACCCGCGGCCCCCGGTTTCCTCGGCGCCCATCGCGTCGAGCGAGCCGAGCACGTCTTCGATGCTGTCTTCCTTCTCGGCGTAGTGGCGGGCGATCGACTTTTCGACGTCGGCGAGATTGGAAACGGCCCCGCGGATTTCGAAGCCGAGAAAGTTCCGCAGGTCGTCGAGGGCGGCGACGTTCTGCGGGTCGGCCATCGCGACGGTCAGCACGTCGTTCTTCAGCGAGATGGGCATGATCTTGTAGATCTCGGCCATCGTCTGCGGAACGAGTTCCAACACCTTCGAGGGGACGTTGGTCTCGGCGAGATTGACGACCGGCATGCCCCACTGCTCGGCGAGCGCCTCGGTGACCTGGTCGTCGGTGACCAGCCCCATGCGGACCGCCACCTGCCCGATGACCTCGCCGGGACTCTGCTTCTGGTCTTCGAGCACGTCCCACAACTGGTCCTCGGTGAGGTATCCGAGGTCCACGAGAATCTGTCCCAATCGTCGCTGAGCCATATGGGCCGCTCTCTCGCTGGTTCGTTACAGGTCGAAGGTCTGAAGGTCTGAAGGTCTGAAGGTCTGAAGGTCTGAAGGTCGAAGGTCGAAGGTCTGAAGGTCGAAGGTCTGAAGGTCGAAAGTGGGGAAGCGTCGGAATGAGGCGACTTTCGACTTTCCGACTTTCGACTTCCGACTTTCCGACCTTCGACTCCTAGTAATCGTCCTCGTCGTCGTCCTCTTCCTCTTCGGGAACGTCGTCCATCATGCCCTTTTCGGCCCGGGCGAGGCGGGCTTTGAATTCGCCGGGGTTGTTGGCTTTGGCCTGCACGTCTTCCTTGGCGACGACGCCGCTTTTCCAAAGGCTGAACAGCCCGTCGTCGAGCAGTTGCATGCCGTACTTCCGCCCGGTCTGAATGGCCGAGTTGATGCGGAACGTCTTGTTTTCGCGAATCAGGTTGGCAATCGCCGGCGTGACCACCAGCAGTTCGTAGCAGGCCACCAGCCCGCCGCCGACGCGCGGCAGCAGCGTCTGGCTGAGGATCGCGATGATCGAGCTGGAAAGCTGGGTGCGGATCTGCTCCTGCTGGTTGGTGGGGAACACGTCGATCACCCGGTCAACGGTCCCTTGAGCGCCGGTCGTGTGCAGCGTGCCGAACACCACGTGCCCGGTTTCGGCCGCGGTAATGGCCGACGAGATCGTTTCCAGGTCGCGCATTTCGCCGACGAGAATCACGTCGGGGTCCATCCGCAGGGCGCGGCGGAGAGCTTCGGGAAAGTCGGGGACGTCGACGCCGATTTCCCGCTGGTTGATCGTCGATTTCTTGTGCTGGTGGTAATACTCGATCGGGTCTTCCAGCGTGATGATGTGGTGATCGAGGTTGTCGTTCATCCAGTTGATCATGCTGGCCAGCGTCGTCGTCTTGCCGCTCCCGGTCGGCCCGGTCACCAGGAACAGCCCCCGCGGCCGGTGCAGCAGGTCTTTGATGACCGGCGGCAGGCCGATCTGCTCCAGCGACAGGAATTCGTTGGGAATCCGCCGGCAGACGATGCCGATGTTGCCCCGCTGCTTGAACACCGCGACCCGGAAGCGGGCCTTGTCGCCGAAGGCGAAGCCGAAGTCGGTCCCGCCGACTTCCTGCAGTTCCTGCTGGTTCCGCTCGGGGGTGATGCTCTTCATCAGCGAGACGGTGTCAGCCGGCTCGAGGACTTTCGTCTCGAGCTTCAGCATCCGCCCCCCTTTGCGCACGACGGGCGGCTGCCCGGTCGTGATGTGCAGGTCGCTCACCTTCTCGCGGACGACCGTTTCCAGCAGCTTGTCGATCTGAATGGACATGCGAGGCGGAATTCCCCGGCAGGGTTCACGAGTGCCGACACTCCGGCAGGCGCCGCAGCCGGCCCGTGGAGATCATTTCGATTTTGATGTCGGCCCGACTTGGAAAACTATTTCCACGGCCCCGTCCCGATCTGAGGGAACCGATTTGAGATCAATTTGACGATCTGCCGTAGTGCGAAATTCATTTCGCACGACATTCGAGGAATTCGATTCGGGCGCCTGCGAAATGACGAGCAAATGTTGCGAACGGGTCTGTGACGGATGAAGAATGGACCGGGATCGATGCCGTTCGAACACTGCGATTATTGGCGATTGCCGACGCGACCTCAAAAAAAAAGCCGGAATCGGCACGCAGCGAATGATTTCATGTTATGTTTCGCGACGCGGAACCGGGGCTGTCCTGATGTTCGGATATTGGCGAAGTGAAAGCCGGTTGCGACCGGATCCTTCGCGGTTTGCAAACCTGAACAGTGGAATCGCCCCAGTGACGCAAAATCGAACACCGCCCCATGGTCTGATCCGACGAAATCAATGGCCGAACCGCTCGGTTTGAATGCTTTCCGCCCTCTCACGTCTTCAATGACGCCCGAGCCGCGCAGAGACCGTGGCGGGCCGAGCCGTTGCCGACCGATCCGACCGTCGCCCCCGCCGCTCAATCGGAGCTCGTCTCGAGTTTGAAGACCTCGGCGAGCGTCGTAACGCCTGCCAGCGCCTTGTCTTTCGCATCTTCGAGCAGCGTTTTCATGCCGAACAGCCGGGCCTGTCGGCGAAGATTCTGGGTCGGTTCGGAGCGGAAGGTCATCTCGCGGAGGGTCGAGTTCATGGTCATCATTTCAAAGACCGCGATCCGTCCGCGATAGCCGGTGTGCTGACAATGGCCGCAGCCGCGGCCGCGCACCAGATTCGCGCGCGCAGCATCGGATTCGGAGATTCCGAAGTGATCCAATTCGCCCGGATCGGCACGATACGGCTCTTTGCATTTGCTGCAGACGACCCGCACCAGCCGCTGGGCCATGATGGCCATCACGCTGGAGGCGACGAGAAATGGCTGAACGCCCATATCGATAAGACGTGTAATGGAACCGGGCGCATCGTTCGTATGCAGCGTACTGAAAACCAAGTGTCCTGTCAAAGATGCCTGAATTGCCATGTCAGCCGTCTCGGTATCCCGGATTTCCCCGACCAGAATCACGTTCGGGGCCTGCCGCAGCATCGACCGGATGATCCGCGCGAACGTCAGCCCGATCTCCGATTTGACCTGCACCTGGTTGATCCCCGGCAGGTAGTATTCGACCGGGTCTTCGGCGGTGATGATCTTGCGGTCCGGGCGGTTCAACTCCCCCAGCGCGCTGTATAACGTGGTCGTTTTCCCGCTGCCGGTCGGGCCGGTGACCAGGAAAATCCCGTTCGGCCGGCGGATGATCTGCTGGAAACGGCGATAGTTCTCTTCGCTGAAGCCGAGGTTGCGGATGCCGATGCGGATCGCCTCCCGGTCCAGAATCCGCAGCACGATTGCCTGCCCGTGGTTGGTCGGGAGAATACTGACTCGCAGGTCGTATTCCACGCCGGAGACGCGGGTCTTGATGCGTCCGTCCTGCGGGCGGCGTTTTTCGGCGATGTCCATCGAGGCCATGATCTTCACGCGGGAGACGAGCGCCCCCAGCAGCCGCCGCGGCGCGCTGTCCCGCTCCACAAGTGCGCCGTCGATTCGATAACGGATGCGGACCCGCTCCTCGAACGGCTCGAGGTGGATGTCGCTGGCGCGCATCGTGACGGCTTCGGTGATGATCAGATTGACGAGCTTGATCACCGGGGCGTCGGTGTCCTCTTCGAGGACTTCCCCCGCCTTCAATTCCGTCTCGGTGAAGTCGATCGCCGTCTCGGTGAACTCCTGCAGCATCGAGTCGACCGATTCGGTCTCGCTCTGGCCGTAGTGCCGGTTGATCGCCGCCTGAATCGCCTCTTTCGCCGCCATCGCCGGGCGGATGTCGCGGTTGAGAATGAAGTGCAGCTTGTCGAGCACGTCGTACCGCAGCGGGTCGCTGATGACGACGATCAGCGACTCCCCCACCATCTGGTACGGGATGACGATGTTCTCCCGCGCGACCGACTCCGGCACGAGTTCGATGACCGACTGCGGAATCTCGGCGTTCTCCACGTCGACGAACTCGTAGCCGAAGTGCGCCGCCTGGATCTTCCCCATCTGCGCCGACGTCACGTATTCGAGTTTGATCAGCGCGTCGTCGGTGGTGATGCCGAGGCTCGCACCGAGCTGCTCGGCTTCCAGCAACTGGTCGGGGCTGACGATTCCTTGTTTGACAAGCTTGTTAAGCCATTCGGATGCCATCGGTGTCTCTTTGCGGGCCTTTCAAAGTCGAAGGTCGGAAAGTCGAAGGTCGGCAGGTCGAAGGTCGGAAGGTTGTCGAGAATCGGGTTTGTCCGACTTTTCGACTTTCGACCTTGAGACCTTCCGACTCCATGTCGGGACCGCCGCTCTCCTTGTTTCGCCGGCGGGCGGAGATGCTCGGAGTTCGCGTGCTGTCCGGCAATGCTTCCGCGATCAGGAACTGGCGGAAAAAACGGGAAATGAGTGCTGCCGACGCGACCATCCGAATTCGAACGCAGACGGGAATCACACCTCATTGATTCTGATCTGGCCGGAATGAGGTGTCAAGAGGCTGGTGAGTGGTGAAGGATGAGAGATGAAGGATGAGGGATGAGAGATGAGCGAAGAACGATGAACGGTTTGCACCATCATCCTTCATCTCTCATCCTTCATCCTTAATCCCTCTTCCGCACGGTCCGTTGGATTGAGTCGATGCCTCGCTAAAATGGAGGTTCCGATTGACCTGCCCGTTTTTTCTCCGGCGCGAGCCTCATGCACCGATTCCTGTTGACGACGGCACGCCTGGCATTGGCCGCCTGGGTCGGCGGGGCGGCGCTGTTCGTGATCACCGGCATCCGCGAGGTCACGACCGACGATCCGCACCTCAATCAGTCGGCCGTCAAAGACGCCCTGGTTGCCGTGCGGTTTCCCGCCTATTACGCGTTCGGCTTCACCCTGGTGGGGGTCGCGCTGGCGTGCGTGGCGGCGTTGCCGCGGAATCGGCTGCTGTGGACGCCGCGTCCCAGGAAGGATGCGACGCGGCGGACCCAACCAGGGCTGCGTCGCCGGCTGCTGCTTCTGCTGCTGGTCGCGGCGCTGCTGCTGATGACGGCCGACTACGTGTGGGTGTACCGGCCGTTGGAAGCGATGGTCACCCCCCCGGGCCAGGCGCGGCCCGCGCGGTTCATCGAGTACCACAGGACGTCGAAGTGGATCAACGCCGCCGGCCTCGGCGTCAGCCTGTTCACCGCCGCCCTGTTGTCCTGGCCGGTGCGGAGCGATGGAACGGATGAAGGATGAGGGATGAGGGATGAGGGATGAGGGATAAGGGATGAAGGATGAAGGATGAGGGATGAAGGTTGAGGGATGAAGGATGAGGGATGAAGGATGAGGGATGAAGGATGAGGGATGAAGGATGAGGGATGAGGGAAGAGGGATGAGGGATGAGAGATGAGAGATGAGGGAAGAGGGATGAGGGACGAAGGATGGGGGATAGACTGAGCGGACTTTCCTCTTTCATCCTTCATCCATCCTTCATCCTTCATCCTTCATCCTTCATCCATCTTTTATCCTGGCTGACCAACCGAGCAGATCAAACATCCGGGAAGGCGAGCCATGTCCGTCGAGTTGAAAGTTCCCGAAGTCGGCGAATCCGTGACCGAGGTCTACATCGGCGAATGGCGCAAGTCGGAAGGGGACCGCGTCGAGCTCGACGAAGAGCTCGTCGAACTCGAAAGCGAAAAGGCCACGTTCGACGCCCCCGCCCCGGCCGCCGGCGTGCTGTCGAAGATCCTCAAGAAGTCGGGCGACACCGCCGAAGTCGGAGAGGTCATCGCCTACATCGACGAATCCGGCGCCGATGCCGGCAGCAGAATTCGTGAGAACTCTGCCGTGGAAGGACCTGACAGCGGAATTCTCACGAATTCCGCTACGCAAGGCCGGCTCGAACCGGCCGTCACTCCCAGCGCGCGGCGGCTGCTTCGCGAGCACGGCCTCGACGCCGACGACATTTCGCCCGCAGAAGCCGGCGGTCGCCTGACCGTGGAAGACGTGCAGCAGTTCCTCGACCAGGCGGAGCCGGAGAAGCGTAAATCCACGCGGGAGCCGGAACGCGACGGCGAACCCGGCCGGCAGACCGAAACCGTTCCCATGACCGCCATCCGCCGCCGCATCGCCCAGCGACTCGTCGAAGCCCAGAAGAACGCCGCGCTGCTGACGACGTTCAACGAGATCGACATGACGGCCGTCAATGCACTGCGGCGTGAATACCGCGAGGCGTTTCAGGAGAAGTACGGCATCAAGCTGGGTTTCATGTCGTTCTTCGTGAAGGCCGCCGTCGACGCCCTCAACCAGTTCCCGCAGCTCAACGCCCGCATCGACGGGTCGAACATCGTGTACCACAATTACTGCGACGTCGGCGTGGCGATCGGCAGCGACAAGGGGCTGGTCGTCCCCGTGCTCCGCAATGCCGAACGGATGAGCTTCGCCGAAATTGAAAAGACGATCGACGACCTCGGCCGCCGCGCCCGCGACGGCAAGCTCAGCGTCGAGGAGCTGCAAGGGGGCACGTTCACGATCAGCAACGGCGGCATCTACGGGTCGCTGCTGTCGACGCCGATCGTCAACCCCCCGCAGAGCGGCGTGCTGGGCATGCACGCGATCCAGGACCGCCCGGTCGTCCGCGACGGGCAGATCGTGATCCGCCCCATGATGTACGTCGCCCTCAGCTACGACCACCGCATCGTCGACGGCCGCGAAGCCGTCACCTTCCTGCGGCGACTCCGCGACGCGATCGAAGAGCCGGCGCGGATGCTGCTGGAAGTGTGACGAGCCCCCGAACTTCGGGGCGTGGCAATTTTCATTGGCACGGCGCTTTCGGGGTCGGGTGTGGAAAATTCCAAATTGCGGAGTGTGTTTTCCCCGTGGGGTCGAGATCCGTCGAAATTTTGAATTTTCCACACCCGACCTCATTGCCGTCGGAATTTGCCGCCCCCGAACTTGGGTGCGAGACGCGATTTGCGAATTCCGTACGCAACCGAGGGGGAACGCGGATGCAGCGGATCGAGCGGATTTACGCGGATCAGAAAGGGATGAAGGATGAAGGTTGAAGGATGAGGGTTGTGGGATGGCAGAGACGGGATACGCAAATCCTTCATCCTTCATCCTTCACCTCTCATCCCTCATTCGGCCGCAAAGTCATTCTCCCAAACTTGTTTCTGATCCGCGAAGATCCGCACGATCCGCGTCATCCGCGTTCCCCTGCTCTCGAATCAGTACCTGAATGCAAAGTGCGTCGTGCACCCCCCGAACTTCGCCGGAAGTCCCAAACACTGGATCAACACCCGCTCCGCTTTGTAAGATGCAATTCGCTACCTTCAACCCCGGAGCGGGACCGTGCGCTGCTCAGCCCTTCTCGTGATTCTTTTCCTCGCATCGCCATCGATGCCGGTGCGGGGAGAGGACGCGAAGCCGTATTCGGCAGCGGAACGGCAGCACTGGTCGCTTCAGCAGCGGTCGCGGCCTCGTTCCCAAGCTGGAGCTTGGGAACGACGCGGATTTCCCACAGCCGACGTGCGTTGGATTCGCAATCCGGTCGACGCGTTCGTTTTGCGGAAGCTGCGGAACGCCTCGCTACGACCCGCGCCGCAGGCCGATCGCCGTACGCTCATCCGCCGCTTGACCTACGACCTGACCGGCCTGCCGCCGACGCCCGCCGAGGTGGCGGCCTTCCTCAACGATCGATCGCACGATGCGTACGAACGCCTCGTCGACCGGTTGCTGGCCAGCCCGCATTACGGCGAGCAGTCGGGGCAGCACTGGCTCGACGTTGTCCGCTTCGCCGAGACCGAGGGCTTCGAGTACGACCGCTACCGTCCCGGCGCGTGGCGGTATCGCGACTATGTGATCCGCGCGTTCAACCGCGACAAGCCCTACGACCGGTTCGTCAGGGAGCAACTCGCCGGCGACGAGCTCAACGCGGCGGCGGGCGGCACGGCGACGGCTGAGGTGATCCGCGAGCGGCAGATTGCGGTCGGCTTTCACCGGTTGGGATCGGTTCGCAGAAACGCGGGCAACGCCAAGGTTGCCTTCAGCCGCAACGAAGTGCTCACCGAAATGACCGACGTCATCGGAACGGCGTTTCTCGGGATGACGCTCGGCTGCGCCCGCTGCCACGACCACGAATACGACCCGATCCGCCAGAAGGATTACTACCGCCTGCAGGCGTTTCTCGCCGCCACGCACGAACACGACATTCCGCTGGCCGACGCCGCGACCCGCGAACGCTGGCAGGCACGGACGGACGCGATCAAGAAGGAAATGGCCGCGGTCGCAAAGCAACTGCAATCCGCCGACCCGGCCACGCAGTCGGAGCTTCGCCGCCGGTTGAACCGGCTCGAAGACCGGCTTCCCCCGCCGCTGCCGGTCGTCTTCAGCGTCCGCAACGATCCCAAGCGGCGAACCGCCATCCATCTGCTGCACCGAGGCGAGGAAGACAAGCAGCGGGAACGGCTCGGCATGCGGGTGCTCGGCGTCCTGCTGCCCGACGGCGCGGCCGAGCTGCCCGCCAACGCCGAACGGCCGAAGCTGCGGCTGGCGAAATGGATCACGCGGCCCGACCACCCGCTGACGGCCCGCGTGATGGTCAACCGCATCTGGCAGCACCACTTCGGCCGCGGCATCGTCGACACGCCCAACGACTTCGGCGTCAACGGCGGCACGCCGAGCCACCCGGAGCTGCTCGATGTTCTCGCCAACCGGTTCGTGGAGAGCGGCTGGAGTGTGAAAGCGATCCACCGGCTGATTGTGACGTCGGCAGCTTACCGTCAAAGTAGTGCGAAATTAATTTCGCACGACTCGGTCGATCCCGACAACCGGCTGCTGTGGCGGTTCAACCGCCGCCGGCTGACCGCCGAGGAACTCCGCGATTCGCTGCTGGCGGTCTCGGGCCGGCTGAACCGGAAGCGCGGCGGCCGCAGCGTGATCGTGCCGGTCGATCCGCAGCTCGTGGAACTACTCTACAAGCCGTCGCAGTGGAGCGTCACGCCGATCGCCGCCGAGCACGATCGCCGCTCGATCTACCTGCTCGCGAAGCGGAACCTGCAAGTGCCGTTTCTCGAAATGTTCGATCTGCCGACGCTGCAGACGAGCTGCGGCCGGCGGGCGTCGAGCACGCACGCGCCGCAGGCGCTGGAGCTGCTCAACGGCCGGCTGTCGAATGACCTGGCGCACTCGTTCGCCGACCGCCTGCGTCGCGAGGCCGGCGGGGTGCCGAGTCGCCAGATTGAGCTGGCGTTTCAACTGGTCGCCGGCCGGCAACCGAGCCGACGGGAAATGGAACTCTCGCAACGATTCCTCAAGACTGAATCGTTGAAGGAGTTCGCGCTGGCGATGTTCAACTTGAATGCGTTCTTGTATGTGTACTGACTAAGTTCAATCCCATTCACGCCTAGACAGAAAGATTGGTGACAGAAAAATGAAAACAAGTGCTTGATTTTTCTGTCACCAATCTTTCTGTCTACGGTTTTCATGCGACCAGGCGTTAATGCAACCGATGTTCGATCGTTCTTCAATTGATCGCCGCAAGTTCCTGCAGGATTCCTTCTGCGGGTTCGGTTCGCTGGCGCTGGCCACGATGCTGAATGACGAGCAGTCGCGGGCGGCGGCGAATCCCCTCGCTCCCAGGCCGCCGCATCGCAGCGGGGGGAAGGCCAAGTCGGTGATCTTCCTGTTCATGGGGGGCGGGCCGAGCCATCTCGAAACGTTCGATCCCAAGCCGCTGCTCAACAAGCTCAACGGCCAGGTCCGGCCCAAGCAGTTCGCCGCCGTCGATTACCAGCGGATCAAGCAGGGCGCCAAGCTCCTCGGTTCCAAACGCAAGTTTCACAAGCGCGGCGAATGCGGTGTCGAAGTCTCGGACCTGTTCCCGCTGACGGGCGACTGCATCGACGACATCGCCGTCATTCGCTCCTGCTACGGCGACAAGGTCGTGCACTCGGCGGCCCAGTACGAGCTGTTCAGCGGGCGGACCGTCCCCGGCTTCCCCAGCATGGGTTCGTGGGTGGTGTACGGCCTCGGTTCCGAGAGCGATTCGCTGCCGGCGTACATCGTGATGCCCGACCCCGACGGGGCGCTGCCCGCCGGCCAGCCGATGTACATGAACGGCTTTCTGCCGGCGGTGTATCAGCCGACGATGTTCCGCCCCGGCCCGAAACCGGTGCGGAACCTCGACCTGCCCAGAGGGGTGTCGCTGTCGCAACGCCGCAAGACGATCGACCTGATCCGCCGGCTCAACCGCGCGAACCTCTCCCGGCGGGACGACGAGCTGTCGGCCCGCATCAGCACCTACGAGCTCGCCTTCAAGATGCAGACCGAGGCCCCGGAGCTGTTCGACGTCTCCGGCGAGACGAAAGAGACGCTGCAACTGTACGGCATCGGCAGCGAACCGACCGACGACTACGGCCGCCGCTGCCTGCTCGCGCGGCGGCTCGTCGAGCGCGGCGTGCGGTTTTCGGTCGTCGTTTCCGGCGGCGGGGCGGCGACCACGCAGTGGGACGCCCACACCGACATCGAAGAGAACCACCTGCGCATGGCCCGCGAAACCGATCGGCCGGTCGCCGGGCTGCTCAAAGACCTCAAACGCCGCGGCCTGCTCGATTCGACGCTCGTCGTCTGGGGGGGCGAGTTCGGCCGCTCGCCCGAAGCCCAGGGCGGAAAGGGCCGGGACCATCACAACACCGGCTTCAGCATGTGGCTGGCCGGCGGCGGCGTGAAGGGGGGCCAGGCCGTCGGCGCCACCGACGACATCGGCCTGCACGCCGTCCAGGACCGCTGCCACTTCCGCGACATCCACACCACCATCCTGCACCTGCTGGGCCTCGACCAGGACGAACTCAGCTACCAGCACCTCGGCCGCCGCGAACGGCTGACGCTGGTGCACGGGTCGGTCATCCAGCAGATCGTTACGAAAGCGGAAAGCGGAAGGCGGAAAGCGGAAGAGACAGCGAACTGAACGTGATCACGTGATGGAAGTACGGCAGCCGGCCTTCCGCCTTCGGCGTTCCGCCGTCGAGAGAAGTTCGACCTCGTGTGGCCCGCCGTCGATCCCCGTTGAAAAGGCGGCGGCCGTCCCGCAGAATGGAGTGCGAAATTCATTTCGCGCGACGAGGCCGCCGTCGGGAAGGTTGTTATGGCAAAATCCAACGCATTGACCGAATGGCTGGGAATACCGGCAACCGAGCAGCCGCCGAACCATTACCGGCTGTTGGGGCTGCCGCTGTTCGAGACCGACCGGGCGAAGATCGACGCTGCCGCCGAAGACGCGATGGCCCGCGTGCGGAAGGCGGCCGGCCGCGAACAGATGGAACTGGCCGGCAAAGTGCTGACGATGCTCAAGTCGGCCCGCACCTGTCTGCTGAATGATGCCGTCCGCCAGGAATACGACGCCCGGCTCCGCGAAAGCCTGGGGTTAAGCGGCAAACCGGAATCGGCAGCCCCCGTCATCGATACCGGTCAACCCGCGACCGCCGGTGATCGCGCGAAAAACAAGAAGAAATCGTCGCTGCCGATGATCCTCGCCGCGGCCGTCGCCGGCGGCGGACTGGCGGCCGGGCTGGTGTTCAGCGGTGTGATTCCGCTATTCAAGAAGCCCGCCCAGAAGCCGGACGACAACGGCGTCGTTCAAAACGGGCCGGCGGGCGACCCCGATTCGCCATCGAAGAATCCCGGCGCCGGCAAGAAACAGCCGGTCGCCTCGAAGGGATCGAAGGTCAACCCGGTCCCGGTCGCGGCGACGGCCGTCTATCTCACCGAGCTGACGGCCCACGACGTGCAGGTGGACGCCCCCGGCTTCAAATTCAAGGTCAACCAGCGGCAGCCGGAGCACGGCCTGTGGCTGCACCCCGCGAAAGGGGGCACCGGCCGCGTCGCGTACAAGCTCGGCAGGAAATACCGCTGGTTGCAGGGCGTGGTCGTCGTTCCGGACAAGACTCGCGAGACGCGGGACATCACCGTCCGCTTCATCGGCGACAACCGCGTGCTGTGGGAATCGAACACGCTGCGGAAGCGCGGCGACTGGCAACAGTTCACCGTCGACGTCGCCGACGTCGACGATCTGGCAGTCGTTTCGCGCTCGGCCTCGGGAAACTATGTCTACGCGCAAGTCGCGCTAGTGGAACCGCGGCTGCTCGTCGACCCGGCGAAACCCGCGGCGGTGCAGGTGGCGGGGGTGACGGATGCGGGACGGGATGTGGGGAAGACATCGCCGGTGGCGGCGACGGAACCGGAGACGAAGCCGGTCGATCTGCTGAAGTTGATCGACGCCAACAAGCATGCGGTCGAGGGCAACTGGAGCCTGGATGAAGGAGCGCTGATCACATCGAATATCGGAGTCGGCCGGCTGCAACTCCCTGGAACAGTCCCCACCGAGTACGACATCGATTTCACGGCGACGAGACTCGACGGAGAGGCGACGTTCGTCGTCGGTCTCGTTGCTGGCGGACGCCAGTTCGCGATGTATTTCGACTATGGTCCGCAAAAGCGAATCGACCATTACTCCGCATTGGCAATGCTCAAGGGCAAGGTCCCCTATGAAATCCCCGGGGCCCACCACGGCAAGGTCTTCAAACTCAACGAAGCCGTCCCTGTATCGATTTCGGTGCGCAAGACTGGAGTGACGGTTTCGGCAACCGGAAAAACGATCTACTCGTGGAAAGGTGATTACTCGGATCTCAAATTGAACCCTTCGTGGGCCGTTCGTGATCCCCAATCGCTCTTCCTCGGGTCCGGGAGTCGATTCAAAGTCACGAAGTTCGAGCTGCGACCTTTGGGTGATCCCAAACCGGCGACCATCGATCTGTTGAAGCTGATCAATCCGAAGAGTCACACCGTGGCAGGCACCTGGAACTCCGCCGACCGCAAGCTGGTTTCGTCGACTCAGATTTCCGCGATTCAGATTCCTTATGCTCCGCCGGCGGAGTACGAACTGCAGATGAAAGTGAAGCGCACCAGCTTCCAGGGCGGGCACTCGTGGCTGAATCTGGCCCTCAACGGCGGCGGGAGGCGATTCTGGGTGTTGCTCGACCACGACTACTACAAAGACCCGCGCGTCAGCGGTTTGCACCCGCTCGACGGAAAGAAGGTGATCGAAAACGAAACCACGATCCGCGGCAACGTGTTCGAAGTCGGAAAGGAAACCGACGTCGTCTGTCGAGTGAGCAAAGACGGCGTCACGGTGACGGTGGGCGGACGCAAGCTGATCGACTGGAAGGGCGATTATTCCCGCTTCGGGCGCTGGGAATCGCCACTGAAGGACGAGCAAATGGGGCTGCTGTGTGAAACTCCCTTCGAGATCAGCGAATTGAAGCTGCGACCACTCCGTCAATCCGGGCCATCGATCGCGAAGAACAAACCCGAACGCCCCATTCTCTGCAAGACCCTCGCCACCAAACGCCGCCCCGACGGTCTCAGCCCGACGGCAACGGCATTCAACGGGCCGCGCGGCGACGGACGCAGCGGCGCGAACGGAATCTATTTCCCGTCGTGCAGCTTTTCCCCGAATGAGGGCACGGCGATTGAGTTTGAGTACAGCCGCTCCGGCACTGCGCGCGGCCTGCACGTCATTCACCCCTATCGCGACGGGCACTTCGTCGTGCTGTTGCACGAGAAAGGGGTCGCATTATTTGCAGGGGGGCAGTGGACGGGTTATCTGGCGAGCTCGAAATACCCGCTCCGAAAAACACCGGCCTACGATGCGACGTTTCCGATCGGGAAGGTTTCCATGGTCAGCATCGTGCGTCCCGACGGGACGTATCAATTATTTGCCAACGGTAAGGAGATTCTGACGTCGCAGGTCGCGCAAGCCGGCCGATTCCGTCTTCCAGACGCTTTTCAGGGACAGCGCATACCCTTGGAGTGGCCGGCCGGCTCCTGGGGGATGCTGGTCGGGCCGATGGACCAGGGTTCAAATACCGCCGCGAACATTCGCATCTCCTCCGGCCGGAAGTGGACCCGAATCGGCACCCCCGTCCTCGCGCCCGAAAACCCGCTGGCCGGAAAGCTGGCGATTCCCGACGCCGCGAAGCAGAAGGAATCCCTGGCCCTCGTCAAAGACGTCTTCAAAAAGGAGTACGCCGCCGCCGACAAGCCGCTGCAGAAAGCGCTGCTCGCCGCGAAGCTGCTCGCCCAGTCGCGGAAGACCGTCGACGACGAGACCGCCCACTACGTGCTGCTGCGGGAATCGCAGCGGCTGGCGACGGAGGGCGGGGACGTGCCGGCCGTCATGCAGGCGATTGACGAACTCGCCGCCCGCTTCGCCATCGACCCGTTCGCCGAAAAGACGGACGTACTGCGAAGGCTCTCCGCCTTGGCGCGGCGACCGGCGCAGGCGCGGGCCGTCGCGGAAGCGACCCTCGACCTCGCAAAAACCGCCGCCGAGGCCAAGCAATTCGACGCGGCCCTGAAGCTGCTGAAACTCGCGGGAAGCACGGCGGGAAAAGCGCGGCTGCGGACGCTGGTGCGGTCGATCAGCGACTACCGCGGCGAACTCATCGCCCGGCAGAAACAACTTGCCGCCGCCGAAGACGCCGCGAAGACGCTGCAATTGAAACCCGACGACCCCGAGGCGAACCGCATCCGCGGGAAGTACCTCTGTTTCGTGCGGCGCGACTGGGAAGCCGGCCTGCCGATGCTGGCCAAGGGGGACGACGCGGGGCTGAAGAAACTGGCCCAGCGCGAACTCAAATCCCCCACCAACCCCAAAGAGATGGTCGACCTCGCCGACGCCTGGTACGACGCCGCGCTGAAGTCCACCCGCGACGCGACGCAGCAAACGGGCATGGCGGTGCGGGCCGTCTCCTGGTACCGCGAAGCCGAGCCGTCGCTGAAGGGGCTGTACAAGACGAAGGTCGAGAAGCAGTTGGCGGAAATCGCCCGGCGGAAGTTGATTCCGGCGGGGACGGCGATCGGCAAGCCGCTGCGGGCGCGCACGGCCCCTTCCACCTCGCCACCGAAAAAGGCACCGCCGGACGGGACGCCGCTCTACGTCTGGGAGATCATCAGCGGCGCGACGACGGCGGCCAAGGGGAACCTGCGGGTGGAATTCCGCCCCGATGGAACGACGAATCACGGCCACAAGTGGACGCTCGACGGCAAGAAATTCGCCTGCGGGTGGGATTCCGGCGGGCTGCTCGTCGGGGACGGCACGTTCGCCCGCGGCCGCTGGTTTCGCGGCGCGTATTTCACCGGCCGCTTGCTGATGAAGAACGCCTCGCTGAAGTCGGCGCCGGCGCCGAACGCGACGCTCTCCAAAACCGCCGGCCGCACGCCCATCGGCCGCTACCCGATCGGCAAGCTGAGCACGATCATGGTCGATTGCTGGGAGTTCACCGCGCGGACCCGCGACGCGCGGCGGCTCATCCGGCTGAGCGTCGACTTCACGGCTGACGGCCAGGTCATCGACGCCGGCCGGAAGATCGCGACGTGGGAGGTTTCCGGCAGGAAAGTGCTCGTCAAGTTTCTCGACGAGCAATTCGGCACGGTGACGTTCGGGCGGCGGAACGCGAACCAACTGTTCGGCCTCACGAAAGTCGAGGGAAAACCCGCGTGGTCGTGCCAGCTCGACCGCGTGCAGCAGGTCGCCGTCTACAAGGCCGAAAGCCTGGGAACGCTGACGTTCTACTCCAACGGCCGGATCAACAAGCCCCGGCACGTCAGCGGCCTCGACGATATGCACTGGTGCTTCGACGGCAAGCTGCTGCGGGTGGGCTTCCACGAAACCGACGTCTCCGCCGACGGCAAAACGCTGCCCCGCCTGAAGGGGACGTTCGTCGCGGGCCGGCCGCTGATTCCGCCGCGATGAGCGGTGCGCGGATGAAGCAGTGCGGCGTAACCGCAACGTAGAATTGATGTAAGCCATTTTTCATCGCTGTTTTTGACCCGACTCTTTCTGATTCTGTTTAAGGGGCGGGTTATAAACTGGAGGGTGAAAGATCCCTTTTCTCCACACGCGATGCAGGAAGCAGCGGAATCGGCCCCGAGGGTTCCGTTGACCTCTTTGATGCCTCCAGGATCCGCGCAGATCCGCTCAATCAGCATTGCAAACGGTTAAGGCAGCGGCGGGAAAATAATCTACCTGCGAAACCGCGTTTTGTGGTAGAAGTGGCGTTTGGGAGTTCCCCGTCAGTTTCAACAAGCACGCAGTCTCAAGGAAGAGACCATGGAGCACACACTCA
>Ga0268386_10000372_pt1 | contig 27928 bp, 26 predicted proteins | sample RVTome_15_FD_200260 | JGI IMG/M metagenome (GOLD analysis project Ga0268386, IMG submission 200260) | Soil microbial communities from uranium-contaminated site in the Upper Colorado River Basin, Wyoming, United States - RVT150D86... ... | reverse complement strand
CGCGGCGGCGACATCGCCGGCGACCATCAGCGTCGTCACCCCGGCGCCCGTCCACTCGGTCAGCCGCTCGCGGATCCGCTCGCGCGGCCCGCAGAGCGCGACCTCGTCGACGAGAGCGTCCGGTACCGCCGCCGCCGCCTCCTCCTTGTGGCCGCCCAGGTACAGCGCCTGGATCCGCGCGGCGGCGTCCTCGTAGCCGTAGCGCCGCGCGATGTCGTTGTAGAAGTTCCGGCCACGCGCCCCCATCCCCCCCACGTACAGCGCCAGGCGCGGCTTGACCGCGGCCCGGCAGGCCGCCACGTCGTCGCCGACCACGACCGGTACCATCGGCATCACGTCGAAGCCGCTGGCGGTGGCGGCGCGGCCACCGGCTCGGAATCCCTCGTCCAGCCACGCGCGGAACATCGCCATGCGCCGGGCCGAGAAGAAGACCGGGATCCAGCCGTCCGCGATCTCTGCTGCCAGGGCGACGCTGCGCGGTCCCACTGGTACCGGGCCAGTCGCACCCGGCCGCGCTGCAGCCGAATACCCTCCTGCTCCAGACGGATCCGCTGCGTGAGCATACCGCTCTCCCGCCGGCGCCGGCTGATGCCGCCCTGGGCGTTCACCACGCGATGCCAGGGCACGTCGCCCGGGCAGCAGCCCATCGCGCCGCCCACCGCACGCGCCGCCCGTGCTCGGCCCACGAGGGCCGCCACCTGCCCGTAAGTGGCGACCCGCCCCGGCGGGATCCGGCGCACGAGCGCGTACACCGCCGCGCGAAAGCTCACCCGAGCACAGCACCGGCGCCCAGCTCGTGCAGCCGGCTGTAGAGGCCGCCCTGCCGCAGCAGCGTGGCGTGCGTGCCTGCCTCGTGGATGCGCCCGCGGTGGAGCACCAGAATGCGGTGGGCGTCCTGGATCGTCGACAGCCGGTGCGCGATCGTGATCGTCGTGCGTCCGGCCATGAGCCGCGTCATCGCCTCCCGGATCATCCGCTCGGACTCGGGATCGACGCTGGACGTCGCTTCGTCCAGCACCAGGATTGCGGGATTGTACACGAGCGCGCGGGCGATGGCCAAGAGCTGGCGCTCGCCGTGCGACAGGTTCGCGGCGCGCTCGACGAGCGGCGTCGCCAGCCCGTGTGGCAGGCGCTCGACAAGCGCGGCCGCGTTGGCCGTCACCAGGGCGGGGGCCAGCGCGGCCCGCCCGCCGGCGCCGTCGAGCGCGAGGTTCGCCTCGACCGTCCCCGTGAAGAGGACAGGGTCCTGGAAGACGATGCCGACGTGGCGACGCAAGCGCTGCAGCTCCCACTCGCGCACGTCCACACCGTCGACCCGCACGCGGCCGTGCCCCACGTCCCAGGTGCGGTTGAGCAGGCGCACGCAGGTCGACTTGCCCTCGCCGGTCGTCCCCACCAGCGCCACGTGCTCGCCGGGCGCCACGGTGAAGCTGCAATCGGCCAGCACCCACCGCTCGTCCTCGTACGCGAACCAGACGGCCTCGAAGGCCGCGTGGCCGGCGGCGGTGGCGGGGGCACGCGGCACCGGTGGGGCCAGGATGGCCGGCGCCCGGTCGAGCAGCTCGAAGATTCGCTCGGCCGAGACCATCGCGGACTGCATCACCGTGTACTTGGCCCCGAGGTCGCGGATCGGCAGGAAGAAGCGGTTCGTGTACTGGATGAAGGCGACCAGCACACCGAACGTCAGCGCGCCCTCCAGGATGCGGCCGCCGCCGTACCAGACGAGCAGCGCCAGCGCCACCGATCCCAGCGCCTCGACGGTGGCATAGAGGGAGGCCTCGAAGACGGTCGAGGCGAACAGCGCGCGCCGGTAGTCCTGGTTCAGCCGGTCGAACTGGCGCCGCTCGTGGGCCTCCCGTGTGAAGAGCTGGATGACGGCCATCCCCTGCAGCGACTCCTGCAGGAAGGCGTTCAGGCGGGCCAGCCGCCGCCGGACCTCGCGGTAGGCGTCGCGGGCCCGCAGGCGGAAGTAGGCCGCGACCGCGAAGAGCACCGGCACGATCGCGTAGGCCGCCAGCGCCAGCCGCCAGTCCAGCCAGAGCATCACCCCCACCACGCCGGCGACGGTGACGAGGTCGGCCACGATCGCGAACAGGCCGCTGCTGAAGGCCTCGCTCACCGCCTCGACGTCGTTGAGGACGCGTGTCATCAGGCGGCCGACCGGTGTGCGGTCGAAGAACCCGGCCTCGAGCCGCAGCAGGTGACGGAACAGCGCCTCGCGCAGGTCGTGGACGACCCGCTGCCCGGTCAGCGCCATCAGGTAGGCCTCCAGCATGCGCAGGCCGTAGAGCCCGACCAGAGTGGCGGCGTAGAGGCCGGCGATCCCCGCCAGCCCGCGCCAGTCCGACTGGAGGATGTAGTCGTCGATGGCGACCTTGAGCAGATATGGCTGGGCCAGCTCGACCAGCGCGACCACGGGGAAGAGCGCGATCGACGACCAGACGAGCCGGTGGTGCGGTCGGACCGTCGACCACAAGCGGACCGCCAGCCGGCGGTCGAACGCCCGGCCGAGGACGTCGTCGTGCTCCGGCCCGCCGAGGGGATCAGGCACGCGCGATCTCCTCCTCGAGTCGCTGCGTCCGCCACAGCCGCGCGTAGACGCCCCGGCGCGCGAGCAGCTCGTCGTGACTGCCCGTCTCCACCGCGCGGCCGGCGTCGAGTACCACGATGCGGTCGGCGCCCTGGGCGGCCCGCAGCCGGTGGGTCATCAGCAGGATGGTCGGCGCCGCCGCCCGCAGCCCGGCCAGGATCTCGAGCTCCTTGGCCGCGTCGACGTTGGCGAAGACGTCGTCGAGGACGAGAACCGGCGGCGCGCCGGCGAGCGCGCGGGCCAGGGCCACGCGCTGGCGCTGCCCACCCGAGAGCGTCAGGCCGCGCTCGCCGACCACGGTCGCCCACCCGCGGGCGAATCCCGCGATCTCGTCGGCGATGCCGGCCGTGGTGCCGGCCCGGTGGACCGCGGCCTCGCCGACCTCGTCGCGGCCCAGCGTCGTATTGTCGAGCAGGGCGCGCGAGAACAGGAACGCGTCCTGGGGCACCCAGGCCAGCGTCGCGCGCACGCGGTCCAGCGGCAGCGTGGTGACGTCGGTGTCGCCCAGGAAGACCGTGCCCCGGGGGGGCTCCCACAGGCGCGCCAGCAGCAATCCGAGCGTGGTCTTGCCGCTTCCGGTGGGGCCGACCACGGCCACCACCTCGCCCGCCTTCACCTCGAAGGAGACGTCGCGGAGCACCGGGGCCCGGCCGTCGTAGGCGAAGCTCAGGCTCGCGAATCGGATCGACACTGCCGCCGGGACGGCCGCGGCGGGTGCGCCCGTCGGCGCCGGCCGCGCCTCGTCGAGCACCTGCTGGATGCGCTCCATCGACACCAGTCCTCGCCGAGCCAGCGCCAGTGTGAATCCCAGCGCCACGGTCGGCCACGCCAGGTACCCGAGGTACCCCATGAACGCGACCAGTGCGCCCAGCGAGAGCCGGCCGGCCGCCACCGCGCTGCCGCCCACCCAGAGCACGACGAGCGTGCCGACGCCGGTGACGAGCCCCATCAGGGGCGTGAAGTGCGCCTGGCTGCGAGCCAGCGCCGTGCTGGCGTCCCGCAGGGCACCGTTGGCCGCCACGAACTCGGCCGTCGCGCGGGCCTCCAGCGTGTAAGCGCGCACGACGGCGATGCCGGCCAGTCGCTCCTGTACCAGCGTGGAGAGCTTGTCCAGCCGCTCCTGCATGGCGCGGGTGCGCAGGCTCACGGCCGTGTTGTACCGGCGGACGAGCAGCACGAGCGCGGGCACCGGCGCCATCGCCGCCAGCGTGAGCCAGGGATCGACGACCAGCATCGCGGCCAGCGCCCCGAGGAACGCCAGCGCGGTGGAGACGCCCGAGATGATGCCGAAGCCGAGCAGCGAGCGGATCGCGGCGACGTCGCTGGCCGCGCGCGCCATGAGGTCGCCGGTGGAATACCGCGCGAACAGGCCGGGCGGGAAGGTCTGCAGCGCCGCGTAGAGATGGCCCAGCACGTCGGCCGCCACGTGCTGGGCGGCGCCGGCGATCGCGAAGCGGGAGATCAGTCGGGCCACACCGTTGCCGGCGGCGCACAGCAGGATCACGCCCACGTAGCCGCCGAGCGGCGTCGCCACGCCCCGGGCCTGCAGCGCGTCGATCGCCTGCTTCACCGTCCATGGAATCGCCAGCGACAGGCTCGTGCCCACGGCCAGGCACGCGACGCCGAGCGCGTAGCGCCCGCGGTAGCGAGCGGCGTGGCGCCAGAGCTCGCGAGTCGGCGCGGCCAGACGCGCGCTACCTCGCGGCCCGGCCGTCGACGTGCGGCTTGAGCGCGGCGTAGACGGCGAGCACCGTCGGGGTCGGAACGCCCAGGCGCTGGCCGAGCCGGACGGCGTGTCCGTGGAGCGCCTCCAGCTCGAGGCGACGCCCCTGCACGAGGTCGTGGTAGAGCGAGGACAGCGCCTCGGGCGCCAGACCCTCGGCCGCCGTCAGGATGGAGTCGGTCACGCCGTCGGTCAGGGGGACGCCGGCGGCCTGCGCCACCGCCGCCAGCTCCTCGACGATCATGCGGTACATGCGCCACGTCTCCGGCACCGCGCGGATCACGCCGATGGGCGCGCGAGTCAGCGCCGTGGTGCCGGCCTGGGCGCTGATCAACAGGTACTTCTCCCAGAGCGCGCGGCGGATGTCGCCCACCACGTCGGCCGGCACGCCCGCCGCCGTGAGTGCCGACCGCAGGGGTTCGAGTCGGCCGCTCGGGCGGCCGTCGAGCTCCCCCATGACGATGCGACCGGCCAGGCTGTGGGCGATCACGCCCGGTGACGCGACCGTCGCGAAGACGTAGGCGACGCCGCCCACGGCGTGCCCGCGGCCGAGGATGCGGTCCAGCGTCTCTTCGTTGTCCACGCCGTTCTGCAGCGACACGACCGCGGTGTCGGGCCCGACCACCGGCCGGATGGCGAGCGCCGCCGTCTCCGTGTCGAACGACTTCACGCAGAACAGCACGACGTCGTCCGGCGGCCGACCGGCCACGTCGCCGACCGCGTCGACCGCGACGGTCCATTCACCGTCCACCGCCGAGCGAACCCGCAGCCCGTCACGACGCATCGCCTCCAGGTGGGCGCCGCGGGCCAGGAAGGTGACCGGCGTGCCGGCCCGAGCCAGGCGGGCGCCGAAGTACCCGCCGACGCCGCCGGCCCCGACGACCAGGACCCGCATCACCACCACCCCCGTCGCCGGAAGTACGCGATCATGCCGCCGGCGGTGAGCAGCATGACCCCCAGGATCCCCGGGTAGCCCCAGCGCGCGTCGAGCTCCGGCATGTGCTTGAAATTCATCCCGTAGATCGAGGCGATGAAGGTGAGCGGGATGAAGATCGTGGCGATGACCGTCAGGACCTTCATCACCTCGCCGAGCCGCTGATTCTGCACGGAGAGAACCACCTCCATCACCGAGACCGCCGTCTCGCGCAGTGTTTCCACGATCTCGAGCGCCTGCACGGCGTGATCGTAGACGTCGCGCAGGAACACCCGCGTCTCCGGCATGATGAGCGCCGACTCCTCCCGCTGCAGGAGGAGGACCTCCTCGCGCAGCGGCCACACCGCGCGCCGGACCGCGATGAGGTCGTGGCGCAGCCGGATGAGGCGCAGCAGCGTCGACTGCGAGGCCGCCGCCGTCAGCGCATCCTCCTCGATCGTGTGCATGCGCTCGGCGAGGCTGTCGATCACCGGGAAGTAGGCGTCGACGACCGCGTCGATCAGCAGATAGGCGAGGTAGTCGGCGCCGGCCTCGTGCACCCGGCCGCGGCCCTGCCGGATCGTCTCCCGGATCGTGCCGAAGCAGTCGCCGTCGCTCCGCTCCTGGATGGTGACCACCCAGTCGGCGCCGAAGAAGACGCTCACCTGCTCGTCGAGGATGGCGCCGGCGCCGGCCGCGTCCGACGGCCGCTCCAGGCGCATCGTGCGCATCACCAGGAACATGTGCTTGTCGAAGCGCTCGGCCTTCGCCCGATGGGGGACGTTGAGCACGTCCTCGAGGGCGAGCGGGTGCAGGCCCAGCCGCTCGCCCAGGCGCGCGAGCACCCCGGGGTCGCCGAGGCCGTCGACGTTGATCCAGGTCACGATGCCGGGGCCCAGGCGGGCGAGCGCGGCGTCGATCGTGTCGACCCGGTCCTCGCCGACGCCGCTGCGGTCGAAGCTCATGACGTGGATGACCGGGGGCTGCGCAGACACGGCGGCCACGAGTGTGCCCGGCGGCGCGCCCGGCTGGATCCGCGACACCCGCGGACGTCGGGCGCCGAGCGCCACGCGCGGGTGCTGCCGGCGACGCGTCCATGTCATGCGTGTTTCATGCTCGGGGAGCCGTGGGGCCTTGTCAAGGCGGCGCCTGTGATAGAGTCCCACGAGGCATGACGTGAGCGATGCGGACCTGAGCGCGGAGCGGAGCCTCGCGGTCGCGGCGGCGCGGGCGGCCGGCGACCTCCTGCGCGAGGAGCTCGCCGGCCCGCGCCGCATCGTCTACAAGGGCAGCCCCACCAACCTCGTCACCGAGATGGACGCGCGCGTCGAGGCGCTGATCGTCGATCGCCTCACCGCCGCCTTCCCCGACGACGCGATCCTCGGCGAGGAGGGCGGCGCCCGGGCTGGCCGCTCCGGCCGCCGCTGGATCGTCGACCCGCTCGACGGCACCACCAACTATGCCCACGGGCTGCCGATCTACGGCGTGTCGATTGCGCTCGAGGTGGCCGGGCGCGTGCAGCTGGGCGTGGTCCACGACCCGAGCCAGCGCGAGCTGTTCGTCGCCGAGCGCGGCGGTGGCGCCTTCTGCAACGACGCCCGGCTGGCCGTATCGGGCACCGCCACGCTCGAGGAGAGCCTGCTCGCCACCGGTTTCCCTTACGACATCCGGGTGAATGCCGACAACAACTTGAAGGAGTACGGCGCCTTCGCGATGCGCGCGCGCGGCGTCCGCCGGCTGGGCTCGGCGGTGCTCTACCTGGCCTGGGTCGCGGCAGGCCGCTTCGACGGGTACTGGGAGCTGCGGCTGGGCCCGTGGGACGTGGCGGCGGCCGGGCTCATGGTGGAGGAGGCCGGCGGGCGGCTCACCGCGCTGACCGGCGGGCCGCTCGACCTGGAGGCGCCGACCGTCCTGGCCAGCAACGGCCGGATCCACGCCGCGATGCTCGCCGTCCTGAGGGAGACCCGAGGCCCGTGACCGAGACCCGCGTTCCGCGGCACGCGCGGACGATCCGGATGGACGCCGTCCGCGTCGACGGACGCGGAGCTCGAGGTCACCGGGGCTGGCGCGAGCACGGTCTCCTGCATGCGTGCCCGCTCGAACGACATCGCACGCCTCCGCGCGCTGTCGGCACGGCGTCCTCCCTAGAGCTCCCAGGGCGGCTCGACGGCGGCGGGCAGCTCCAGCACCGTCGGCCCATCGGCACCGAGCGCCCGATGGAGCGCGGCGCCGAGGCCGGCGGCGTCCACGCGCTCGGCGTGGCAGCCGAAGGCGCGCGCGAGCAACGGGAAGTCGGGGTTCGTGAGCTCCGACTCGCCGGCCCGGCCGTAGAGCGTCTCCTGCAGCCAGCGGATCGCGCCGAAGCGCCCGTCGTTGACGACCAGGAAGACGATCGGCAGCCGGTACTTCACCGCCGTCGCCAGCTCGTTGACGGAGTACAGGAAGCCGCCATCGCCGGCCACCGCCACCACGGCCCGGTCGGGACGCGCGATCTTGGCCCCGATCGCCGCCGGCACCGCGTAGCCCAGCGTCGCCGAGCCAGTCGGGTAGAGGAACGTCCGTGGCCGCAGCACGGGAAAGCGCCACTCCATCCAGTAGGTGAGACCCGTCTGGTCGTTGACGACGATGGCGTCGTCGGGCAGCCCTGACCGCAGCGTGTCGATCAGCGCGGCGATCGCCGGGGTGTAACGCGGTCCCGCATCGGCGCGTCGCTCGGCCAGCCATCCCCGGTCCCAGCCCGCCGCCGGCGCGCCGTCGCCGAGGCCGCGTCGCAGGCGGAGCAGCCCATCTCGCGCATCGCCGACGAGTGCCACGCGGGGCTTGAACACGCGGCCGATCACCCCGGGGTCGAGGTCGAGATGAATCAGCGCCTGTCCGGGACCGAGGGTGACGGCCAGCTTCTCCAGCGAGCGGTGGCCGAACTTCGTGCCGACGGCAAGGATCGCGTCGGCCCTCCGGAGCGGCTCGCCGCACGCGCGGCGGTCGGGCAGCACACCTTGGAAGAGCGGGTCGCGTTCGCTCACCGCGCCCCGTCCAGCCACCGTCGCGACGACCGGCGCTCCGAGGCGGCGCGCCACGTCCTGCAGCTCGCGCTCGGCCCCGGCGGCGATCACGCCGCCGCCGGCCACGACCAGCGGCCGCGCCGCGAGCGCCAGCAGCCCGACCGCCTGCTCGACATCGGCGACGTGGCAGGGCGGACGGGCGCCGTGGCCGCCGGCCGGCTGCGGCGCCTCCACCCGGGCGTTGAGGAAGTCGTAGGGGATGGACAGCGCGATCGGGCCGGGTCGGCCCGTGCGCAGCAGGTCGAAGGCGCCGGCGATCGCCGCGGGAATCGCGCGTGCCTCGGTCAGGGCTTCCGCCCAGCGGGTCACCGGGCGAAAGCAGTCGATCTGGTTGGGGACCTCGTGGAGCGCTCCCAGGTCGCGGCCGACCAGGTCGGAGGCGATGTCGGAAGCGATCAGAATGACCGGGACCGAGCCCGCGTACGACTCGACCAGCGGCGTCAGTGCGTTGGTGGCGCCGGGGCCCGTGGTGACCAGCGCGACACCGGGCTGGCCGCTGGCACGCGCGTAGCCGTCGGCCATGAACCCGGCCCCGGCTTCGTGCCGGGCGAGCACGTGGACGACGTCGCGCTGGCGCAGCAGCGCGTCGTAGATCGCCAGATTGTGGAACCCGGGAATCCCGAAGACGTGGCGGACGCGCTCGCGCCGCAAGGCCTCGACGACCAGCTCGCCGCCAGTCGGCCGCGGGCTCACGGGGTCGGCGGCCGGGGCGTCGGCATGGGATTGCCGCGGACGTACTTGGCATCGATCGCGCTCCGCACCTGGGCCGGCGTCCGGCCCTCGCGCGTCGCCCGCATCACGTCACGCGTGATGTCCAGGCAGAGGCTTCACGTAGCGGCGTGGCTGGTCCAGGTCGTGCTGTCGGTGGACTCGGCCTTGATGTAGCAGGAGCGGTTGGAGGTGTGGCCGAACTGCTGGCACCCGCAGGTGCACGGCATCCACTGCAGCACGTCGCCGCGCTCGCGGGCGAACCGGTAGAGCGTGGCGATCTCACCGGAGCCGGCGAAGACCGGCAGGACGTCGGCACGGCGGGTCTGGATCTTGTCGCCGATCGCGTCGGTCGTGACCGGGTCGTCGGCCGACTGGGCCCACCACGCCGCGCCGCCGATGATCGCCAGCGCCACGACCGATCCGATGATGAACGTCAGAGGGGTCGAGACGATCCCTCCGACACGTTCTCGACTCGCGCGGCGTGCTGGCATTCGTGCTCCTCCTCGGCCTCTACTCCGGCCGGGTCAGCGCGTACTCGCGACCGCCCAGATGGAGGGCGCCGCGGCCGCTGCGTTCGTCGTAGTGGGCGAGGGCGAGGAGCTGGAAGGCCGCCGCCCGGCTCAGCCGGGCCTCGAAGGCCCCGTCCTTCACCGCCCCGTACGGGACCTCACCCGGCCCGATGCGGAGCGTGGCCGGATCGACGTCCTGCTCGGCGCCGTCGTTGAGCCAGGCGTGCAACGTGTCACCTCGGCGCTCGATGCGGGTGATGACGAACGGCGCGTCGGCGACCTCCACGGGGATGCGAACGCGGGTCAGGATGAAGTAGCCGCCGGCGTCGCGCTGCAGGTTATCGCGCAGGTTGGCGACGACACCGGGGTGCGTGATTTGCACGTCGTCGTCCCACCACTCGCCGTCGACATCGACCCGCAAGACCGGCAGGGTCCACTCGGTGGACAGTCCGGTGGCCATTCAGAACACCACGCTGGCGAAGCTCACGACGCCCTGCGGGTCGGGCCACTGCCCGTACCGCCGCAGCGTGCCGCGGGTGCCCCCCAGCGCTCGCAGCACGCTGTAGATGGGCGACAGCCCGCAGATCCGGCGCCGATCGCCGTCTCTCCGCGCCGCATCGAAGAAGGCGGCGGCGTCGCCAGCCTCCACGGCCACCAGCAACTGTCGGTCCTCGCGATCGATCGCCGTCAGCCCGGCCGGGCTCACCGGCGCCGGGTCGCCGAACCGCGGCCCCACGTGGGCGAGGTCCGCGCCGGCGATGAACGCCACGCGCCGCCCGGACGCCGCCACCGTGTCGCGGAGGGCGTCGAGGAACGCCGGCACCCGAGCGTCGTCCTCGGGATGGGTGTCGCGTGCGAGCGCCTCGTGGACGAAGCTGGTGAGCACGGGAACGATCGTGATCTCCCGCCGACCCCCGTACAGATACTGCAGAAAGACGGTCTGGAATTCGATCGAGTGCTCGTGGCGGTGCGCCAGCTCGGAGCCGAAGCAGTCCTGACGGGCCCGCCGGGCCAGCGCGTGGACGAACTCGCGGTCGACCCGAGCGGGCCCCAGGGGAGTGTCGTAGTCCTTGCTCGTCAGGGCAAAGGGGTCGGCCATGCCGGCGTGGCACGTCCCGAAGATGACGAAGAGATCGGCCTCCCCGCGCTCGGCCAGGTCGCGGTACGCCCACGCGTACGCCGGTCCGCCCCGGTGGAAGTCGATGTGCGGCGCCACCAGGCCGCTGACGCCGCCGCCGCGGAACGGCTCGACGGGCCCGGGTCCCTCGGGCGGCGCGAAGAAACCGTCCATCGTCGCCCGCAGGCGCCCGGGATCGTCGGGGTAGGCGCCGCCCGCGTGATGGGCCGGCCGACTGGCGGCGGCCAAGAACGCATCGTCCATCGACGCCCGGCGGGCGGCGAAGGCGGGACCTTCCAGGAACCCGTGCTCGTCCAGGGCGGTGATCAGCTTCTCGATGAATTCGCGCGGCACCACCTCGCCGTGGTGCCGCCCGAGCCGGGCCTGGATCTCGTCGACGTCGTGCGCGCCGTCGAACAGCGCCAGGACGTCGAGCAGCGCCAGCGGCAGCATGACGACAGCGGCCGTGTACCCGGCCGGGTCGCGCAGCGCCAGATAGCGCTCGCCATCCTGTTCCACCGGGAACGCCTCGATTCCCCGCAGTCGCGGAGCCACTCCGCTCACGGCTCGAGAAAGTTGAGAGCCGACGCGACGTAGATCTTGGCCGCATCGACGAGCTCGGAGACCTCGACGTATTCGTCCACCTGATGGGGAATCAGCCGGCCACCGGGCCCGCACGTCACGATGGGAATGCCCAGCGTCGTCCGTAAGATGGTGCCGTCCGTCGAGCCGGGGACGCCGCCGAAGCGAGGTGGGCGGCCGGTGGCCTGCCGCACGCCGCGCGCCATGGCCCGGACCAGGGGCTCGCTGCGCTCCACGCGCGTCGCCAGCCGGAAGCCGTTCACGGGCTGCCACTCGATCGCCACCCCGGGACAGGCCTCCATCGCGCGCTGGCAGGCCACGTCGATCTCCTTGGCCACCGCGTCGTCGTCGGGCCCCGGCGTGAGGCGGACGTCGAGCGTCACCTGCGCCTCGGACGGGATGACGTTGGACTGGGGGATGCCCTGCACCGGCGCCTGGACCACGGTGGGCGTGACCGTCGGCGGCCGCAGGTGCGGGCTGCGACGGCACAGGCGGCGCAGCCGCCGCTCGAGCGCAGGGCCCTCGCGCAGCAGCGCCCCGAGCGCGATGATCGGATTGACGCCGGCCTCCGGCATGGCGCCGTGGGCCATGCGGCCGCGCACCGTCACCCGGGCCCAGACGACGCCGCGCTGCTCCAGGCACAGCTCGTTCTGCTCGGGCTCGCAGATGATCGCCGCCGAGAGCGCGCGCCCGATCGTGGTCGTGCACAGATGGCGGGCGCCGATCATGCCGCCTTCCTCGTCCACCAGCGCCCCCACGACCAGGCGACCGCCGAGGCGAACCCCGCTGCGGGCGATGGCGGCGGCGGCCACCATCGCCGCGGCGAGGCCGCTCTTCATGTCCGCGCTGCCGCGCCCGTAGATACGGCCGTCGACCAGGTCGCCGCCGAACGGCGGGTGGCTCCACGCGCTCGGGTTGCCCTCGGTCACCACGTCGGTGTGCCCCTCGAGCAACAGCGTGGGACCGTCGGCGCCGTCGCCGAGCACCGCGAGGACGTTGGGACGGCCGGGGGCGACCTCGTGGACTTCGACGGCCAGGCCCTCGCCACGCAGCCAGCGCTCGACGTGGGCGGCCACCGCGGCCTCGGTGCCGGCGGGGTCGCCGGGCCGGATCACGCTCGGGATCCGCACGAGCTCACGCGTGAGCTCGATCAACTCATCGGCGTCGATGCGGGAGAGCACGTCGGTGACACGCACGGTCAGTACCCGGTGACGCCGGGGTCTACTGCTGAGGGAAGGACAGGATGACCGAATCCAGCCGGATGACGCGATACTCCTCGAGCGCGACGTAGAAGTAGTGCCCCTCGACTTCCTCGGGGCTCTCCTCGAAAGCGACGATGGTCTTGGTGTCCGGCATCTCGCGAAACGCATTGGCGCCCTCGTCGAACCCGTCGCCGCGCGCCACCACTTCGCCGTAGCGGATCGGCGAGCCCTTGGGACAGTTGACGCGGACGTCGGCGGGCGCTTCGGCCATCATGCGGACGAGAAGGTTGATGCCGTATACCTTGATCGGAATAGTCGTCATGACCCTCCTCGAACCCAGAGAATGGCGTCATGATACCACGCCGGCCGGGGCTGGCCGGTCAGGCCGGCGTGGCGTCCGAGCCCGTCTCGGGCTCGCCGGTCGTGAGCTGTTGCGGGTACTCGGGCGCCGTCAACGGGCGCGGCGACTGGTCGAGCGTGGTCAGGGTCTCGATCTCGTCGCCGCCGGCGGCGCCGAGGTCCCGGAAGCGGCGGGCCGCGGGCAGCACGCGTGTCTCCAGCGAGCCCACCGCATTGTTGTAGGCGCGGACGGCGCGCCCGAGCGCGCCACCGACCTCCTCGACGTGACCGCCCAGCGTGCGCAGGCGCTCGTAGAGCTGGCGCCCGAGGTCGCTGATCTGGGCGGCGTTGGTGGCGACGCGCTCCTGGCGCCAGCCGTACCCGATGGCGCGCAACAGCGCCACCAGGGTGGTCGGCGTGGCGACAACGATCCGCCGGACCATGCCGTCCTCGAGCAGCGCCGGATCGGCCTCGACCGCCGCGCCCACGAAGGCTTCGCCCGGAATGAACATCACGACCAGCTCCGGCGCCGTCGCGAACTGCTCCCAGTACGCCTTGCCGGACAGGGTCGTCATGTGCTGCCGCACCTGGACCGCGTGGCGCGCGAAGCCGCTGGCCCGCTCCTCGGGCGTCGTACCGCCGATCGCGTCGAGATAGGCGGACAGCGGGACCTTGGCGTCGACGACGATCTCCCGGCCGCCGGGTAGATGGACCACCATGTCGGGCCGCAGACGGCCCGCCTGGCCCTCGACCGTCACCTGCTCGCCGTAGTCGCAGTGCTCGGTCAGCCCGGCGAGCTCCACCACCCGGTGCAGCGTGATCTCGCCCCACCGCCCACGCACGTTGGGCGCGCGCAGTGCCGTCGCCAGCTGGCCCGTCTCACGCTGCAGCTCCGCGTTGGTGACCGCCAGCGAGCGGAGCTGCTCCTTGAGCGTGCCGTAGGCGTCCTGGCGTGTCGCCTCCAGCGCGCGCACGTGCTCCTCGTAGCGCGCCAGCGCATCCTGCAGCGGCCGCACGGTGGCATCGATCGCCTCCTGGCGCCGGCCGAGCTGGGTGGTGGCCATCTGGAGGAAGCTCGACTGGTTGTCGCGCAGGGCATCGGCGGACAGCGCCTTGAAGGTGTCGGTCAGCCGCTCGCGCGCGTCGTCGAGCAGGCGTCTCTGCTCCTCCAGCGAGGCGCGGGCGCCGTCCCACCGCGTCTCCGCCTGGGCCCGGGCGGCCCGCTCGGTCTCCAGCGCACCGCGCAGGTCGCCGATCTCGAGATCCCGCTGCGTGAGCTGCTTGCGCAGCTCGTCGGAGAGCATCTCCAGCGCCGCCAGCCGCGCCTGCAACGCGGCCCGCTCGGCCTGGGCGGCGACGCCGAGCCGCCCGCGCACGACCGCCCAGGCCAGGGCGCCCCCCAGCGCCGCGGCGGCGGCGAGCAGGGCCAGCTCAACCACCGGCTGTCTTCCGGCCGCGCCAGTGGCGGCAGACCGCGCGCAGCCCACACGGTGCGCAGACGACGGCGTCGCGGCGGTCGCGGCAGTCGCCGGACATCCGCTTGTGGCACAGCGCGAAGTCGTACTTGACCGGGTCGGCCGGATCGACGAGCGCCAGGCGTGCGGTGATCTCCTCGACCATCCTCCAGTTCCGGGAGCGCCGGTGGGTGAGGCCGATCGCGCGGCTCATGTTCTCGACGTGCGTGTCGACCGGCATCAACAGCCGGGCCGGCGAGATCGACGTCCACAGCCCGAGGTCGGGCGGCTCCCGGCGCACCATCCAGCGCAGGAAGAGGTGCAGGCGCTTGCAGGGCCCGCCGGCGGATGGCAGCGGGAACAGGTGGCGGTAGCCGCGCGAGAGCCGGCCCCGCGAGAAGAGACCGCGCACGTCGGCGTCCCAGAACCCGCGGGCGAAACGGTCGAGCGCGGGACCGATGGGCCCGGTCGGCTCGAGGTCGCCGGCCGCGAAGCACTTCTCCAGCGTGCCGTGGCGGGCCAGGACGTCGCGTGTCGCCACGCAGAACGCCACCAGGTCGCTCGGCCGGTTGAAGCGGTAAACGAACCCGGCGAATGCGCCGGCGTCGCGGGCGGGCTCGAACTCGCGCACGAACGCGGCGGGCGAGGGCGCCATGGCGCGCAGTGCTCCCTCGAGTGCCCGGCCGAAGAGATCGACACGACCGTAGGCCAGGCACGCTGTCAGCAAGGCCACCACCTCGCGGTCGTCGGGGCCGGCGTAGCGGAGGGGAAACTCGATCGCGTCGCGCGCGATCCGCGCGCCGTAGTCGAACTCATGATAGAGCCGCTCGAGCGGCTCACGCAGTGCGCCGGCTGACGTCATTCGGCGGCCTGCGGCATGATACCATGCGCCTCGTCACCCGATGAGTCGGATCCCCTCGCGCGCGCAGCCGCTCACCGTCGGCGTCGTCGGTCTCGGCGCGATCGGCCGACGCGTGTGCGGGGCCCTCGACGCCGGGCTGCCGGGCCTGCGCCTGGCCGGCGCCACCGCTCGCACCCGCGACCGGGCCGAGGCCTTTCTGAAGTCGCTCGGCGCGGCGGTGCCGTTCCTCTCGCTCGACGAGCTCGTCGACGCCTCCGACGTGGTCGTCGAGGCGTCGACGCAGGCGCATCTGCAGGAGATCGCGCCCAAGGCGCTCGGCGCCGGTCGCGACCTGGTCGTGCTGTCCTGTGGCGCGCTGCTCGGGCGGGCCGACTGGATCGCCCTCGCCGAGGCCAACGGCTGTCGCATCCTGGTGCCGTCGGGGGCCATCGGCGGCCTCGACGCGGTCAAGGGCGGCGCGGTGGGGCTGATCACCTCGGTGACGATGGAGAGCCGCAAGGCGCCGGCGGGCTGGGCGGGCGCCCCGTGGGTCGTGCAGCAGAGGATCGACCTCGGCGCCATCCGCGAGGAGACCCTCATCTTCGAGGGCCCGGCCACCGCCGCGTGCCCGGCGTTTCCGGCCAACGTCAACGTGCTGGCCGCGCTCTCGCTCGCTGGCATCGGCCCCGAGCGCACGACGACGCGCATCTACGCGGTGCCCGGACTGGCGCGGAACACCCACCGCATCAGCGTCGAGGGCGAGTTCGGCTCGCTCCAGCTCGAAGTGCGCAACGTCCCGTCCGAGAACCCGCGCACCGGCCGCCTGTCCTATCTCTCGACGATCGCGCTGCTGCGCGATCTCGGCGCCACGCTGCGCGTGGGGACCTGAACGTGGACCCCGTCGGGGTCAGCCGAGCGCGGATCCGTGCAGCCCGACCGCATAGCCCCGGGCGATCGCGCGGACGATCGACGGCGGCGTGAGGACGCGCACCTCCCCGTCACCCGACCTCGCGAGCGGCGGCTCGTAGCCGCTCGGCGCCCAGGCTCTCATCACGCCGGTCAGCCACAGGTGGGCGCGGCCGGCGTCGTCCGCGACCATGACGCCGGACGGCAGCCGGGACAGCCGCTCCGTATAGGTGCGCTTGCCCTGGCGGTCGAGACGCTCGGCATGGAGGACCTCGTCGATGGCAGCGGCCGACGGCACACCGGCGACCGCGTTGGCCGGCGCCCAGTGCTCGCGAAACGTGAGATAGCGCTGGCGCTGACACTCCGCGCACGGGCGGTGGCCGGCTGCCAGCGCGGTGGCCTCGTCGAGGAAGAACAGCTCGGTGTAGCGTCCGGGGGCCATCGGGCGCCGCCGCCGCCCCTTGAACTCCAGGAGGCAGATGATCCAGCGCTTGACGTCGAAGGCGCGCCGGACGCGCTGCTCGGCATCGTGCAGGCAGCCGCGGTTCCCCATCAGGGTACCGCGGTGGGCAGTGGCGATCAGGTCGCCGAACGGCGTGACCCGGTTCTGCCGCGGCATGATCCCCCGCCTTTCGGATCCGCCGCCCGCTCAGCCGTGCGAGGCCTCCAGGTATCGCTCGGCCTCGAGCGCCGCCATGCAGCCGGTACCGGCGGCGGTCACGGCCTGGCGCCACGTGAAGTCGGCGACGTCGCCGGCGGCGAAGACGCCGGGGACGGAGGTCTGGGTCGTGCCGGGCACGACCGCCACGTACCCGTTGGGCAGCAGATCGAGCTGGCCGCGAAAAAGCGCGGTGTTGGGCTCGTGGCCGATGGCCACGAAGAGCCCGTCGACCGGATGCTCGACGATCTCGCCGGTCTTCACGTTGCGCAGCCCCACGGCGGTGACCTTGCCCTGGGTCGGATCGGCGATCCAGTCGACCACGCTGTTCCACACGAAGGTGATCTTGGGATTCTTGAACGCCCGCTCCTGCATGATCTTCGAGGCGCGCATGACGTCGCGTCGGTGCACGACTTCGACCTTACGCCCCAGCCGGGCCAGGTAGAGGGCCTCCTCCAGCGCGGAGTCGCCGCCGCCGACCACCATGATGTCCTGGTCCTTGAAGAAGAAGCCGTCGCACGTCGCGCAGGTGGACACGCCACGCCCCATGAGCTGCCGCTCGCCCGGCAGGCCGAGCAGCTTGGCGGAGGCGCCGGTGGCGACGACCACCGTCTCCGCCTCGTAGACCGCCTCGCCCACCCGCACCATGAACGGTCGTCGGGAGACGTCCACCGCGGTGGCGTCCTCGGCCACCATGTCGGTACCGAAGCGCTCGGCCTGCTTGCGCATCGTCTCCATCAGCTCGGGGCCCATGACGCCGTCCACGAATCCGGGATAGTTCTCGACCAGCGTCGTGAGCATCAACTGGCCCCCCGACTGAAGCCCGGCGATCATCAGCGGGCCCAGGTTCGCGCGAGCGGCGTAGATCGCCGCCGTGTAGCCGGCCGGCCCGGAGCCGATGATGATGACCTTTCGTGCCGTCCCCATGTCCTCGCAGCCTCCCCACGCTTGGGATGCACGACCTGCGCCCGGCGATCCTCAGCGCGCGACGATCGGCTCCAGCTCCGCCAGGTCACGGATCTCGTAGAGCGGCGGCGCGAACCCCGGAGGGAGCGGGGCGCGGTCGGGATTGATCCAGGCGGCGTCCATGCCCACGCCGTGGGCGCCGATCACGTCGATGTCGGCGCGGTCCCCCACGAACAGGGTGCGCCGCGGCTCGGCCCCGGTCCGGCGGATCGCCTCGTGGAAGATGTCGGCGCGTGGCTTGCGCCACCCGACCGCGTCGGAGACGACGATGGCGGCGAAGAGGTCGCGGACGCCGGCGGCGTCCAGGATCGCCAGCGCCGTCGGCGTGTAGTCGAAGTTCGAGACGACCGCCAGTCGGTGACGTCCGGCCAGCCGCTGCAGCAAGGGCCCGTAATGGTCGGGGAACCGCGCGGCCTTGGCCAGCTGGCGGCGGTGGGCGTCGATCAGGGCCACGTCGAGGCCGGGTGGGAGGTCACTCGGGTCGAGCGCGAGGCGGCGGAAGAACTCGGCGAAACGCTCCTGGGCTGAGACCTCCCGGTGGTCGATCGCGCGCTGCCGCTCGGCCTCCTGCCAGGAGGCCAGGAGCGCCGCGTACGTGCGCTCCAGGGTGACCTCGGGCGCGTGGGCGGCCAGCACGGCGTGCAGGTGCCCGGCCGTCGACCGCACACGCTTGCCGTTGATCTCCACTTCCGGCAGCCGATCCCGCTCGAAGTGCACGAGCGTGTCGAACAGGTCGAAGAAGATCGCGGTGTAGCTCATGGCAGCGGCTTGCGGGCGGCGTAGCCCTCGTCGAGCCCGTGCCAGTGGGTGATCCGGCGCTCGCCGTAGCGCCAGCACAGGTTGACGACGCGGCCGTCGCGCAGGTGCGGAAAGTCCACGAGGCCGAGCCCCAGGTCCTTGATCACGCCACCGAGACTCTGGATCTCCTCGATCCCCGCCTGCATCGCGCGCGTGCTCAGCTCGACCCGCTCGCGCCGGGCCCGCCAGTCCGCCTGGTCGATCACCCCGCCACCCGACAGCGTGATCCGCTGCTGCTCGGCGTCCAGCCACTCCTGGGCCTGTCGGCCCGCCGCCTGCGCCGTCATCACCCGCTCCATGCTGTCGGCCAGGCGTGGGATCAGCCGCTCGACGTCCTCGGGCGCGAAGTAGCGCTCAGCCACGGCGCGGCCCCAGCCCTTGCTCGACGAACACGGCGTGGACTTCCTTGGGGCCGTGCACGCCACGCGTGAGCGTCAGCTCGATGTCGGCGGTGCGGCTGGGCCCCGTGATGAAGTTGATGGACGCACCCCGCCCCGCCGGCGGCGGGCCGTCGTGCCACGCCTCCAGCGCCAGGCCCGCCTGCAGTAGCGAGGTGACGAGGGCGTCCCGATCGAAGACGGCCACGTGGCAGGGCGGCAGCAGCGAGGCGGAGCGCGGGCGGCCGGCGCCGGAGACCACGACCAGCGTGCCGGTCTCGGCGATCGCGAGATCCACGCCGGTGACCCCGAGATCGGCGTCGGCGGCCAGCGCGCGCCGCCGCCCGCGCTCGTCGGCGTCGACCTCGGCGGCCGGTGCCGCACTGGCCTGCAGTCCGTGCGCCGCCAGCGGCGCGGCAACGTCCAGCCCCAGGGCGTCGCCGTGCCAGGCGACCACGCGGCGCGCGCCCCGTTCGGCGGCGATACGCGCGATGGCGTCGGGCACCTGGGCCGCGGCGCTCACCCGGTGGAGCACGCCACCCACGCGCTCGAACTCCTGTCCGAAGCGCTCGAGGTCCTCGCGCCAGCGCTCCGACAGCTCGCGGCGCAGCAGCGCGAGGCGCTCGCGCGGCCGGGTCGGGCGGACCGACACTTCCGCTGCGAAGAGCCCGGGCGCGCGCCCCATCTCGGCGCGGATCCGCGCGAGGAACTCGGCCCGAGTGGTCATCGGTGGTCTTCGCGCGCGAGCTGGGCCCAGCGTTCCTGGAAGGTCCGGGCGGCGATCGGCGGCAGGTCGCGCGTGCGCGTCCAGCCACCGAAGAACAGCGGAAGCCGGCGGATCGCGCCACGCCGGACGAAGGGCCGCTGGAGCACGCGGCCGGCGCGGGCGGCCAGCCGGTACAGCGCCGGCCGCCGCAGCAGGCGGCCGAAGACGCCGAAGACGACGCGCTCGGGCCACGGCGCGATGCGGCGCTCGACGACGCTGCGGCGCAGCTCGATCAGCATCCGCGGGATGTCGATGCGCACCGGGCAGGCGTCGGCGCAGGCGCCGCAAAGGGACGAGGCGTGGGCCAGGTCCTTCACGGACGCCGGACCGTTGAGCATCGCGGTCAACAGGATGCCGATCGGACCCGGGTACGTGTAGCCGTAGGCATGTCCGCCGATCTGCCGGTAGACGGGACAGACGTTCAGGCAGGCCCCGCACCGGAGGCAGGAGAGCGCCTCGCGCAGCGGGCCGGCAATCTGGCGGATGCGCCCGTTGTCGAGCAGGACGAGGTGGAACTCCTCGGGCCCCTCGAGCTCCCCGCCCCGGCGGGGGCCGTTGACGAGCGAGGTGTAGACGGAGAGCTTCTGGCCGGTGGCGCTCTTGGCGAGGATGGCCAGAAACACCGCGAGGTCGGTCATCGACGGGATGACCTTCTCCACCCCCATCACCGCGACGTGCACGCGCGGCAGCGAGGTGACCATGCGCCCGTTGCCCTCGTTGGTGACCAGCACGATCGTCCCGGTGTCGGCGACCCCGAAGTTCGCTCCGCTGATTCCCATGTCCGCGATCAGGAATTTCTCGCGCAGCTCGGCCCGGGCGATGCGCGTCAGCACCTCCGGGTCGGGCTCGATCTCGCGCCCGAGCTCGCGGGCGAACAGCTCGGCCACCTGCCCCTTCGTCTTGTGGATGGCCGGCGCGATGATGTGGGAGGGCCGCTCGTGGGCGAGCTGGATGATGTATTCGCCGAGATCGGTCTCGAGCGGCGTGACCCCGGCCGCCTGGAGCGCGGTGTTGAGGTGGATCTCCTCCGTGGCCATCGACTTGGACTTCACGGCCAGACGGGCGCCGGTCCGCTTCGCGATGTCGAGCACGGTGCGACACGCGTCCTCGGGCGTCGTGGCATAGTGCACCTGGCCGCCCCGACGCTCGACGTTGTCGATCAGCCGCTCCAGATGCTGGTCGAGGTGCTGCAGCGTGGCTTCCTTGATCGCCCGCGCCCGGTCCCGCAGCGCCTCGCCATCCGGGAACTCGCCGAACGCCTCGCGCCGCAGCCCGATGAACTTGGTGGTCGCGATCGTCAAGGCTTCGTGCAGGAAGGTGTCCTGCAGCGCCTGCCGGGCGCGCTCGCGCAGCGGCGTGGGTGGGGGCGTCTCGCTCACCGGGCGTCCCCCAGCACCTCGGCCAGGTGCACGGCGCGCACGCGGGAGCCGCGCCGCGACAGCCCTCCCCGCATCTGCATGAGACAGCCGGCATCGCACGCGACGACACAGTCGGCGCCCGTGGCCTCCACCTGGGTGAGCTTCTTGTCGAGGATCGCCGCCGACACCTCCGGCAGCCTGACCGCGAACGAGCCGCCGAACCCACAGCACTCGTCGCCGCCCGGCAGCTCGACGAACTCTGAGCCGGCCAGGTCGCGCAGGAGCGCGCGCGGGCTCTCCGACTCGTGCAGTCCGCGCAGAAGGTGGCAGGAGTCGTGGTAGGTGAGCTGGCCGCCCACGGCGCTGTGGAACTGCCGCCGGCCGAGCCGCTTCACCAGGAACTGCGAGAGCTCGTGGGTGCGTCCGGCCAGCCGCTCGGCGGCGGCCCGGTCCGCCGGAGCAGTCATCAGCCCCGGGTACTCGTGCTTGACCATCCAGGCGCACGACCCCGACGGGACCACGACGGCCTCGGCCGCCTCGAAGAGGGCGACCGTACGCCGCGCGACCGCCGCGGCGTCGGCGTGGTACCCGGAATTGAACAGGGGCAGGCCGCAACACGTCTGGCCGGCCGGGAAGTCCACGGCCACCCCGAGCCGGCGCAGGAGCCGCACGATCGTCTCGCCGACCTCGGGATAGAACATGTCCCCGAGGCACGTGACCATGAACGCGGCGCGGACCGGCGGGGTCACGCGTGCGGCGGAGGCGGCGAGACGAGGACGAGCAACAGGAGCCGCGCGCCCGAGTCGTTGAGGACGCCGTGGGAAATGCCGGCGGCGGCCACGATGGCCTCGCCCGGCTCCAGCGTCTCCTCGGCGTCGCCGACCGTGAACCGGCCGCGCCCCTCGAGGACGACGTACACCTTGTCCTGGTCGTCGTGTGTGTGGACCTTTTGCGCCTGGCCGGACTCCAGCCCGTAGAGGTCCAGGTGCACGCGCGCGGTGGCGCCGAGGGCGATCTTGGCCATCCGGTCCGCCGAGAAGCGCGCGTGCTCGCGCAGTCGAATCTTCACGGCGCGTCCACGCCAGCCGCCCGGGCCAGCAGCGTCACCGGGTGCACGATCTCGAGGTCGCGGCCGGACGCGCGGGCCCCCTTGGCCAGCTGCAGCAGGCAGCCGGGGTTGCCGGCGGCGACCACCCGGGCGCCGGTCTCGGCGATGCGCGAGAGCTTGAGGTCGAGGAGGTGGTCGGCCATCTCCGGCTCGAGGATATTGTAGATGCCAGCGCTGCCGCAGCAGAGATCGCTGTCCTGCAGCTCGACCAGCCGCAGGCCCGGGATACGCTGCAGCAGCACGCGGGGAGGACTGCGCACCTGCTGGCCGTGGGCGAGGTGGCAGGCGTCGTGATAGGTCACCGAGATGGGCAGCCGGCCGAGAGGCAGGTCGGCGTCGACCAGTAGCTCGGTGACGTCACGGACCTTCGTAGCCAGCCGGGCCGCCGGCGAGTCCGGCAGCCAGTGGCCGGCGTCGCGCAGGGCCGAGCCGCACCCGGCCGCGTTCGTCACGACGTAGTCCACGTCGTCCGGAAACACTGCCGCCAGGGCGCGCGCCCGCTGCCGGAAGACATCGATCCCCCCCGCGTGCAGCTCGAGCGCGCCACAGCAGGACTGCGTGCGGGGGACGACGACGTCCCACCCCGCCAGCGACAGCAGGCGCACGGTGTCGCGGTTGACGTCGTGGAAGAGGTAGCGCTGCACGCACCCGGTGAGCACGGCGACGCGGCCGCGAGCCGGGCCGCGCGCGGGCACGTACTCCGGCAGCGTCGCCTTCTCGGGCATCCGCTCGAGCAGTGCGTCGAGGGCGGCCAGCCGGGGAAGGCCGCCCAGCACGCCGCTCTTCCGCACGAGCCGTTGCACTCCCCAGCGCCGATAATGCCGGGCCAGGCCGAGCGCGGCACCGAGCCGATCGGGGTACGGCAGGATCCGGAGGAGCAGCGCCGCCAGCCAGTGCTGGCGAGCCGGACGCCCGTGCGGTGCCCTGTCCCCGCGGGCGGTCTCGAGCAGCGTACCGAACTTGACGCCCGCCGGGCACGCCGTCTCGCACGCCCGGCAGCCGAGGCAGAGGTCGAGGTGGTGCGTGTACGTCGGCGTGGGCTCCAGGCGCCCCTCGGCCACCGCCCGCATCAGGTAGAGCCGCCCGCGCGGCGAGTCCATCTCCTCCCCCAGCACGCGATAGGTGGGGCACACAGGCAGACAGATGCCGCAGTGCACGCAGGTCCGGAGCATGGCAAGGCTCTGCGCGTCCTTGAGCGTCGGCGCGGCGGCCATTCAGATGCCGCCCACGAAGCGGCCCGGGTTCAGCGTGCGCCCGGGATCGAACTCCTGCTTGAGCCCGCGCATGAGCGTGAGCGCGGCCGGCGGCACCGGCCCCCATGGATCGACGACGGCCCGCAGCGTTGCCGGACCCCGCTCGACCACGACGCTGCCACCCTCGTGGGCCACGAAGCGGCGCAGCCGCTCGACGGCGCCAGCCAGCCTCGACGGCTCTCCCTGGTCGAACGCGACACGGAGCACGCCCAGCGGCGCGCACGCGGTCGCCACGAGCTCGCGGGCGCCGCCCAGCGCCGCCCGAGCCTCGCCGAGGGTCTCCACCAGGCGGGATGCCCGCGTGGCGATCCGGAGCACCGTCGATCCGGTCCGGGCCAGCATGCGGTCGTAGGTCGTCCAGAAGCGCGGCCCCAGCGTCTCGACGCGCGCGCCCGCGCGCGCCGCCTCGGCGGTGAGCGCCGCCTGCTGGGCGCGTACGGCCGGCTCGACGCTGCCGAACGAGACCGCGAGGCCCGCGGCGGAGGGCGGCAGCCCGCTGGCGGCCAGCGCGCCGCTGTCCAGCAGCTCCAGCCGGCTCGGCTGCAGCGTCGAGTCCACCACGGCGGCTGCCAGCGCCTGGGCGCCTTCGAGGCTGTCCACGGACACCAGGCACGTGGCCTCGGACTCCGGGAGCGGGTGCAGCCGTAGCGTGAGCTCCGCGATGACGGCGAGCGTGCCGAGCGAGCCTACCAGGAGCTTGGGGATGTCGTATCCGGTGACCGACTTGACGACCCGGGCGCCGCCCCACGTCACCACGCCGTCGGCCTGCACGAAGCGGACGCCGAGCAGCAGATCGCGCATGGTGCCGTAGCGCGCGCGCAGCGGTCCGCTGGCGGCGGTGACGGCAATGCCCCCCAGCGTCCGCGCAGCCCATCCGGGCGGGTCGAGCGGTAGTGTCTGCCGGTAGCGGGCGAGCCGGGCGGCCAGCGCGCCCGCGGTGACGCCGGCCTGCACCGTCGCCGTCATATCCTCGGGGTTGTGCTCGAGGATCGCGTCGAGGCCCCCGAGGTCCAGGACCACGTCGACGCGCTCGGGCGGCGTGCCGAGGCCGCTGGCGGTGCCGGCACCGCGGGGGACAACGGCCAGCTTCTCGTCGTGCGCCAGTGCCACGACGGCCGCGGCCTCGTCCATCGTGCGCGGCCGCACGACCCAGCGCGGCGGCCGGCCGTCGATCGCCGCCGCGGCCCGGGCGGCCTCCGTCTCGCCGACGCCCGCGGGCCCCACGAGCGCGGCGAATGCGCTGCCGAGCACACGCGCCGTCACCGTCAAACCCATGCCCCCGCCGGCAGCACCGGCCGCAGCGGCCGGAAGCCCTCGCCGCAGGCCGGATGGGACGGCAGCAGCTTGCCGGGATTCATGAGGTGATCGGGATCGAACACCCGCCGGAGGCGATACATGAAATTGAGGTCGGCCTCGCCGTACTGCAGCGGGAGGTTCTTGCCCTTGTCCAGGCCGTTGCCGTGCTCACCCGTGACGCTGCCGCCCAGCGCGATGCACGCCCGCAGCAGCTCCTCGTTGGCCTCCTTGGCCCGCGCCAGCTCGTCGGGTCGGCGGTCGTCGTAACAGATCATCGGGTGCAGGTTGCCGTCGCCGGCGTGGAATACGTTGGCGATGCGAAGCCGGTAGCGCTCGCCGATCGCGATCATCTCCCGCATGATCTGAGGCAGCTTCGAGCGCGGCACCACGGCGTCCTGCAGCAGGTAGGCGGCCGTGAGCCGGCCCACCGCGCCAGCCGCCTCCTTGCGTCCCTTCCACAACAAGGCTCGCTCGGCCTCGTCGCGGGCCACGCTCACCGAGAGTGCCTCACGCTCGCGACACATGGCGGCCGCCCGCTCGGCCTGCGCCTCGACCTCCGCCCGAGGGCCGTCCAGCTCGATCAGGAGCACGGCACCGGCGCCCTCCGGGTAGCCGGCGCCGGTCCCCGCGTTGATCGCCGAGATGATCGCCTCGTCCAGCATCTCGAGCGCGGCCGGCACCATGCCCGACGCGATGATCGCCGACACCGTCTCCGAGGCCTCGACGACCGTGCGAAAGGCTGCCAGCACGGTCTTCACGGCCTCCGGCAGGTGGGTGAGGCGCACCGTGATCGCCGTCACCAGCCCGAAGGTTCCCTCGGAACCGACGGCCACGCCGGTGAGGTCGTAGCCCGGCCCATCCACCGTCTTGCCACCGAGCTGGACGAGATCCCCCCGGCCGGTGACCATCTCGAGGCCGAGCACGTGGTTCGTGGTGATGCCGTATTTCAGGCAGTGCGGGCCTCCGGCGTTCGTCGAGACGTTGCCGCCGATCGAGGACACCATCTGGCTGGAGGGATCGGGCGCGAAGAACCAGCCGCGATCCTGCACGGCGTTGGTGAGCCACAGATTGATGAGCCCGGGCTGGACGGTGGCGCAGCGATTCGGCAGATCGACCTCGAGGATCGACACCATACGGTTCATCGACACCATGACGCCGCCCTGCGGGGCCATGGCTCCGCCGATCAACCCGGTGCCGGAGCCGCGCGGCACGATCGGCACCCGCGCCGCCCGACACACGCTCACGATCTCCTGCACCTGCTCGGCCCGCACCGGCAGCGCCACGGCGTCGGGCGCGCCCTTGTAGAAGGTGTGCATGTCGCACTCGTACACCATCCGCCCCTCGGCCGTGAGCACGAGTGCCCCCGTCCCCACGATCCGCTCCAGCCGAGCAACGACGTCCGGGCTCAGCGCCATGCCAGCCAGCAGTGTACCCCCATGCGGTCTCGATGGAGATCCAGGCGTGACGGCCCGGGGCGGACTCCGACGCGTTCGATCGGCAGGCTCCAGTGACGGATGGCCGCGCCGGCCGGCGGCGCGGCCCACATCGTTCGGACGGTCAGGCCCGCGAAGCTCGGACCGGGGCCCGGCCGCCGAGCTTGTCTAGCCCGCCTCCGGGGATATCCGCCACGTATCGCCCGACGTCAGCAGCTTGGCGATGTCGCCGGGGCCACGGTCGGACAGCGCCCGACGCTCCTGCTCGAGCATGACGTCCTCGTAGACCGGCGCCGCGATGTCGACCAGCACGCCGACGGGTACCGGGAAATCCGGGGCGAAGAGGTCCGCGAGCAGCTTGGCGGCGTTGACGTTCTTCTCGTCGTGAATCCAGAGTGCGCTCTCCGCCACCGTCGCGGGGTCGACCACCCTGGGGATCACGCCGTCCATCACCACGGCCTTGCGCGCGTCGGGCGGCCCGAACAGCAAGGGCTTGCCGTGCTGGAGCCGAAGCTCGTACATCACCTTCGACTCCTTGTCGTAGAGCACCTTCCAGGCCATGTCGTTGTACACGTTGCAGTTCTGCAGGATCTCCAGGAACGCCGTCCCCCGGTGCGCCGCCGCCCGCTTCAGCATCTCGTCCATGTGCGGGATGTTGCGGTCCACAGTGCGGCCGACGAAGGTGGCGCCGCACCCGAGCGCGAACGCCAGCGGGTTGATGGGCCGGTCGGCCGAGCCGACCGGGGTCGACTTGGTCACCTTGCCGAGCTCGCTGGTCGGCGAGTACTGGCCCTTGGTGAGGCCGTAGATGCGGTTGTTGAAGAGCAGCACGGTGACGTCCACGTTGCGGCGCAGCACGTGCAGCATGTGATTGCCACCGATCGACAGCCCGTCACCGTCGCCGGTGACCACGAAGACCTTCAGCTCCGGGCGCGCGATCTTCAGCCCCGTCGCGATTGCCGGCGCCCGACCGTGGATCGTATGGAAGCCGTAGGTGTTCATGTAGTACGGGAACCGGCTCGAGCAACCGATACCCGAGATGAAGACGATGTTCTCCCGCGGGATGCCGAGATCGGGCATGGACTTCTGCACCGCGCTCAGGATCGCGTAGTCGCCGCATCCCGGGCACCAGCGGACGTCCTGGTCGGACTCGAAATCCTTCTTCGTGTACTTGGGGACTGCCGCGCCCGCCCCGGTCGTGCTCATTTCTGGCTCCCGCTCAGCTGGTTGATGGCGTCCAGGATGTCTTCGCTCGCCAGCGGCAACCCGCGCACGCGGTTGAAGCCGACGGCATCCACGAGGTACTCGGCGCGCAGCACACGCACGAGCTGGCCGCTGTTGATCTCGGGCACGAGCACCTTGCGGTACTCGCGCAGGATGTGGCCGAGGTCGGGTGGCAGCGGGTTGAGGTGCCGAAGGTGGATCGACGCCACCGAGCCGCCGGCGGCCTGGGCGCGCTCGACCGCGGCGGTGATGGAACCGTAGGTGCCGCCCCAGCCGACCACGAGCAGGTCCCCGGTGGCGGGCCCGTTGATCGACGTCGGTGGGATCTCCTGCCCCACGCGCCGCACCTTTTCGGCCCGGGTCCGGACCATGTGGTCGTGGTTGTCGGGATCGTAGGAGATGTTGCCCGTGACGTCCTGCTTCTCGATCCCGCCGATGCGGTGCTCCAGCCCCGGCGTGCCTGGCTGCACCCACGGACGGGCCAGCGTGGCCGGATCGCGCAGGTACGGGAAGAAGCCCTCCCTCTCCGTGCGGAAGTGGACGTCGATCGGGGGCAGCGTGGCCGGATCCGGGATCAACCACGGCTCCGAGCCGTTGGCCAGGAAGCCGTCGGACAGCACCATGACCGGCACCATGTACTTCACCGCGATGCGCACTGCCTCGTAGGCGATGTAGAAGCAGTCGCCCGGCGTGGCCGGCGCCAGCACGACGATGGGCGACTCGCTGTTGCGACCGTAGAGCG
>Ga0268386_10000371_pt1 | contig 28001 bp, 20 predicted proteins | sample RVTome_15_FD_200260 | JGI IMG/M metagenome (GOLD analysis project Ga0268386, IMG submission 200260) | Soil microbial communities from uranium-contaminated site in the Upper Colorado River Basin, Wyoming, United States - RVT150D86... ... | reverse complement strand
CGCAGCGTACGGACATCGACCTTCTCCTTGTGACCGAGACTCCGATGGAGCGCGACCGACGATGGCAAGTCGAGACCGAGCTGCCCGTCGAGCACGTGCAGCTCGACTCATGGACGCTTGATTTGGCGTGGATGGTGGTGGGGCTGGGCTACAAGAGGCGGTTCGACAGCTACTTGTACGTGCCGAAGCGGCCGCTCGCCCCTCTGCGTCGGTTCTCGCCGCACGTCGTCGTGGCCGCCGGCGGCGGGGTGTGGTCCTCTCCGGCAAACATTGCCGCTCTCGCCGCCCGACGCCGTTACGGCTGGGCGTTCGTGCCGTGGTGGAACACCTTCACGCGCGAGAAACGCAGTCTGCCCAGGCGTGTAGCGGAACCGTGGGTCAGGTTGTTCTTCAGGTCCGGCGATGCGTGGCTTGCAGGTGGTTCGAGACATGCCCGTGACGTCGTCCGACTGGGCGCGCATCCCGACCGCACGGTGATCGCGCCACTCACTGGGCTGGGGCCTGACCCGCCGCTAGCACGTACCGGCCTCCGCGCGCCTGGCCAGCCGCGCTATCTCTTCGTCGGGCGCTTTATCGAATCGAAAGGAATCGACGTTTTGCTCGCCGCGTTCCGCCGTCTCGAACGCGGGGAGCTGTGGTTGGTCGGCGACGGCCCGCTCCGCTCCTTCGTCGAGGGCGAGGCGAAGGGAGACTCCCGTATTCGCGTCCTTGGATACGCAGACGAAAAGTCGCTACCGGATCTGTACCGGCAGGCGGACATTCTCGTCTTACCGTCGCTCGGCGAAGCGTGGGGTCTCGTCGTTCACGAGGGACTCGCGTACGGGTTGCCCGTGATCACGACCGACCAAGTCGGAGCCGCCGACGATCTCGTCGATTCCGGCGTCAACGGCTACGTCGTCTCTGCAGGAGATCACGAGGTGCTCGCGGGGGCGATGCGCTCGGCCGCAGAGTGGGCGCCGTCGCAGTGGCGTGAGGCGGCTGCGCGCAACGCCGAGAGGCTGCCGATGTACGGGATCGACCGAGCGGCGGACGGGCTCGTGCAAGGTTGCCTGCTCGGTGTTGCGCACCGTAGCGCACTGACCGCGCGCACATCGGACTAGGTCTCCGCGCGCTCGTGCGTGAACGACCAGCGCAGGTCCTCGTCGAGCGATCGGGCCTGCGTTGAACGCTTCGCTCCTGACGAGGGCAATCGGAGCGACCAAGGCGGCCGCCGTTGCCGCAGGGATGTCGGCGAACGTGCGCGAGCGGCCGCCACCGCGTGCCGTCGCTCATGACCAGCACATTCCCGTCGTGAAGGCCCAGGCCGCGAGGTAGTTGAACGCGACATCGAGCCGAACCCTCGCGCGGCCCCGTAAGGCGGTGGCGTCTCGGAAGAAGACCGGGCGGGGCGAAGTCATCGTCCGCCAGCTCGGATGGCGCCTCCTCCGCTCGGACCTTCGACTCCGCCTAGGCAGTCCCGGCCGTAGCGGCGTCTCCTCGGTCATGAGCTCGTCGGTTCCGGAGGCCCCCTAAGTGCTGCAGGACCAGGCGAACACGAAGCGCCGAACGCTGGCCTCCCTGGCCTCTCAGCCGGCGCCGCCCACGGATTCCGATGCGCGCGATCGCTCGCCACGCCGTTGGCTTTCAGTCTCGAGCCAGCGGCGGAGCGCCCGGGGATCCATCTTCTGTCTGCCCTTGGCTGCGCGCCGCCTGCGCAGCGTCTCAGGGAGAAGCCTGACCGTCATCGGGATCGCCACGAGCGTCTTCGGCGCGAAGACAAGGCGGTGCGCCACGACCATCGCCTCTCGCGCGAGGATGAACGGAAAGTCGCGGACGAAGTTGAAGCCGTCCTCGTTCTTCAGGAGCATCAGCCACTGGTTCTTCATGGCGTTGACACGGACGAGGTGCGATTTCTCGAGCTCGGTCTCGTGGAAGCGCCGGATCGCAGACAGGTACCCGCTGGAGCCGAGCCCTCGTGTCGTCCGGCCGTGGTGGGCGACGGCGGTCGGGACGTACCAGCATTCCCACCCGGCCAGGTGGAGGCGCCACGAGATGTCGTGATCCTCCTTGTGTGCGTAGAAGCTCTCGTCCAGGTACTCGCCCTCGACGCTGATCTCCTGGAGCGCCCGCCGCCGAAGAACCGGAGCGGCGCCGTCGATGGCGAAGACCTCGACCGCCCGGTCGAACTGGCCCACGTCCTGCTCCCCTTCTCCTCGCGGCATGAAGCGACGCTGTCGGCTCAGAACGAGCCCCGCGGTGTCGATGACGTCGGTGGCCAGGTCGTTGTCGAGGTCGTAGCGGAGGAGCTTGCCGATCGCGGCTCCGGTGGCGGGATGCGCCTCGAAGAAGTCGAGAAGCTCGGTGAGGTACGTCGGCGAGGGAAAGAGATCCGCGTTGCACAGCATGACGAGCTCGCCCGAGGTCTCGCGGATCCCGCGATTAACCGCCCGGGCGAATCCCGCCTCCCATCCCATCTCGACCAGACGGACCCTCGGGTCGTCCGCCCAGCCGGCGAGTGCCGCGCGAACGTCCTGCGCCGGATCGTTGTTGAGCACGACGATCTCGACCTCTAGCGGGCCCTCGAGGAACACAGGGAGCGACCTGCGGAGGAGATGGGCGTCCCTGTACGTGGGAATCAGGACGCTCACCGTCGGGCTGCCGCTCGACCCATCGCTCCGCGTGCTCACAGGACGATCTTCCTTCCGTAGAAACCTTCCGCGTAGCGTTCCGGAGCGTTCGACTCCATGCCGCGAAGCCGTAGGATGCTCAAGAACAGATCCTCGGTGAACCACCGTCGGTCGCGTTGCGTCTGGAAGAATGTCAGGAGGTTCTCGATCTTCTTCCGGACGAGCGTCTCGTCGAGGTGGACGAAGACGTTCGGTGATCCCAGGTCGCCGTCGTACTTCGGGACTTCGTATTCTAGGATGAAATGGTCGCGAAACGTGTTCCAGGTCAGCTCGGATGTGAGCCGATGATCCTGGTGGAAGTCTTTTCCATAGTGCGTGAGGATCAGGTCAGGCATGACCGTCGGTTTCAGGTCTTCGAAGAACTGCTTGACGTCTCCTCCGCTGTAGGGCAGGAAGCCGTCGCGGAAGTCGCGCACGATGACCTCCTTGCGCTCGGCTCCTCGGAGGAATGCCTCGGCGCTTTCGTGGACCTCCTCCGCACGGTCGTCGTGGGCGCTGAGAACGATCCAGCACACCTCGACGCTCGGTAATGAGGCGATCAGCCGCAGAATAGTTCCCCCGCAACCGATCTCGATGTCGTCCGCATGGCAGCCGATCGCCAGGATCCGGAAGGGCGAAGCGATCTCTTCGATCTCGAGCTTGATCACTGCGAGGTCGTCTCGGTGACCTGATCTCCGTCGGGATCCGTCCAGACCTCCCAGGGGGGCCGGCCCGAGGCTGCGAGGGTTTCGAGATTGTGCTTGTCCTTGAGGGTGTCCATCGGCGCCCAGAAGCCTTCATAGGGATAGGCGACCAGCTCCTCTCGGTCGATCAGTCGCTGGAAGGGCTCCTCGACCAGCTCCTCGCCCTCGTGGATGTACTCAAAGATGTCGGGCCGGAAGATGAAAAACCCGCCGTTGATCCACATGTCGGCCCGCGTCACGTCTTCAATTCCGCGTACGAGATCTTGGTCCGACAGCCGGACCGTGTGGAACGAGTAGCTTCGCGGGCGCACCGACAGGAAGGAGGCCATCTTCTGGCGCTCGTGGAAGTCCGCGAGCATTCGCGGGAGCGGTGCGTCGGTGACGGCGTCGCCGTACGTGGCCAGGAAGACCTCTTCGCTGCGGAGATGATCACGCACGGCTCGCAGCCGCTGGCCGACGTTGCTTTGCAGTCCGGTGTTGACGAAGGTGATTCGCCAATCTCCGATGTCGCTGGCGAGAAGCTCGACGTGCGTTCCGCCCTGCGAGAGAACGAAGTCGTTGGCGAGCGCCTCGTTGTAGTTCAGGAAGTACTCCTTGATCACCTCGCCCTTGTGGCCGAGGCAGATGACGAAATCGTCGTGCCCGAAGTGCGCGTAGTACTTCATGATGTGCAGCAGGATCGGGCGGTTGGCGATCGGCACCATCGGCTTCGGGATGCTCGGAGCAGCCTCCTGCATGCGAAGGCCCTGCCCGCCGCAGAAGAGGACGACCTTCACGGGCCACCGGCCTGGTCGGCGCAGCGGTGCCCGCTTCGGCGCGTGCCGAGGCGGGGCGGCGTTCGAATGCAGGTCTGCGGCTTCACGACCTACGCTGGCTCGTGCGTGTACGACCAGCGCAGCTCGTCGTCGAGCAACCCCTCGGCGACGAGAGACTTGAGCCGCGAGAGCCGTGTGTAGAGATCGAACCCTGCAGAGGTGAGCCGAGCCGTGCCAAAGGCTTCGAGCAGCTCCCGAGCGCCGTCGCGCGCCGTCCACGTGGGCTTCGCATCGGGCAGCGTCTCCGCCAGCTTCCGAAAGTCGACCCGGTAGCTTCGTGGATCGGGGCCCGCTCCCTCCGCGTACTCGATCTCGGTGCCCGCAAACGTCTCCCGCACGATCTCGGCCAGATCGCGGACGCGGTAGTTCTCCTCGTTCGCGCCGACGTTGAACGCCTCGTTCGCGACGCGCGAGATCGGAGCGACCAGCGAGGCCGCCGTTGCCGCGGCGATATCCCGAACGTGCACGAGCGGCCGCCACGGCGTCCCGTCGCTCATGATCAAGACCTTGCCCGTCGTGAAGGCCCAGGCGGCGAGGTTGTTGAGCACGACGTCGAGACGAACGCGCGGCGAAGCTCCGTAGGCGGTGGCGTTCCGCAGGAAGATCGGGGCGAAGTCGTCGTCCGCGAGCTCGGACAGTGCCTCCTCGGCCCGCACTTTGGACTCCGCATACGCCGTCAGCGGGCGGAGCGGCGCCTCCTCGGTCATGAGGTCGTCCGTCCCGGAGGCTCCGTACATGCTGCACGACGAGGCGAAGACGAACCGCCGAACGCCGGCCTCCTTCGCCTTCCGCGCAAGATCCACGGTTCCACGGAGGTTGATCTCCCGCGTCAGCTCCTCGTCGAGCTTGCCGAGTGGATCGTTCGACAAGGCCGCCAGATGGACGACCCCGTCGAATCCCTCGAGCATGTCGGTTCTCACGTCGCGAACGTCCGCACGGAGCGTCGGGAATTCGAGCGCGGCGGCGAGGAGGTCGCATCCCTCGTAGAAGAACGTGTCCAGGCCGGCCACCTCGTGACCGGCCTCCTGAAGCCTGGGCGCCACGACGGAGCCGATGTAGCCGTGGTGTCCCGTGACGAGGATCTTCATGCGAATAGAGCCTCCGCCCTCAGACGACGTGGACCGCAAGTCATGTAGTGGCTTTCTTCGGGTAGGCCGATTCCCAGCGAACGCGCCCGACGACCGCACGGCGCGCTGCTCCACTTTTAGCATCCGACGCGAGTGTGTCAAGCGCGGATGCGGCCCCCCGAGCGCGCGTCTACAGACTCCGGGCCTAGACGGACGGGTGGTCTCTGGATTACGGCTCGGGCGTGGGTTGCAAAACGTAATCCAGAGGCGCATAGTCCACGCCACCGCGGGCTGCGCTGCGGCGCGTACCGCCCCGCGGTAGTAGTAGCGGCGAGAGGAGGAACTGTGGCAGCCCGCGTTCTGCGTCAGGCGCGCTCTAGTTGTCGTGCGCGCCGCCATTTTCGGCATGTCTTCGTGGGGGTTTTCGTGGTCGCGGCCATGGTCATGGGCTCCGGCCAGTCGCCGAGCGCGGCCGCCGCGCTCCCGCCCGGCTTCCAGGAATCGGTCGTGTTCAGCGGGCTCTCGAACCCGACGGCCCTGCGCTTCTCGCCCGACGGGCGGATCTTCGTGGCGGAGAAGAACGGCCGGATCAAAGTCTTCGACAACCTCTCCGACACGACGCCGACGGTCTTCGCCGACCTGAGCACGAACGTCTACAACTTCTGGGACCGCGGCCTGCTCGGGCTCGAGCTCGCGCCCAACTTCCCGACCGACCCGTGGGTCTACGTGCTCTACACGTACGACCACGAGCTTGGGAGCACCGCGCCGCCGCCGCGCTGGGGAACGCCCGGCGTGCTCTCCGATCCCTGCCCGACGCCGCCGGGGCCGACCGGCGACGGCTGCCTCGTGAGCGGTCGCCTCTCCCGCCTCCAGGCGTCCGGGAACGTGATGGTCGGGAGCGAGCAGGTGCTGGTCGAGGACTGGTGCCAGCAGTATCCGAGCCACTCGACCGGCTCCCTCGCGTTCGGCGCGGACGGTGCGTTGTATGCCAGCGGTGGCGACGGAGCGAGCTTCAACTTCGTCGACTACGGACAGGATGGAAGCCCGCTCAACCCGTGCGGGGATCCTCCGGGGACCGTGGGCTCAGTGCTGAGCCCGCCGACCGCCGAAGGCGGTGCGCTGCGCAGCCAAGACCTGCGTACCGGCGGCGATCCGGTCTCTCTCGACGGGGCGATCATCCGCGTGAACCCGGCGACGGGGGCGGGGCTTCCGGACAACCCGCTCGCGACGAGCGCGGATCTCAACGCGCGCCGTATCGTCGCTTACGGCCTCCGTAACCCGTTCCGCATCAACGTGCGCCCGGGCACCAATGAGATCTGGGCCGGGGACGTCGGTTGGAACACCTGGGAAGAGATCAACCGCCTGGTGGATCCGCTCGGTGCCGGGCTCGATGACGTCGAGAACTTTGGCTGGCCCTGCTACGAAGGCCAGGGGCGCCAGTCGGGCTACGACGGTGCGAACCTCAACATCTGCGAGAACCTGTACAACCAGGCGGGCGCGGTCACGGGCCCGCACTTCACCTACAACCACAGCGCCAAGGTCGTCGCCGGCGAGACGTGCCCGACGGGGAGTTCCTCGGTGGCCGGGATCGCGTTCGCCCCCGCGGACGGCCCCTACCCGGCTGCCTACGACGAGGCGCTGTTCTTCGCCGACTACTCGCGCGACTGCATTTGGGCGATGAAGACGGACGCCGGCGGAATCCCGGCTGCCGGCCTTCTGGAGACGTTCATCGCGCCGGCTGCGAACCCCGTGGACGTCCGGTTCTCGCCGGCCGGAGAGCTCTTCTACGCGGACTTCGACGGCGGCACGATCCGTCGCATCCAGTTCGTGAGCGCGAACCAGCCGCCGGTCGCCGTCGCGACCGCGAATCCGACGAGCGGAGCAGCGCCGCTGACGGTCGCCTTCGACGGCAGTGGCTCGAGCGATCCGGACGGGGACCCGATCACCCATGCCTGGGATCTGGACGGTGACGGGGTCTACGACGACTCGACTGCAGTCCAGCCGACGTTCACGTACACGCAGAGCGGGAGCTACACGGCGCGGCTCAGGGTCACCGACAACGAGGGCGCCTCGAGCATCAGCGACTCGATCGCCATCACCGTCGGCAACACTCCGCCCACGGCGACCATCGCCTCTCCGTCCGGCAGCCTCACGTGGAGGGTCGGCGACGTGATCGCCTTCTCGGGATCCGGCACCGACACGCAGGACGGGAGCCTGCCCGCCTCGGCGCTCTCCTGGTCGCTGATCCTCCATCACTGCCCCTCGAACTGCCACACGCATCCGCTGCAAAGCTTCGCGGGCGTGGCGAGCGGGTCGTTCACGGCCCCCGATCACGAGTACCCCGCTCATCTCGAGCTCGTCCTGACCGTGACGGACTCCGGCGGCCTCACCGGCACCGCGAGCGTGACGCTCCAGCCCCAGACGGTCGACCTGACCTTCAACACGAGCCCCTCGGGGCTCCAGCTCGTCCTCAACGGGAGCAGCGCGGCGACGCCGTTCATACGGACGGTCATCGCGGGATCGAACAACTCGATCTCGGCGCCCTCGCCGCAAACCCTCAACGGGAGCAGCTACGGCTTCGCCTCCTGGTCCGACGGCGGCGCCCAGACGCACAACATCATCGCGAGCTCCACGGCGACCTACACAGCCGTCTTCCTCGCACCACCGACCAACACGAGCCCGCCTGCCATTACCGGGCCGACCATGGTCGGGAAGAGCATCAAGACGTCAAACGGCAGCTGGACCGGCTCGACTCCTATCTCGTTCACCTATCAATGGCGCCGCTGCGACACGACCGGCGGCGCCTGCGTGGCCATCACCGGCGCCACCGCCAGCAAGTACCAGCTGACCAGCGCCGACGCGGGCCGCACCATTCGCGTAACCGTCACGGCGACGAACGCCGTCGGCTCCGGCTCGGCGACCTCGGCCGCGACCGCGGTGATCAGACAGCGAGGTGGTGGGTAGCTAGGATCGGCGCCTGCGTTCCGGAGTCACGTCAGCGGACCTCGTCGTCGTCGGCGCGGGAATCCTCGGGCTCGCTGTCGCCCGCGAGGCGCTCTTGCGCTACGACGGCCTGCGCGTGCTCGTGCTCGAGAAGGAGGACCGGGTCGGCGCGCATCAGACCGGGCACAACAGCGGCGTCATCCACTCGGGCATCTACTACGCCCCCGGGTCGCTGAAGGCGCGTCTCTGCGTGCAGGGAAGTCGGGCGCTGTACGCCTACTGCGAGGAGCACGGCATCGCAACGGAGCGGTGCGGCAAGGTGGTGGTCGCGACGGACGAGCGCGACCTCTCCCGCCTCGACGAGATTCACGCTCGGGCTCGCGCGAACGGCGTCGAGAAGGTGACGCTTCTCGGCGAGGACGAGCTCCGTGAGGTCGAGCCGGAGGTGCGAGGGATCCGGGCGCTCCACTCGCCCGCGACCGGCATCGTCGACTTCCGGCTCGTCGCCGCGTCTCTCGCGAAGGAGATCGTCGACCTCGGTGGAGCGATCCGGCTGCGTACGGCCGTGCACGGTATGAGCCGATCGGGCGATCGGGGAGTTCGTCTCACGACGGTAGCCGGCCCCGTCGAGTCGGGGGTCGTCATCACGTGTGCCGGGCTCTACTCGGACCGGCTCGCGCGGATGACCGGCGGCCCGGTCTCGCCGCGGATCGTGCCCTTCCGAGGCCGCTACCACGCGCTCGAGCCAGAGGCGTCGGGGCTCGTGCGCGGGCTCGTCTACCCGGTGCCGGATCCGTCCTTTCCGTTCCTCGGAGTCCACTTCACGAAGCAGATCTCGGGAGAGGTCTGGACCGGGCCGAACGCGGTGCTGGCACTCGCGCGGGAGGGGTATCGCGGACTGGACGTCAGTGCGCGCGACGTGTGGGAGACGCTCTCGTATTCAGGATTCCGCACGCTCGCGCGACGCTACTGGAGAGCGGGCCTCGCCGAGATGCACGGGGACCTCTCGAGGCGCACGTTCGTCCGAGCCCTTCAGCGCCTCGTCCCTTCTGTACGCCCGGAGCAGCTGGCCCGGACGCACGCCGGTGTCCGCGCTCAGGCTCTCGCGAGCGACGGACGGCTCCTCGACGACTTCTGGTTCGACCGGGCCGACAGGGTCCTGCACCTGCGGAACGCTCCCTCGCCCGCGGCCACATCGAGTCTCGCGCTCGCCTCGGAGGTCATTGGCGCCGCAGAAGAGTTTCTCGCGGACGACTGACGCCGTTGCCTATTGGCCGTCGACCGGGTCCTGCACTTCTTCGTGCGCGTCGCGCTGGGCAGCCTGTCTGCCCTGAACGGATTTCGCCCTGCGGGTCTGTGCACTTCTCTGCGCCGCTTCCCGGGGAGTGAGTCCCCCAAACGGCCGGCCGGCGGACTTCGAGCCCCCGCCAGCAGGCGCGCCGGACTCGTTGGCGTCTGTGGCCTCGTTCGATCCCGCGCCCGCTTGAACTTCGGCGCGACGCCGCTCAGGAACGTCACCGTCTCCGTCGGCTGCGGAAGCGGAGACGGGCAGCTTCGGCCGAGGCTTCAGCGCCTGACGCCGATTCTTCGGCCGCTTCTGCTGGCCGTAGTAGCCCTCGGTCCTATCGTCTCCGGTGACGATGAAACCGAGCTTGACGGCCGGGGATGCTTCGAGCATCCAACCCAGCTCCTCGAGCGCCGCCGTCTTCAGCGCCTTCAGGCGCACGACGACGACGATCCCGTCGACGTGGGCGCTCAGGGCGATCGCGTGACCGCTCAGGGCCGGCGGGCCGTCGACGAGCACGACATCGGCGCGACCCCGTACGCGCTGGATGATGCGGCCAACAGCTCTGTCGAAGCCGAGCTCGTCCGGGTCCAGCACGGCGGAACCGGCCGGCAACACCTCGAGACTGCCTGCATGCTCCATCAGCCTGCCCGAGCCGTTGGCCTCGGACGAGTCCTCTGTTAGCCCGATCGGCTGCAGCGCTTCCACGAGCCACGTTTCCTCCATCTCGACGTTCGTGAGCCCCGGCTGCTGGTCGATATTGAGGAACCGGTGGAGTTGCGGATGACTGAGATCTGCGTCGACGAGGAGTACCCGGCGCCCGGCGCGAGCGAGGGCGACGGCGAGATTCGCGACGGTCGTCGACTTCCCCTCCGAGTCGACGGCACTTGTGAACATGATCGTCCGGGCACCGTGCTCGGCGTTGGCGAGATCGAGGCTCCACCGGAGCGCGCGAAACTGCTCGGCGTCCGGACTCGTTGGGTCGGCGAGCATGACCAGGCGGTTGTGCTTTCGAAGACGGGAAGGGGGCTTGGCCAAGCGTCCGAGCAGACGGAGACCGAGAGTCTCGCGAATCGCGTCGACCGACCTGACTCTCGTGTCCAGCGCGTCCGCGAGAAAGACGATGACGAGGGCAAGGACGAGACCGAGGCAGAAGGCGATCAGGCCGTTCCGCAACGTGCGGGGTCTGACCTTGGGCGCTTCGTCGGCGGGATTAACGACTCGTGCCGATCGCGTCTGTGACGCGGACGCGGCGGCGGCCGTCAGGTTCTCCTCCTGGCGTTTGAGTGCGTCGTAGTTCGGCGAGCCGGGCCCCTCACCATTCGCCTCGGCCTCCGCGATTCGCTCTCGGACCTTCGCGAGCGTGTTCGCGAGCGCTTGGGTGTCGAGCTGCTCCTGGAACTCGGTGAAGGCCTTCGCGTACTCGGTCCCAAGCTGCCTCGCAAGCTGCGGGTCCGAGTGCTCGACCGAGAACGTGAGTATGTCGCGGCCGAGAGTCGCCGAGACCGATGAGGATTCGAGGAACTCCTCCCTGTCGAGATCCGCGTCCGGAACCGCGTCGAGCGCTTTGTCCACCACGGCGGGACTCCGTGCTAGCTCAGCTAGAGTCTGCGCAACCCGCTCAGGATCGGACGACGTCCCGAGTGCCTGGGGCTGGAGATACACCACCGCCGACGCCCGATACTCGGGCTCTTGATTGAGGGAGACGGCGACGGCCGTTGCCGGCACGAGGATGACGATCAGAAGGAAGAGGAACCTCCGGCGGCCGAGGACACGCAGGTAGTCCAGCAGGCTCGGGACGATCGTCCCGTCCGTTGGGCTGACGTGTCGGTTCACAGTTGCCACTGGGCCGCAAGTTCACGAAGCAGCCGGCCCAAGCGAGCCGGCCCACCACCCTGAGGACAGGATAGCCCCTTGCCACCGGATGTAAAGCATCCGCGGGCGGCGTCCTCGGCCGTGCGCCCTGCGGTGGGCGGGATGGCCGTGTCCGCACCCGCTTGAAAGGCCGGCGGCCGGACGAGTAAGATCGACTCTGGCCGTGTAATTGCGCAATCGGCAGCCGGCGCCTGCGGGCCGGTGCAACTGAAAGCTGCGGCATGAATCACGTCTCGAGCCACTCCACGGGCCGGCATGGACGCGCACCTGGCGACGGTGCGCTCCGTGTGGTTGTTCATGACTACGTGGGACATCCGTTTCAGGTTCAGTTGAGCCGGGAGCTTGCGCGTCGCGGAATGGACGTCCTTCATCTACACTGCGGCTCCTTCCGGACCGGGAAAGGAGCCGTCGACGACGACGATCTCGACGGTCTTCGGATCGAGGCAGTCGCTCTCTCCCGTGAATTTGCGAGATACTCGCCGTGGACACGCTTCCGGCAGGAACGAGAATACGGGTTGAAAGCGAGCGCCCGCGTCCGCGGATTCCGTCCGGACGTCGTGCTTTCGGCTAACACGCCGCTTCTCGCTCAGAAGCGCCTGCTGTCGGAGACCAAACGGCTCGGCTCACGCTTTGTCTTCTGGCAGCAAGACATTCTCGGCATCGGGATTCGAAGAGCCCTCGAGCAGCGCTACGGATGGTTCGGAACTGTGATCGGCAACCGCTTCACGGGGCTGGAACGCTCGCTCTTGATCAGGAGCGATGCGGTCGCGGTCATCTCCGATGGTTTCCTCCCGACTCTCGAGCAGCTCCGGATCCCGACGGACAAGATCTACGTGATCGAGAACTGGGCGCCGATCGACGAGCTGCCGCTCCGGACCCGGGCCAACGAGTGGGCGCGCCAGCAGGGCCTGGTCGACAAGCGGGTCGTTCTGTACTCGGGAACACTCGGCCTCAAGCACGATCCAGAAGCCATCGTGCAGCTCGCACGCCACCTCTCGGACCAGGACGACGTCGAAGTGGTGGTCGTCTCCGAGGGCCGAGGCGCGGACTGGCTTCGACGCCGGCGCGAAGAAGAGCGTCTCTCCAACCTTCGGCTCCTTCCCTTCCAACCGTACGCTGAACTGCCGGACGTGCTGGCAAGCGGTGACGTCCTGCTCACCCTGCTCGAGGCCGACGCCGGAGCGTTCTCGGTCCCCTCGAAGGTCCTCAGCTACCTCTGTGCGGGGCGTGCGCTCCTCGCAGCAGTTCCCTCGGATAATCTCGCGGCCGAGGTCGTCCGCAGAAGCGGCGGTGGAGTCGTCGTCGAGCCAGGCGATGAAGGCGGCCTCGTCGCCAACGCCACACGCCTCCTCGCGGACGCCGGCCGGCGAGGGACGCTCGGCCGCCAGGCGCGGCGGTACGCTGAGGAGAACTTCGATGTCGCCGGCATCGGCGACAAGTTCGAGGCGATCCTCGCTCCGCGCCGGAATGGCGCGGGACGGAACCAGACAACTACGCGGCAACAACGAGGAAGTGAGGTAGGAGGATGAACGAGGTCGTCGTCTGCGGCGCGGGAGGCTTTATCGGCGGCCATCTCGTTGCGGATCTTCTTCGCGACGAAGGTACTCGGGTGCGGGCAGTCGATGTGAAGCCCATCGACGAGTGGTTTCAGGTCTTTGGGGACGCGGACAACCAAGTCGCGGACCTGAGCGACTGGGGCACTTGTCGCGAGACGTTGGCGGGAGCGCGTTACGTCTTCAACCTGGCCGCCGACATGGGCGGCATGGGCTTCATCGAGACGAACAAGGCTCTTTGCATGCTGTCCGTGCTCATCAACACGCACCTTCTTCTCGCCGCTCAGGAACAGGAGGTCGAGCGGTTCTTCTTTGCCTCGTCGGCGTGTGTTTACGCTGCGGACAAGCAGACCTCGACTGACGTTCTACCCCTGAAGGAAGCAGACGCCTATCCGGCGATGCCCGAGGACGGCTACGGTTGGGAAAAGCTCTTCAGCGAGCGGATGTGCCGCCACTTTTCGGAGGACTTCGGTCTCGCCACTCGCGTGGCCCGCTACCACAACGTTTACGGTCCGCGCGGCACTTACGAAGGGGGCCGAGAGAAGGCTCCCGCGGCAATCTGCCGCAAGGTCATCGACGCGAAGCTCTCCGGTCGCCACGAGATCGAGATCTGGGGCGATGGGGAGCAGACGCGCAGCTTCATGTTCGTCGATGACTGCGTGTACGGCACGAGGATCCTGATGGAAAGCGACGTCAGCGAGCCGCTGAACGTCGGCAGCGCCCACCTCGTCACGATCAACGAGCTCGTCACGATCGTCGAGGAGATCGCGGGCGTGAAGCTTCGCCGGCGGTACAACCTGGATGCTCCCCAAGGCGTGAGGGGACGAAACAGCGACAACACACTCATCAAGGAGCGCCTCGGCTGGGAACCGCAGATCAGCCTGAAGGAGGGGCTCGAAAAAACCTACAGGTGGATGTACGAGGAGATGGCGGCACGCGATTCTCACAAGCGTCAGGTCTTGTCGAGCGGCGCAGGAGTGTGAGGGCGCCGCGTTTATTCCCTGGCGCGGCCTGCGTCGTCGCTCACGTCGAAAGCAGGAGAGACTGCGTTGGACACCGAGCTTGACGGAGCGGGTCGCAGGGCGTTACGGCCGCAAGGAAGCCGCGACTGTTCGGCGCGCGACTGCTGTGTGTGAGGCCGGCTCGAGAGAGGCCAATCTCTCCTGCTGCACGCCGCGAAGCGCGAGGATGAGTGCCGCCGAGATCCATCCGTAACGCGAGAAGAGGATCGCCTGGCTCATCGCAAAGACGACGAACGCGACCAACGAGCTCGCGAGGGCAACGGCAACCCTCGATTCGCTGGTTGAGCTCGACTCGAGAATGGCAGTCCATCCGGAACGCAGAATCGCAAGCAACGCGATCAGCATTCCGACGAGTCCGATGAGCCCGGTTTTGTACCAGAGGCCGATAAAGAGATTGTGGACGTCGTACTCGTAGGACTCGATCCCGAACGGTCGGGTGACGCTCTTCAGATCGAGCCCCACGCCGACGAAGGGGTCTTCCTCGATCCTCGCGATCGCCACTCGGTAAGTGCCGATGCGCTGCTCGACGGATCCTGTGCCGCCGCCTGGCCGAGGGGTCGTGCTCGAGACCGACTCGAGGCGGTCGAGTGGATGGGGTGCTCCACGGATTGACTGCAGCGCTGTCAGCGCGACCACGCACGCGGCGAGAGTGGCGAGAGCAAGCAGGGCGTGTACCGACGTTCGCTGGAGCGCCAGCCAGACGACAGCCGCTGATGCGGCCGCAATGAGGCCGCCGACAGACCCTGACAGAACCAGGCCGGCCACTACGAGAAGCAGCGCGGCATATGACCAGGCGCGCGTAACGACGGAGGCCCGCGCTCGGGAAGCCAGCATGAGAGCAGGCACGAAAGTGATCGCCGTCAGCCCGCCGAGATCGTTCGGCTGGGATGTGAAGCCGGTCGCCCGACCACCATCGATGCTGGCATTCGGTATGACGTCGCCGACGAGGAGCTGCAGGATCGCGCCGGTACCGCAGATCGCCGCCGACGCGACCCAGAAACCCATCGCCCTCGTGATGTGCGCCTGGGTCCGCAGGACGACTGTGCCAAGCCAGAACCAGAAGACCGTCAGAAGGACAAGACGGGCGATGACCGCGATCGAGCTCGTCGTCGCATAGGACCCGAATGTGGAGAGGAGACCGCCGAATGAGAAGATGGCAATGCCAATCAGAAGCAGAAATGGCAGCCTTATCGGCACTCTGCGACGCAGAATTACGAACTCCGCGCAGGCCAGGAGAAAGCTGGCGAGAAAGAGAAGATCGGAGAACGTGACCTGCCCAGCCGCTCTGAGGGTGAGGAGGCCGAGCAGCAGGACGCCACCGTAGTAGAGACGCCGCGGAACGGCGAGCCCGTCATCGGTCGCGTCGTCGAGCACCGAGGCGTCGGGACGGGCCACTCGCCGCCTAAGGGATCGAGCGCGTTCGGCGAGGGTTCTGCGTCCGAAGGCGAAGAGCAGGGCGGCCGACAACGCGATGGCGAGGCCGAGAGCGACCTCTGGAAGGAACACCGCCGTCACCCCAACAAGGACGGAGAGAATGACGGCTCCGGCAAGCCCGATCACTTGTCGAGCCTCAACGCGCCTCGCGAAAGCGACGAGACGACGCTGCGTCCACGCCGGCCTCCCTCGACTCGACGCGGGCGTGCGGTCGGCGACAAGAGCAAGGGCGATGAGGACGACGAGGCTTGCTCCCCAGGAGATCGCAAGCGCCCATGCGACGCCCTCCGCCCCCAACCACGGAAGGAGAATCGCCAAGCCGGGGACGAGGAGGATCCACGATGTGACCTCGGCGACCGTCCCGAACCCCGGATGCCCGATGCCGTTGATCCCGTCCGTGAGGACACGCCGGCCGGCCATGAAGAGCGAGGCGAGGAGGAGGATCTGGGCGATCGCCGTCGCTTCGGTGAAATCGTCGCCGAAGAAGAGTGAGATGAGTTCGCCCGCGATCAGCTCGAGAACCACGACGACCAACCCCGACAACACGATCCCGAGGAAGAAGAACCTCCACATTGCGCGGCGGGCAGCGTCGCGATCGCTTTCGGCGGCAACGTGCGGATACGCAACGAATCCGATGCTTGTGGCCACGACCCGAGGCAAGTTGGCGAGTGCTTGAGCGACGACGTAGAGGCCGAGGGCCACCGGGGTCAGGAAGAGGCCGACGACAGCTTGGTCGAGGCGAACCACATCGACTGGCGACAAGCTTCCCAGGAAGGCCTTGAGCCCGAACCTCAGCATTTGCGACCGTGACGGCGCGGCGTCCTCCTCCGCGTCCTTGGTGAGCCCACGGACTGCGAAGGCAAGAGCGATAACGCCTCCGATGAGGTTGACGGCCGCCCACAGCGCCATGAACAAGACCACGCTGGTCGCGTTCAGCACGAAGACGACGACCACGCCGGCGACATAAGCCGTAGTCGGGGCGATGCGGAGGATGTTGTACGCGGTGAACCGGCGCTGGCCCTGGAGGATCGCGAGGCCGAAGCTCAGCGCGAGGATCCCTGGGGGCAGGAGGAGGGAGATCGCGGCCGCGAGTTGGACGCGCTGTGGATCGGAATGCACGACCGCAGCCAGCGCAGCGGCTTGGACAACGAACACCGCCGCCAGCTGAGCCGTCCCGACCCAGGCGAGCGACGACGCGATCTGACGAGCCTGACTCGGCTCGCGGGCGATGAAATACGTCACCGCCGCGGGAAGCCCCAGGGTTCCGGCGATCGCGCAAACAGTCGAGATGACGATCAGCAGCGCCAGATAGCCGCGGTCCTCGGGGCCGAGGCTCCGTGCGACCAGGACGCCGCTGACGATGACGATCAGCTGCAGTCCACCGGAAGTGGCGAGCGTTCCGACGAGCGACCGGCCGGCCTTCGACCGCAAGCGAGCCCCGAGCGTTTGCGTGATCGTCAGCTTATTCACCCGTACACATGCCGCATCGGCCTGGGCGAGGCCAACGGCGGACCGCGCGTTCACTGTACTCCCAAACCGCTACCACAACAAACTCGCGCCATCCGACCGAGTAGCCGGCCTGTATTGGTGACGCGCTGCGTGTCGTCCGCACCGCCGGCCGGATTCGGACAACGCTGGCGGCGCTCCCTCGTCGCAGCCAGCGCGCGAATTGACGCCGGGCCCTCCCTAATCTACGGTCGTGTGGGGCGCGAGGGACTATCGCCATCCCGAAAACTGCGGAAAAAGGGGAGTGGCGATGCGGAAGTATTTGACTGCTGCTGGGATAACTGCCGCGCTCGTGATTCCGGCTGCGGGCTCGTCGGCGGTCATGACAAAGGGCGCCGGTGTAGGTTGCCCCGAGGGTCAACAAGGGACGTTCGCGTTCACGGTCAACCAGACCACCTCCACCGAGCCGGGGACCGTCACGGCGGCCTTTGACAGCGGAGAGGAGTGGACGGTCGGCCCGACCTACGTGACCAAGAAGACGAGGGAGTACTTCGTCAACGCGTACGCAAGCTGCTGAGCGCGAGTTCGCCGCTCGACGGCAAGCTCGTTCTCAATCGCTTCTGGTGCTTCCCACCCGCTTGAGCTGAGGTTTCGGGTCGGCTAAACGGACGACTGAATCTCGCCTAGCAGCCTCGGCTGCAGCATGGGCTTGCGGCCTCTCCCGCTACGAACAACCAGGGGAGGGACCGCTACTCAGAGACTTGCGGGCGATTGCCCTGGGACGGGTCACTGCTGCCAGACGCGAACCCAGTCGACCGACACGTCGAGCCGGTCGGGGGTGCTGGCGTTCGGCATGTTCTCGTCTTCCCAGTCCGTGTTCCAGTTGTAGAGCAGCAGGTGCATCGGCTGACGGGTCGAGTCGAAGGCGTTCACCGACCCTTGCAGCTGCCCGTCGACGTAGTAGCTCACGGTCGAGTCCGTCCAGCGGGCGGCGTAGACGTGCCACTGGGACAGGTCGAGGCCCGTGCCGCGAGTGACTCCGCGCACCGTATCCCCCTGGCCGTAGAACCCGGACGTATTGCGGTGGAGGGCGCCGGAGAAGAAGTCGTCCTGACGCGTGCCGCCGTACTGGATGTTGCCGAACCCCTCGAAGACGTCCAGCTCGGATGCGAAGCACTGAGCCTCGGGGAGTGTGCCGCCTTCGGGCGGATAACACTCATCCGCGATGCGCGGCCAGTCCTCGTTGGTCGCGTGCCGGGTGGAGAGCATCCAGAAGGCCGGCCCGTTGCCCCGCACCGTGTCGTAGCGCATGCGGGCCTCCATGTAGCCGTACTGGAAGCTCTTCGGGTTTGCCTGCCCGCACGGCTCGCTCGACACGGTGACGTTCGGATACCCGTCGGAGCGACGCCGGACCAGGTGCAGAACGCCCTCCTCGACGTACTGAGTCCCGAGCGGCGGGTTCGGCTCCCACCACTGATGCGAGCACCAGACGCTCCGGCTGAGCGTGTCGAAGCAGTCGGAGAATCGAAGCACGTATCCCTGGTCCGCCACCGGCCCTGGCTCGGACGAAGGCGCACACGCCACCGGCTCGGGGTCGGGCGGGGGCGGCGACGGGTTGCTGACTTCGACTGTGATGGACGCGTGGCCCAACTCCGAGCCGTCGTCACGGAACGCCCATGTGCCGAGGCTTTGCGTGCCGTTGGAGCAGGCCGCGGTCCGCGTATCCCACTGCACCGACCACTCGCCGCTCGGATCCATGACCAAGTCCTCGCCGACCGACTCGCCACCGCATGCGTAGACGCCGATCCAGTCGGTCCCGGCCGGTGCCCGCACTCGCACCGGCGTTACCCCGCTGACCGTCGCACCCTCGGTCGGGGCCACGTACACGACCGTCGCGGGCGGGTCGGAGGTCGTGACGACGAGCTGCGGCGGCCTCGTCGTCTCGCGAGATATGAAGGCCAACGTGTTCCGCGCGCCTCCCTTGAGGGCGAACCGGTAGGCGCCGTGACCTGCGACCCATGGAGTCACGTCCCACTCGACCCAGGCACCGCTCACGAGCCGGCCCTTGTCGTCGCGGGGGCCGCTGACGACCGCCGGTCGCCGTACCCACGTGATCGGCTTGCTGGGCCAGTCTTCGGTCCGGTAGACGGCAGGCCCGTTTGGGGTGCCATTCGCGACGAAGAAGCGCAGCCTCGCCTGCGTGACCGGCCCCGCCAGGCCGGAGACCGTAAAGCGGACGTATGTCTGCATCGCCGGTCGGGAGCCTGCGCGGACGCGCAGCCGCTCGGAAGATCCGTAGCCTTGATTTGGATGAGCCTCGTTTGCGTACGTGTCCGCGGACGGATCGAACGCCTGGACTGCGGCCGCTGCCGGCGCCGTGGGCAGCAACGCGGCAAGCGCAACCGTGAATGAGAGCAGCGCGGCGAACCGCCTCATAGACGCTTCTTTCGACATGAGCAGGATCTCCCCCGACGCTGGATCGAGGGAGTCTAGATGCTCACCGCTTCTGCCACACCCGAACCCAGTCGACCGACACGTCGAGCCGGTCCGGGGTGCTGGCGTTCGGCATGTTCTCGTCCTCCCAGACCGTGTTCCAGTTGTAGAGCAGCAGGTGCATCCGCTGACGGGTCGAGTCGAAGGTCCTCACCGACCCTTGCCGGTGCCCGTCGACGTAGAAGCTCACCTTCGACTTCGTCCAGCGGGCGGCGTAAACGTGCCACCGGGACAAGTTTCGGCCGGTACCGTGCAAGACACCGCGCACCGTGTCCCCCTCGCCGTAGTATCCAGACGTATTGCGGTGGAGGGCTCCGGTGAAGAGGTCGTCGGTACGGCGGCCGCCGTACTCGATGTTGCCGAACCCCTCGAAGACGTCCAGCTCGGATGCGAAGCAGTGACTGTCCGGCTCGCCGAGCCGCGCGCAGATGGGGTTCGGGCTACTCGGGTCCCATCCCGCGCTTCGCGCGTGCTGTTGGTGCCTCGTCGAGAGCATCCAGAAGGCCGGCCCGTTGCCCCGCACCGTGTCGTAGCGCATCCGGGCCTCCATGTAGCCGTACTTGAAGCTCTTCGGCTTTCTCTGTCCGCACGGCTCGGATGAGAGGGTGACGTCCGCATACCCGTCGGAGCGGCGCCGGACCAGGTGCAGAACGCCGCCCCTGACGTACTGAGTGCCGGGCTGCGGGCGCGATTCCCACCACTGATGCGAGCACCAGATGCGGCGGCGGAGGTTCTTGAACGTGTCCTTGAAGACGACGCGATACCCGTCACCGCGAATCGGCCGGGGCGTCCGCGCGGGCGGCTTCCCGCTGAGTACCGCCGGCCGGCCGACCGTTCCCGAGCCGACACGCGCACCGTTGGTCACGGCGGCGTGCGTGGAGCCGGCATGGGCGGCAAACGGCGGTAGCGCCCCCGGGAGGGCGAGAAGCGAGACGACGACAAGACAGACTGCGGCGAAGAGACGGCTCAAGGCGGCAGTTCCGGGGCGATTCGCAGGGCATCCTAGCCCCCTGGCCAGATTCGTGTAGCGGTTGATTTCGTCACGCTTGGATTGATAGGCTTGAATGCAATATCGGGTACTTGCGGTTGCGGCGTGAACGGGAGAGCGGTGCGGTGCGCAAGGACGGGTGACGTCCTTTGGGTGACCTATGCGCATATCGGGTCCGCCTTGCGTGTGCGACGCGCGTGAGGTGAACGGTTGGACAGAGTGATGGCAGCGGCACATCGACGATGCGGCCTCGAGCGGTCGGCTGACCGCTTTCTAACGTCGCGCCGATCGGTGAGGCGGTCGTGAGCACAGTCGAGACTCAGCGGGCGAGCAGCGGCACGCCCGCAGCCGCCTGGCCTGAGGAGCTCGCCGGTCGACGAGCCCGCCGCTTCTCGTCGTGGGCGCGGATCTCGCTCACGACCGATCTGGTCGCCCTCGCCGGTGCGCTCATGATCGCGCACCTCGCGCCGGGCCCGGCGGGCATCCCCGTCGGCTGGTCAGTCGTTTTCGCCGGTCTGGTGGTCGGGCTGCTCTGGACGAAGAGGCTGTACTGGACGCCGCTCGATCTTCGGATGCTGGACGCAGCTCGATCGATCGTCGTAGCCGTGGCCATCGCCGCCGCGTTGACGATCACGCTGCGCGCGCTCGTCACCGATGCTCCGTCGGTCGCCAGGGAGATGATCGAGCCCTGGCTCTTCGCGACGCTCTTCCTCGTCGCGGGCCGGATCTCGCTCCTGACCGCTGAGCGCCGGGCCAGGAGAAAGGGTGAGGTCGGCCGGCGCACGCTGATCATCGGCGCCGGAAACGTTGGGCGACTGATTGCGGAACGACTCGTCGAGCATCCCGAGGTGGGGTTGACGCCGGTCGCGTTTCTCGACAAGCAGCCGCTCCACGGAGGCGAGGTGACCGGCCTCCCGGTCTTTGCCGAGGGCTGGGATCTCGAGCGCGTCGTTCGGGAGCAGGGGATCGAACACGTCATCCTGACGTTCTCAGCGGCACCGGAGGAGGTGCATCTCCGCCTGCTGAAGCGCTGCGACGAACTCGGGATCGCGAACTCGCTCGTCCCGCGCCTGTACGAGAAGTCGACCGAGCACGTCACCATCGTTCCGCTTGGCGGACTCCCGCTGATCGCGCGTCACTCGCCCGACCCGAAGAGCTGGGCCTTTGCCTTGAAGCACAGCTTCGATCGCCTGGCCGCGGCCGTGGCCCTTCTCGTCCTTTCCCCACTGATGGGCGCGCTCGCCCTCGGAGTCTGGGTCACGCTTGGTCGGCCGATTTTGTACCGCGCGGAGCGCGTCGGCCGCGACGGCAAGCGCTTCGACATGCTGAAGTTCAGGACGATGCTTCCGATGACCGAGGAGGAGCGCACCAACCTCGTCATCGACCCGGAGACGGGGACCGGCGGGATCAGCTTCACCGGCCTCGACCGCCGGACCCGCCTGGGCACGTTCATGCGACGGACGTCTCTCGACGAGCTTCCGCAGCTCTTCAACGTCTTCAAGGGCGACATGAGCCTCGTCGGCCCCCGTCCCGAACGGACGGAGTATGTCGAGGTCTACGAGAAGGAAGTCCATCGCTACGACGAGCGGCACCGCGTCAAGTCGGGGATCACCGGCTTGGCGCAGGTCAACGGGCTCCGCGGGACGACGTCACTTGCGGATCGCGCCGAATGCGACAACTACTACATCGAGAACTGGTCGCTTTGGTCCGACTTCAAGATCATGATCATGACGTTGACGGCAGTCGCTCACACGGCCAAAGACGAGTGACATCGAACGGCGCGCCGGGCGCTCAGGCGGATCGAGTCACGTGACGAACCGAGGCCTGGTCGCAAACGGTGATCCCCGCAATCTCGCCACCTTCAGCAACATCCCGCATTTCTTCCTGAAGGCGGGCATGAAGAACGGGCTTCTGCACTCGGGGGTGGTCCTTCGGCCCGAGGAGCTCCGCACCAGGCGCTTCATCTGGAACGCGGTGCGACCGCTCATGTTCGACCGCCCTGGCGGCTGGACATACTCCCGAAGATACGGGCGGACGGTCTGGCATCGCCGAGAGGTTGCGGGCGAGATGGATGAGTACATCAGCCATTACCAGCTGCTCCCGCCTCGGGATGCCGTTCGCGAGCCGATCACGTTCTACATCGACGCAACGATGCGCCAATGGTTCGAGGAGTACGGCTACCGCATCGGGCGGCGTGTAAGAGCCGATGCTCTCGCGCGTGAACGCGAGGCGTACCTCAGTGCCCGCTACGTCATAGGCATGAACAATTGGTGCTCCGAGGACGTCGTCTCCTCCTACGGCGTGCCGCCGGACAAGGTACGCACGATCCTTCCCGCCGCAAATCTCGACGAAGACTCGCTCTCTCCCCCGGAAGAGTGGAACCGAGAGCTGTCGCCGCTGCGGCTGGGGCTCGTCGGGATCGACTGGGAGCGAAAGGGCGGGCCACTCCTGCTCGAAGCTGCGTCGATCCTCGGGCGCATGGGACACGAGGTCGAGGTCGTCGTCGTCGGCCCCGATCCGAGCCGCGTCCCTAGCCACCCGGCCCTGAGGGCGCTCGGATACGTCAACAAGGACCGAGACTTCCACCGCTTCGTCGAGATCGTCAGAAGCTTCCATTTCGGCTGCCTGCTCTCTCGAGTCGAGGCGTCCGGGCTCTCGACGCTGGAGTACCTCCGCCTCGGGATTCCGATCATCACGACGGCGGTGGGAGGCATCGTCGATCCCAGGAGCGCCGGCCTGCGCTTCCCGGTCGAGGCCGGCGGGGAACAGGTGGCCGAGGCGCTTGCCGAGATTCTTCGAGAGCCCGAGCGGTATGCGACGATGCGTGAAGCGGCGGGGCGAGATGGACTGGCCTACCGCTGGGATCGAACCGCGAGCGAGATGCTGAGCCTCCTTGACGGACGCACACTCGACACATAGACCGCCTGCCGGCTCGGCGACCGCCTGGGGCTGGATCGCCCTCGGCGCGACGATCCTCTCCGCGGTCGGCTACGCGCTCCAGACCCTGTTCGACCACGTGTCCGTACCCGCTCACGTCGCGGAGCTCGTTTTCTTCGGCGTCTTCGAGTGGGATGGTGTGCTCGCGCTCATCGCCGGCATCATCGCCGTCTGGACAGGGTGGGGCAGGAGCCACCGGACGGTCTTGCTAGGTATTACCGCGATCTCGTACGTCGCGCTTGCGCAGACGGTTCAATCACTCTGGGATTAGATGTGAGCACTCTGCGGACCGGAGATATCGTCGAGGTTCGAAGCGGGGAGGAGATTCTCCGAACGCTCGATGCCGACGGCAAGCTCGACGGCCTGCCGTTCATGCCGGAGATGCTCGAGTTCTGCGGGCAGCGATTCCGGGTCAGGGCGCGGGCACACAAGGCCTGCGACACGATCGACTGGCAGCAGTATCGGCGGATGGAGAACGCCGTTCATCTCGAGGAGCTGCGCTGCGACGGCTCGGCGCACGGGGGCTGCCAGGCCGGCTGCCTCCTCTTCTGGAGGGAGGCCTGGCTTCGCCCGGTCGAGCCGCAGGAAGCCCGGGTGCCCGAGCGGGCGACGACGCCGGTCGCCTCTCCCGAGGCAAGCTCCACGGAGGCGCTTGTCGCAGCGACCCAGACCGGAACGAACGCAGCCGGCCAGACGTTGTTCTCCTGCCAGGCGACGGAGCTTATGCAAGCGTCGAAGGGACTGCTCCCCTGGTGGGAGCCGAGCCAGTACGTGGAGGACGTCACCTCCGGCAACTCGACGGTACCGCGGGTCATCCGCGCGCTTCTTGTCGGCCTGTTCAACCGATTCCAGCAGGCGAATGCACGGTTTCTCCCGCGCTTCTGCCTCATCCGAAGCTGCAAGCGTTACCCGTTCATCGACGGCAAGGCGACAAGCGGAAATACACCCATCGAATCACTTGGCTTACAACCCGGTGAGATCGTCGAGATCAAGAGCAGGGAAGAGATCTTCGCGACGCTGGACGAGAAGGACAAGACGCAGGGCCTCCGGTTCGACTCGGAGCAGCTCAAGTACTGCGGACGGCGAGCTCGGGTGCTCCGCCGAATCGAGAAGATCATCGACGAGAAGACGGGGCGAATGCTGACGATCAAGCGTGACTGCGTCATCCTCGACGGCGTGATCTGCACGGGTGACTACCATCGGTCCTGCCCTCGCGCGATCTATCCCTACTGGCGCGAGGCCTGGCTGCGACGCGTCGAAGGGACGTAGGCTCGGCGGCGACGGCTGCTCCGGTGGGGCCTCGTGCAGACTGACGGCGGTCCGGGCCCTCGGGGCATGCGTTGACGCTGCTCGCCGACGTCGTGACCGCGTCAGGAGAGGTGGCGGGCACGAGCTCCCGCTCGCGGAAGGTGGCGATCCTCGCCGAGCTCCTCCGGGGGCCTGATGCCGACGAGATCCCGATCGCGGTCGGGTTCCTCTCGGGCGTCCCGCGTCAGGGGCGGGTCGGCGTCGGCTACGCGACCGTTTACGCGGTCGAGCACGCGCCGGCGGCCGAGCCGACCCTTACCGTCGGCGACCTCGACCGCGCGATCGACGCGGTCTCCGAGGCGACCGGTGCAGGCTCCGCCGCGCGGCGAAGGCAGATCCTCGGCGATCTCTTCGGTCGGGCCACCGACGAGGAGGCGGCGTTCGTGAAGCGGCTCTTGACCGGCGAGCTGCGGCAGGGGGCGCTCGCCGGCCTCATGGTGGACGCCGTGGCGAAGGCGGCCGGGGTCTCGGGAGCGCTCGTGCGCCGGGCGCTGATGCTCTCCGGCGATCTCCCGCGCACGGCCGAGGTCGCGCTCCTCGAGTGCGAGGAGGGGCTTCGCGACATCGGCTTCGAGCTGTTTCGCCCGATCTTTCCGATGCTCGCCTCCACGGCGGAGAGCGTGGGTGAGGCGATTGCGAGCCTCGACCGCGCGTCGGTGGAGTGGAAGCTCGACGGGATCCGCATTCAGATCCACCGGCGCGGCGCCGAGGTGCGCGTCTACACGCGCAATCTCAACGAGATCACGAACGCACTACCGGGGATCGTCGCCGCCGTCCGCGTCCTCGCGGTGGAGCAGGCTGTTTTCGACGGCGAGGCACTGTGGATGGGGGAGGAAGGGCCGGCGGCTTTCCAGGAGACGGTCGCCCGGATCGACAGTGACGCCCCGCCGGAGGGGGTCGTGACCTTCCTGTTCGATCTGCTGCACGTCGAGGGCGAGGACCTGCTCGACGTGCCGCTCGAGGAGCGCGCGGCGAGGCTCGTCGGGATTGCGCCGCAGCTCACGGTCCCGGGTGTCTTCACCTCCGACCCGGACGAAGCCCAGCGCGTCCTCGACGAGTCGCTGGCCGCCGGCCACGAGGGCGTCGTCGTCAAGGATGCGGCCTCGGCCTACGGCGCCGGTCGGCGGGGCAAGGCGTGGCTGAAGGTGAAGCCGGTGCGGACCCACGACTTGGTCGTGCTCGGCGCCGAGTGGGGCCACGGGCGTCGCGAGGGTTGGCTCTCGAACCTCCACCTCGGCGCCCGCGACCCCGGGACGGGCACGTTCGTGATGGTGGGGAAGTGCTTCAAGGGGCTGACCGACGAGCTGCTCGCGTGGCAGACGAGCGAGCTGCTCGCGCGTGAGGTTGCCAGGAAGGGGATCGCCGTGCTCGTCCGCCCCGAGCTCGTCGTCGAGATCGCGCTGGACGGTGTCCAGTCCTCGACACGCTACGCGGGCGGCGTGGCACTGCGCTTCGCCCGCGTGAGGCGTTACCGGCCCGACAAGGACGCGAGCGACGCGGACACGATCGACGATCTCCGCGCCCTGCTTCGAGCGCGCGCGTAGCCGGATCGGGCGGACGTCGCCCGACCGGCTGTACGCGCCCGGGTGACGGCAAGCCATGGAGCACCCGTTGCCCGTCCGACCTTTCGCGCATGATCGGGCGGCCGTGGAAACAGACGTCGCCCGACGGAGTCGCAAGTGTTCTTCCGGCTGAGCAGCGTCGAGCTCGTGCTCGTGATCATCGGGATCGTGCTCGGGACGACGCTTCTGGGGTCGTTCGTCGGCAGCCGGCTGCGGGCGCATTCGGAGACGCTGCGCGAGCCGTTCGGCGTCTTGCAGGCGGCCCTGCTGGGCCTGGTGGCGCTGCTGATGGCGTTCGGGCTGACGATGGCGGTGGGGCGCTACGACCAGCGGCGGGCGGCGGTGGTCGAGGACGCGAACGCGATCGGGACGACGTACCTGCGCGCGCAGACGCTGGGCGACCCAGTCCGGACGGAGTCTCTCGAGGCGCTCAGGCGGTACACGGACGCCGTGATCGTCTACTCGGAGGCTGTGCCGGGGAGCGAGGGGGAGCTGACGGCGATCGCGGAGGCGGAACAGCTGCAGCGGACGTTGTGGGGGCTGGCGGGCGAGGCGCTGGCAGCGTCGCCCACCGACAGCGCGCCGCGTCTGTACGTCGAGACGCTGAACGAGATGATCGACGAGGAGACCGTCCGCATCTCGGCGCTCAACAACCGCGTGCCCTCCGCCGTCCTCTGGATCGAGATCGTCGGTGCGGCGATCGCGCTCGGCCTGCTCGCGCTCTACCTGGCGATCCTCTCCCGCGGCGTCGTCACGGTGATCCTGGCGGCCGCGTTCGTCTCCGTGCTTCTCTTCATCACCTTCGATCTCGACCGGCCCACGCGCGGGCTCGTGACCGTGCCCGACACGCCGCTCGTCGCGCTGCGCGCTTCCATGGAGCAGCCGCCGGCAGCGCAGGCGCCGAGCGGCCCGTAGGCGCGAACGAGGACGAGCTCTGGCCAGCCGACCGACACGGCGCGGGTCGGGCCAGCGTCTATAGAGTCGCGGAGCCCGGCTCCCGAGCCCGTCTCCCGGGTGAGCTCAATGCACCGGTTCATGGTCCGTCTCAGTCACGTGATGCGCCGGTGGCGGTGGGCGGTGGTCGTCGCGTGGATTGTGCTCGTCGGATTCTCGTTCCCATTCTCGCGCATGAACGGCGACAACCTGAGCGCCGGCTTCTCGGGCGTGGAGGGCTCGGAGTCGGAGACCGTCCAGAACGCGCTCGACGGTGGGGACTTCGGCACCGCGGGCAACCCGCAGATCGGCGTCGTCGTCGATCCCGCGGCCGACGCCACGACGCAGCAAGTCGAGAACGCCGTCACCCGCATCGACAACGCGGCGATGGAGACGCAGCACGTCCACCTCTCGAGCCAGAACCTCGAGCAGGCCCAGGAGGCGGCGCAGAGCGGGCAGCGGTTCATCGTCCCCCTGCGCATCAACACGACGCTGGCCGGATCGGTTCAGCTCACCCAGAGCTTCATCGACAACCTCGACGCGGGCAAGCACACCGATAAGGTCAGCACCTACGTCTTCGGCCAATCGGCGCTCCAGGCCGAGCAGGTCGACGAGGCGGACTCGGGCGCGCAGACCGCGTCGGACGTCTCGCTCGCCGTGATCCTGATCCTGCTCCTGGCCGCCTTCGGGGGGCTCGTTGCGGCCCTCTGAACGAGTCGAGCGTCGCCCAGCTCCCGGAGGACAAACGGGCGACGCGGTTCCCCTGGCTGACGGTCGCGGGCACGCTCGTCGCAGGGAGATGCGCACGGTCGGGAAGGCGACCACGAGCAGGACGAAACCAGGCGCGCAAGGGTGACGAGCTCGCCGGGCAGATCGCCGGTCCGGGCGCGACCGCGCCGACGCTCGTCCTCGTCCAGCTCGACTCGGGCACGACCTCGAGCCAGGCCGACCAGCAGACTCTCTCCCAGGTCGAGGACGTCCTCTCAAACGA
>Ga0268386_10000370_pt1 | contig 28008 bp, 23 predicted proteins | sample RVTome_15_FD_200260 | JGI IMG/M metagenome (GOLD analysis project Ga0268386, IMG submission 200260) | Soil microbial communities from uranium-contaminated site in the Upper Colorado River Basin, Wyoming, United States - RVT150D86... ... | reverse complement strand
GGGGCGACCCGCGCAAGAAGGAGCACTACGACTACATGAAGTCGTACTGCCCCTATACCAACCTCTCGGCCCGCGACTACCCGACCATGCTGGTGAAGACCTCGTTCAACGACAGCCAGGTGATGTACTGGGAGCCCGCGAAGTACGTGGCGAAGCTCCGCACGCTGAAGACGGACCGCAACCCCCTGGTCCTCAAGACCAACATGGTGGCGGGGCACGGGGGCGCGTCCGGCCGCTACGATTACCTCCGCGAGGTCGCCTTCGACTACGCGTTCGTCGTGGGCCAGCTGGGAATCACCCGCTAGGCGATGGCGCCGGTCCTCCAGAGCCATTTGTCGGGGCGGTGGCAGGAGGGCGACCCCGCGTCCCTCCACACGCTCGTCAACCCGGCCACCGAAGAGCCGCTGGCCCGGGCCGGCAGCGGCGGCCTGGACCTGCGGGGCGCCCTGGACCACGCGCGGAAGGTGGGCGGACCCGCGCTGCGCGCGCTCACCTTCGCGGAGCGCGGCGAGCGGCTCGAGGCCATGAGCCGAGCCATCCAGTCGCAGCGCGAGGAGCTGATCGAGCTGGCGGTGCGCAACGGGGGCAACACCCGCAGCGACGCCAAGTTCGACGTGGACGGCGCGATCTTCACGATCGCCGCCTACGCCGAGATCGGGAAAGGGCTCGGCGCCGCCCGCTTCCTGGTGGACGGCGAGGGCGTGAGCCTCGGCCGCTCGCCCCGGTTCCACGGCCAGCACATAGCGGTGCCGCGCGAGGGCGCGGCGGTCCACATCAACGCCTTCAACTTCCCCGCCTGGGGATTCGCGGAGAAGGCCGCGGTCGCGCTCCTCGCGGGGGTGCCGGTGGTCACCAAACCGGCCACCAGCTCGGCCATGGTCGCCCATCGGATCGTCCAGGGGCTGGTCGAGGAGGGGGTCTGGCCGGACGGCGCGCTGTCCCTGCTCGTGGGGAGCCCGGGCGACCTCTTGGAGCATCTCGGGCCGCAAGACGTCGTGGCCTTCACGGGGTCGGGGCACACCGGCGCCCGGATCCGCTCCATGGACGCGGTGATCCGGAACTCGGTCCGGGTCAACGTCGAGGCGGACAGCCTGAACGCGGCCGTGCTCGGCCCCGACGTGGAGCCGGGATCGGAGGCGTACGAGTTCTTCCTCAAGGACGTGGTGCGGGACATGACCCAGAAGGCCGGCCAGAAGTGCACGGCCATCCGGCGCGTGCTCGTTCCCGAGAACGGGGCGGAGCGCCTGCGCGACGACCTGATCGAACGGCTGAAGGCGATCACCGTCGGCAACCCCGCCCATGAGGGCGTCCGCATGGGCCCGCTGGCGACCGCCTCGCAGCTCGAGGACGTACGCGCCGGGGTGGACCTCCTGGCCCGGGACGGCCGGCTCGTCCACGGGACGTTCGAAGTGGCGGCGGTGGGAGCGGAGAAGGGGAAGGGCTACTTCGTCTCGCCGGTGCTGATCGAGGTGGAGCCGGGCGCGGCGGCGCCGAGCGTGCACTCGCACGAGGTGTTCGGGCCCGCGGCCACGGTCGTCGCATATTCGGGGAAGCCCGGCGACGCGGCCGAGATCGTCGCGCGCGGCGGGGGCGGGCTCGTCTCCTCCGTGTACTCCGAGGACGCGGCCTTCACGAGCACGCTGGTCCTGGGCCTCGCCCCGCACCACGGGCGAGTCTTCCTGGGCAGCGTCCGGATCGCGGAGATGTCCCCGGGTCCCGGGACCGTCCTGCCCCACCTCGTCCACGGCGGGCCCGGCCGGGCCGGGGGCGGCGAGGAGCTGGGCGGCGTCCGCGGGCTCTCGTTCTACATGCAGCGCTTGGCCCTGGAAGGCCCGCGCCCGCTCGTCGAGCGGATCGCCGGAGCGAAGGGTTAGACGGCCGGCCGGTACCTGCTCGATACCGACGCCTCGACCGGAGCCGGCGATCGACAACCGGCGGCTGGTACGCCCTGTGAAGCCCGTCTCCCAAACGATCTTCGGAGAAGCTAGGGCGGCGCGGGCGAGCTCTGGTCCAGGTGGCTGGGTCGGGCTCATGCCGGCGGCGTGAGGCCCCGGCTGGCGATTTCGACGCGCACTCTCCCGATGCGCGGTAGGATGCTCGACGTGGAACAGATCGCCGACGACGCGGCCCGCGCTGTCGTCCGAGACCTCGACGGCGGCGAGCACGAGCTGCGGGAGACCTGGGCGCGGAGGCCGGTGGTGCTGGCCTTCGTGCGCCACTTCGGCTGAATGTTCTGCCGCGAGCAGGTGGTGCAGTTGCACCGCGAGACGGGCACGATCCACGGGCGGGGTGCGGAGCTGCTGATCGTCGGGAACGGGAACCGGCACTTCGCCAGGGCGTTTCGGGACGAGCTGGGGCTCGAGACGCCGCTCTACGTCGACACCGACAAGGTGGCCTACCGTGCCCTCCGGATGAAGCGCGGCCTCACCCGTGTCCTGCGCCCCGCGGTCGTGGCGAACGGCCTGCGGGCGATGCTGTCCGGATCCCGGCAGAGGCGCATCCAGGGCGACCCCTTGCAGCTCGGCGGCGTGCTGGTGGTGTTGCCCGGAGGGCGGGTCGCCTATCGCTATCTCAGCAACGAGGCCGGCGACCACCCGCCGCTGAGCGAAGTCCTTGCCGCCCTACCCGACCCCGGCGCCTAGCCTGGCCTGGCCCAGGTCACCTGCGATCTCGGTTCGTGCGGAAGCACGAAAGCCCCTTGACGGCAATAGACTGCCGTCAACTGCGTCAGAACGGGCAGCGGCCGCCCTCGTCCTCGCAGATCCCGTTGTTGCAGGACAGGCCGGACTGGCACGGGACGCTCGAGCCGTTGCAGGGTGCTCCCGCCAGGGCACCGCCCGGCGTCGTGAAGCAGGAGCCGCCGGTGACCACGTCGATCGTGCAGGTGCAGGGATCGGTCAGCTCCACGAAGAAGCACACGCGCGGCGAGCAAGTGGCGGCGGGACCGCCGCCCTCGTCCTGCTGGCCGGAGTCGTCGATGAGGCGGTTCGTCAGGACGAAAGCGCCCGCGGCCACGACGTTCGCCCCCACGATCCCGATCACCCCGCGCATCCCCGACCCCGAGCTCACCGCCGCCTCCGCGGGCCTGCCCGCCGCGGTGGTGGCGCGGGCGAACCTGACCTCGCCCGAGACGCGCGGCCCTCCGTCGCCCGCCGCCGTGTCGGCTCCCGTCTTCCACGCCACCAGGCCCTGGAGCGCGCCCGCGCGCAGGCCGAGGTTCCACTCGTGGCCGGACGGGTCGCGGAAGGAGACGCTCGAGCCCGAGACGGTGACGTGCGTGATCTCCTGCTCGCGGGGCAGGGGCGGGCACGACGGTCCGCCGGACGCGGGGACGTCCAGGATCAGGGTGCCGCGAAGCCCTTCTTCGGTCTGCGTGAGCCTGAGGGTCACTCCATCGCCCTCCGGCGGCGTCACGTACGCGCAGCCCGCGGGGGCCTCGGCTCTCAGCCGGGCTGAGCCCGTCCATGATCCGGCCAGGTCGGCGTGTGGAGCGTTCTGGGCCGCTGCTGCAGCCGCGGCCAGCGCCAGAGCGAGGGCTAGCCCCCTCGGGGTCGAGACGGAGTTCATCGGCGCCGAAGCGATCCTATCACGGGCTCGCGACCGGGCCGGAACTCCGCGACCGTGCGCTCAACGGCTCGAATGCCAAGCGGCTCCGGAGCGTGCGGCACCTCTCGGCGTGCGCCTCCGCGACGTCGTGGCGCTCGTCCGGATCGCGCCTCGCTCCCTGTCACCTTTGACGCGGTGGAGCGACCTGTATCATGAGCCCCCGAGAGGGGCCGTCTCGAACAAGAGGCGCTTGGCATGAGGACGGACACGGATCTGGTCCAGGCGGGAGCCGCGGGGGATCACCCGTTCGGCGAGATCGTGGAGCGCTACCAGTCCCTGGTCTGCGCCATCGCCTACGGCGGGACGGGGACGTGGCCCTCGCCGAAGACGTGGCGCAGGAGACCTTCCTGGCGGCCTGGAAGGGGATGCGGGAGCTGCGGGAGCCCGCCAGGCTCAAGGCCTGGCGGGCGGGGATCGCGCGCATCCTGACGCGCACGGCGCGGCGGCGGCGGCGCGGATCGGCGCCACTCGAGGGGGCCGCGGCTCGGGATAGAGCCGCTCGAACTCGGGGTCGTCGTGGAGGAGGGCGAGGTCGGGATCGCGGCGCGCCCAACTGGGGTCCCTGAAGCCCGCCTCCCATGCCTTCCGGAGCGCTCCGAGTGCCTCGGCCTTCCGGCCGAGCTGGCCGTAGACGCGGCGACGTTGTAGAGGACCATCGCATCGTTGGCGCCACCTTGCGGCCGAGGGTGAAGGCCACCACGGAAACGGCTCGCGCTTCCCTGCGTCGAAGCCCGCCACGATAGGGAGCTGGATCGCCTGCCTTGAACGGGCGGTCGCTGGAACAATATGAAGCGATTGAATTGAGAGGATACGTCGCATGCCAGCCACAAGAGTCGCTCGAACCGCGATGCTCGCGGCCACCAGGAAGGCGATCGCGCGGATCGAGTACAGCGCTCTCCGCGGGGATTTCCTCAGCTTGGCGGCCGGGGCCGAGTTCGGCATCGCAACCCGCAAGAAAGCAATGGCCGCTGCCTGTATGAACCGGCTTGTCGTCCTAGCCTTCGCCGTGAACCGCACGATCTCACCGCGCTTGGCGGTGGCGGTGCTGGACGGCCTCACCCGCGATGCTCGCCGCTTCGCGATTGGCCTCGACCTCAGAACGCGGAAGAAGCGTCGATGCGTTGTTGGGGACGACATCGGATCCAGCGGGTGCAAGCTGGGCGGATCGGTCTGCTACACGATCGTCGGCCAGCCGGGCTGTGGCGGGCCCTCGGGATTCCATCTGTAGGACGGTGTGCGTGTGGTCGGCGCCGTAGACTTCGTGGATCGACCGCGCCCAGCTCGCCGCGCACCCGCTTGCGCTTCGGGGCTGGTTCGTCACCCGGCTCCTTCGGCTCGCCCGCCCCTCGCGCACGGTTGGAGTAGACGCTGTGCAGAAGGGTCCGATGCTTGCCGGGGTCGGGGATCTGGCCAGCCATGCGTCCCAGCCACCCAGCGGGTCCAGGTCAAGGGCTCGAAGGCGCGGAGGCCGGCGTCCCCAGGTCGGCGCTGAGCGACTGCCCGCGGAGCGCACGGGCGAGGCGCTCCGCCGCGTGGTGCTTCCACGCGGCCAGGCGGCTGCGGAGCGTGCGGCACTTCTCGGGGTGCGCCGCCGCGACGTCGTGGCGCTCGTCCGGATCGCTGGCGAGGTCGAACAGCTCCTCACGGCCGTGCGTGGCGTCGTACACGTACTTGAAGCGGCCCTCGCGCACCCCGAGCAGGTAGCGGTCGTTGGCGGCGTAGAAGTACGCCCGCGGGGGCCGGTCCGCGGCGAACAGGCTGCGCCCCTCCCACGAGCCCGGGGGGGCGACGTCGAGGAGGTCGAGGATCGTCGGGTTCAGGTCCACGTGGCCGCCCACCGTCGACACGCGTCTGGCCTGCGACAGGAGGGCGGGGCTCCAGACCATCAGCGGCACCCGGACGTTCTCGTCGTACAGGCGGAAGCCGTGGCCCCAGGTGGGATGCGGGTCCCCGAACGCCTCGCCGTGGTCTCCGGTGACGATGACCACCGTGTCCCGATCGAGTCCCCGCGCGCGCAGGCCCGCGAAGAGCCGCCCCACCTGGCGGTCGGACTCCGCCAGCGCGTTCAGGTACCGGCCCAGGTCGTACTCGTCCGCCGGCCGCGGGCCGCGTTCGAAGAAGTCCACCGTCCGCTGGCCGGGAGCCGGGTCGTAGGGGTGGTGGGTCTGGTTGGTGAACGCAACCGCGTAGAAGGGACGCCCGCGGTCGCGATCGATCCACTCCAGCGTCCGGTCGACGAGGACATCGTCGGTCCCGCCCCACGAGTTCAGGGCCTCGCCCCCACCCAGGCCCTTCCAGTCGAGCACGTCGTCGAAGCCCCGGTCCCGAAGGAAGCGGTCGTAGCCGACGTAGTCCAGGAAGGAGGTGGTGAGGAAGGCCGTCCGGTACCCGAGCGGGCTCAGCACGTCGGCGACGCTCTCCCCCGGGAAGTCCGGGTACTCCTTCGTGTACTCGCGCCAGGTCATGTACGGGTGGACGGAGAGGGTCATCGAGAACAGCGCGTTCGCGGTCAGGCCCACGTGGCAGTAGTAGGCGTCGAAGACCCAGGCGTGGGCGGCCTCCGCGTCCAGGAAGGGCGTGGTCCGATAGGGGCTTCCGTACAGGCTCAGGTAACGCGCGCTCGCCGACTCGAGCATGAAGACGATCACGTTGCGGGGGCGCTCCCGAGCGCCGTCCGGGGCGGGCGTGGCTGCGGGCAGGAGGGCCGCGCGGCCGCGGGCCTCGCCGGGTCGAAAGTCCTCCAGGAACTCCGGGGGGAACGAGTCCTTCAGCTCCGGCACGCCGTCGCCGCCCGACAGCTCGCCGGCTACGGACGCCAGGAAGGTCCAGTGAGGGTTGCGCGCGATCAGCACGTCCGATCGGTCCGACCAGCGCCCGGACGCCAGGTGCGCTCCATGCCCCGCCCAGGACGCGGCCGCCACGAGCAGGGCCGCCGGCACCGACCTCCTGAAGGCGCTCGGCGGCCGCCGGTCTCGCCGGGTCGTCGCCCAGACGAGCAGCGCGTACCCGGCCGGCGCCGCCAACATGCCGACGGCGATCCCCGGGGTCAGGAAGCTGCCGATCGACGAGCTCATCCTCTCCGCGTCGCCGGCCAGGTAGAGGAGCGGATAGGTCAGGGGCGACCGCAGGTAGGCGAAGATCTGGATGCTGGCGACGGCATAGACCGCCGAGACCGCGCCGAGGGCCAGTAGGCACCAGCCGGCCGCCGCCTCCACGCGCGGCCAGCGCCTTGCCGCGAGCAACGTCGCCCACGCCGTCAGCCCGAACGCCGCCGCATAGGCCACGTCGGCGTGCGAGGACACGTAGAGGTCGCGGAGCCACACGCCCCACCCGTACTGGCCCGGCGGAGGCCACGTCCAGTGCGCGGCCTTGGAGGCGAGCAGCGGGACGCTCAGCCACAGCGCGAGCCACAGCGGGCCCGGCACGAAGGACCGCGCGGCCGGCGGCGCGGAGCCCGTCTCAGGCGGCATGGACCTGCCTCACCGCGTCGGGGAGGTCGCGATAGGAGATGAGGACCAGGCCCTCCTCGTCGAGCACCCGCGGCAGGCGCGGGTCGGTCAGGGTGAGCAGCTCGTGCTCCCGCTCACGGTGGTAGACGGCGTCCAGAGCGGGGTCGTAATAGCCGGGATGGCACGACATCTCGTAGATGCCGCCGGTCAGCTCGCGGCGCAGGATCCGCTCGAGGGCCGCGAAACTCACCTTCCCGGGATCGAACACCCCGTACTCCCACTGGCCGTAGAAGCCGCCCTTGAAGACGACCGGACCCTGGTCCCTCAAGGGCAGGCCCTCCGCCTCCGCCAGCTCCTCGAACAGCCGCTTCCGCATCGGGTGGCGGTGGACGTGCTGGTGGGAGTCCAGGTGCGTGGGCTTGGCCCGCACCAGCTCGAGGAACGCCCAGTACTGCCGCCACAGCTCAGCGCCGCAGGCGGCGGCGTCCTCCAGGTCCACCAGGCGCTCGGCCTCGTTCGTGAAGTTGACGTGGAGCCCCACGGCCAGGCGCGGGTGCTCGCGCGACAGGGCCACGGCCTCGCCGGTGGCGGGAGCGTCGACCACGAGCGTCGCCGATGTGACGACGCCGCGCTCGTGGGCCTCGACGATGCCGCGGTTGATGCCGCGGCTGTAGCCGAAGTCGTCGGCGTTGAAGATCACGAACCTCTGGACCGCCCTCAAAGCCCGACGTCCTCCAGGAACCGCCCGCACACCCGCGTGGCCTCCAGGCACTCCTGGGCCACCTCCCGGGCGGCGCGGGACGCGCGGGGGTAGTCCGACTCGATGGTGTCGATCGCGGCCAGCACATCGTCCATGGTCCGGAACGCGAACAGTCCCTCGCCCGTGGGGAGGTGGTTCTCGAAGCCGGTGCTCTGCGCGATCACCGGCTTGCCGGAGGCGAGATAGCAGGCGTCGCGCTCGCTGAACCATCCGCTGCGCAGGCGCACGTTCTGGTCCTTCGCCACCGTCCATTCGGCGCGGGAGCGCCGGAACAGCCCCTGGTATCCGAAGGGGTCGAGCGACGCCTCCAGCGGGCTCGTGACCCTCCAGCCGTTCTCGGCCAGCAGCTTCCGGTCGGCGTCTTCGTCCACGTTCAGGAACAGCTCGAAGTCGACTGCAGGCCTCCTCCGCGGCAGGTCCACGAACTTGAGGAACTCGTGGTGCTTGCTCCAGTGGTAGGTCTCACCGTTCCAGGTGACGTCGTGGCCCACCTGCTTCCAGTTGCCGATCGTGGTGTAGCCGCGGGCCTGAGCGTCGACCGCGGCCGGCCACAGCTCCAGGTCGATGGGCTGGCGGGTCTTCAGGTAGCGCAGCCCGTCGAGCGGAACGCCGCAGTCCGGAGCCCCGTAGTTCTCCCCGTAGGTCACGATCACGTCGTGGGCGGAGAGCACGTCCCGCGTCTTCTGCTTCCCCGCGGCCAGCTCGAGCTGGTTGGTGACGGGGTCGGTCTCGACGTACACCCGGCGGCGGGCCTTCAGGTGATCGTCGTTGAGGACGGTCGCCCCGCAGAGGTTTATGAGGGCGTCGCAGTCCCGGTACAGCTCCAACAGGCGAGCCTTCGAGACGCCGTGGACCTCCTCCGGCGAGCGGTAGAGCGCCCGGTAGGCCCAGCGGCCTTCCAGGCCGACGCGGCGCATGACCCGATCGATGTGGGCGACGGCGTAACCGGCGTCGTCGGCGATCGAGTCCACGCGCGGGTCGTAGGGCCAGGTGGCGTCGTCCTCGACGTACCACACGTCGTGGCCGAGGCGCGCCAGGCCGCGCAGCCAGTTCAGGTAGAGCCACGTCTGCCCCCCGAACGGACAGCGCCCCATCATGCCCAGGACGACCAACAACCTGCGGGTCACGCCCTCACCGCCGCCGGCCCAGCAGCCTCCTCCACCTCCGCGAGGCCGTGGCGGGCCCACATCTCCGCGTAGGCCCCGCCCAGGGCGAGCAGCTCGCGATGGGTGCCCTGCTCGACCACTTCGCCACGGTCGAGCACCACGATCCGGTCGGCGCGGCGCGCGGTGCTGAGGCGGTGAGCGATCACGAGGGCGGTGCGGCCGGCGAGCAGCTTCTCGACGTTGTGCCACACGCGGCCCTCGGTCTTCAGGTCCAGCGAGCTGGTGGGCTCGTCGAGGACCACGATCGGCGCCTCCCGGAGCAGCGCGCGGGCGAGGGCCAGCCGCTGCCGCTGGCCGCCCGAGAGCGTGGCGCCGTCCTCGGCCAGGACGGTCTCGTAGCCCTGGGGCAGCTCCAGGACGAAGTCCTCCGCCTCCGCCCGAAGGACGGCGTCGCGCACCTTCTCGAACGGAACCGCCGCGCCGAACTCGACGTTGTCCCGCACGGTGGTGTGGAACAGGATCGGCTCCTGGAGCATCAGCGTGACCTGCCCGCGCAGGGAGCGCAGCGTGAGCTGCCGGAGGTCGTGTCCGTCCACGGTGATCCGGCCTTCCTGCGGGTCGAAGAAGCGCAGCAGGAGGCTCGCCAGCGTGCTCTTCCCCGCCCCGGTGCGGCCCACCAGGGCGACCCGCTCCCCCGGCGCCAACTCGAGGTCGACTCCCTTCAGGACCGTGCGGCCCTCCTCGTACGCGAAGCTCACGCGCTCGAAGCGGACGTGCCCGCGCACGGGGGGCAGAGGACGCGCCCCCGGCGCGTCCTCCACGTCGGGGCGGACGTCGAGGACCGCGAACACGCGCTCCAGGCCCGCCTGCGACGAGGAGATCTCGGCCAGGTTCGCGCTGACGCTCTGGATGGGCGTGTAGAGGTCCTTGAGGTAGGAGAGGAAGATCATCAGGTCGCCGATGTTGAGCCGCCCCTCCATCACGTGCAGCGCGCCCAGCCAGACCAGCGCGGCGGTACCGAGGGCGAGCACGGAGTCGACGACCAGGCCGAACGCGGTCTCGGTGCTGTAGAGGCGAAGGGAGAGCGCCAGGCTGCGCTCCGAGCCCTCCCGGAACTCCGCCACCGCGCCCTCCTCGCGGCCGTAGGCCTGCACCAGCTTCACCGCGCCGATGGTGCGCTCGGCCCTTGCGTAGAGGGCCCCCTCCGCCTCCCGCGACGCGGTGGCGTGCCGGTGGATCCTCCCGCCGATGGCGCTGATCGCGAGATAGAGGGGTGGGCACACCAGCAGCGCGATCAGCGAGAGCTGCCAATCGAAGCCGAACATCACCGCGAACATCCCGGCGAGCATCAGCGCGGAGCTGAACAGCGGCAGCAGCCCGTTCATGACCAGGCCCTGGGCCGAGTAGGTGTCGGCCATGACGCGGTACAGGAGGTCGCCGGTCTGCTGCCGGTGATGGAACGTGAGGGACAGCTTCTGCAAGTGGGAGTACAGCCCGGTGCGCAGGTCGTTGACCATCCGCTGGCCGGTCGAGATGGTCAGGTAGTTGGCGCCGAGGGTGGCCGCACCCCGCAGGAACGTCACCACCACGATCGCTGCGGCGGCCGCGGACAGGAGCTGAATGGCGCTCCACCCCTCGGCGAGCGGCCGCAGCCAGCCGGGAAGCGGCTCCTGGCCCAGGACGACGTCCAGCACGAGCGCCAGGGGCAAGGGCTTCAGCAGGTCCAGCCCGATCCCCGCGACGGTCAGCGAGACGCCGCCCAGGAAGCGCCGGCGGTGCGGGCGCAGGTATGCGCTGGCCCGGCGAGCCGCGCGCAGGGCCCGTGCTCCGGCTCCTCCGCGGAGAGCGTCCGTCTCACACATCGAGGTGAGCCCGCATCCCGGCCGTGCTCAAGGGGCGGCCACCGGCGGCGGCATCTCGAGACCTGCGGCGCGGGCCAGGATCGGCGAGACCGAGAGGGCGGTGACACGCAGCCCCGAGCCGGTGAGGGGCAGGCCCGCGGCGTCGGCGTCGAGCGGCCGCGCGAACGCGTCGGGTGCCCCCACGACGGTCATGCCCAGCCGCTCCGCCACGCTCAGAACCGCCGCCATGACCACGGCGTTGAGCCGGCGCCCAGAGAGGCGCAGGTGCACGAAGAAGGCCAGCAGCACCGGGACCATGGGGAGCGCCAGTTCGGCGGAGAGGCCCCAGGCCAGCACGACCGCGTAGCCCAGGCCCATCCACAGCGCCTTCTGGAACAGCGTGGCCGCAGGCTCCAGCCGGACGCGGGTCAGCATCCTGCCCGCCCCGTGGTTCTCGGTGGCGGTCACGAGGTCGGTCTTGCACCAGCGGTCGCCGTAGAAGCGGACGTCGCGGGTGCTCCAGCCCGGGTCCACCCTGACGAACCACCCGTTCTCGGCGGACAGCTTGAGCAGCGACTCCAGCAGCTTCTCGCGGGCCGTGCCGCCCTCGCTCCAGAGGTCCACGGTCCGGCGGCCGAGGAGCATGCCGGCACGGCGCTGCCACGCCCGGCGCAGGGCGTGGAAGGCGGCGGGGATGGCGATCGTCTGGAAGCGCGTCCGGTAGCGCGCCCAGCCGCGCTCCACCGGTTGGGCCAGGTACATGGCGGCGATCAGCAGCCGCGACCACCCGCGGCGCTGGTGGACCGGCGGGCTCGCCTGGCCCGCCACCAGGTAGGCGACGCCGAATGTCAGGGCCAGCATGGCGAGGGGGACGAGGAAGAACGGGTTGGCCAGCGGCGAGAGCGCGAACACGCCGAGCAGGCCCGCCTCGGACAGGGCCGCGGCCGGGTTGAGCACGGGCGCCAGCCCCAGGACCGCCAGCGCGAGCACCCACCACTCGAGACTCAGCACCATCAGGGGCCACCACACCGGCGGCGGGCTGTAGACGGTCTGGAACATCCCCGTGCCGAACAGCCCGTGGTGGATGATGGGCTTGCTCAGCTCGAGGCCGAGCCCCGCGCGGGTGTAGATCCGGCCCATCCACGACAGGTCGGCGCGGAAGCCCTGGAACTTCTCGGGGTGCTTCCGCTTCAGCAGGCCCTCCGCCTCGCCGTAGCCCCGCTGCTGCTTCAGGTAGGCCTTTACGGTCGCGCGGCGGTGGTGCCATACCATGGCCGCCGTGGCGAATACGATCCGGTCGCCCTCGGCCTGGAACCGCCAGCACAGGTCGACGTCGTCGCCGGCCCTGGTGTAGACGGGGTCGAAGCCGCGGATGGCCCGCAGCCGGTCGGCCCAGAACGCCATGTTGCAGCCGGGCACGTGTTCGGCCAGGGTGTCGTCCACCAGGACGTGGGCGGGGGTGCCCGGGCTGGCGGAGACGCACGCGGCCACGGGGCCGTCGTGGGTGGGAAGGAGGTTCGGACCCCCGACGCCCGTCGCACCCGTCTCGAGGAGCTTGGCCACGAGGTAGTAGAGCCAGTCGGGATCGGCGAAGCAGTCGTCGTCCGTGTAGGCGATGACCTCACCCCTCGCCAGGTCCATGCCCACGTTGCGGGCGACCGAAAGGCCACGGTTCGGCTGCTCGTAGTACCGGATGTAGGGGTAGCGGGCGGCGATCTCCGGCACCGAGTCCGTGGAGCCGTCGTTCACCAGCACCACCTCGTAGTCCGGGTAGTTCAGCTCCCGGAGCGAGCGGAGGCACCCTTCGAGGGTCTTGGAGCCGTTGTAGGTGCAGACCACGACCGAGACCTTCGGGTACCGCGACAGGGCCGGCAGCGGGCTCTCCCGTCGATAGACGTCCGCCACCCGGAAGAACGCGGGCTTGGGGGACCGGTCGCGACGCACCAGGCCGAAGGCCCAGTCGGTGATCGGGTGCCCGCCCGTGAACCACTCGTCGGTGTACGCGAAGCAGCACGTCCCGGCCAGGCCCTGGCCGAAGACCTCCTCGAGGTGCATGCCCAGGAGCTCGGCCTGCTCCTCGTCGCCGTTCCGGAGGGAGTCGATGCCGTACTCCCCGAGCACGAGGGGCTTCTCTTCGGCGAGGTTCTGCAACCGCTGGAGGTAGGCCCGGAGCTTCTCGCGGCGGTGCAGGTAGACGTTCATGGTGTAGAAGTCCACCGAGCGAGGGCGCAGGTACTCGGTGGGGGGGAAGCTCGCGAACGTGACGAGCGCGTCCGGGTCGGCCTGGTGCGCCACGTCGACCAGCTCGTCCACGAACGCTTCGACGCGCGACGGGCCCAGCCAGCGCACCACGTCCGGAGGCAGCTCGTTGGCGACCGAGAGCGCGAAGAGGGCGGGGTGCTCGCGGGACTCGCGGGCCGCCTGGTCCACCGCCCGGCGGGCTTCCCTGACGTCCACCTTGCTGTCGAGGAAGCAGTGGTGCTTGGACCACGGCACGTCCACGAGCACCTTCAGCCGGAAGGCCTGTGCGGTGTCGAGGAACTCGCGAGGCGGCCGGTGGTAGACCCGGACGACGTTCGCGCCGAGGCCGGCGATCTGGCGCAGGTCCGCTTCGAGCTGGTGTTGGCTCGGAAGGCAGACACCGCCTGGCTGCGGAGCGAACGGCCCGTACGTCACGCCCTTCACCCAGAACTTCCGGCCGCCGTGGCGGAAGAACTTGCCGTCCAGCCGGACCCGCCCGGCCACCGCGGGCGCTGCACCATTTGGGGCGCCCTCGTGCACCTTTACGTGCACCGAGTCATCGACGAGGTCCGTATCCACGAGCCCCCGCAGACCCGCAACCTCCTCGCTCAACCGCACAAAACCTCCACCTTCTGTTGGTAATGCAGGCAGGGCCGGGAACGCCGTCATCGCCCTGCCCGTTCCGCGTCGTACCGCCGTCACACGGAACAGCCGGCCTACAAGGCAAGAAGGCTGCCATCCCTAAGCCCGGTGGACGCCGCGGCTCAGGAGGCCGGTCGGCGGGTTGGCGAGGTCGGTTCGGGTCGAGTGTGCGCTGGCTAGGCTAGAGCTCCAGGCTCTGCCAGAGTTACCAGCAGGCCACGGCGCCCGATACCGCCGCCCGCCTCGGCCGCGGTGATAAGATTCACCATGTCCGACCTCCTCGACCGTCTCCGCGACGCTCCCAAGGTCGAGCTTCACCAGCACGTCGACGGATCGATCCCCCCCGAGGTCACTTGGGAGCTGATGCGCCACCATCGGCTGAACCCGGTCGAGACCCGGGACGAGATGAGGCGCCGGCTGGAGCTGCAGGACGACGAGCAGGGCACGCTGCTCGCCTACCTCGACAAGATGCACTATCCGCTCTGGATCACCCAGTTCTACGAGAACATCTCCAGCGTCACCGAGGCGATCGTGGACGCCGCCGCCGGGGTGGGCGTCACCACCTTGGAGCTGCGCTACTCGCCCGTCATCCACACCTTCGCCGGCCTCACCCTGCGCCAGTCCATCCGCGCCGTGCTGTCGGGAATGAACCACGCGCTGCGTCGCCACGACATGCGGCTCGGCCTCATCGTGATCGCCATGCGGCAGCACGGGCCGCACATCGCGAAGATCCTCGCCCGCCAGGCCATCGCCGAGGCCCAGCACCTGCACGCCCGGTGCGGGGTCGTCGGCTTCGACATCGCCGGCCCGGAGCGCGGCAACCCGCCGCGCCTGTTCCGGAGCGCCTACGAGATCGCGCGGCTCGGCCACCTGGGCCTCACCGTGCACGCCGGGGAGGACGCCCCCGCGGAGTACGTCTGGCAGGCCGTCGACGAGCTCGGGGCGTCCCGCATCGGGCACGGGTGCTCGGCGGCCTCGGACCCGGAGTTGCTGCGCCGGCTGGCCCGGGACCGCGTCCTGGTCGAGTGCTGCCTGTCGAGCAACTACGGCACCGGAGCGGTCCGCCGCGGCGAGCGCCATCCCATCCACTCGTTCCTGGAGGCCGGCGTCCCGGTCGCCATCTGTTGCGACAACACGACCGTCTCCCGCACCGACCAGCTCCGCGAGAGCGTGCGCGTGGCGGAGGACATCGGTGCCGAGGCGGTCGTCGCCATCCATCGCGATGCCGGCCCCTTCACGTTCATCCGGCCCGAGGCCGCCCTCAAGGATCCGGACGCCGACTGACCTATACTCGCCGGGGCCATCGCTGTCTCACGGGCAGTCGGCCCCTGCCGTTCCCCCCGAGATAAGGAGGCGACATGGCACGAAAGGTATGGGGCGACAGCCCCATCGACATCGGCGGTCGCACTGGCGGCCTCCGCATTCCATCGATGCCCCGGCCGCCCATGGGCGCGATCCGCGCCGGGATCATCGGCATCGCGGTCCTGATCCTGCTCGTGACGGGCTACTACCAGGTCGAGCCGGACGAGGTGGCCGTCGTCCAGCGGTTCGGACGCTACGTCCGCACCACCGAGCCCGGCCCCCACTTCAAGATACCGCTCGGCGTGGAGACCGTGACCAAGGTCCCCGTCCTGCGCCAGCTCAAGATGGAGTTCGGCTTCCGGACGACACGTCCCGGCCTCCGGTCCCAGTTCGAGACCACGCCCGAGGCGGCGGCCGAGGCGATCATGCTCACCGGCGACCTCAACGTCGCGGTGGTCGAGTGGATCGTCCAGTACCGCATCAAGGACGCGCGGCTGTACCTGTTCCACGTGCGCAGCGTGGACGCCACGTTCCGCCACATGACCGAGGCGGCGATGAGCCAGGTGGTGGGAGACCACAGCGTCGACGAGGTCATCACCATCGGCCGCGAATCGATCGCCCTGAAGGCCAAGGAGGCGCTCCAGCAGCTCTGCGACATGTACGAGATCGGCATCGAGGTCCAGCAGCTCGTGCTCCAGGACGTCAACCCTCCCGACCCGGTCAAGCCGGCCTTCAACGAGGTCAACCAGGCGATCCAGGAGAAGGAGCGGGCGATCAACGAGGCCTGGGCGGACTACAACAAGACCGTGCCCCGGGCCAAGGGCGAGGCCGAGCAGGCGGTCCGGTCCGCCGAGGGCTACGCGGTGGAGCGGGTGAACAACGCCCAGGGGGACTCCCACCGCTTCGAGGCCCTCTATGAGGAGTACCGCAAGGCCCCCGCCGTGACCCGCAAGCGCATCTACCTCGAGACCATGGGCGAGCTCCTTCCGAAGATGGGCCGGAAGCTCGTCCTCGACGAGAAGGCGCGTGGGATCATCCCGCTCCTGCAGCTCGAGGGCGGCACGAAGGAGGTGAAGCAGTGAAGGCTCCCGCGATCGCCGTCCTCGGAGTCGTCGGCCTGCTCTTGGTCTTCTCGGCCGTCTACACCGTCGGGGAGACCGAGCAGGTCATCCTGACCCAGTTCGGCCGGCCGGTAGGCGGTCTCGTCACCGAGCCCGGGCTGCACGCGAAGATCCCTTTCGTCCAGGTGGTCCACCGGTTCGACAAGCGGTGGCTCGAGTTCGACGGGGACGCCAACGAGATCCCCACCAAGGACAAGAAGTACATCTGGGTCGACACCTACGCCCGCTGGAGGATCTCCGACCCCCTGCGCTTCTTCCAGGCGGTGCGGGACGAGCGGGGCGGATACACGCGCCTCGACGACATCGTGGATGGTGAGACCCGCAACGCGGTGGCCTCGATCGACCTGATCGAGATGGTGCGCTCCAGCAACCGCGACTTCCAAATAACGGAGGAGCTGGCGGGCATCGGCGCGGCCGAGGCCATGGTGGAGATCACCACCGGGAGGGACAAGATCGCGTCCGTCGTCCTGGAGAAGGCGGCCAGGATCACGCCGGAGTTCGGGATCGAGCTGAAGGACGTGCGGTTCAAGCGGATCAACTACGTGGATACGGTCCAGCAGAAGGTCTTCGAGCGGATGATCTCCGAGCGCAAGCGCATCGCCGAGCGCAGCCGGTCCGAGGGCCAGGGTCGCGCCGCCGAGATCCGCGGGCAGAAAGAGCGCGACATCCTCGCCGCCACCTCCGTCGGCTACCGGACCGCCCAGGAGGTCAAGGGCAAGGCCGATGCCGAGGCCACCGCGATCTACGCGAAGGCGTACGGCAGGGACCCGGAGTTCTACCAGTTCACGAAGACGATGGAGACCCTGAACCAGAGCCTCGACGACAAGGCCTGGCTGATCCTCTCGACCGAGTCGGAGATGCTCCGCTACCTCAAGGGCTCGGGCGGGTCGTAGCGGAGGGACGGCTCCTTTCGACACCGCCGGCGGCGCAGCTCCCGCGCGTGGGTGGTTGCGGCCCGGCGACTTGATCGAGCGTTTCTGACTCGTGGCCGAGCAACTGCGCACCAGGCTGCTGGCTCGAGCCGCGCGCCCTTGCTCCCGAGCGTCGAGCTCGCGGCTCAAGCCAGCAGCAGCAGGTCCCGCTGGATGTCGCCGGTGACCTCGGCGCGGTCCTCGCCGACGTACATGTCGATCTCGCTTCGCACGCCGAACTCGGGGAGATAGACGCCGGGCTCGATGGAGAAGCAGATGCCCGGGATGATCTTGCGCTGGTCGCGGGTCTCGAGGTTGTCGATGTTCACGCCGTTGCCGTGGACCTCGTACCCGATGGAGTGGCCGGTGCGGTGCAGGAAGTACGGGCCGAAGCCGCGCTCCTCGATGTGGCGGCGCGACACGTCGTCGACTTCGTACCCGTGGATGACGGTGCCCGCGGCCACCGACGTGGTGACGAAGTCGATCGCGGCGTCCCGCGCTCCCCGGACCGCCTCCCAGACCTCGGTGACCCGCGGCGGCACCTCGGTCCCGCAGAACGCCATCCAGGTGGCGTCGTAGTAGACCGCGCGGGGATCGCCCGCGACCTTGGACCACAGGTCGATGAGCAGCACGTCGCCCTTGCGGATCTCGCGGTCCTCGGGCCCGGCGGAGGTCTCGAAGTGCGGGTCCGAGGCGTGGTCGTTCACCGCCACGATGCAGGGATGGTGCGTGACCAGCCCCCGGGCCTCGAAGCGGGCCTGGATGAAGGCCTGCACCTCGCTCTCCTTCACGGACATGCCCGCGGCCAGCCGCTCGCGGACGAGGGCGAAAGCCTCGTCCTTGGCCAGCAGCGTGTCGCGGGCCGCGCGGTCGTGCAGGTCCTTCTGCTCCGGCGTCCACCGGGCCTCGAAGACCTGGACCAGGTCGGCGGAGCTGACCACTTCCGGGCCGGCGGCCCGGACCATCTCCACCGTCCCCGCGTCCACCCTCCCCACGTAGGGGATCGCAGCGCCGGGGCTGTACTCCATGGCCACCCGCCTCATGTCCCGGAGGTGGGTGCCGAGAGCCGCCTCCATCTCGCGCCAGGAGCGATAGAGCACGGTCAGGCCGGGCACGCCCCTGAGGGCGTGCGGCTCGATCACGTGCAGGATCTTCACCGGCTCGCCCTGGCGGGGGATGAGGTAGAACCAGCGGCGCGTGCCGATCTGCCGCTCGTCGAACCCGATCACGCTCCGGGCGATGGGATTGCTGCCCCGGAAGTCGTAGAGGAGCCAGCCGTCCGTGCCCAGCTCGCCGAGGGCCTTCTGGATCGCCGCCAGGTCCATGCCGACCTCCCCTCGGATTATACGTTCGGCCCCGAGGGGCCTGGCTTCGCTGCCGGGTCGGTTGCGGTTGACCTCGCATCGCTACGCGCCATAGTCTCGATCCGCTCATGAGCGAGGGTTCGAGCGGCGTCCGTAGGGGCGCTGGACACGACGCCAGCCGACGCGGGCCCTGCCCGATCTGCCGCCGCGATCCGGAGGGAGGCGGGCTCGTGGACGCGGCCGCCCTCGGCCACCCGCTGCTGGACCTGGTCCGCATCAACACGCCGGGGTGGCGCCTCGAGGAAGGCCTCTGCCGCGACTGCGCCCTGCGCTTCCAGAAGGCCCTGGAGCATCTCGCGCACCACTACCCGCGCTTCGCCATCGGTGGGCAGGGAATCCTCCCCACCGCGCTGCGCCTGGGCGCCTCCGAGGACTTCCTCGGCCGTGGGGTGACGGTGGCCTTCCTGGACTCGGGTTTCTACGCCCATCCCGACCTGGTCGAGCCGCGCAGCCGGATCCTGAGGTACGAAGACCTCACCCGCCGGCCGTTCCGCCGGTCGGACCTCGCGCGGGCGGACGACTCGAGCTGGCACGGGATGATGACCTCCGTGGTGGCGTGCGGGAACGGCCGGCTCTCCGGCGGGCTGTACCGTGGCCTTGCGCCCCAAGCGCGCCTGGTACTGGTGAAGGTCGGCACCGCGCGGCGGATCGTCCACGACGACATCCGCCGGGGGCTCGACTGGGTGGTGCGCCACCGGCGGCGGTACGGGATAAGGATCGTGAACGTGAGCTGCGGAGGCGACTACGAGGCCTCCTACCTGGAGGACGCCCTCAGCCGCTCCGCGGAGCGGGCCAGCCTGGAAGGGATCCTCGTGGTCGCGGCGGCCGGCAACGCCGGCCGGAGCACCGGCCATGCGGTCCTCCCGCCGGCCTCGGCGCCTTCGGTGCTCACCGTGGGCGGCCTCGACGACCAGAACCGCCTGGCCTTCGCCGGCTACGACATGTACCACTCGAGCCACGGACCGACCGTGGACGGACTTCAGAAGCCCGAGGTGATCGCTCCCGGGATCTGGGTCGCGGCGCCGATCCTGCCGGACACCCCCGCCGCCGCCCACGCCGACTGGCTCTCCCGGCTCGCGGTCGCGCGCGACGACGAGCTGCCCGCGATGGTCCAAGCCCGTACCGGCCTGGATCCGCAGCTCGAGGCCGCCGCCGGCCTGGAGCCGGCGGCGCTCCGCCGGGTGGTGGACGCCAGGCTCAGGGAAGCGAACCTCATCTCGCCGTCTTACAAACATGTGGACGGCACGAGCTTCGCGGCTCCGATCGTGTCGTCGCTCGCGGCCCAGATCCTCGAGGCCGCCCCTCGGCTCGCCCCGCGGCAAGTGAAGCGGATCCTGATCGACACGGCCCGCCGGATTCCGCACGTGGACGCCTCGCGGCAAGGCTGGGGAGTCGTGGACGCGCCGGCAGCGGTGGCCAGGGGGCTCGAGCTCGATGCGGCGCTGGGTGGGAACGCGGGCCGTCCGCGGGGTGTCAAAGCCCGAAGGCGGTCGCCGCGGGGCAAGCGAGACGAGGCCAGAGAAAAGGAGTAAGGGGCGCCTTTGGAGACGCCCCTTACCCGTCCGACTGAGGATGAGCCCCTTCTTTAGGGGGGAAGGGTTTTCAAGCGGGAATCGTGAAAGGTTGGATTAGCCATCAGGACTGTTATGTACATGGCCTTTCTAAGGGAGGATACGCAGCAACTCTCGTGCCGGTCTCAGCAAAATCGTGAAATGTTGTCAATGCCTTATTGGTCAGCTACTTGATGGTGCCGGCTCGAGAGACGCCGGCGCTCCTCTCCCCAAAAGAGCCACACACGCGTGTGCTCCAGAGGGTCCAGGGCACGGTCCTGCACCTTGGATCGTGGAAGGACTCAGTGTCCTCGGCCGTGCGGCGGGGGCGAAAACGACCGGGCGCATTCGTGGCAGAGGAAGTCGTACCCGGAGAGGATGTCGTAGACCTGAAGGCACTCGGCGCAGGCGAACCGTTCGCAGATGTCGCACTGGAGCAGCGCCTCGTTGCGCACGACTCCACTCCCTTTCCGGTAGATCAGCAGGCTTTCGGTGGGAGCACGCCGGCACGACTGGCAACTGGATGCCTGCATCGTTCGGCCTCGTACGCCCGGGAACCGGGAGAGACGCCGCCCGGGCCCGGTCGCGGTGGGAACGAGGAGTCCTCATGCTAGCACGGCAGCCGGGAGGTGGTCGCCCGATCGAAACCGGCCGAACGGTCGGTTGAGGGACCGAACGCCCTGCGTATAATGGACCCTTCGTCGATAATGGGAACCAGAGAGGGCAGATCTCGATGAAGAAGACAGGCGCGGCGATCGTGGCCCTGGTTCTGGCGGCGACGCCGGCCCTGGCCGACCGGAAGGTGGACGAGGCCAAGGCGAAGGCAGGCGAGCAGATCGCCAAGGGCAAGCCCGACGACGCGCTGAAGACCATGCAGAAGCTCGTCGGCCAGAACCCGACGGCCGAAGCCTACACGGAGCTGGGGCGAGTACAGGACCAGTTGGGCGACCTCGACGAGGCGGTCACCAGCCTGAAGAAGGCCGTCGAGCTGAGCGCCGGCGCCGGAGGGCCGGCGCGAGCCGCGGCCCTCGCCGCGCTGGCGGGCCTCGAGCTGCGCACGGCCTCGGCACGGGACGCCCTCGCCCATGCCGAGGAGGCGGCCAAGCTCCATCCGAGCCCGACCACCCTCGCGGCGCTGGCCAGGGCACAGGCGCGGGTCGGAAACACCGCTGCCGCCCTCCAGACGGCGGAGCAGGCAGTGCAGGCCGGGGCCGCCAGCGCCGATGCCCACGAGGCGAAGGGCGAGGCTCTCCTGGCCGCTGGCAAGCCCGCGGAGGCGGCGGCCGCCTTCCGCAAGGCGGCTGAAGCGGACCCGAGAGCCCATCTGGCCCGGGTGGGCATGGCCAAGGCCCTGCTCGCGCAGGGCAAGGCCGCGGAGGCGGTCGCAGAGGCCCGCAAGGCCACCGAGCTGAACGAGAAGTCCGGCGAGGCCTTCGCGGTACTGGGCCTGGCGATCCTCGCGGAGAACAAGAACAACTGGAACGACGCCATCGCGCAGGCCCAGCAGGGAGCGTTCCTGAACCCCAAGAACCCCTATGTGCAGGTGGCCGTGGGCAGGCTCTTCGAGGCCGCCGGCAACATGCAGCAGGCCACGGCCGCGTACAACCGAGCCCTGCAGAGCGACCCGGGCTACGGACCTGCCCAGGCCGCCCAGGTCAAGGCCCTGGCCAACAGCGGGAAGGTGGAGGAAGCCCTCCCGGTCGTCGAGAAGCTAGCCCAGTCGAACCCGAACGACCCGGAGGTGCAGCTCATCTACGGCCGGCTGCTGGCTCGGAAGGGAGACTGGGTGGCGGCGGCGGCGCCCCTGGGCAAGGCGGCCGAGGCGCTGCCGAGCAGCGCGGAGGCGCAAGCGCTCGCCGGCACCGCGATGCTCCACACCCGCCAGCTGCCCGAGGCGCTGGAGGTCTACAAGAAGGCCGTCGCCCTCGATCCCCAGAACGTCGCGTATCGGGCCACATACGGCCTGGTCCTCGGCCTCAACAAGCAGTACCAGGAGGGGATCGCGGAGCTGAAGAAGGTCGTGGCGACGCCGGGCTACAAGGACACCGCCGGATACACGAACCTCGGCTGGGTGCTCCGCAGCATCGATCCGCCCCGCGGGCCCGAGTCGGTCGCCGCCTACCAGAAGGCGCTCGAGCTGGATCCCAAGAACGCCCAGGCGGCGCTCGGCCTGGGCTGGGCGCTCTCGCTCGTCGACAAGTACGACGAGGCCATCGCCGCCTTCCAAAAGGCGACCCAGCTCGAGCCGAAGCTGACCGCCGAAGCGTACAACGGCGTCGCCTGGGCCCACTACTTCAAGAAGGACATGGTCCAGGCCAAGGCGATGGCCGCGAAAGCCAGGGCCGAGGGCCGCAACGTGGCGTCGCTGCTGTCCGCGATCGACAGGTTCGAGAAGGGCGTGAGCGAAGCTGCCGAAGCCGCCCGGCGATCGATGCAGCAGGAGCAGGCGGAGGAGAGCAGCGTCGTGGTGGCGGGGCGCACCATCCTGAACCAGCGCGGCGCGCCCGCCGCCCGGGTCCGCGCGTTGCAGGAGATCGTCTCGGCCGGCGCCTCGGCGGTGGAGTACGTGATCTTCGCGGCCATCAACGACCCCGACCTCGGCGTGCGGGAGCAGGCGTTCAAGTCGCTGGCGTCGCTGGCGGGCGCCGCCCGCGGCCAGTGCGCCCAGGTGAAGCAGGTCGCCTTCGGCCCAAACCCGTACGACAGCCTGATCACCCAGGACCGCAAGCAACTCGACCTGGCCGCGCAGTACGGGGACGTGCAAAAGGCCGCTCGGGCCGCGAGCCAGCGAATCGGCTGCAACTAGTCAGGGGCGGCCGGGCTCGATCACGACCTTCAATCCCTCGCGGTGCGACGCCACCGCAAACGCCCCCGATGCTTCCTCGAGCGGGAAGCGGTGGGTCACCGGGGAGCGCAGGTCCACCCGACCGGACTGCACCAGCCGGATGGCACGCGGATAGAGGTTCTTCGCCCGGCGGGAGATCAAGAACGTGAGACCCTTCCGGCGGGCCGGAGCCGCCGGGAAGGAGGTCCGCTCGTCGGACGCGATGCCGACCACGACCACGCGCGCCCCGATGCCCGCCGCCTCGACCGCCGCGTCCAGGGCCTCGGCCTCGCCCGCCGCTTCCATGGCCACGTCCACGCCCGCACCGCCGGTCGCGGCCTGGATGGAACGGCCCTCCGCCCCGCCCTCGGCGGAGAACACGGTGGCGCCAAGAGCCCGGGCCGCTTCGAGACGGTGGGGGCGGTCGGCCCTTTCGGTGGCATACAGCGGTCCCGCGCCCGCCGCCCGTGCCGCCTGGAGGGCGAGGAGGCCGATGGGACCGCAGCCGAACACCCCCACGCTCATCCCCGGCCGCAGGTGCGCGAGGTCGAGCGCGTGCATCACGATGCCCAGCGGCTCGAGCAGCGCGCCCTCGGCCGCGGTGAAGCCCGCCGGCAGCGGGACCAGGCATCGCTCCGGCCAGGCCATCCACTCGCGCAGGCCTCCGTCGATGCCGGACGTCCCGGGGAAGCGGACGGACGGGCAGAGGTTCGGATGGCCCTGCTCGCAAGGGCGGCACGCCAGGCAGGCGACGTTGGGCTCGAGGGCCACCTGCCGCCCGTCGGTCGTCACCCCGGCCAGCTCGTGCCCCAGGACCATCGGCTGGTCGAGCCGGACCTCGCCGATGGCCGCATCCTCGAACCAGTGCAGGTCCGAGCCGCAGATCCCCACAGCGGTGACGCGGACCAGAGCTTCGCCGGGGCCGGCCACGGGAAGGGGCTCCTCGTGGAGGCGCAGGTCGCGGGGGCCGTGCAGGCGAAGGGCCTTCATCCGGGCTCGGTCGGTCGAGGCCCCGGCACCACCGGGGCGGCGGCGGCGCGCCAGACGCCGGGGATCGCCCGGCGGCAGTCCGGGCAAGCGCCGCCCTCGCCGATCCGGTTCCTCAGCACCCGGAAGCCGTGGCGCTCGACGAGCAGCGCGCGGCAGCCCGGACAGTACGTGTTCTCCCAGTCGCCGACCCGTCCCGGGAGGTTCCCGGCGTACACGAACCGCAGGCCTTCGGCGGCGCCGATCTCGGCGGCCCGGAGGAGCGTCGCGACGCCGGTCGGGACCGGATCGGTCATCTTGTAGTCCTGGTGGAAGGCGGTCACGTGCCACGGGACGTCGGGCGACACCGAGGCGAGGAACCGGGCGACGTCCCGCAGCTCCTCGTCGGAGTCGTTGAACCCGGGGATCACGAGCGTGACGATCTCCACCCAGACGCCTCTCTCGTGCAGGCTGCGGATCGTCCAGAGCACCCTCTCCAGCGTGCCGCCCAGCTCGCGGTAGTGGCGGTCGCGGAAGCTCTTCAGGTCCACCTTGTACAGCGAGACCCAGGGGCGGATGTAGTCGAGGACCTCGGGCGTGCCGTTGCCGTTGGAGACGTACGAGCAGACCAGCCCGGCCGCGCGGGCCGCGCGGAAGACGGCGATCGCCCACTCGCTGGTGATCAGGGGCTCGTTGTAGGTCGACGTGACGATGGGAGCGTCGTGCCGGCGGGCCAGGGCGACCAGTTCCTCCGGCTCGACGCTCCGCGGAGACGCCACCGCAGACGGGTCGCGGAGGGCCTGCGAGGTGACCCAGTTCTGGCAGTACCCGCAATGGAAGTCGCAGCCGAGCATGCCGAACGAGAGCGCGTTGGATCCGGGCAAGGCGTGGAAGAAGGGCTTCTTCTCCACCGGGTCCACCTGCAGGGCGGCCACGTAGCCCCACGGGACCCGGAGCGCTCCCTCGTCGTTGAAGCGCACGCGGCAGACACCCTCGCGGCCCGGCGGGATGAGGCAGCGGTGGCCGCACGCGACGCAGCGCACGCGTCCGGCCGTGAGCTTCTCGTACAGCTCGCCTTCGCGGGTGTGGCGGGCGAGGACTTCTCCCAGCGGAGAGACGGTGGTCGGCATCCTTGGTCTCTCACGATTATGCGCGAACCGGCCGCCCGGTGCGGCGCCGCGCGAGGCGGCTCGAGGGGCGGCGGCGTCGCCGGCCGACCTCGGCGGGGCGACGGGAGGCGCGGTTTCGAGCGGTTCGAGCCGCTTGGTTGACAGGGGCCCGGCCCTCGGGCGAAGCTAAAGCGAAAGTAGGCGCAATGCTCCGCCCCGGCGTCCCCGCCCCGAACCTGGCTCCCCTCATGGGCCGGGAGGTCCTCCGCGAGCAGGCGGGCGTGCAGTACCGCGATCTGCAGGCCCGCACGCTGCTGAACAAGTGCGACTCGCCGCGCATGCCCTTCACCTGGACGGTTAACCCGTACCGCGGGTGCGCGATGGGATGCCGGTACTGCTACGCCGCCTACACCCACGAGTTCATGGGCATCGAGACGCCCGAGGAGTTCCACTCCACGGTCTACGTGAAGCGGGGCGCGGAGGCGGGTACGGCGGCCCGGCTGGCGCGGATCGTCCGCAGCGGCAAGCGCATTGCCCTGGGGACGGCCACCGACCCCTACCAGCCCGGGGAGGCCCGCGAGAGGGTGACGCGGCGCTTCCTGGAGATGGTCGCCCAGCACCGCAACGTGCGGCTGGGGATCACGACCAAGGGCTCGCTGGTCCTCCGGGACTTGGACCTGCTGCTCCGGATCCACCGGCGATCGTCGCTCTCCGTCCACGTCTCCCTGATCACGCCCCGGGCGGACCTCGCCCGCCGGCTGGAGCCGCTGGCACCTCCCCCGGCCGTGCGCGTGGAGGTCATGCGGCGCCTGGCCGCCGCCGGCATCGAGGTGTGGCTCGCGCTGGCGCCCGTTCTCCCCGCCATCACCGACGGCGAGGATGACCTCGACCGCCTCCTGGGCGCGGTCGCGTCGGCCGGGGTGAAGCGGCTCTTCCACAACCTCCTCTTCCTCCGCTCGCCCACGAAGGAGAAGTACCTGCGTTGGCTGGAAGCCGAGTTTCCGCGGTACCTGGAGGCCTACCGCCACGCCTATGGCAGCCGGGTCTACCTGAAGGGCCGCTACCGCGAACAGGTCCGCGACCGCATCCGCCGGCTGCAGGAGCGGCACGGGATCGTGGGCGCCCGTGGCGAGGACCTGGAGCCCGGTCCGCCCGTGCAGCTCCGGCTCCTGGGCTGACCCCCGTTTGCACCGCCCGCGCCGGTGCTGATATGTGTCCCCCTGCCGGCGCGCGTCCGCCGGGGGAGGTCGACCGTGAGCGGGATGCGGCTGGAAAGGCAGGGACGGATCGCGGTGCTGCGCCTGGACAAGGCGCGGGGAAACGCGATCGACGAGCACTTCGTCGAGAGCCTGGGCGCCGCCTGCGCCGAGGTCGGAAGCGACGACGCGATCGGGGGCGTCCTCCTGGCCACGGCGCATCCCAAGGTGTTCTGCCCGGGCCTCGACCTCGTCGCCCTCCGCGAGTACGACCGGCCGGCCATGGAGCGCTTCATGCTCCGGTTCGCCGAGGCCGTCTGGGGGCTCTACGGCCTCCGCAAACCCGTCGTGGCCGCCCTCGCCGGTCACGCCGTCGCGGGAGGCTGCGTCCTGGCCCTCACCGCCGACCACCGCGTGCTGCGGCGCGGCGCCCAGATCGGACTGAACGAGGTCCGCATCGGAGTGCCGCTCCCCTGGTCCGTCGCACTCCTGCTCCGCGCCTCGGTCCCGGCAGCCTCCCTCACGCAGGTCGCGCTGCTCGGACGCAACTTCGCCGACGGGGAGGCGGTGGCGGTGGGGCTCGTCCACGAGCTGGCCGACGCGGAGGGCTTCGAGGACCGCTGCCTGGAGCGGCTGGCCGAGCTGGCCGACAAGGACGTCGCGGCGGTCGGGACGACGAAGGCCTACCTGCGGGCGCAGACCCTGGAGGCGATGACGGCCCGGGAGAAGGAACGGATCGGCGAGTTCCTGGACGGCTGGTTCTCCCCGCCGACGCGGGAGCGGATCGCGGAGATCGTCCGGTCGCTCACGAAGGGGTCCGGCTAGTGCCGGTCGACCAGCCGCGGGAGCGCGCCCCGTATCCGGCCCGGATGGAACCGGACCGAGTTCCCGCCCAGAGCTTCGGCCAGGCCCGACGCGGCGACCCGACACAAGCTCCCGTCGGCCGCGAGGACGCAGGTGCCCGCCCGGTCCGCGGGGAGCGTGTCCACGATCCGACGTGCCTCCTCCAGCAGGGCCCGCCATCGGCGTGAGAGCGCGGCCGCGTCCGGCGGCTCGCCGGCGAACGCGAGCTGCCCGACTTCCACGGCAGAGTATCGGCCGGAGCGTGACGCATGCTCGAGGATGGCGGACGGGCTGAACCCCGGGTCCTTTCCGCAGGCGGCCCACGCCAGATACCCGAGGGGCTGCACCCTGTCGTCGCTCTCGATCACGTCGACCCAGTCCCTCACCTCCAGCCGGCCGACCAGCGCGAGGACCTTGTTCGCGGCGAGGTCGAAGGGGTGCAGGGTCAGGCCGAGCTCGTCGTGCTGGACCAGTGGGAAGAACCGATAGGCGCTGTCACGGACCCATTCCATCCGCACGCGGTCGCCGAGGCCGTCCACCTCCGCCTCGACGAAGGACGGCAGCTCGCGCACGGGCCGCACACGGAAGCCCTCTCCCCCGAGCAGGCGCCGATCCGCGGCCCAGCTCGCCTGGAGGGCCTCAGCCGTATCATGGAACAGGTCGATGTCGCGCGAGATCCGTGGCGCCGCGATCAGCTCGTTGAGGGCGGCGCCGCCGGCCACGTAGCTCTCTCCGGAAGCGATCCGGTTGCGGGCTATGAGGCGGCAGACGGCGCGCTGGAGCTCCGTGAGAGCCATCGTCGTAGCTCGTCCGCCCGGCGGTAGGCCTCGCGGTCGCCGTAGCGCTGGATGTAGCCGAGGACCTGCCGCCGTTCCTCGGTGGTTGCCGGATAGTAGTTCGGTCGGAGGAACCAAAGGCAGCGGACGCGATACTCGTCCGCGAGCCGGTTCACCGCATCGCCGACCGCATCGATCTCCCCCTTCTCCGCCACCGCCGTTCCATTCTAGCGTGCGCAGCAGCGGGCGACGTCAGCGACGGACCGGGATGTGCGGCGGCGGGCTGGAGGCGTCCCCCTCGGCCCCTTCAGGCCCGCCCGGACGGCGCGACGGCAATTGAAGCGCATTCTCAGGCCCGGCGGCTCCGGCGCCAGAGCCAGGCCACGAGCGCCGCGGTCGCC
>Ga0268386_10000369_pt1 | contig 28015 bp, 27 predicted proteins | sample RVTome_15_FD_200260 | JGI IMG/M metagenome (GOLD analysis project Ga0268386, IMG submission 200260) | Soil microbial communities from uranium-contaminated site in the Upper Colorado River Basin, Wyoming, United States - RVT150D86... ... | reverse complement strand
GACGACTGCTCGAGCACCTACTTCGCCTTCTTCGTGCAGGACGACTGGCGGGTCACTCCCCGCCTCACCCTGAACGTCGGCCTGCGCTGGGAGCTCGACACGGACGTGAAGAACGTCTCCGGCTACGGCGACCTGAACCCGCTCGTCCTTCCCTTCCTCGAGGGGGACCGCAAGGCGGACCGGAACAACTTCGGGCCCCGGGTGGGCTTCGCCTGGACGAGCACGGGCGGGGGGCTCCAGGTCCACGGCGGCTACGGGATCTACTACGACCGGGTGGTCCTCGAGCTGATCTCCCTGGAGCGGGGCCTCGACGGCCGGGCCCTCCCCATCGAGGTCCGGGCGGGCAACACCTTCTTCCTCGATCCCGACACGGGCACGGTGCCCACGTTCGCCCCGAGCTTCTCCGACCCCTTCACGGGCTTCATCCTCCCCGGAGCGGGGGCCTCGGGGATCAACATCATCGACAACCGCCTCGAGAACCCGAGCGTGCAGCAGTTCAACCTGGGGACCCAGGTGCGCCTCCCGAAGGACGCGGTCCTCAAGCTGGACCTCGTGCACAACCTGGGGACCCACTTCATCATCGGACGGCCCGTCGGCGAGGTGTTCAACCCGGTGGTGGGCGGCCCCGACCGGGTGGTGAACATCGAGTCGAGCGTGAATACGCACTACGATGCCCTGTTCGCCACCCTCGAGAAGCGCTTCTCGCGGGGGCAGCAGCTCCGCCTGTCCTACGCGCTCTCCCGCGCGCGGAACTACATGAACGACGACCAGATCCCGTTCGGGGCCGGCCCCATCGACCCGAGCGACCTGTCGAAGGAGTACGGCCCGACCCCCAACGAGCAGCGGCACCGGTTCACCCTCTCCGGGTCCTTCCTGCTGCCGTGGGACCTGCGCTTGTCCCCCCTGTGGACGATCGCCTCGGGTGTGCCCATGGACATCCTGATGCCCGACGCCTCCACCCGGGTGCCGACGCTGGAGCGGAACGCGGGCGGTCGGAGGTTCCAGACCGCCGGCGAGCTGAACGCCTATATGGAGCAGCTCAACGCCTCCGGGGGCATCGACGGCGTCCCCCTGCCCCTGGTGGGGGAGGGCGCCCGCTTCAGCGACTCCTTCGACTCCCTGGACCTGCGCCTCTCGCGGGCCTTCGCCCTCTCGGGCAAGGCCCGGCTGGAAGCGATCGTGGAGTGCTTCAACGTCTTCAACGTGACGAACGTGCTGGGGGTCTCCAAGTCCAACTACTCGGGCTTCGCCAACGTGCTCGCCCGGGACAGCTCGAACCCCGCCGATCCCGGCTTCCTGCGCTCGTCCTCCTTCGGCGAGGCCCTGACCACCGCGGGGGGCGTGTTCGGGTCGGGGGGGGCGAGGGCCTTCCAGCTCGGCCTGCGCCTCGCGTTCTAGGCATGGAGTCCGCCGGCTCTCTCCGGCGCGGCATCGGTCTCGCGTCGGCCACCGGGCTCGTCGTCGGGGGCACGATCGGGGTGGGGATCTTCCTCACCCCGGCCGGGATGGCGAAGTCGCTGGGCTCGCCGGCCCTGCTCCTGCTCGTCTGGGCTTTCCTGGGCGCGATGGCCCTCGCGGGGGCCCTCTGCTTCGGGGAGCTGGCCGCCCGGTTCCCCGAGGCGGGGGGCGGATACGTGTACCTGCGCGAGGCCTTCGGGCCGGGGGTGGCCTTCCTGTACGGATGGAAGTGCCTGCTCGTGATGGACCCCGGCCTGACCGCCGCCCTCGCCACCGGCCTCGGGGCCTACGCCGTCGTCCTCGTCCCCGGCCTGCCCGCGAAGGGCGTGGCCCTCGCCGCGATCGCCGCCGCCGCCGCCGCGAACCTCGCGGGGGTCCGGCTGGCCGTGGGGGTGGCCCAGGCCCTCGCGGTGGCCAAGGTGGGCGTCCTCGCGGTGCTCGTGGTCTTCGGCCTCCTCGGGGGAGCGGGGGAGTGGTCGCACCTCGAGCCCCTCGTGGCGCGCCGGGCGGGCTCTCCCCCCCTGGTGCCGGCGATGGCGGGGGCGGTCGTCTCCGGCTTCTTCTCCTTCGGGGGCTGGTGGGAGGTGAGCAAGCTCGCCGGGGAGGTCGAGGACGCCCCGCGGACCCTGCCCCGGGCCCTCGCCCTGGGCGTGCTCGTCGTCACCGTGGTCTACGTCGCGGTCAGCGGCGCCTTCCTCGTCCTCGTGCCGATCGAGGCGGTGACCTCGCCGGAGACGTTCGCGGCCCAGGCGGGGGCGGCCCTGTTCGGCCCCCGCGGGGGGGCGGTCCTGTCGGCGATCGTGCTCCTGTCCGTCCTGGGGAGCCTGTTCGCGTTCATGACCTTCGCGCCCCGGGTCTACTACGCGATGGCTCGGGATGGGGCGGCCCCCGCCTGGGTGGGCCGCGTCGATCCCCGCACGGGCGCTCCCGTCCGGGCCGTGCTCGTGCAGGCCGTGCTCGCCGCCCTCCTCGTGGCCCTCGGCACCTTCGACGCGATCGTGGCCTACTTCGTCTTCGCGACGGTGGCATTCCTCGGCCTCACGGTGGCCGGGACCTTCGTCCTCCGGCGCCGCTCCGGCCCCTCCCCGGTGGGAGCGCCCCTCTTTCCCTTGACCCCCGCATTCTTCCTGGCCAGCATCGTGGTCGTGCTCGTCCTGCTCCTCCTCGGGCGTCCCCTGGAGGCCGGCCTCGGGGTGGCGGTGGTCGCCCTGGGCTGGCCGGTCTATCGCCTGCGCGCCGGCCGGCGCGGGGAGCGATGACGGCGGCCGTCCCTCCCCCGGCCTGCCCTCCGGGGCCGGGGGGGACGGGGGGCCGGGTCCGGTCCCGCCTCCGGCCGGCCGGGAATATGCGGCGGGATCCGTCGTTCCTGCGTAAGGGGGGCGGAGGAGGCGCCATGCGGGCTCGTGCAGTCTGGCTGGTCGGGACCCTGTGCCTGGGCTGCGGCGGGGGAGGGTCGTCCCCGACCACGCCCGGTCCGGCCCCGACACCAGCCCCGACCCCGACCCCCACCCCGGCGGCGTCGGTCGTCCGCTCGGCCGCCATCGGGGGAGCCAACGGGCACTCCGCCGCGGGAACGGCGGACATCGTCCGCGACCCGAGCAACACCTTCACCCTCGAGATGCGCAGCGACTTCCGCATCGACAGCGGCCGCAACGACGTCTACCTGACCCGCTCCCCGGGGGGGATCGCCGCCGACGACCTCAACCTCGGCGACATGAAGGCGACGTCGGGGGCCCAGAGCTACCCGCTGCCGAACGACGGGTCCGCCTACCGCTACGTGATGCTCTGGTGCCGGCCCTTCCAGGTCCCGATCGGGCTCGGGGAGCTGCGGTAGGGCAACGGCACGGCCCACCGCAGCGACCCCGATTCCGTGAGCCGCGCTGGGCAGCGCCGCGTGCGCCCGGGGCAGGAGCCGTCCCGGCTCGGAGAGTAGCGCTTGCAGAGCCGCCGGGACGCGTGGTGCAGCTACGCACCACCTCGCAGATCGCAAACCACGAGGTACCCATCCACCCAGGAAGTCCGCGCAGGGCTTGACCCGAGATTCCTTTGGAGTTATATTCCTCGCAGGGAATTGCGACGATGCGGGCGTGATACCGACCAAGACCCAGCGCGTCGCGGAGGTGCTGCGAAGGCTCGAGCGGATGCCGCGTTGCGCGAGCTACGAGACGATGAGGGAGCAACTGGCCGTTACTCTCAACGAGGTTGAAGACGAGTTGACGCCCTTTCCTTACAGCGCGGCGGACTTGGACCCGAGGAAGCGCCGGACCGCCACTGACCGCATGTATCCAGTTCAAGACGACAATGTGAATGACGTGGCGGGCCATCCGGCCGTGAGGCAGCTCACCTCTGTGGGAGAACAGACCTTCATCGGAGCGAACGGGGCGATCGAGATCCGGTCCAAGCGGCGTGCCGACGGCTCCCTGTCACTCTCCCCGGTGCAGGGCCGCGTCCTCTTCGCGCGCCCCGGGGCAGATGGGCGCGGAGTCTGGGACCTCTGATGTCTTCTTGAGTTGATGAGGCCATGAACGATATCGAGCGATTGAAGGATCGTATCGCACGCGAGCTGCCGAATGCCACGCTCGTGCTGCAGACTCCGAATCCTCCGCGTCCCACGGCCGCTTGGTGGCTCGAGATAGAGCGGCAGGGGCATCATGTCAGCGTGGAGTGGAAGCCCCGCCGTGGTTTCGGGCTCACAAGCCCGGGGGAGGGTATCGGCGAGGGCGCAGAAGAGGTCTACGATGACGTCGAAATGACGGCATGCCGAATCCTCGAGTTGGTACGAAAGCGCGGCCGCACAGTGCCGCCAGCCGCACGTGCCCTGTCGGCATTGCGCAACCAGCGTCGCTTCTCGCAGCAGGATTTGGCCAAGGCCCTCGGTGTCCGCCAAGCCGCGGTTTCGAAAATGGAGAACCGCGCCGACATGCACGTGAGTACGCTTCGGAAGGCAGTCTCAGCCATGGGGGGCGAACTGGAGCTGCGGGCACGTTTCTCGAATGCCGTGATCGTCATCAGTGACATTGGAGAGCAGAAGGACCATCGAGTGGGCCTGCAGGGCACTGATGGTCCTCCGCGAGGGCGCGCCCTCAAGCGTTGAAGAGCTATAGGGAGCTGTTCGCGCGGCCTTCGGCGGGTAGGAGGACCCCTGGCCAATCTCGGCGCTCTGCTTCCCTATCCGATCACTACGTTTCCGTTCAGATCACGAGGGCGGGGGTGGTACGCCTGGTCGACAAGACTGGGGGCGAGGCGGTGTACCCCGATCCGTGGTCGTGGGAGGGCGACATCCTGACGTCGGAAGACGAGGTCCTGCGGTTCGTCCAGCGGCTAAAGGCCCGCTTGTGGCGGGCGGCCGGGAAGTCCGAGTTCGAGCCGTAGAGCCGTTCCCATCTCCTTCCATTGGTCGCCGTCGTGGCCTCTTGGCTCGCTCGCGAAGGGTACGCCGACCGCGCCGGGTGCGGACCAGGGCCGGCTGAGACCACGTGAGGGGTGCTCAAGGAGGCTGGCCGGTCTGACCGACGAGCTTCCCTGTCCGCCAGCCTGGCGGGCCGGGCCCCCCTCCCAGGATGGACTCGACGCGGCGGCCCGGCTCGGTATACACAGGACCGGGAGGTGATCACGAGCGCACCGACGACGCCCCGAGCCGAGACCGAGGTCGCCGAGCGGCCCCGGTCGGCCGACTGGCACCGGCTTGCCGCCGAGGAGGCCGCGCGCCGGCTCGGGACCGACCCCGCCTCGGGACTGGCCGAGGCCGAGGCGGGCCGCCGCCTCGAGCGGCACGGGCCCAACGAGGTCGTGGAGAAGGCGGGGCGGAGCCCCGGGCAGATCCTCCTCGGCCAGCTCACCGGCGTCCTCACCCTCGTCCTGTTCGGGGCGGCCGCCCTCTCGGTGGTCCTCGGGGACCGGCTGGACGCGGCGGTGATCCTCGCGATCGTCGTCCTCAACGCGGGGCTGGGGTTCTACCAGGAGTACCGGGCCGAGCGGTCGATGGCGGCGCTGAAGCGGATGGCCGCCCCCCTCGTGCGGGTGCGCCGCGACGGACGGGTGCGGGAGGTCTCGGCCCGCGAGGTCGTGCCGGGGGACGTGGTCCTGCTCGAGACGGGCAACGTGGTGCCCGCGGACGGCCGCCTCCTCCAGGCGATCAGCCTCCGCGTCCAGGAGGCCGCCCTGACCGGCGAGTCGGAGGCGGTGGAGAAGGACGCGGGGGTCGTCTTCGAGACGGACCGCGCCCTCGCCGACCGCCGCAACATGGTCTACTCCGGCACGGTGGCCACCTACGGCCACGGCGAGGCGATCGTCACCGCCACCGGCATGGAGACGGAGCTGGGGAGGATCGCCGGCCTCCTCCAGTCGGTCGAGACGGAGCCGACCCCGCTCCAGAAGCGCCTGGACGGCCTGGGCCGGGCGCTGGCGGGAGGGGCGCTCGTCCTCGTCGCGGTCGTCTTCGCCCTGGGGCTGCTGCGCGGCGAGGACTGGCGGCAGATGCTCCTGGCCTCGGTGAGCCTGGCGGTGGCGGCCATCCCCGAGGCCATGACCGCGGTGGTGACGATCGCCCTCTCCCTGGGCGCCCAGCGCATGCTGAAGCGGCGGGCCCTCATCCGCCGGCTGCCCGCGGTCGAGACGCTGGGCTCGGTCACCGTGATCTGCTCCGACAAGACGGGCACCCTCACCCAGAACCGCATGACGGTCACCGCCCTCGACGTCGCCAACCACCGTCTCCGGTTCGTGCAGCGGCCGGACTGCCGGGGATTCCAGCTCCTCCCCGAGGAGCCGTCGGCCCCCGAGGAGGGAGTGAGTCCCACCCTGGACCTCCTCCTGATCGCGGGGGCGCTCTGCAACGACGCCGTGCTCCAGGCCGACGAGGGCGAGCCGGGGAGGTACCGGGCGGTGGGGGATCCCACCGAGGGGGCCCTCGTCCTGGCCGCGGCCTGCTACGGGATCCTCCAGGGCGACCTGCACCGGGCCTTCCCCCGGGTGGCCGAGCTGCCCTTCGATTCGGAGCGCAAGCGGATGACGACCGTGCACCGCGTGCCGCGGTCCCGAGGCGAGGTGCCGGCGAGCCTCGTGCCGGTCTGGGAGCGCGACACCCGCGAGATGACCCCGCCTCCCTACCTCGCCGCGACCAAGGGGGCGGTCGACGGCCTGCTCGCCATCGCGGCCGCGGTGTGGGTGGAGGGCCGGACCGAGCCCCTGGACGAGCGCTGGCGGACGCGGATCCTGGCCGCCCACGACGAGCGCGCCCGCGAGGGCATGCGGGTCCTCGGGGTCGGCGTGCGGGCGCTGGACCATCCGCCCGACCCGGGCGAGCTGGAGGGCCTCGAGCGGGACCTCGTCGTGGTCGGCCTCGTGGGCATGATGGACCCGCCGCGTCCCGAGGCGGCGGAGGCGGTGCGGCTGTGCCGGGAGGCCGGCATCCGGCCGGTGATGATCACCGGCGACCACCCCCTGACCGCGGGCCACATCGCCCGCCAGGTCGGCATCACCGAGGACGAGCGGTTCCTCACCGGCCCGGAGCTGGACGGCCTCTCGGAAGCCGAGCTGCGCCGAGCGGCCGGCGAGATCGCGGTGTTCGCCCGGGTCTCGCCGGAGCACAAGATACGCCTCGTCCGCGCCATCCAGGACGAGGGGAACGTGGTGGCCATGACCGGCGACGGGGTGAACGACGCCCCCGCGCTGAAGAGGGCGGACATCGGCGTGGCGATGGGGGTGACCGGCACCGACGTGGCGAAGGAAGCGGCCCAGATGGTGCTGCTCGACGACAACTTCGCCACGATCGTGGCCGCGGTGCGGGAGGGGCGGGTCGTCTACGACAACATCCGGCGCTTCATCAAGTACCTGCTCACCTGCAACGCCTCGGAGATCGCGGTGATGCTGTTCGGCCCGCTGCTCGGGATGCCCCTGCCCCTGCAGCCCCTGCAGATCCTCTGGATGAACCTGGTGACGGACGGCCTGCCCGCCCTCGCCCTCGGGATCGAGCCCGCCGAGGAAGACGTGATGCGGCGGCCTCCCCAGGCGGCCACCGAGAGCATCTTCGGGCGGGGGATGGTCCCGTTCGTCGTCGTCCTCGGGGTGGTGGCCAGCCTCGCGTCCCTCGCCGTCGGCCTCATCGCCTTCCGCGCCCGCGATCCCCACTGGCAGACGCTCCTCTTCACCACGCTGATCTTCGGACAGCTCGCGCTCGCCCTCGGCGTGCGCTCGGAGACCCGGTCCCTGTGGCGGGTCGGGCTCTTCTCGAACCCCGCCCTCCTCGCGGCGGTCCTGTTCACGGTCGCCCTGCAGCTCGCCGTGGTCTACCTGCCCGCCCTCCAGAAGGTCCTGGGGACGACGGCGCTGCCCGCGCGGGACCTCCTGGTCGCCGTCCTGTCCGGGGCGTCCCTCCTGGTGGCGGTCGAGGGGTGGAAATGGGCGCTCCGCACGAGGGCGCGGGGTCGGCGCGGATGACGCCCGCCGGACGCGGGCCTCGGCGGGAGCGACGTGACCCTTGCGTCCCGGGGTATCGTGGTCCGGCCCGCCAGGGTTGACCGGCGTCGGGAGGTCCCTCATGTCCATTCGGCCCGTCAAGCACCTCGTGAAGGCCAAGCCCACCGTGGAGGGGGCGGGGGTCCGGCTGCGACGCGCGTTCGGCTTCGGCGACACCTCCGACTTCGACCCGTTCCTCCTCCTCGACGACCCCAGGAGGAGCTCCGGCAGGCGTTCGCCGAGCTCGAGCAGGGGACGTTCCTGAAGACGAAGGCATGAGCAACCTCGCCCCCGCCCCCACCGCGGAGACGTGCCTCGGCGAGCCGGCCGCCGCGCCGGTCCTCGAAGCGCTCCCCGGCCGGCTGACCGACCTGGGAGGCCTTCCCATTCGGCGCCTCCTCCCCCGCAGCCAGCGGCGCCTGGTCGGTCCCTGGTGTTTCCTCGACTCCTACGGCCCGCTGACCTTCTCCTCGGGCAAGCCGATGGACGTCGCTCCCCATCCCCACATCGGCCTCCAGACCGTCTCCTGGCTGCTCGAGGGTGAGGTGGTCCACCACGACAGCCTCGGGCTCGACGGGCCGGCCCGTCCGGGCGTGCTCAACCTGATGACGGCCGGGCGGGGGATCGCCCATTCCGAGGAAACGCCCCCGGAGAACGGAGGGCGCCTCCGGGGCGTGCAGCTCTGGGTGGCGCTTCCCGAGGCGAGCCGCGACGCCCCGCCCGCCTTCGAGCAGCACTCCGCCCTCCCGGTCATGGGGCTGGACGGCGGCCTGGCCACCCTCGTGATGGGCCAGTGGGGCGGCCTGCGCTCGCCGGCGGGCGCGTTTTCGCCCCTCCTCGCGGCAGACGTCTCCGGGTGGGCCGACGCCCGGCTCGTGCTCCCCCTGGACCCCGGGTTCGAGCACGCGCTGGTGCTCCTCCGGGGCGGGTGCCGGCTCGACGGGCAGCCCCTGTCGATCGACACCCTCTACTACCTGGGCTGCGGCCGGCGGGAGCTGGTGGTCGACTCCGAGGGCGAGCCTCGCCTCCTGCTCCTGGGCGGCGCCCCCTTCGAGGAGACGGTCCTGATGTGGTGGAACTTCGTGGCGCGGACCACCGAGGAGATCGTGGCCGCGCGCGAGGACTGGGAGGCGGGGCGCCGCTTCGGCGAGGTCCCGGCCTACGGCGGCCCGCGCCTCCCCGCGCCCCCCTTCGTCGCCCGCCCCGTCCCGCGCTCCTGACCCGGGACCACTCAGGCGGCGGACAGCGGATGGAGGGCGCACACGAGGACGGCTCTTCGATCGCGCGGGCGGTCGGGCCGGTACGTGCCGGGACCGTCGCTCCCCGGGGCCGGGGCATAGGGAGGCTCTTCCTTCACGCGATCGTCCCGCTGCTCCTGATGGGGTGCCCTTCCCGGGAGGCCGGTCCCGGGCCGGGCGCGCCACCCGCGGCGGGTGGGCCGGAAGCCGTGGAGAAGGTGCAGCAGGCCTTCCTCACGAGCCTCCACCACACCGGCCGGGGGATGGGCTATTGGTACGACAAGCGGAACGGCGGCCTGGAGACCATCACCGGCGTCCCCTTCTCCCAGCTCGCCTGCACGGCCTGTCGGGCCGCGAGAGACCAGGCGGTGTGCCTGAAGTGCCACGCCCGCGAGGCCGCCATCATGACGATCGACAGGTCCCGGAGCCACCCGAACGTGCACGTCCGCTCCGGGATGCGCTGCATGGATTGCCACACGGCCCGAGACGTGCACGGTGACGGGACCGCCTACGTGTCGATGAAGCAGGCGGGTGCCATGTCCGTGACGTGCGAAACCTGTCACGAGGACGGCCTTCGCGCCCCAGTTCAGCCACTCCGTCACGAAGCGCGGCCGGAGCTGCGACGAGTGCCATGCCACCGAGGCGGCGGCCCAGGCGAAGTCGGGGAGGGTGAGGCTGCTGTGGCTCGTGGAGGGCGAGGTGCGGCAGGCGAGGGGCGTGATCCCGGTGGGCGCCGGGGCGAGCGACGATCTCGTCTTCATGGACTACCGGGACGGGAAGTGGAGCGTGATCGCGGATCCTCCGGCGCCCCCGATCCACTACGCCGGCTTCGGCGAGCCGCTGTCGGGCCGGCAGCTCGAGGCCCTCGCGAGGCCGGAGGGCCGGAGGTAGGTGATCGTTCGCCTGTCGTCGAGCCTCCCCGAGGGGACGGCGAACCGGGGTATCCCCTACTTCCAGTCGAGCCCGGTGACCTTCTCGATGGCTTCGCCGAGAGCGGGGGCGCCGGCCCCCGTGGTGGTCGCGCCGACGAAGGCCGCGTCGAGGGCGGGGAAGACCACGACCCGGGCGAAGAAGGTGCCGCCGCTCCCGTCGCCCACGCTCACGTCTCCCCGCGGGGTGGCCACGACTCCCCAGCCGTAGCCGATCGTCACCGTCTCCCGACTCACGTCGGTACCGTAGGACGCCGTGAGCAGCTCGAGGCTCGGCCCGTACATCTCTGCGACGCTCACCGTGGCCTGGGCCGCGTGCATCTCCTCGTAGCCTGTCCGGTCCAGCAGGGTCCCCTGGCCTTGCCTCCCGAGGAGGACCTCCCGGGCGTAGCGCGCGAAGTCCTCGATGCCGCAGTGGAGGCCGCCCGCGGGGTTCATCCAGGCGGGAAAGGCGTACTCGTCGTCGAGGGGCTGGGGCCGCAGCCTTCCCGCCTCCACGTAGTGGCCGCGGGGCTGGTCGGGCTCCGCCGCCGAGCAAGGCCAGCCGCCCAGCCTCGCCGTCTTCATGCCGAGGGGCCCGAAGATGCGGCCCGCCACGAGGCCCTCGAACGACTCCCCGGCCGCGGTCTCGGCCACGAGGCCGAGGACCCCGAAGCCGACGTTCGAGTAGACGTGCTTCGTGCGGACCGGGGCGATCGGCGGCAGGGCAAGGACCAGCTTCGCCATCTCCCGGCGCTGCCCCCCGGGGTCGGGGACCCGGGCGGGCAGGTCGGACCAGAGCGTCGTCACCGCCGCCGGGTCCTCCCGGGTCGTGTCCTGCATGGCCATCACCCCCGCCCGGTGAAGGAGCAGGTCGCGCACGGTGACGCCCTCGTACTCGTCGCGCATGGGGACGCCGCCGAGCACCGACCCCAGGGTGGTGTCGTAGCGGAGCCGGCCCTCGCGGACGAGGAGGGCGACCAGGAGCGCGGTCACGCCCTTGGTGGTCGAGCCGAGGTGGAACCGGCTCTCCAGGTCCACGGGGCGGCCGCCTCCCGCCACGGTCCGGCCGACCGCCGCCCGGGCCACGATCTCCCCGCGGTGGACGAGCGCGGCCGCCAGGGCGGGCTGTCCGTGCTTCCCGGCGATCCTCTCCAGGGCGGTGGCCAGGGCCTCGTCGTCGCGGATCCTCGGCCTCCAGCCCTTCGTGCCCCCGCCGGCAGATCGGGCCCGGTAGACGAAGGCGGCGACGGCGAGGGCGGCGAGCCCAAGGCCGAGGAGCGCGAGCGAGGTGGAGGAAAGGCCTTCCATGACTTCTCCCGGGAGCGGCGCGCCGCGCCCGCCGCCCGCCTGCCCGATCTAGACGCGCACCCGCTCGGGCCGCGCGGTGTTCGCGTCGTCCGGATAGAGGCTCAGGTTCACGCTGTACGAGCGGCCTTCCGCGGCATCGGCGCGCTGGAACTCGACGACCAGGGCCTGGAGCCGCCTCGCGAACCGCCCCAGGTCCCGCTTCCGCAAGCGGGCGCTCGCGAGCAGGGCGAACGCCTCCTCGGCCGGCCGGATCCGGTCGATCGCCGCGGAGAGGTTGTCCCGGAGGATCGACAGCGCGAGGGCCTGCCGGCTCCGCGGGCTCCTCGCCCGCGGCCGTACCACGAAGCTGCGGGCCGCCGATGCGTAGTACTTCTCCAGGTTCCGGCCGGTGTCCCTCGTCTCCACGAGCCGGATCAGGCCCAGACGGGCCAGCCGCTTGAAGTGGTGGGTGAGGTTGGCCGGGTGGACCCTCATCTCCCGGGCCACGCTCGTGACCGTGCGCTTCTCCGCCGCCAGCATCTGCAGTAAGGCCATCCGCACCGGGTGGACGTAGCCCTTGATGCGGGCGTCGTCGGTGAGGACCAGGAGCTGAGGGGGTCGGGGCCTCCCCACGATTGACACAATGCTAACGATAGGAGAATACCTATCGATGTCAAGCGGGATCGCAGCATCCCTCTCCGGCGGGGACCCCGGAGCGTCGGCCGTCGGCTCGCCCGTCTAGGGAATGACGCCGCAAGCCAGGCGCTCGCCGCCGCCGCCCAGAGGGGCGGGATGGTCGGCGTGGTTGTCGCCCCCGGCATGCACCATCAAAGAGCGGCCCTTCAGATCGGACAGCTTGAGCCGCGGCGCCAACACGGGGTGGTCGGCGTTGCCCTTGGCGTCGACGAACAGCGGGGGCAGGTCACCGAGATGTCCATCACCCCAGGGGAGGCCGTGGCGTCCGGTTCCCGCCGGATCCAGGTGGCCGCCCGCCGCCAGCGCGGCGACCTTGTGTCCGTCCTTTTCTCCGGGCGCGCAGCTCGGGTTCTCGTGCACGTGAAAGCCGTGCAGTCCCGGGGGGAGACCGACCAGGGACGGACTCAAGACGAGACCGTAGGCGGTTTCGGTGAGTGCGACTTCGCCAACTGGCTTTCCCACTCCCTTCTCGTCGACCATGCTCAGTCGAACCCTCGTCTCCGCGAGCGCCGGCTTGCACCCCAAGAGAGAGAAGGCTGCCAACCACAAACTGACTCGCGCCTGCATGGATCTCCTTTACTTCTCCTTTGGTCTCGATTCCGGACGTCACCTGCCGCACGCCGGGGATGCCGTAGGCGGTCTCGATCGCCCGAAGCCGTCCGTGTTCAGCAGCGCGATTCTGATCTCGGTCGTGATCCAGGTGTCGTCGCTCGCCTGCGCCGGCGCCCGCCCCGCAGCGGGTCGCGGCGCCCACTTGCGCAGTGGCAACCCTCGTGCCACTTCGGGCTGGCAGTGAAGGGTTGCACGCATTCCCACCGCGGCGGACCGCCCCTTGTGACGGGACCGGCCCCGTGGCGCGCGGCTTGCCACCCAAATCATTGCTGGCCCGCAGGCGCAGTCGGCGTGATGCACAAGGGTCACAGCATGGGTGGGCTCATCCACGTCCTGCCGGCCGGCCGTAGCGTTCGTCCATGCCGCTGCTCGACCTCCGCCCCGCCCGGGTCCGGGTCGCGGAGGAGGACGAGTCGCGACCCCGACAATCAGCCGCGCGGCTTGGCGAACCAGTCGTCGAACTCGCGCTCGACTTCTTCCCGCGTGTGGCCGTAGCGCTCCTGCAGCCTGCCGAGCAGCACTTCCCGCTCGCCCTTGATCGCGGCCATGTCGTCGTTCGTCAGCTTACCCCACTGCCTGCGCACGCGACCCCTGAGCTGCGTCCATTCGCCCTTCAGCGTGTCCTCGTTCATGCCCTGCTCCCTTGACGTTCGCCAGTCAGCATGCCGCAACGATCGTGCCATCGCGCCGACGGCGACTCTCTCCGGCCGCCGGGCGCGGGGTGTTTCACCGCGCGCCGATCAGCGGCACGGGAGTTGCACTATGTGGAAACACGAACGCAGGGCCTCGAGGGGAAAGGCACACAATGAACGGATATGTCGGAGCGATCGGGGAACTGGCCCTCAGGAACAGCTGGTTCAGGCAGGTGCTCTTCACCACCGAGCACGCCCAGCTCGTGGTGATGTGCCTGCAACCGGGGGAGGAGATCGGCGGCGAGGTTCACACCGACGTCGATCAGTTCTTCCGCATCGAGCGTGGGCAGGCCCTTTTCGTCTTCGACGAGAAGGAGGAGCGCCAGGCGCACGACGGCGACGGGGTCGTGGTGCCGGCGAGGACCCACCACAACGTGATCAACGCATCGAAGACGGAGCCGTTGAAGCTGTACACGATCTATTCGCCGCCCAACCACCCGGATGGAACTGTGCACGAGACCAAGCGGGAAGCGGAGGCGGCCGAGGCACGGCACGCCTGAGGCTGCGCTCCTCCTTCGGGATCTCAGTCCGCCCGCGTCACCGGATCGACGGTCGCCAGCAGAGTGGCCGTTGTGCTCCGGGGGGGGGAGCGTCTCAGCGGGGCCGATCGCGTTCTCCCCTGGGAGCGGGCGGGGGCGGCGGTGGCTGGGCCTCGACCTCCGCGGCCGACGAGCCCCCTTCGTCGGCGACCGACGCGGCCCGCTCGCGGTCGAGCGGGGTAAGCCCTTCCGTCCGCGGCGCGTTCGCTGCCGAAGCGGTCAAGGCTGACTCCCCTTCGGAAGGTCCTTGTCGTCGTCATCGAGGGCGAACCTCCGAGCCTCGATCATCCGCTCGCGCGGATCCACGAGGCTCCTTGGGGGCAATCGCTCGACGACGAGTTCCTCGCCGTCCGAGAGCTGTTTCACGACTGTCCCGATCATGGGCTTCTCCTCGTCGCTTGGAGGGGTCTGTCCCGCCGTCCGTTGGAAGCAAGGCCAGTGCCGGGCGAAAAGCCTCGACAATGACCGGATCAGAGGGGCCGACCGCTGCCGCGACGAGTCGATTTCTACAAAGGGTCTTCGCGAGACGCCCGGACGGCCGCCTGGCATGGAACCTGCACAAGAGGCCGCGACCTTTGAGGTGACCCTTGAGCAAGCTGCTTCGCGGGGCCGTTGCGGGATGGGGAGCCACCAAGCTCGGAGGAGGCTGCCTCAGCACCGTCCTGTTCTTCATACTGCTGTGGTGGTTGCTCGGGCACTTCCAGATCTTCCAGTAGTCACGCCTCCCTCACGGCCGGGCGTGCCCCGGATGATCATCGAAGGCTGCGCGCAGCCACGCTGTGGCTCGGCGTCCGCCCGTCTGCAGAAGAGGCTCCCTCTTCCGGATGGAGCACACCCTGCAATTGAGGCGACGGGGGCATCGAGATGGAGGTCCGTGGCGCGGCCCTGGCGGCCCTGGCCGGACGGAGTTGGCGGTAGGCCCTGACGCCGCTCTTCAGGCCCTTCCACACAGCGAGGACCGTGCCGAGCGGGCGCAGGGGCTTCACGAGCACCATGGCCCCGAGCCGAGCGATCCCGCGGAACCGATCGAGCGCGGTCTCGATGTCGGCGGCCACCCGTGGAACGTGCTCGGCGGCCGCGTCGGTCCAGTCGGCGACGTTGTCGATCACGCGGCCCAGCCGCTCGAGGCGCGGGCGCAGGGCGCGCAGATCGCGCTCCGCCTCGCCGAGGCGCCCCTCGAGGCGCCGCACGGCCCGGAGCGCGCTCACCAGAGCGATGGCCTGGACCGTCGTCGCGACCGCGACGACCGCGAGAACGATGATGAGCAGTGTCTGATCGGGCATGAGAGTCTCTTCTCCCGGGGAGATGCCGGGCAAGGTCAAGGGATCGTCTTGCAGCAGCGGAAGCCGAGGTGATAGTTCTCGTGGCTCTTCGCATCCATGACCCGGCTGCCATGCCAGAACGGCGCGCGCCACCGGCACCAGTCCTCGTGGGCACGGTAGCGGTCGAAGATGAACCAGCTCCCCTTCATTTCCGTGACGCCCAGCGTCCGGCTGCCCCGGCTGGACATCTGGCTCTCGTCCAGGGGCAGGTTCATGTGCTCGGCGGCGTTGCCGTTGAGGTCGTACACTCCCGACGAGCTGTGGCACGCGGGGAAGAACCCGGCGGGGAAGGTGTTCGATCCGCAACGGGTCCATTGGCCGCCGCCACAGCCCGCCGTCTTCTGACTCGAAGCCGCGCACACCCCCGCCTGGTAGGCCGGACCGTAGCTCCACGACTTGCTCGCCGCGTGGGCGCGATTGTGGGCGGCGCGCATGGACTCGACGGCGGAGACCTGGCCTCGGCCCTTCGCCAGGTCGAAGCGATAGTCGGGCTCCTGAAGGCTGCCCGCGCAGGCGCCCTCCCACTCGTGGGCGTCGCAGAGCCGCTTGCCCTCCGCCTCGCACAGCCGCGCGGCCTCACGGGCCCGCACCCAGACGACCGGATAGGCGCAGGGGATGTTGGGGAACTCGAAGCGGTCGATGCAGGCGCGGGCGTCCTGCGGCTTCTCCCGCGAAGGATCGTAGAGCGGGGCCATGTAGCGGGCGCCGCAGATGCGGTCGGATTCGGGCTCCTCGTAGGAGATCCCGGCCTCTCGCAGCTTCGCGAGGCACGCGTCCGGGGTCGCGGGATGCTCGGTCACGGCCGGGTTCCCCTGGCCGATCATGGCGGACCCTGCGAAGACCTCGCGGATCCGCCGCATCGACTCTCCGCTCAGGCCGTGGACCCGCTGCAGCTCCCGCAGCAGCTCTTCGTTGCGCTGAGGCAGGGAGGCGGGCGGCGGCGCCCCCCCCTGCTCGGCGAGCCTCGCCGCGACGCGGGATTCACTCAGGTGGAGCGGCGGGGGGGGGCCGGTGGGGTGCGGCGCAGCATCCCCCTGCTCGGTGAGGCTCGCCGTCGCCCGGGCCAGGGCGAGGATCGCGACCAGGCCGCCCGCGAGAAGCACCGTCCGGTTCACCGAGGGCTGCGCCGCAGCAGGTAGAAGAAGTCCCGGTTGTCGGCGACGCTGACGAACCGGGGGAGCGTCTCGCCGTCCCGGGACCCGTCGACGACGCCCATGCCGTCGATGAGATGCTCGGTGAGCCGCCGGGGGCCCTGCATGCGATACACGGCCAGGTAGGTGTGCTCCAGCGCGTTCATGTCCAGGAGCATCGCGTAGCGGCAGCCGGCGGCCTGGAACACGCGCGCCATGGACGAAGGCGTAGCGCTCGAGAAGTAGCCGTAGACGAGGAACTGCTTCCCCGGCGGGTTCTGCAGGCAGAGCCCGGCGCGCAGCGTGCGCAGCTTCCGGTCGGCGGAACCGGACCAGTTGCCGGGGCCCCACTCCCGGACGCGGGAGCCGGCGACGGCTCGGGGCGAGCCCGCGGCGCGCTCCAGGATGGGGACGCCGTTCTGGCGCGCATAGCGAATCCGCGGGAGGTCGGCGTCGTCCTGCTCGGTCCACGTCTTGAGGTCGACCCTGCCGTCGTCGAAGACGACGACCGTGGCGAGCCCCGGCTTGAGCTTGCTCAGGACGACGCCGTTCTCGAGGAAGCCGTAATGGCTGCCGTGGTCGGTCGTGGCAAGGTTGGACATCCGGAAGGCCCCGTGCGCGCGCTTGAAACCACCGGTGAAGGTCGCGGCGACACGGCTTGCCTCCATCGGGCTCAGCATCCCCGTCCTGACCAGGGGCGCGATCGTCTCGATCCCGTCCGGTCCCGCCAGGGCGTCGTCGCGGACCGCGGGGAGCACCCTGTCGGACCAGCCGACACGAGGGTGGTCGGTGCCCACGCGAAAGCCGAGGTCGAACTGCTTGAGGTCGAAGGCCACGAGATAGACGAGGGCCGCGGACTCGACCGGATCGAGGGCGGCTACGCGGCCCCTCTGGTCCTGGATGACCTCGGGGGACACCAGGTCCGGCCGGAGGGTGGTCACGAAGATCCCCGGGTTGTCCTGCGCCGGATACCAGCGGCCGACCGCCACGCGCCCGCCCGCTGCGCCGTCCAGGCCGATGTCGAGGTTGACCGGCACCAGCAGGCGATCGAACGCGGCCGGGCTCACCAGGGGCGGAACCGGACCGCTCGGCGACTCCGCGGGCGGCTTCACGGGCGCCACGACCAGGCTCGACGTCGCAAGGTACGCGTCCTGGTAGAACAGGTCGCGGACCATCACGGTGATCTCCTCGCCCCGCCACACGCGGTCGCGCAGCAGGTCGACGACGCGCTCCTTGGCGGTCCGGTGGCCTTCGACCGGGTTCCGCAGGTAGAGCATGCCGCCGCAGAGTGGCGCATAGGCGAGCCGGGAGGCCCGCGCGTCCGCCAACGGAGTGGCCCTCCCTGCGGGCCAGAGCTCGCAGAGGAACCGCTCGTTCGGTTCACTCCCCCGCTCGATGACGATCCCCGAGCGGTACGCGGGATCGAGCCGCAACCGGGCCCCGCTGGGATTCTCGAGGTGATAGGTGTCGCCCGGCCCGTTGGGCGTCCCCAGGCGAAGCAGGTACCAGGTGCCGATCTGCGGGTTCAGGTCGATCAGGCTGGCCAGCGCCCGGCTACCCGCGAAGGAGTCGACGGCCTGGCTCGTGGCCTCGCGGAACTGCTGGAGCTCGATGACCGACTTGAGACGGTTCGCCCGGTAGCCCTCGATCTGGTCTGGAGACGGCAGCCGGGCGAGCTGCCGCCGGAACCTCGTGATCTCGTCCGGGCCACGAGCCGTGGAATACCGAGCGGGGGTCGACCCGGCGTCTGAGCCGGCGGCCACCTCGGCGACGATGGCGCTCCTGGTGTTCGGGAAGCTCGCTATCAAGGCCAGGCAGAGGATGACGAGCCGCGGAGAGGGCGCTCGGCCGCGGCTGGCCGATACGTCCGAAGAAGCGCTGCCGTTCGCTGGAACTCGCTGGACCACTACGCCTCACCTCAATGAACACCCAAGTAGCAACTCGGGTACAGGAAACCTTCACGCAGGAACCGTGCCAGCCCTAACTTGACTCCTGAGGCCAAACGAACGACGCTACTTAGGTGTTTCCTGCAACGCTTGCAAGGAAGGTGACGGTCTACGCCGGCATCGTGCTCGCCTCTGCTGCTTTCGGTTCCTTAGTCTCCACTGACCACACCGTTCGCGCCGCTTCCCCCTCACAGCCCCTTCTGAGATTGCCCGCGCGCCCCGTCGGCGCCATCGGGGGATCGGAGTTTGCGCGGCGCACCAGCGGTCTTTCGAGCGCGGAGCGGGACCGCGCGGTCGTCGCCGAGCTGGAACGCGGCAACATCCCTTCGTTCCTGGGCCGTCTGACGCCGGTGACGCTGACGCCCAGCGCGTCCGACGGGCGGGCGGTGGTGGCGACGATCTGGGTGACGCCCGACTATCTGGCCATCGGGTCGGACGACGACTTCCTCTACGTGCCCCTCACCTACTACTCGGCGACGATCGTCGCGGACCGCTTCGGCTCCGTCCTGCCCACCTCGAGGATGGTCGACGCGATCTACGAGCAGTCGGCGCACCACCTGACGCCCGCCCCGTTGCCTGCCGGTCCATTGATGCGGTCGAACCTCTACCTGTCGAAGCATCAGCAGCGGATCGACGCGCAACGCTCCGGCCTGCGAGTCGGGGAGCTCATCTCGGGTCACAAGAAGGACCTCGTGTTGAGCAACCGGCTGAGCCGGCTCCCCGGCCGGGTCGCCATCTATGGCTGGCACCGGGCGCCGGGCCGTCCCATTCAGCCGTTGAGCACCGTCCACGAAGCCCAGTACGTCGACTACAGTCACGGAGTCCGCCTCGTCAGCACGACCGTGGTCGTCGACGGCCGACCCTGCTCGATCTACGACGCGCTCCAGGATTCGCACATAGCGCCCGTCCTGAGCCGCGAGGGCGTGACGCGAGATCCCTGGGGCTTGATGCACCCGCGCATCTCCGGAGCTCGCCCCGCCGACCCGTTTTCGCTCGCGCGACCCTAGAGCACCTTCGTCCGTCTCGAGAAGGAGCGGACGGTCCTCCCATCACCGAGCGGGAGCGGGGGTGTCTCTGGCTGGATCGTCCCGGGCCCCTCCCGGGCTCTCCTACGGACGTCCTGGGACGCCCCAGCCCGGTGTGAAGCCAGGATCGATCTCGTAGGCCCTGGCGAACAGTTCGGCGGCCCGGGCCTTACCCGGGTCGTTGGGCCTTCGTGGCTCCGCGATCTTGTAGACCGTGTAGCCGAGGTAGTAGAGCGCGGCCGCGCTGCGTGGGTCGGCGACGACCGCAGCCCGGAAGTGCCCTTCTGCCTCGTGGAAGTGGAGCTTCCAGTAGGCGGCAAGCCCCGCCGCCACGTGTTCCTCGGCCGCGTTCTGCGCACGGGCGACCGCGACCGGCGACAGCGCGAGGACCCCAAGGAGCAGCGCTGTCGTCAAGGTTCGCCGGATTCCTGGCCGCCTCTTTCTGGCTCCGAGTCTCATGGGGACCATACGTAGCAACTCGCGTGCCACCGAGAAAGGAGGATCGACAGGCGGTTCTTCCTGACCAGGGCAGATGTGAAGTCAAACGAGTTGGGAGCGAGGGAGGAACAAGGTACAAAGCGTCTCCCACCGCGTCCTTCGCCTGGTCCTTCGGGGGGACATCCTCGGTGCCGGCCTGGCGCACCAGGTCCGATCGGCCGTAGCGGATCAGGCGGCCGACCCCTCACGAGTTGCCGATCGGCGGAGGGTCGCTAGAGCCTTCGCCCTTGGAGCAGTCGAATGACCACGATGACCACCACGATGACGAGCAGGACGTGCACCGCGTTCCCCGACAGTACCGGAATCGAGACGGTCCCGAGCGCACCGAGCAGCCACAGGATCACGAGGATCGCGACTACGGTCCAGAGCATGGAGCCTCCTTCGCCGGTCTGACCGGCGCCCGGATGGTACCATCGCCCCCCTTGATGGCAACCCGTGGGGACAAGTGACCCATGGAGTTCAGTGTAGGGGGCGCGGAGGCGAAGGATGCTGCGGTACCCCGGTGAGACGCCAAGCTGAACCGGGCGAACGGCTTGGGCAGCAGGTCAGATGCCCAAGCCGATGTTGACGTAGACGCGGTTGCCTTCGTCCCCGTGTGCGAGCAGGCCGTGGACCACGAGGTCGGTGGTGAGGACCCGAAGGAAGATCCCCCCGCCCGCCGCGGGATGCCACCTGCCGGAGCTCTCGCCCTGGGCCCACACCCGCCCCACGTCGGCGAGGCCCAGGACGCCGGCGCGCATCGGCAGGATGAGGTTCACGTCGAAGAGGGCGACCATCAACTGGGCGTTGGCGTAGGCGGAGGAGTCGCCGGAGAAGCGATTGCGGTCGTACCCGCGGACGGTGTCGCTGCCGCCGATGAAGGCGGCCTCGTGCCAGGGATACCGGCCCCAGACCTTCTGCCCGCCGACGCGGGCCGCCAGCGTCAGCCGGGATGCCGGCTGCCAGTAGCCCGTGAGCGCGGCCGAAGCCGTCCCGAAGGTCTCCTCCACGTGCCAGGCCTTGAGGTAGAAGCGGCCCTCGATCTGTGCCTTCAGGCCGGTGTCGCTGCGCTTCGATCCCGGAGCGAGCCCCGCCGTGCCCATCCCGGACAACGCCCGGCCCCGGGAGTCCATCTCGAGGCAGAGCCGCGCGCCCGCCTGCCCGAAGTCGCCGAAGCCGTACGGTCGCTCGGTGGCGACGAGGGTGTCCTCCGCGGCCTTGTTCCGCGCGTATTTGACCTCGGGGCCCACGGCGGCCCAGAAGGTCCGCCGCTGGTTCTCGTAGGCGAGGAGGGAGGGGAACGCGTAGAAGACCTCCTGGTCGGCCTCGTTGAACGCGTCGTCGACCCGGGGGCTTTCGTTGCCCACGCCGTAGAAGTTGTAGTTCCGGGCGCCGTCCGCGAAGGTCTCCACGAAGCTCGCGAAGCCCGGCCGGCCCCAGCGGAAGTCCCCGGTGTAGCTCGCGCCGAACGCGGAGCGCTTGGTCTTCCATTCGACGGCCACGCGCTGCATCGACGCGTAGGGCTGCTTCCGGAACCCGTAGGCGTAGCGCGTCGCGCCCAGGGAGAGGACGACCCCGGGGTCCGGCTCCCACCAGAGGAGGGGCTGGATCGGCGTGAGCGAGCCGAAGTCCCGGCTCTCCATCCACGGGACCTCCTCCTTCTGGGGGACCCGCGTCCACTCCCGGCTCGTCACCCGGGTGCTCGGGCCCTCCACGACCTCGGTCGAGTCGGTGTCGTAGAAGCGGGTGCCGCCGCTCCGCGAGTCGTCCAGGCGGTCGGCCCCTCCGCCCCCGGCCACCCGCACCGTGACCCCGCCCCTCGGTCCGGTCGCCACGAAACGGTCGGCGCCGCCGTAGAGGTAGAGGCGGACCTCCTTCGTCTCCTTCGGCAGGAACCGCCGCCGGAAGTACGGAGGCGCCGGGGCGCCGTCCTCGCCGGCCCGCGACAGCTCCAGCACGCAGCTCCCATCCGCCTCCCGGGAGAGGCGCGCGACGTCGTCCCGGTCCGTCCCCTGGACGTCGACCCATTTCGAGAGCTTCTCGTAGAAGCCCGCCGCCGCCCGGGGGAGGAGATCGCGCCGCCTCCGCAGGTCCTGGACGAGCCGGGCGCCACTCGCCGCGAACCACTCGGGGGGGAGCCGGCGCACGGCCCCCTCGATCACGGCGTCGCCGAGGCGTCCCTGGATCTCCCGGGCGGCCTCCTCGAAGGCGGCCCGGTCCAGGCCCGTCAGCAGCCAGTCGTCCACCTCCCGGCCCTGGACGAGGAGGCCGTCGAGGTTGTCGTAGTCGTCGCGCCAGCCGACGAGCTTGGGCTGGGTGGTCCGGGCCAGGCTCATGACCGCGCCCGAGTAGTTCGCGAAGGCCTGGTCGCGGTCCTCGGGGAGCGCCACCAGCCCCTCGCGCCCGGGCAACCTCATCCAGCGCCACTGGCCGTTGTGGCGATCCCAGTCTCCCAGGAAGAGGTCGAAGATGCGGGCGCGGAGGAGGGCCCGGGCGTCGACGCGCGCCTCGCCCCGCTTCCAGCGCTCCCACAGCTCGCCGGTGGAGAGGATCTCAAGCGCGCCGTGGAACCCCGGGTGTCCCGGGCCCGCCGGCGTCGGATACTCGTCGATGGTTCCCGGCATGCCCCCGAAGGTCTCCCGGAACTCGCCGAGGGCGGGGTCGTCGGGCATGAAGACGACGGCGGGATCGGTATGGGGGACTCCCGCGGCTTCCGCCAGCGAGGGGACGATGAACGCGGTGCCGGGATGGCTCGCCGTCGTCTGGTCCTGGAAGAGCATGGCGGGGAGCGAGTCCCGCCACTCGGGGGGAAGGATCCTGGTCGGATCCTTGTCGAGGGTGCGGAAGGTGTAGCTCCGGCCGTCGGCGCCCCGGAGGGCGAGACCGATGCTCTGCATCGAGCCGACCTCCCGCACGGGCGTGAGCCCTCCGCGGTAGCTTCCCAGGTCGAGCACCGGAGCCTGGAAGGGAGTCGTCCAGAGCGTGCGGTAGCCCTCGCCGAAGTGCCGCTTGAAGTACCAGGACTTGTCGTACTCGGGCCGTCCCGCGACCACGCGACGGGTCGCGCCGCCCGGCAACTCCTGATCGGCGGCGGCGTTCATGTCCGCGGCCCCCGCCCCCGCCCCCGCCCCGATGGCGATGGCCCAGGCCAGGGCACAGGTCGGGAGGGCGTTGCCCCGCGCGGCGCCGGCCTGGGTCCCCCTCATTCGTACCTTCATCGGATCCGCTGCCGCTGCGCCGCCGGCTTCGAGCCGCTCGCGAAGGGGAAGTGAAGGCCCCCGTCCGGGCTCCACCTAGACCACGACGTCGACGCTCAGCGGTCGCGCGAGCCGAAACTCGATCGCCGTGCCGGGAGCGACCGCGACCTGGTTCCCCGGCGACTTCGCGGCGGCCGCGGTCCCCGCCACCGCTCCGATCCCGGCGCCCCACGCCGCGCCCTCCCCGCCGTCCACGATGGCCCCGATTCCCGCGCCGAGCGCGGCGCCCTTGAGGACCTTCCTCCCCGGCTTCGTCGCTGCGCCGGTGAAGGTCTGGGGGTCGGTGGCTAGCGGAAGGACACGGCCGCCGACCTCGATGTCGGTCAGCTCGATCGCCAGGGAGGGCTGGCCCCCCGTACCGGTCCCCGCCTTGGCGGAGACGACCCGGCCGTAGACGCGCGTGCCGCGGGTGGCGACCACCCGGCCGCCGGCGACCAGGTCCACGTCGAGATTGCCCTGGAAGCGCTGGCCGGCTTGCGCCGTGCCGGAGCCGACCTCGGTGGACAGCCGCACCGTCAGGGGAGTGCCCGGCGGCGCGGTCAGCGAGACGACCGCCGGCTTCGCCGCCGGGGGAGCGGAGGGGGCGGGGGCCGCCGCCCCTTGCCCGGCGGGCGGCGCGCTCGCCACCGCGGGCACGGCGCCGGCCGGGGGATCCACGACCACGTAGAGCTCCTCCCCGCCCGGATCGAGATAGGTGAGGTAGTAGCGGTTCTTGGAGCGGAAGTACATGACGCTGCCCGCCTGCATCGGCTCGGCGTCCTCGGGCAGGGCCTTCACCGCGACCACCCCCGCGGGCCTCGTCACGACCACGAAGCTCTCCTGGCCGTTCGCGACCACGCGCTTGTAGAACGTGTTGCCGTAGACGTAGTACGTCACGCCGGCGATCGTGATGGTGGCGCGGTCGGCGGGCAGCGCCGTACCCGCGGGCAGGCTCGCCCCGGCCGGCGGGGCCACGACCTGGTATTGCGTCGCCCCTTCGACGTAGGTCGTCTTGTAGTACGTCCCGTCCGAGTACATGAGCGCCACGCCCGCGACGGTCAGGGCGATCGCGCCCACCGGCACGGCCGGGTAGTAGACGCCCCAGGGCGGCGGCATGTAGCAGTAGTAGCTGACGCCGCGGTACGGGTAGGGTCGATAGTAGGCGCCGCCGTACCCGTAGTAGGGCCGGCCGTGGTAGTTGTAGGGTCGCGCGCCGTAGGGGAGCTGGGTCGCGTAGACGGGCCCGCCGTAGGCCCTTCCCGCAACCACCGTGCGATCGCCGTAGCGGCCGCCTTCCACGTCGGCGACGACGCCGGAGCCGTACGGGCCGCGCGCGCCGTAGCCTTCGGCTTCGACCTTCTGGCCGTAGCGGTTCTTGCCTTCGCCCTCGAACTCCCAGCCGTAGCCGGAGCGCTCGGCCTTCCCTTCCCAGCTCGCGGTCTGGCCGTACCGGTTCGTCGCCTGGGTGTCGCGCTCCACGGACTCCACGCGGCCGTCGTCCATCTCGTACGTCTTCTGCGAGCTCTTGCTCGCCCCGCTCGTCGACTGGACGTTGCGGTCGACGGTGACATCGTCCCCCGACTTGGAGACGTTGCGGCTGCCCGTCACCGTCTCTCCGCCCCGCGTCTGCGCGGTCGTCGAGCGCGACGACGTGTTGCCGGAGGTCGTGCGCTGGGTGGTGCCGCTCGAGCGCCGGCCCGACCAGCTTCCTCCAGTGCCGCTGGCGTTCCGGTTGACGCTGCGCACCGAGCCGCGGCTGCCGCTGGGCCGGGCCCGCTCGGCGTGAGCGGGCGCCTCGGGCAGGACGAGCGCCGAGATCAAGGCGACCGCCAGGGTCCCGCGCATCCCCATCTCCGCCGTCTTCACCCGTCTCATCGTCCACCTCCCTGGCTGGGCACCACCGCCGGCCGGTCGCCTTCATCGGGCCGCGTCATCGCCTTGACGTCGATCTTCTGCGCTCCCTCCGGAGCCTCGAACGTGAACAGGTCCTCCGGGAACTTGGGATCCAGGTTCCAGCGCCTTATCGTGGCGCGGTACGCGGGCTCGCCCGGCTCGTGCACGTAGGTGATCACCAGCCTGCGGGGCAGCGGCTGCGCGCTGGCGTCGATCCAGATCTGCCACTCGATCGTCGCTTGCGAGAACACGAGATGGTGGCACGGCACCCCCGCGGCCAGGTGGAGGCCGAGGTAGCGGCCGTAGGTGACGCCCTCCGTCAGCACGGCGTAGGGATCGGCGTAGAGGATGTCGACGAGGGGGAGCGAGACGTCGTAGTCGTCTTCGAGCGTGTCGAGCGTCGCGTCGATCGTGGCCGCGGCCTCCAGCGTCGCGTAGGCGTTGTGCTCCTTGTCGAGCACCGTCACCGTCTTGCCGTCGTACCAGGCGGCGCGGTTGAGGGTGTCGCCGGTGGCGTCCGCGGCCAGGCGGTCCGGACGCGACACCGCGATCCGGCGAAGGTTCGTCAGCTCCATCCTCGGCTGGCCGTCGGGGATCTCGTCGAAGCTCTCCTCCGCCTCCAGCGCGAAGCGGGGGAGCTTGGCGAGAAACTCGCTCATCTTCTTGAGCTCCTCGTCCGCCCGGGCCTCGACGGCCCGCGCCGCCGGGCCCGAAGACGCGCCGGGAGCCGAGGGTTGCCCGCCCGCCGTGCCGGGAAGGGCCAGGGCGAGCGCGGCTGCGATCAGGGGCTTTCGCTTCATGCTCGGGACCACCATCACTTCACCTCGTCAACCTCTCCGGGCGGCGCGTCGTGTCATCCTACCTCGATGAGCACCTTCTCGATCCTGCCGGTGAACTGGTTCCCGCGTTGCTTGCGCGCCGAGCTCACGTTCGTCCCTTCGTCCACGCCCCTCCGCGCGGTCTCCGGTGCTGCAGATCGGCCCGCAGGTCATGGCTGACGCGCAGCTCGTCCATCCGGTGCTTGAAGCCGCTGAGGGCGATGGACGACCGGCCAGTTGCTGGCTCAGGTCGTCGTGCAGGTCACGGGCGACCCGGGCCCGCTCGGCATCCTGGGCCTCGATCAGCCGGCCGGGCAGCAGCCGGATCTCCCGGGTGCTCGCCTCGAGAGCGGTCCGGCTCTCGCGCTCGGCCGATGCGACCGGGGCCTGGCGCAGCACGCCGTGTCCAGCCCGAACGAGACGCGGACAACAAGACGCGAAGCCCACCGCCGCTGGGAGGGTCGCTGCGCCAGGTCATCGCGGGAGTTGGTGGAGCTGATGGGGATCGAACCCATGACCTCGTGAATGCCATTCACGCGCGCTCCCAGCTGCGCCACAGCCCCACCGAGGATCTACAAGGCTAGCAGCTTCCCCGGGGAGGGTCAATACCGCTCGGAGGCCAGGGACGCCAGCCGGGGGGGAGTTTCGGGCCGGGCGGCGGAGCCGGCCACCGTGGTCGCGAAGGCCGCGTGGAACGCGTCGACGTCCTCGGACCGGTCGGCGACGAGCGCGACCGTCCTCCCCGCCGACCGGAGCAGGTGGACGGCGCGGCCTCGCGACCGGCCTCGCCAGGCGCGCTCGAAGCGCGCCGGCCCCGACAGGACGAACAGGGACAGCTCGCGCTTGTCGTCGGCGTAGTACACGTGGGCCACGAAGCGGTCGAGGAGGGGGCAGTAGCGGGCCCCGACGAGGGCGAGGCCTCCGGCCTCCGCGGGGAGGGGCGGCATCGCCGTGCCCTGGGACTCGAACCAGCGGGTGATCTCCCCGGGATCGTTGCTCCACACCTTGGCGGGCAGGCGGTCCTTGCCGAAGCACTTCGCGTGGTCGCGGGACAGCTCCCAGGCGACGAAGGGCGCCGCCCCCCGTCCCCAGAGGGCGAGGAGGGCGAGGGAGGCGGCCAGGGGCAGGAGCCAGGCGGACCGGCGCCGCCGATCCGCGGCGAGCCGGCGCCGGACCTGCTCCTCGAACCCGGGCCGCAGCTCGGGCTCGGGAAGCGCCTTCAGGCCGGCCCGCAGCTCGCGCTCGAAGTCCGCCTGGTCCCGGCAGGCCGGGCAGGCGCCGAGGTGAGCCTCCATCACCTCCCGCGCCTGGGGGTCCAGGACCTCGTCCACGTACCCCGTCACCTGCTCCGGCGTGCAGCTCACGGCTTCCTCCCGGCGAGGACCACGCGCAGCTGCGCGCGACCTCGGTGGATCCGCGACATCACCGTCCCCATGGGCACCTGGAGGACCTCCGCGATCTCCCCGTAGGTCAGCTCCTCGACGTCGCGGAGCACCACCGCCGCCCGGAACGCCTCGGGCAGGCCGGCGATCGCCCGGGCGAGGTCCTCCCCTCCCCGGGAGAGCTCCTCCTGGGGCGGTGGCACCGGCGGCCCCTCCTCGTCCAGCTCCTCCATCCGGGGCGTCCGGCCCTGGCGGCGCAGGAGGTCGGCCCGGACCCGGTACAGGATCGTGAAGAGCCAGGCCCGGAGGTTGGTGCCGGCCTCGAAGCGCTCGAAACCCCGGAACGCCCGGAGGAGGGACTCCTGCACGAGGTCTTCGGCGTCGGCGGCGTTGCTGGTCATGCGGTAGGCGGTCCCATAGAGCCGCTTCAGGTGGGGCATCACCTCCGCTTCGAACTGGTCTCGATCCACGCCGAACCGGAGCTGTCCCTCCGCCGGGACAACGCTTCGCCCCGCCTCCCTATTCCCGTCGCCCACCCCGGGGCCCCACGCCCGTCGGGGAGGGCGATTCTCCCACGGCTGGCCCGCGGGGACGAGGCGACGGAATACCGGCTCGGTCGCCCGCGTTGGCGGGTTTGACGCTCTCGATCGGGGGTCGGCGCCCGCGCCCAGGGCCAGGAGGTTTCAAACGACCGGTTCGAGTACAGTGCGTGCCGATCTCCCGCCGGCCGTTCCGGGTGCCGCGCGGCGGAGGAGACCCGCGATGATGAAGAGGGCGTCCGCGATCCTGCCGCTGTGCTCGTGCCTCCTCGCCTCCCCCCCGTCCGTCCAGGCGGGGCCCTGGGCGATGGGCAAGGGCCACCTGTACACCAAGCTCAGCGTCCAGCACCTCCGGGCGACC
>Ga0268386_10000368_pt1 | contig 28050 bp, 23 predicted proteins | sample RVTome_15_FD_200260 | JGI IMG/M metagenome (GOLD analysis project Ga0268386, IMG submission 200260) | Soil microbial communities from uranium-contaminated site in the Upper Colorado River Basin, Wyoming, United States - RVT150D86... ... | reverse complement strand
ATGCTCGGTGGCGCTCGGTGTCGAGGATCAGTTCATCGAACGTCGCATCGCGACGGCCCGCGGTCACGCGGAACTCGTGCTGCCGATGGTCGACGAGGTCCTGCGCGAGGCCGGTCTCGAGCTTCGTGAGCTCGATGCACTCGCATTCGGCCGCGGCCCGGGCGCCTTTACCGGCGTGCGAATTGCGGCCGGCGTGATCCAGGGGCTCGCGCTCGGCAGCGGAGTGCCCGTCGTGCCGGTTTCGGATCTCGCAGCGCTGGCGCTGCACCCTACGGTCGTCGGTGATCACGCTCTCGTGGCGATCGATGCGCGGATGGGAGAGGTGTACTGGGCGATCTACGCCCGCATCGCAGCGGATGCACTTGCCGTGATCCGACCCGAGCGCGTCACCCGGCCTGAGGCCGTCGCAGGAGGATCGACCGTTCAGGTGTGCGCTGGCTCCGGCGTCAGAACGTATCCCGAGATTGCCTTGCAGTGCGCTGGCGCGCGCGCGTACCCCGACGCGCTGCCCGATGCGCGCGCGATCGCAATCCTCGGCGCTGCGGGTGCGCGCCGGGGTGAGGCGCGCCCGGCGGCAGAGGCACTACCGGTGTACCTGCGCAACGACGTCGTCCGTCGCCCGTGATTCGAGCGACATTCATGAGCCTGCAAAACCCGGCGTGGCGCCGTCATCCCGATGTCATAATCGCTTGCTGTAATACCGCCGCAATCCTCTAAGCCGCCGAATTGACGGTGTTCATGACTCAGAAACAGATTCTGATCGTCGAGGACGAGAAGCCGATCCGCGACATGATCGCCTTTGGGCTGCGGCGCGGCGGCTTCGACGTCCGGGAAGCCGAAGACGTCGTGACCGCCCGCGCGAGCATCGCCGATCGCCGTCCCGACCTTGTGCTGATCGACTGGATGCTGCCCGACATGAGCGGCCTCGAGCTGACCCGTTCACTGAAACGGGACAAGGACACGCAGGAAGTGCCCGTCATCATGCTCACGGCGCGGGCCGAAGAGCAGGACAAGGTGATGGGCCTCGAGGGCGGCGCGGATGATTATGTCACGAAGCCGTTTTCGCCCCGCGAGCTGCTCGCGCGGATCAATGCAGTGCTGCGTCGATCGTCGCAGGGCACGGTCGAGGAGATCGTTGCCGCGGAGAGACTGACGCTCGATGTCGCGAGCCACCGCGTCAGCGTCGGCGACGCGACGGTGCCACTCGGTCCGACGGAGTACCGGTTGCTGTCGTTTTTCATGACGCACCCCGAGCGCGTCTACGCCCGCAGCCAGCTGCTCGATCGCGTCTGGGGCGGCAACGTCTACGTCGAGGAGCGCACCGTCGACGTGCATATCCGTCGCCTGCGCAAAGCGCTCGAGCCTTTCGGCTATGATCGGTTCATTCAGACCGTGCGTGGATCCGGATATCGATTCTCGACCCGGTCTCCCTGACATCACGGAGAGAACATGGCCGCCGCGTGGTGGTTCGCAGTCGTCCGCCTGCTGACGCTGCTCGGGATCGCACTCGCGGGCGGGCTCATCTTCGGTCATACAGGTTGGTGGTTGCTCGGCGTGCTCGCGGGCTATCTGGCGCTGCAGCTCGCGAACCTCTATCGACTGGACCGCTGGCTGCGGCTGCGCAACGAGCTCGAGCCGCCGGACCTCGGCGGAGTGTGGGGTGAGGTGATTTCGGGCGTCGTACGGCTGCACCGTCGGAAAAACTTTCACAAGCGCCGCATCCTGCACCTGTTTCGCGAATTCCGGCGCTCGACCGCCGCAATGCCGGACGGCGTGATCGTGCTGAACGACGAGCGGGAAATCCTCTGGTTCAACCGCACGGCCGCGCGGTTGCTGGCGCTGCGCCGCAAGGTCGACTTCGGGCTGCGGATCGACAACCTGATCCGCCATCCTGACTTCCATCACTATCTCGACGCGGGACGGTTCGAGGAGCCGATCACGATCGGTTCACCGCTGAACGCAGCAGTGCAACTGTCTCTCCACGTGATTCCGTACGGGGATAGCCAGCAGCTGCTGCTCGTGCGCGACGTCACCCGTCAGGCGAAGCTCGAGTCGCTGCGGCGCGATTTCGTGGCCAATGCATCGCACGAGCTGCGCTCGCCTTTGACGGTGATCGCCGGCTACCTCGACACGCTCGCCGACGATCCGGGACTGGAACCGGCTTGGCGCGAGCCGATCAAGGAAATGCACCGCCAGGCCGATCGCATGCGCGCGATCGTGAACGATCTGCTCGAGCTGTCGCGGCTCGAGGCGTCGGGCACCGAGGCCGAGGAGGAGGCCGTCGACGTGCCAGGCATGCTCGCGATGATCCGTCGCGAAGTGCTCGGTCTCGAGAAGCGGCCTGCCGAGATCGAGCTGCAGCTCGAGTCGGAAGCGCGTTTGCTCGGCAATGAGAGCGAGCTTCACTCCGCCTTCACGAACCTCGTCTCGAACGCGGTCAAGTACACGCCCGCGAGCGGCCGCGTATCGATTCGATGGTGGACGGACGAGGACGGGGCGCACCTCGCGGTGGCCGACTCCGGCATCGGAATCTCGCCAGAGCATCTGCCGCGGCTGACCGAGCGCTTCTACCGCGCCGATCCCGGGCGTGCACGCCGCACCGGCGGCTCCGGGCTCGGTCTTGCGATCGTCAAGCATGCTTTGCAGCGACATGGCGCGACGCTCGATGTCGCGAGCGAGGTGGGTCGCGGCAGCACGTTCACCTGTCACTTTCCCGAGCGGCGCATCGTCGCGAGCGAAACGCACCGCTCGAGTGCCCAGGCCGGCTGATCGGCGCCGTCCTGCGTTCTTCAGGGTGTGAGCGGCTCCACATTGCAGCGCGCCGGCGCGTGCAATGCTGTATTACACTTGCAGGCGCACATTGCGTGCCTCGTCGGGGATCGACATGGAAACCACCGAGTTTTCGCATCACATCTCGCGTCGGTTCAACGAGGATCTCGAGCGCATCCGCAATCGGGTGCTCGCGATGGGCGGGCTCGTCGAGCAACAGCTCGAGCGCGCGATCACGGCCCTCGCGACCGGCGACAGCAAGCTCGGCGAAGACGTTGCACTCGACGACTATAAGGTCAACGAGATGGAAGTGACGATCGACGAGGAATGCAGCCGGATCCTCGCGAAGCGCAGTCCGACCGCGGTCGATCTGCGCCTGATCGTGGCGGTAATCAAGACCATCACGGATCTCGAGCGGATCGGCGACGAAGGCGAGAAAATCGGTTATCTCGCCTCACGGCTCGCCGGCGAGGAGCCGGCAATGGAGCGGTATCGGGCGATCCGCCATCTCGGCAGGCAGGTCTCGCAGATGGTGCACAACGCACTCGATGCGTTCGCCAGGCTCGACGTCGAGACGGCACTCGCGACGGCCCGCGAGGACAAGCTCGTCGACGAGGAATACGAGTCGATCCAGCGCCAGTGCATCACGTTCATGATGGAAGACCCGCGCTCGATCCGGCGCGTCCTCGACGTGATGTGGGTCGTCCGGGCGCTCGAGCGGATTGGCGACCATGCGAAGAACATCTGTGAGTATGTGATCTACATGGTGCACGGCAAGGACATCCGGCATACCGATCTCGCGGACGTTGAACGCGAGTTGCGCGCCTGACGCACCGGACGGCAGCCGACGAATGACGAACTCTCCGCTGACCAGGCGCCGGGCCAACCTGCTCGGCTTCCTCGCGTGCGCCGGATTGATGGGCTATGCGCTCTATGCCCAATATGGTCTCGGTCTCGAACCCTGCCCGCTCTGCGTGTTCCAGCGGGTCGCCGTGATCGCCACCGGCGCGATGTTCCTGTTCGCCGCGGCCTTCAATCCGGAGCGTGGCGGCGCTCGGATATTCGGGGTGCTGATCGACCTCGCGGCATTGGCTGGCATCCTGGTGGCCGTTCGCCATCTGTGGATCCAGGCGCAACCGCCGGGCACGGTCGCAGAATGCGGCGCCAGCCTCGACTACATGCTGGACGTACTCCCGGTCACCGAAGTCGTGACGAAGGTGCTCACTGGCGCCGGCGAGTGCGGCAAGATCGACTGGCAGTTGTTCGGATTCTCGATGCCAGCATGGGTCCTGATTGCGCTGGCCGCCCTCGGTGCGTGGGGGTTGTATGCGAACTTTGCGTTGCCGCGTCAGCGCGAGGTGCCAGCAGGCAGTCAGCAGTCGGCAGTTAGCAGTCGGCAGTAAGCAGTCGGCAGTAAGCAGTCGGCAGTAAGCAGTGGGCAGCCCAAGGCAGCGCCACTTGCCACCCGCGACCTGCCACTGCCGCCTGCTACCTGCCACCTTCCACGAGCAGAATCTCCATCACCCGCTCGTAGGTACGACTCAGCGTATCGACATCTTCGATACGCACGTGTTCGTTGACCTTGTGGATGCTCGCGTTCTGCACGCCGAGCTCCACGACCTGCACGCCCATCGGGGCGATGAAGCGCCCGTCTGAGGTGCCGCCCGTCGTCGACAGCTCGGGCGCCCGACCCGTGAGCTCTTCGACGGCGCGCACGATGGCGGAGGACAGCACGCCTGGCGGAGTGAAGAAGGGCAGGCCCGAGACGAACCAGTCGAGCGAATACTTGACCCCGTGCCGGTCAAGGATGCCTGTGATCGTTCGCTGCAGCGACTCGACGGTTTGCTCAGTGGAGAAGCGCACATTGAAGCGCGCTTTCAATTCGCCCGGAATCACGTTGGGTGCGCCGGTGCCGGCTGCAATGTTCGAAAACTGGAAGGACGTCGGCTGAAAGAACTCGTTGCCCTCGTCCCAGATGCGCGTGGTGAGCTCCGCCAGCGCCGGCGCCACGGCATGCACCGGGTTGTCCGCGAGTTGAGGGTACGCCACGTGCCCCTGCACACCGTGGACCGTGAGCTTGCCGGAGAGCGAGCCGCGTCGGCCGATCTTGACGGTGTCGCCGAATACGCGGCTGCTCGTCGGCTCGCCGACGACGCACCAATCGATGCGTTCGTTCCGGGAGTTGAGCACGTCGACAACCCGTCGGGTGCCATCGATCGAGGGTCCTTCCTCATCGCTCGTGAACAGGACCGCCAGCGTACCTGCGTGGTCGGAATGTCCTGCGAGAAATCGTTCGCACGCCGTCACCATCGCAGCGAGACCACTTTTCATGTCCGCCGCGCCGCGCCCGTACAACAGCCCATCGCGGATCTGCGGATCGAACGGGTTCGAGCGCCAGTCGTCGAGCGGGCCCGTGGGTACGACGTCCGTGTGTCCGGCAAAGCACAGCACCGGCGCACCGCTGCCGTGCTTTGCCCACAGGTTGTCGACGGCGCCGAACGGCATCCGCTCCAGCGCGAACCCGAGCGGTGCGAGTCGAGCCGCGATCACGTCGAGGCAGCCGGCATCGTCGGGGCTCACTGACGGGAGGCGAATCAGTGCTTCGGTCAATGCAAGTGTGTCGGACATGGCGATCGAGCCGCGACGGAATGCAAGGGGCGCCTTTATACGGATGCCCCAGAACCGTGACAAGAATCATTCCGCGTCGGCTGCAAGACCCCGGTCGCGATCCGGCGCGGATCGCGCTAGCATGCGCGGGCCGTGGCAGCCGGCTCGGTTCGCGACCGCTCCGGTGGCCAGGTTTGCTGCTTTCCCAGCCGTCGCTGTGTGTCCCGCCGGGACGAGAAGAACAGTTCGTTTTCAGGCACTTACGTGCGACTTCCCGCAGGCCGCAACAAAACTGTAACAGTGCGCCGGTATAACTCGAGGACTTTCATCAGTCACCTTGCGGGGATTCCAGTGATCCGCCATTCGATTCGATGCCTCGCGCCTGCGCTGGCTGCCGCCGGCGCGCTTGCGCTGCCCGGACTCGCTGCGGCGCAGGCCGCGCGTGACTACATCAGCATCGTGGGCTCGTCCACGGTGTTCCCCTTCTCGACGGCCGTGGCAGAAACGTTCGGTCGTTCCACTAAATTCAAGACCCCGAAGGTCGAGAGCACCGGGACGGGGGGCGGCTTCAAGCTGTTCTGCTCGGGCGTCGGCGTGCAGCACCCCGACATCTCGAATGCCTCGCGCAGGATCAAGCAGTCGGAAATCGACACGTGCAAGACCAACGGCGTCGACAAGGTCATCGAGGTCAAGATCGGTTACGACGGGATCGTCGTGGCGCATGACAAGTCGGCTCCGGATTTCGATTTGTCGCTGCAGGAACTCTGGCTGGCGCTGGCGAAGGAGGTGCCGGATCCGTCGGGTGCGAAGCGCCTGGTGCCGAACCCCTACAAGACCTGGAAGGACGTGAACCCCGCCTTTCCGGGCCACCGGATCGAGGTGCTCGGGCCGCCCCCGACTTCCGGTACGCGGGATGCATTCGCCGAGCTCGCGCTCGAAGGGGGCTGCGTCGCGTTCGACTGGATCGCCGGGCTCAAGAAAACCGACGAGTCGCGTTTCAAGTCCGTCTGCATGACGGTCCGTGAGGACGGTGGTTACATCGAAGCCGGCGAGAACGACAATCTGATCGTTCAGAAACTCGCCGCCAATCCGAAGGCGCTCGGAGTTTTCGGCTACAGCTTTCTCGAACAGAATTCGGACAAGCTGAAGGCCATCGAGATCGATCGGGTGAAGCCGACCTACGACGAGATCTCGAGCGGCGAGTACCCGGTCTCGCGGTCGATCTATTTCTACGTGAAGGGAGCCCATGTGGGCGTCATTCCCGGACTGCGCGAGTTCGTGTCCGAGTTCACGAGTGACAGGGCTTTCGGCCCAGAGGGCTATCTCGCTGACAAGGGATTGATTGCGCTGCCGTCGCCGGCGCGCCGCGAGGTTCAGTCCGCGGCGCGAGCGATGAAGCCGTTGCCGGCGCGGATCTGAGCGACCACGCTCGGGCCGCAGGGGAGAACGCGCGAGGCGGTGGCCGATTCGGTCCACCGCCTCCTGCTTTATGGTTGAGACGAGCGCAGGCCTCTCGCTACGATGCAGACTTCGACGCTGGTGCTGGTGTTGATCGGCCTCACGGCGCTGGGCTACCAGATCGGCCGCAGCCGCGCGATCGCGACCGCAGGCGGTTCCCGGGGCGTTCGTAATCTGCATTCGCTGCCTGCGTACTACGGGGCGCTCACGGCGCTCTGGTGCGCGATCCCGGCCTTTCTGACCGTCCTGCTATGGTCTTTTCTCGACGAAGCCGTGGTGACGCGGTTCGTCGTCGAGCAGATGCCGCAGGAGATCCGCTCGCTGCCCGAGGATCAGCTCGGTCTCGTGCTGAACGACGTGCGCAACGTCGTGGCGGGGGCCGTGCCGCCGGAATTCGTCTCGCCGCAGGCGCGTGCCGCCGCCGCGACGTACGAGCGTTATCAGGCACTCGGACGAGGCGCTCTGGCGGTGCTCGCCCTGACTGCCGCGGTGGGCGGCATTCTGCTCGTCCGGCGGCTGATCGCACCGACGCTGCGTGCGCGCAACGCAGTCGAACGGATCGTCGAGCTGGCATTGCTCGGCTGTGCATTGATCGCGATCCTCACGACGGTCGGGATCGTGTTGTCGGTCGCCTACGAATCGCTTCTGTTCTTTCGCAAGGTCCCCGTCACCGAATTCCTGTTCGGACTGCATTGGAGCCCGCAGACCGCGATCCGGGAGGATCAGGTCGGCGCATCGGGTGCGTTCGGCGCCGTGCCTTTGTTTGCGGGCACGCTGCTGATCTCAGCGATCGCGATGCTCGTGTCAGTGCCCGTCGGTCTGTTTGCCGCGATCTATCTCGCCGAGTATGCGCATCGCGAGGTGCGCCGCGCGGTCAAACCGTTGCTGGAAATTCTCGCCGGCATCCCGACCGTCGTCTACGGGTTCTTCGCCGCTTTGACGGTCGGTCCCAAGCTGCGCGAGCTCGGCGAGGCGCTCGGTCTTGCCGTCGCCTCTGAGAGCGCTCTCGCGGCCGGGCTCGTGATGGGCATCATGATCATCCCGTTCGTTTCGTCACTTGCGGACGACATGATTACCGCCGTCCCGCAGGGACTGCGGGATGGGGCCTACGCGCTCGGCGCGACGCAGTCCGAAACCATCAAGCAGGTCGTGCTCCCCGCTGCGCTGCCGGGCATCGTCGGTGGCGTGCTGCTCGCGATATCGCGTGCGATCGGAGAGACGATGATCGTCGTGATGGCGGCCGGACTCGCGGCCAATCTGACGGCCAATCCGCTCGAGGCCGTCACCACCGTTACCGTGCAGATCGTGACGCTGCTCGTCGGCGACCAGGAGTTCGACAGTCCGAAGACGCTCGCCGCGTTCGCTCTCGGGCTGATGCTGTTCGTCGTGACGCTGATTCTCAACGTGCTCGCGCTGCACGTCGTGCGCAAGTACCGGGAGCAGTATGAGTAACGAGCAGTTGCCTCCGTCGTCTGATGGCCGTGAGACGGCGAGCCCGACGCAGGCGCAGATCGCGCAGGAACGCGTCCGGGCGAGCCTGAAGCGCCGCTATCGCGCCGAGCGGCGCTTCCGTGTCTATGGCATTGCGGCCGTGGTTACCGGCATCGGATTCGTCGCGTTGCTGTTCGTCGTCCTGCTGGCGCAGGGCTATTCCGTGTTCCGGCAGTCGTACGTGCAGCTCGAGCTGTCCTACGACCCCGAAGTGATCGACCCGCTCGGCACGCGCGCCGCGGAGGATCTGGCGATTGCCGACTACGCGGCACTGGTCCGCGACGCGCTGCAGGCAAGATTTCCCGACGTCGAGGGTCGTCAGGCGCTGCGGGAGCTGTATGCGCTCGTGAGCAGCGATGCGCCGTTCCAGATCGGCGACCGTATCCGCGAGAGCCCATCGCTGATCGGCAGCACCGAGGCCCTCTGGGTGCTCGCATCGGATGACGTGGACGTGCTGCTCAAGGGCAAGATCGAGCAGGCCGCGGACGGTTCTGCCGGGCCCCTGAGCGCCGTGCAGGTCGGTTGGGTCGAGGATCTGCTGGCGAGCGATGAGCTCGAGCTGCAGTTCAATCGAGCGTTCTTCACGCAGGGCGATTCACGCGAGCCGGAACAGGCGGGAGTGTGGGGTGCGGCCGTGGGGTCCTTCCTGACGCTGATCGTGACCCTGGGGCTGTCGTTTCCGATCGGCGTCGCTGCCGCGATCTACCTGGAGGAATTTGCGGCTCGCAATCGCTGGACCGATCTGATCGAGGTCAACATCAACAATCTCGCAGCGGTGCCCTCGATCGTTTTCGGCCTCCTCGGTCTCGCGGTCTTCATCAACGCCTTCGGCATGCCGCGGTCGGCGCCCCTGGTCGGCGGTCTCGTCCTGACCCTGATGACGCTGCCCACGATCATCATTGCGAGTCGCGCTGCGATCAAGGCAGTACCGCCGTCGATCCGCGAGGCGGCGCTCGGCATGGGAGCATCGAAGGTGCAGGTGGTCGCGCATCACGTGCTGCCGCTCGCGATGCCCGGCATGCTCACGGGCACGATCATCGGCATGGCCCGAGCGCTCGGCGAGACGGCGCCGCTCCTGATGATCGGCATGGTCGCATTCATCGTTGACATCCCGTCGAGCTTTACCGACCCTGCGACCGTGTTGCCCGTGCAGATCTACCTCTGGGCGGACAGCCCCGAGCGCGCCTTCGTCGAGCGCACCTCAGGAGCGATCATCGTGCTGCTGGCCTTTCTGGTCGTCATGAACGCGGCAGCCGTGATTCTGCGCAACAAATTCGAGCGCCGCTGGTAACCCGGTCATTGGACATGGAGAAGCGACAGCCGATGCATAACGCGAGCACTGAGGAGGCCCCCGTCGTGCCTGCCGCCTCTAAAGCCGGCATTGATCGCAAACCATCCAGTCGCCAGCCCGCGCTCGCATCCCAGTTCGAGCACGGCGAGCGGCACACCGTCGGTGATCCATCGGTCGACGACCCGATCATGTCGGCGCGCGAAGTAAACGTTTACTACGGCGACAAACATGCGATCCGCAACGTGACGCTGGATATCGCCCGCCATCAGGTGATCGCGATGATCGGTCCGTCGGGTTGCGGCAAGTCGACGTTCCTGCGCTGCCTGAACCGGATGAACGACACGATCGAAAGCGCGAAGGTGACGGGCACGATCATCCTCGACGGCCGCGACATCTATGACAAGCGCCAGGACGTCGTCCAGCTGCGCGCCCGGGTCGGCATGGTGTTCCAGAAGCCGAATCCGTTCCCGAAGTCCATCTACGACAACGTCGCGTACGGACCGCGCATTCACGGTCTCGCGGCCGATCGCGTCGAACTCGATGAGATCGTGCAGACCAGCCTGCAGAAGGCCGGTCTCTGGGAAGAGGTGAAGGACCGGCTGACGAATCCCGGCACGAGCCTGTCCGGGGGGCAGCAGCAGCGGCTCTGCATCGCGCGCACGATCGCGGTGAATCCGGAAGTGATCCTGATGGACGAGCCGTGCTCGGCACTCGACCCGATCGCGACCGCAAAGATCGAAGACCTGATCGACGAGCTGCGCGAGAGCTATGCAATCTGCATCGTGACGCATTCGATGCAGCAGGCTGCACGGGTGTCGCAGCGCACCGCGTATTTCCATCTCGGCGACCTGATCGAGATCGGAGATACCGACATGATCTTCACGAATCCGCGCCACAAACTGACCGAGGACTACATCACGGGGCGCTTCGGATGACGGACCACCGCCCCGATCCAGCGCGCCCGGCTCCGACGTCTACGGCAGGCGGTGGCACTGTCGCACGACGATCGACGATGCACGAGCTCACCGAGGGACATACCGTTCGTCAATTCGACGGCGACCTCGCGAATCTGCGCGTCATGCTGCTCGAGATGGGCGGGCTCGTGCTCGATCAGGCGGAACGGGCGGTGCGCGCGCTACTCGAAGACAACGCCGAACTCGCGCGCATCGTGATCGAGCGTGACGGCGAGGTCGATCGCTATGACGTCCGGGTCGACGAGGAGAGCCACCGGATCCTGATCCGCAGGCAACCCGTCGCTACCGACCTGCGGGCCGTGATCGCGGTCGGCAAAGCCGTCGCGGATCTCGAGCGAGCAGGTGACGAAGCCAAGAAAATCGCGCGCTATGCGCGCGTGCTGAACGACGATGCGGTACCGCGGCCTGCAGCGGAAATCATCTATGACGTGCGGCGGATGGCGCAGACCGCGCTGCCCATGCTGCGGGATGCGATCGAGTGCTTCGATGCACTCGATGCGGACTCAGCGGTGGCGCTGATGGCAAGGGACGACGAGGTCGATGCCGAGTTCCGGGCGGTGATGCGCCGCCTTCTCACTCTCGTGATGGAAGACAGCCGCAATCTGCGCCACACGATCGATGCAATGTTCGTCGTGAAGGCGCTCGAACGCATTGGCGATCACGCTCGCAATCTCGCGGCGCACGTGAGCTATCTCGTGCACGGCCGTGACGTACGACACTCCCACTCGGCCGATCGCGACGCCGGGCCGGCCTGAGCGGCTGTGCTTGTCCTGGGTCTGTTGTCTGTAGTCTGCGGCCAGACTCGCGGACGCGAGCGTTCCGGCTATCCGCTGCCCACCAACCCACATTAGTCATACGGCCATCTGCTAGAGTGCGGCGCCACCGGGCCTGCCCTGAGCGGGCCCCGGTGCTGTCTGCAATCAATAAGATACGGGTGGTCAGGTTCATGCGAAGGCTTAATGTCGCCGCGCTGGTTGCGGCTGTCCTCTGCACGCTCGCTCCGTTGGCATCGGGCAGTGACATCGATGAGATCCGGGAGCTGCGCAGCCAGATCGAGCTGCTGAGCGAACGGCTGCGGGTGCTCGAGGCGCGGGCCGGGCTGGCGTCGCCATCCGCTGCCACGACGGCCGCGCCGACAGCGGCCGCTGCAGCGACCGACGCTGCAGCCGACCCTGCGCTTGACTGGGCGCGACAGCTCAGTCTCAAAGGCGACATGCGGGTTCGGCACGAGCGTCTGGAACGCGACGGACTGCCGGATCGCGACCGCCAGCGGCTGCGCGCGCGCGTCGCGTTGACGGCGCGGGCTCTCGAGACGGTCGACGTGACCGTCGGTATTGCTTCCGGCGGCGACGACCCCCGTTCCGCGAACCAGACCTTTGGCAGCAGCTTCAGTCGCAAGGACGTGGGACTCGACCTCGCCTACGTGGACTGGCACCCGACCGGCACGCTGAACGTCTATGGCGGCAAGATGAAATATCCCGGCTTCAAGCCGGCGTTTACCGCATTCATCGACGGCGACCTGAATCCGGAAGGGTTGGCCCTCAGCTGGCACGACGAGAACGGCCTGTTCGCAAATGCGTTCAGCTACTGGATCGAAGAACGCGCCGCGAATGTCGATTCGATGTGGTTCGCGGGGCAGGTCGGGTGGCGGGGGCCGCTTGCCGACGGCATCAATTTTGCGGCCGCGGCAACCTACCAGGACTTCGCCAACGTGCAGGGACAGGAGCCGTTCTATCTCGGGCAGAGCTTCGGCAACACGACGACCGCCGACGGGTCGCTGCGCTACGACTACGATCTCGCACAGCTCGCGGTCGAACTGGGCTTTCTGCTCGGTGAGGCGCCGATGCTGATCTCTGGTGAGTTCGGCCGGAATCTCGCGGTCGACGAGCTCGATACTGCCTGGTCGCTCGGAGTGCTGCTCGGCAAGGCGTCGGCACCCGGCACCTGGGAGGTCGGCTACGCGTACGGCGACCTGGAGAAGGACGCGCTGTTTGCACAGGTCACGGAGTCCGATTTCGCGGACGGCAGGACCGACTCGCGCGGGCATCATCTGCGCGCCGGTTATGCGATCGCGAAGAACTGGACCGCCAACCTGCAGCTGTACCTGAATGACCTGGACGTATCAGGCGATACGTTCGGCTTCGATCGAGTGCAGCTGGATCTGAATTTCAAGTACTGACGTGGGCTGGAGGTTGGGGGCTTGGGGCTGGTGGGCGAAGCGCGACTTCAGATCCCTCAAGCCCCCAGCCTCCAGCCCCCAAACCTATAGCCGTAGCAGCTCATTGATCCCCACCTTGGCGCGCGTCTTCGCGTCCACGCGCTTGACGATCACCGCGCAATAGAGGGAATAGCGGCCATCGCCGGCCGGCAGCGAGCCGGGCACGACGACGGCGCCGGCGGGCACGCGCCCATACAGCACTTCATCGCGCTCGCGGTCATAAATGCGCGTGCTGCTGCCGATATAGACGCCCATGGACAGCACTGCTCCGCGTTCGATGACCACGCCTTCGACGACCTCCGAGCGAGCACCGATGAAACAATCGTCCTCGATGATCGTCGGGCTCGCCTGCAACGGTTCCAGCACACCGCCGATGCCGACACCGCCCGAAAGGTGTACGTGACGTCCGATCTGGGCGCAGGAGCCGACCGTGGCCCAGGTGTCGACCATCGTGCCTTCGCCCACGTACGCGCCGATGTTCACGTAACTCGGCATCAGCACCGTGTTCGGCGCGACGTACGCGCCCCGTCGCACGATCGCATGCGGTACGACACGCACGCCCTCGGCGCGCAACTGCGCTTCATCGTGTCCGACGTACTTCATCGGTACCTTGTCATAGAAGCGCGTGTAGCCGGCCTCGAGCACGCGGTTGTCGTTGATCCTGAACGACAGCAGCACGGCTTTTTTCAGCCACTCGTTGACCGTCCAGCCGGCGGGACCAGGTGCCGCGACCCGCGCTCGGCCGCAGTCGAGCAGGTCGAGCGCAGCCTCGACGGCCGTGCGAACTTCCGGTGGCGTTGAGTTCGGCGTGAGTGATGCGCGTATTTCGAAAGCTGCATCGATCGTGCGTGACAGCTCGGCAGGGGACATACACGGGCTCCCGGAAGATCAAGTCAGAAGTTCGCTCGCATCGGACTTCGCACTCAGCGCTCCCGCACGAATTCGCGGATGCGCTCTGCAGCTGCGGTGCAATCCGCGACGCTGGCCACGAGCGAAATACGGACGCGGCCGCGGCCAGGATTGCCGCGCGCGCTCATCCGGGCGAGATAGCTGCCGGGCACGACGGTGACGTTGCGGGTCGCATAGAGGCCGCGCGTGAAGCGCTCGTCGTCGCCGCCAGGAACCTGCGCCCACAGGTAGAACGATGCCGTTGGGGACTCGAAGTCGAGTACCTCGGCGAGTATCGGCACGGTCGCAGCGAACTTCTGCCGGTACAGATCGCGATTCGAGCGGGCGTGTGCGTCATCGTTCCAGGCTGCAATGCTGGCGTACTGCGTGTGCAGAGGCATCGAGCAGCCGTGATAGGTCCGGTAGTGCAGAAAGGCGGCGAGCAGTCCGGGGTCGCCGGCGACGAAGCCGGAGCGCAGGCCCGGCACGCTCGAGCGTTTGGACAAGCTGTGAAAAGCGACGCATCGCTCGAATTGCAGATGCCCAGCCGCGAGCGCGGCGGCGAGCAGGCCAGGCGGCGGCTGCGCCTCGTCCAGGTAGATGTCTGCGTAACACTCATCGGCCGCGATCACGAAATCGTGCCGGGCGGCGAGTTCGACCGCGCGGGACAGATAGACACGATCGAGCACTGCACCGGTGGGGTTGTCCGGCGAGCACAAGTACAGCAGCTGACAGCGCCGCCAGATCCGATCCGGAACCGACTCGAGGTCGGCAACGAATCCGCTGGCCGCATCGGCGTTCACGTAGTAAGGCTCAGCGCCTGCGAGGAGCGTCGCGCCTTCATAGATCTGGTAGCTCGGATTCGGCATCACGACGACCGGATCCCGACGGCGATCGACAACGGCCTGGGCGAACGCGAAGAGCGCCTCACGGGTCCCGTTCACCGGCAGCAGCATCTGCTCCGGGTCGAGCGTCGCGGCTGGCAGACCATAGCGGCGGTTCAGCCAACCTGCGATCGCGGCGCGCAACTGCGGCATGCCCGCCGTCGTCGGGTACGTACCGAGCGAGCCCACCAGCGCGTCCTGCAGCGCGCTCACCAGGACGTGCGGGGCAGCGTGTTTCGGCTCGCCAACGGACATCGAGATGTGCGTGAGATCGCGCGGCGGCAGCGCGCCAGCGAGCAGCTCGCGCAAGCGCTCGAACGGATAGGGCTGCAGGCGCTCGAGGTCGGGATTCATCGTCCCTCGGACTCACCGGCGAGCCGGCACGGCATCGACCGCACGGGCTTGGTCATTGCCGCAGATCCAGAGTATCCACGAGGCGTCGTCGCAGCCGCTCGCGTGCGGTCTCACTCAGGGGCTTGCTCTCCTCGTCGGAGATGTAGAAAACGTCCTCCGCGCGTTCACCGACCGTGACGATCTTGGACGTGTGCAGCGCGATGTGCTCCGTCACGAATACCTTACCGACCTCCGACAACAGACCGGGCCGGTCACCGGCAATCAGTTCGAGAATCGTGCGGTGGTTGACCGGATCATCGCTGAAGTTGATCTGCGTCGGGGTCGTGAACATCCTGACCTGACGGGGCGCACGGCGGGTCACCGTGAACGAGTCGCCTTCGGGCCGCTCGAGCACGGCGGTCAGTTGCTCTTCGAGCTCCGTGATGCGTTCCGGATCGCTGATGCCCGCGCCGGTCTCCTCCAGCACATGATAAGTGTCGAGGCTGAACCCGTCCTCGGTCGGCATCGTCCGCGCATCCACGATGTTGAGTCCCATCTGGTCGAGCAATGCGGTCGTGCTCGCAAAGCTGTGTTGACGCCAGGGCGTGTAGGTGATCACGGCCGTGCCGCCGCGCCCACTGCGCTGCCTGACTGCCACGAGCGGTGCCTTGTCCGCCGTCTCACGATGTGCGAGCAGCTGGGTGTGCAGCGCGATCTCCTCGGGCGTGTGCCGCAGAAAGTACGCGTCGGCAAACCGCCGCCAGACGCGCTCGACGTGCTCGCCACCGAGACCGGCCCGGCCGAGCAGCTGACGTGCCTCGCTCTGGGTGACCGCGACGAGCTCGTCCTGATCGAGCGGGCTCTCGAGCCCTCGCCGCAGTGCCTGTCGCGCCCGCTCGTAGAACTCCGTGAACAGCGACGCTTTCCACGAATTCCACAGTTTCGGGTTCGTGCCACGCACGTCCGCGACGGTGAGCACGTACAGGTACTCGAGGTGCGTCTGATCGCCGACCGTGCGCGCGAAATCCAGGATTACCTGCGGATCGCTGATGTCCTTCTTCTGCGCCGTCAGCGAAAAGATCAGGTGGTGCCCTACGAGCCATGCGACGAAGCGTGCATCGTACCGCGACAGCCCGTGCTCGAGGCAGAAAGCCTCCGCCCAGACGGCGCCGAGCTCCGAATGATCGCCGCCGCGGCCCTTGCCGATGTCATGGAACAGGGCAGCGAGATAGGCGAGCTCCGGTTTCGCGAGCGCCTGCATGATGCGTGACAGCTCCGGAAACTCGTGATCGAATTTGGGCAGCCACAGACGGCGCAGATTGCGCACGACGAACAGGGTGTGCGCATCGACCGTGTACGCATGAAAGAGATCGTACTGCATGCGCCCGACGATCCGTCCGAACGCGGGAATGTACCGGCCGAGCACGCCGTACAGGTTCATCCGCCGCAGCTCGTGCGTCACACCGACGGGCGCCCGCAGAATGTCGAGGAACAGCCGGTGATTACGCGGATGCTGGCGGAACTCCTCGTCGATCAGCCACAGGTGCGTCGAGATCAGGCGGATCGTCGCAGCACGGACGCCGCGCAGCTGCGGATTACGCGCGAGCACGAGGAACATTTCGAGCAGCGCGGAGGGATAACGGTCGAACACGTCATCGGCCGCGACCTCGAGATAATCGTTGACGGCGCGGAAGCGCTCGTTGATCTGCACGGGCTGTGCCGCTGGATCGGCGAGGATGGCTTCGCGAAAGAGCTGCAGCAGCATCTCGTTCAGGAGGCTGACGTCCATCGCGGTGCGGTAGTAGCGCTGCATGAACTGCTCGACCGCGAGCGTGTACGAGGCATCCTCGTAGCCGAACGCCTTCGCGAGCCGGATCTGATGGTCGAACAGCAGGCGGTCCTCGCGGCGCCCCGTGATCGTATGCAGTGCGAAGCGCACCTTCCACAGGAACGCCTGCGCCGTCTTCAGCTTGCGCAGCTCACTGCGGGTCAGGAACCCGTGACGCACGAGCTGATCGAGCGAATCTGCGCCGAAGTGCCGCTTCGCGACCCAGCCGATCGTCTGCACGTCGCGTAACCCGCCGGGGCTCGCCTTCACGTTCGGCTCGAGGTTGTAGGCCGTATCGTGGAAGCGATGGTGACGAGCGGTCTGCTCGGCGACCTTCGCTTCGAAGAAATCGCGCGTCGGCCAGACCCGCTCGGACGCAAGCGCGCGGCGCATCGCGTCGAACAGATGCTGCGGCCCGGTCAGCAGCCGCGCTTCGATCAGCGTCGTCGCAACGCTGATATCCGCGGCGCTCTCGCGCTGGCAGTCGTCGATCGTGCGTACGCTCTGGCCGACTTCGAGGCCGATGTCCCACAGGAGCGCTAAAAAGCGCTCGAGATCGCCATGCCAGGCGACGGCCTCGGTCTTCGGGACCAGGATCATCACGTCGATGTCGGAGCAGGGATGCAACTCGCCACGGCCATAGCCACCGACGGCGAGCAGCGCGAGATCACGACCGTCGTGCGTCATATGCAGCAGCCAGGCGGTGCGCAGTAACACATCGACGAGGCGAGCGCGATCACGCACCAGCCATTCGACGGATTCCTCGGCTTCGAAGCGCCGCCGCAGCCCGGCGTCGCCGTCGCTCAGCGCGTCGCGGAATACGGCGATCGAATGTCCGCCCTCGGTGAGCCGGCGCGGCAGCCCGGCCAGATAGTCCCAGACAGGATCGGCCGCGGGCGCAGCGACGTCGTCGCTATCCGGATGAGTGGCGATGTTCACTGCTGCACCCGGCCGGATTCAGTCACGCTGATCGGCGCCGAGCGTGAGCACTTCGAATCCGTCGTCCGTGACGAGCACCGTGTGCTCCCACTGCGCCGACAAGGAATGGTCCCGCGTGACGACCGTCCAGCCGTCCGGCAGGAGTTTCACGTGCCGTCGTCCCGCATTGACCATCGGTTCGACCGTGAAGGTCATGCCGGGCTCGAGCTCGACACCGGTGCCGGGCTCGCCGTAGTGCAGCACCTGAGGATCCTCGTGGAACACGCGGCCGATGCCGTGGCCGCAGTACTCGCGGACGACCGAGAAGTGGTTCGCTTCCACGTAATGCTGCACGGCGGCGCCGAGATCGCCGAGCCGTGCACCCGGGCGAATGGCGCGAATGCCGGTCCACATCGCGTCGTGCGTGACTTCAATCAGGCGACGTGCTGCCGGGTTGACTTTCCCGACCGTGAACATGCGGCTCGTATCACCGTGCCAGCCGTCCTTGATCACGGTGATGTCGACGTTGACGATGTCACCGCTCTTCAAGCGCTTCTCGCCCGGGATGCCGTGACAGACGACGTGGTTGACCGACGTGCAGATCGATTTGGGGAAGCCGCGGTAATTCAGCGGCGCGGGGACCGCCTGCTGGGTGGTCACGATGTGGTCGTGACAGATCCGGTCGAGTTCCTCGGTCGTGACGCCAGGCACGATGTGCGGGCCGATCATGTCGAGGACGTCCGCCGCGAGACGACCGGCGAGCCGCATCGCGGCGCGCTCTGTTTCCGACTTGATCGAGATCTGCATGCCTGGCGCACCGGGCATCGAGCCGGGTGCTGGGTCTCCGGGTTGGGGAAGTCGCCGTGTGGGCCGGGGCTGGTCGCGCATCAGTCTGGGACGACGCGCGAAAACCGTTGGATGCGCACGGGTTTCATGGTATAAAGCGCGCGTTTTTTTCGCAACAAAACCACACACGTACCGACACATGCGGCCGGGTGCTGCGCGACACGGGATCGATCCCGCACCGCGCGGTTGTCGTATGGGGTACGTGGAGGCTCAACCCCACAAGGAGTTCTCATGGCCAGCATTTCCATGCGGCAGATGCTGGAAGCGGGCGTTCATTTCGGACATCAGACCCGCTTCTGGAACCCCCGGATGGCTCCGTTCATCTTCGGGGAGCGCAACCGGATCCACATCATCAATCTCGAGCGCACGCTGCCGCTCTACCACGAAGCGTCGGAGTTCGTGCGCAAAGTCGTTGCCGACGGCGGTCGGGTGCTGTTCGTGGGCACGAAACGCTCGGCGCGCGAGGCCATTCGTATCGAAGCGCAGCGCAGCGGTATGCCGTTCGTGAGCCATCGCTGGCTCGGCGGCATGTTGACGAACTTCAAGACCGTGCGCCAGTCGATCCGCCGTCTCGCCGAGCTCGATGCGATGGCCGAGAACGGCACGCTCGAGCAGCACAGCAAGCGGGAGGCTCAGGGCCTGCGGCGTGAGCGGGAGAAGCTCGAGCGCAGCCTCGGCGGAATCAAGGAGATGGATTCCCTGCCGGACCTGCTGTTCGTGATCGACGTGGGTCACGAGAAAATCGCGATCAATGAAGCGCAGAAGCTCGGAATCCCGGTCGTGGCCGTCGTCGATACGAATTGTTCCCCGGACGGCGTGGATTACGTGATTCCGGGTAACGACGATGCGATGCGAGCGATTCAGCTGTACGCCGCTGGCATCGCCGATGCGGTGCTCGACGGCAAATCCTCGCTGCCGGAGGTGCCGGTCGGCGAAGATGAATTCGTCGAACTCGACGAGGAAGGCAAGCCGCGCGCCCGACCGAGCGCGCCGGCGCGTCGTCCGACGAAGGCTCCATCCCGCAGGAAGCCACCCGCACGCAGGCCGGTGGTTGCCCCCCGGGCCCCTGCAGCGGCAGCCGAAGCCAGCACGGCGGAGCCCGAGCCCGAGCCGACCGCCGCGCCCGCCGACACTGCGGCCGAGGTCACGGGGGACGCCGTCGGTGCCGAAGTCGATGCTGACGATGACGTCGCCGAAGACACGCCGCGCAAGCCCGCGGTACGACGCAGGAATACCCGCGCCGAAGTGGCCGGGAAGGAGACGGATTGACCATGGCGGTTACTGCAGAAGCAGTGAAGGCGCTGCGTGAACGCACCGGCGCCGGCATGATGGAGTGCAAGAAGGCGCTCGTCGAAACGAACGGCGACATCGAAGCCGCCGCCGAGATCATGCGCAAGGCGGGACTCGCGAAAGCCGACAAGAAGGCAGGGCGCGTCGCGGCTGAAGGACTCGTGGTCGTGGCGACCTCCGAGGACCGTCGCAGTGCCGCCGTCGTCGAAGTCAATTGCGAGACGGACTTCGTCGCGCGTGAGGCAGACTTTCAGGCGTTCGCGCGCAACGTGGCGGACGCCGCGGTGCACGCGCGCCCAGCGGATCTTGCAGCACTCTCAGGCCTCGCGCTCGATGGTGCGACCGTCGACCAGCGGCGCCGCGAGCTGATCGCGAAGATCGGCGAGAACATCGGCATCCGCCGCTATACGCTGATCGATGCACCTGCGGTGCTCGGCGCGTACGTGCACGGTTCGCGGATCGGGACGGTCGTGGCGCTGAAGAGCGGCGACGAAACGGTCGCGCGCGACGTGGCGATGCACGTGGCGGCGATGAACCCGGCCTTCTTGTCGGCCGACGAAGTCCCTGCCGAGCGGGTCGAGAAGGAGCGCGAGATTCTCATCGAGCAGGCGAAGGGCGAAGGCAAGCCGGAAGCGATCGTCGCGAAGATGGTCGAGGGTCGGCTGCGCAAGTGGCTCGCGGAGATCACGCTGCTCGGCCAGCCGTTCGTGAAGGACCCCGACCAGACCGTCGAGAAGTTGCTGAAGACCTCGCACGCGGAAATCGCGGGCTTCGTCCGGTTCGAACTCGGCGAGGGCATCGAGAAGAAGCAGGAGGACTTCGCGGCTGAGGTGATGAAGCAGGTCCGCGGTGCCTGACGCCGAACGGCGTGCCTGGCGGAGCCTGCAATTGAACCCCGCTCGATGCGGGGTTCTTTATACTGGAGAGCGCCCGGATACGGACTTGCACCATGGTTGATTCGCCCGTCGACGACCCGCCCCGGCAACCGGATCGCCCGCCATTGAAGCGGATCCTCCTCAAGCTGTCGGGCGAGGCGTTGCTCGGAGAGGAAGACTACGGCATCGATCCGCGGATGATCCGGCGCGTCGCGGGCGAGATCCGCGACATCCGGGCACTCGGTGTTGAAGTTGCGGTGGTGATCGGCGGCGGCAACATCTTTCGCGGCGCAGGCCTTGCGCGGGCGGGCATGGACCGGGTCACGGCGGATCACATGGGCATGCTCGCGACGGTCATGAACTCGCTCGCGCTGCAGGATGCTCTCGAGTCCCTGGGCCAGCACGCGAGGGTGATGTCGGCGATCCGCATCAACGAGGTCTGTGAAGACTACATCCGCCGTCGCGCCGTTCGGCACCTCGAAAAGGGTCGCATCACGATTTTCGCTGCCGGCACGGGCAGTCCGTTCTTCACGACCGATACGGCCGCGAGCCTGCGCGCGATCGAAATCAATGCGGACCTGTTGCTCAAGGCTACGAAGGTGAACGGCGTATTCACGGCGGATCCGCTGCGCGATCCTGCAGCAGTGCGTTATCCGACACTCACCTTCGACAAGGTCCTGACGGACCGGCTCGAGGTCATGGACGCGACGGCGATCGTGATGTGCCGCGACAACGATCTGCCGCTCAGGGTTTTCGACCTCGGCCGGCCAGGCGACCTGATCCGCATTCTGCACGGCGAGGATGTCGGCACGCTCGTCACGAACGGATGAGCGATCGCACCGCGCTGGGCACAGCGTCGACCCGGGTCTATCGACGGAGACTCCCATGCTCGAAGACATCAAGAAGGACGCCAATGAGCGCATGAGCAAGTGCGTCACGGTGTTTCGCAACGAATTGAAGAAGCTGCGCACGGGCAGGGCCCATACGAGCCTGCTCGAGCATCTGAGGGTCGAGTATCACGGCAGTGAGGTGCCGCTGCAGCACGTGGCCAATGTCGCGGCCGAAGACGCGCGGACGCTGACCGTGACGCCGTGGGACAAGACGATGGTACCGGTCGTCGAGAAGGCCATCATGAAGTCCGATCTGGGCCTGAATCCCGCGACCGCCGGGACGGTGATTCGCGTGCCGATGCCACCGCTGACAGAGGAACGGCGTCGTGAGATGACGAAGATCGTGCGCGCCGAGGCCGAGAATGCCCGGGTCGCCGTCCGCAACGTGCGCCGTGACGTGATGAGCGAGCTCAAGGAGATGGTCAAGGAGAAGATGATCTCCCAGGACGACGAGCGTCGCGCTCACGACGAGGTGCAGAAGATCACGGACGGCTACGTGGCCGAGATCGACCACGCGCTCGCCGATAAGGAAAAAGAGCTGATGCAGGTCTAGGGCCTCTTGACACTGGTGGGCAGGCCCTAGACATCACGGCCGTTGCATGGCTTCTGCATCGCAAAGTGAGTCCGCGAGCGCGTTGCCGCGTCACGTCGCGGTGATCATGGATGGCAATGGCCGTTGGGCCGCCGCGCGCGGACAGCCGCGTCACGCCGGCCATCGGGCTGGCGTGAAGGCGGTCCGGGCGACCGTCGAGGGATGTGCGCAGCGCGGCGTCGAAGTCCTGACGCTGTTCGCCTTTTCGAGCGAGAACTGGAGCCGACCCGCCGAGGAGGTTTCAGGATTGATGCGTCTGTTCGTCGAGGCGCTCGAGCGCCAGATCGACGAACTGAACAGGAATGGGGTGCGCGTGCGGTTCGTCGGCGACCTCGCGCGCCTGTCCCGCTCGGTGCAGAGCCGCATGCGCGGTGCCGAGGAGATCACGCTCGCCAATCGCCGGATGACTCTGGTCGTTGCGGTCGCCTACGGTGGACGCTGGGACATCACCGAGGCCTGCCGGGCCGTTGCGCGTCGTTGTCTCGCCGGGGCGCTCGACCCGGCCGCGATCACTGCGGATCACATCGCTCGGGGTCTCGTGCTCGGGGAGCTGCCGGATCCCGATCTCTTCATCCGTACCGGCGGGGAGCGGCGCATCAGCAATTTCCTGCTGTGGAATCTCGCGTACACGGAGCTCTATTTCACGGACGTGCTCTGGCCGGACTTCGACGATGCCGCGCTCGCCGCAGCGATCGACTTCTATGCCAGCCGCGAACGCCGCTTCGGCCGCACGTCGCAGCAACTCGGGGCGCGCTGATGCTGCGCCAGCGCATCCTCACGGGTGTCGTGCTCGTGCCGCTGCTCGGCCTGGTCGTGCTCGTATTGCCGCCGCCGGTGACGGTCGTGTGTCTGGCGGTGCTCGTGCTCCTCGGAGCATGGGAATGGTCGGCCTTCCCGGGCTTCACCACCGATGCCACCCGATTGGCCTACGTGATCCTGATCGCACTCGTGATGATCGCGCTGTGGTTGGCGACTTCCGAGCCAGGCGCTTTGCCGGGCATCATGCTCGTGGCGGCGCTCTGGTGGTGCCTCGCATTCGTCTGGATCGTCCTTGCGCCGGCGCGCGTCGGACGTGTTTCAGCCTTGACGGCCGGCGCACTCGTGCTCGGTCCAGCATGGGTCGGGCTCGCGCGACTGCAATCGAACAGCGAGCTCGGCCCGATGCTCGTGCTGGTGCTGCTCGTGCTGGTATGGGCTGCGGATATCGGTGCCTATTTCGCTGGCCGGCGTCTGGGCAGGATCAAGCTCGCACCGCGCGTGAGTCCTGGTAAAACGTGGGAGGGTGTCCTCGGCGGCCTCGCAGCGTCCCTGCTCGTCGCGTTGCCGATTGGTTGGTGGCTCGATCGCCTGCCGCAGTTCGTCGCATTATGTCTCGCCGTCGTACTGGCCTCGGTCGTCGGCGACCTGACGGAAAGCATGTTCAAGCGTTTCGCAGGTCTGAAGGACAGCGGCTCGGTGTTTCCGGGTCACGGGGGTGTGCTCGACCGCATCGACAGCGTCACCGCGGCGGTCCCCTTTTACGTGCTCGGGCTCGGCTGGCTTGGGCTCGCCGCATGACCCCGCAGCGCGGCATCGCCGTACTCGGCTCGACCGGCAGCGTCGGCGTGAGTACGCTCGACGTGCTCGCCCGACACCGGGACCGGTTCCGCGTCGTTGCCCTCGCCGCCCGCCACAACGTCGAGCGGCTGCTCGCCCAATGCATCGAGCACGAGCCCGAGATCGCCGTGCTGACTGAAGTCTCCGCCGCGGCCGGCCTCGAGAGGGCGCTCGCGCAGGCGCGATCCACGACCCGGGTGTTGGTGGGGCGCGAGGGACTCGTGGAGGCGGCGAGCCGTGCCGACGTCGATTACGTGATGGCAGCCATCGTCGGGGCTGCGGGGCTCGATTCGACGCTCGCGGCCGCGCGCGCCGGCAAGCGGGTGATGATCGCGAACAAGGAGTCGCTGGTGCTCGCCGGTCGCCTGCTGATGCAGGCGGCAGGCGCGAGCGGCGCGACGCTGATCCCGATCGATAGCGAGCACAATGCGATCTTCCAGTGCATGCCGCCGGGCAGTACCGCTGGCGGCCGGCCGGGAGGCGTGCGGCGCATCCTGCTGACTGCCTCGGGCGGACCTTTTCTGCGCGAGGCCGCAGGAAGCCTCGAGCACGTCACGCCCGAGGAGGCCTGTGCCCACCCCCGGTGGATCATGGGCCGTAAGATCTCGGTGGACTCGGCGACGCTGATGAACAAGGGGCTCGAACTGATCGAAGCCTGCGTGCTGTTCGACATGCCTCCCGATGACGTCGAAGTCGTCGTGCACCCACAGAGCATCGTGCATTCGCTCGTCGAATATGCCGATGGCTCCGTGCTGGCTCAGCTCGGCAATCCCGACATGCGCACACCGATCGCACATGCGCTCGGCTGGCCAGAGCGGCTCGCGTCCGGTGTAGAATCGCTCGATCTCGTGCGGACGGCACGGCTGGATTTCGAGCCGCCCGACCTCGAACGCTTCCCGTGTCTAGCCCTCGCGCGGCGGGCTGCGGAACTTGGCGGCACGGCGCCTGCCGTAGTCAATGCCGCCAACGAGATCGCAGTAGGCGCGTTTCTCGAAAGGCGCCTCACCTTCCCCGGGATTCCGCGCGTGATCGAACGGGTGCTCGGAGAACATCGCGTCACCACCGTTGCCGGGCTCGACTCGGTCACTGCGGCGGACGCCTGGGCGCGCGAGCGGGCAGCGGCTCATCTGCATACGGCCCGCGGAGCAGGAACATGTTGACGATACTGTCTTACGCTCTGGCGTTCGTGGTTGCGATCGGCGTCCTCGTCGCGATTCACGAGTTCGGCCATTACTGGGTCGCGCGTCGCCTCGGCATCAAAGTGCTGCGTTTTTCGATCGGATTTGGACGGCCGCTCTGGAAGCGCACGGCAGGTGCGGACGCCGTGGAGTACGTGGTCGCTGCGATTCCGCTCGGCGGGTACGTGAAGCTCCTCGATGAGCGTGAAGGCCATGTGCCCGCGGCCGATCTGGCGCGCGCATTCAATCGTCAGCCGGTCTGGAAGCGCATCGCCGTGCTGCTCGCAGGTCCTGGATTCAATTTCCTGTTTGCGATTTTTGCGTACTGGATCCTGCTGGTCGCAGGGATTCCCTCCCTGAAGCCGGTGGTCGGGACCGTCGAGCCGGAGACGATCGCGGCAGCGGCGGGGCTGCGCGCCAACGATCTGATCGTGACGGTTGACGATGAGGACGTGGCCACGCGCGAGGCGGCGTTGCTCGCGATCCTGCAGGACATGATCGACGACGGCACCGTCCGCCTTACGGTCGTCGGCGCGGACGGTGCAGCGCGCAACGCCGTTCTGGAAATCGGCGAACGTCGTGCAGCGTTGACGGAGCCTGGCGCATTGATGCCGGGACTCGGCTTCGAGTTCTGGCTGCCGCATCTGCCTGCGGTCGTGGGGCGCGTCGTCGAGGACGGACCGGCTGCACGGGCCGGTCTCGAGGCGGGTGACGAAATCGTCGCGGTCAACGGCGAGCCAGTCGGCAATTTTCGCGATTTGGTCGCTCTGGTCCAGCCGCGGATGAACCGTGAAATCGTGCTCGACGTGCGCCGCGGCGAGACGGTCGTTCAGCTGCCGGTCAGGGTCGAAGAGCATACTGTCGACGGCCGCAGCATCGGTCGCATCGGTGTCGAGCCCGCACCCGGTCCGGCAATCCCCGAGGAGATGCGGAGCCTGCAGAAATATGGTCCTGTCGACGGCGTCGGTCGTGCCGTCGCGCGAACCTGGGACATGTCGGCGCTGACGGTGACGATGCTGTGGCGGATCGTGACTGGGGAAGTGTCGGCGAAGAACATCTCCGGCCCGATCAACATCGCCGAATATGCGGGATTCTCGGCGCGGCAGGGCGGGCTCGTGTTCCTGAACTTCCTGGCGATCGTCAGCATCAGTCTGGGTGTCTTGAACCTGCTGCCGATCCCGATTCTGGATGGGGGGCAGATCGTGTACCAGGTGGCAGAGCTGGTGAAGGGCAGTCCGCTGTCCGAGCGGGCACAGATCTGGGGTCAGCAGGTCGGCATCGCGCTCCTTCTGATATTGATGAGTTTCGCCTTCTACAATGACATCGCCCGGCTGCTCGGCTGAGGGGCACGAGTGACGATGCAGATTCGCAGAATCGTACATACCGTACTCGCGCTCGCGGCCACCAGCCCGGCGCTCGCCCAGGAGGTGCGCGGCGGAGAGTTCACGGTCGGCGACATCCGTGTCGAAGGCCTGCAACGCATCTCGGAGGGCACCGTCTACAACTATCTGCCGGTCAACATCGGTGATCGACTCGATCAGCGTCGCCTGCAGGAAGCACTGGAGTCGTTGTACGCGACCGGCTTTTTCCGCGACGTCGAGCTGCGCCGGGACGGTGGAACCTTGATCGTCGCCGTGCTCGAACGCCCCTCGATCGAGAGTTTCGAAATCGAGGGCAACAAGGACATCAAGACCGAGGATCTGCAGGGCTCGTTGCGCAACGTCGGACTCGCGACGGGCAAGACTTTCGATCAGTCGGTGCTCGATGAGGTCGAGCAGTTCCTGACCGACCAGTATTTCTCGCGCGGCAAGTATGCGGTGCGGATCGATACGCAGGTCGAGGAAGTGCCCGGCAACAAGGTCAAGATCCGGATCGACATCAACGAGGGCAAGCGCGCCCGCATCCGGCAGATCAACATCGTCGGTAACGAGGCCTTCCCGGACGATGAATTGCTCGATGCGTTCGAGCTGCGCACCCCCAACTGGCTGTCCTGGTATCGCCAGGACGATCGCTACGCTCGCGAGACGCTGTCGGGTGACCTCGAGTCACTGCGTTCGTATTACCTCGACCGCGGCTATGCGAATTTCGATATCGAGTCTGCCCAGGTTGCGATCTCGCCGGAGAAGGACGACATCTTCATCACGGTGAACGTCGAGGAAGGGGAAGTCTTCCGGATCTCGGACGTCAAGGTCGCCGGCAATCTGGTCGTACCGAAGCAGGATCTCGAAGGCCTGATCCTGATCCGACCCGGCGATACGTTTTCCAGGCGACTGATCACGCAGTCGGCGGAGCTGATGAGTTACCGGCTCGGCGAGGACGGCTACGCGTTCGCGAAAATCGATCCTGTGCCGAGCGCCAATGCCGAGACCAAGGAAGTCTCGCTGACGTTCCTCGTCGATCCCGGCAATCGCGTATACGTACGGCGGGTGAACTTCAACGGTACGACCGGCGTCAACGACGAAGTCTTCCGTCGGGAGATGCGGCAGCTCGAAGGGGCCTATCTGTCGAATGCCCAGGTGGAGCGCTCGAAGCAACGCCTGCAGCGCCTGCCGTTCATCGAGAGCGTGGAGGTCGAGACCGAGCCGGTCGCGGGCACACCCGACCTCGTCGACGTCGAGTTCGAGATCAAGGAAGGTCTGCCTGGCCAGTTCGGCGGCGGCGTCGGGTATTCCGAATCGCAGTCGGTGATCCTCTCGGGCAACGTCGTGCACTCCAACTTTCTCGGCACGGGCCAGCGCGTCGCGGCCGAGATCAACGCCGGCAAGTACGCCAAGGTCTACAGCTTCTCGCACACCGATCCGTACACGACGGTCGACGGCGTCTCGCGCACGATCTCATTGCAGTACCGCGACGTTACTCAGTTCACTTCGGCGGCTTCGGACTTCTCGACTGAAACCGGCACGGTCGCAATCGATTACGGCTATCCGATTTCCGAGTACCAGGCGGTGCGCTTCGGCCTCGCGTTCCAGCGCGCGGAGCTCGTGACGAGCCCGACCTCGAGCGCACCCGAAGCGGTGACCTGGGTGCAGAACAATGGCAACCCGTTTACCGAGTTCGTCCAGTCGGGCGGCGTGCAGTTTCCGATTTACGGCACCAAGTTCGATACCTACGAGCTCACGGCCGG
>Ga0268386_10000367_pt1 | contig 28098 bp, 32 predicted proteins | sample RVTome_15_FD_200260 | JGI IMG/M metagenome (GOLD analysis project Ga0268386, IMG submission 200260) | Soil microbial communities from uranium-contaminated site in the Upper Colorado River Basin, Wyoming, United States - RVT150D86... ... | reverse complement strand
CACCGCGCCGGCATCCGCCCATACGTCGCTGGGAATTCCGTCCGGTCGTGTCAGGGTTTCCGTTCCCATGACCGAACCATCGCATTTTCGGTCTCATGCGCGAAGAGCGGTTTTGTGAACGGTAACGGGAAACGAAATCCACGCGTCGCAATACAGTTGGTTCTTCATGCGAGCCAATAGCCGACCGGAGATTCCCTTTTTGTGCAATCTGTCGGGCGTTGCTGACGCGGTCGACGTCGACTCGAGTGCTGCCAGCGAGAGCGGCTTTGCGGTGACTGGTGCTGTCAGGTCGTTCGTCACGTCAACCGTCGAACTCTTTAGACGAAGACTCAGACGCAACCGTCGAAATCGAAAGAGTTGGTCTTCGAAATGCTCCGAAGCGTGGGGCTCCCATCCAAACATCAATTGGTTCTTCTCAAGCGTAAATCGGCCGACAGGACGGTCGAACCTCGTCACGTCACCGCTGGTAACCTTCTTCAGGAATACATTCCAGCGGGATACCCCTTTGCCGTCAGGCCGTACTTCAAAGGAAGCGCCCTTGAGCAGATCCCTTTCCGTCTTGGACGGCGGGATAAGGGTCAGCGTAAGCTCAGAACCATTGGGAACAGATCGCAGAACCTTCGGCCCCGCCGTCTGCGGCGGTCCACCCGCCAATCCAGCCGATGGCGCTGCAGGCAAATCGAGAGACTCTCTTAGAACCTTGGGAGCGTGCGGCTTCGTGATTTCACCTGACGGTGGGCGAGGTGGCGGCTTCGTCACTGCGATCTTAGGCGGCATGCCTGCGCCTTTGTTCGCAACAGAGGACTGTGATTTGGGAGCTGGTAGTTTTTTGATACTCTTGTCTGGTGGGGGTGTCTTGTGAACGATTGGATCGGCAGGATTCCCAGCGTTCGGACGAGTCTTGGGCAGGTTGGCTGACGGCGCACTCGATTTGCGTGCTGTTGCCGGCGACGTTTTGTTATCAGCAGCCGTCAGGCCAAAGAAACCGTGACTTTCTCTTTTAGTACTGGACGATTCACCGGCGCCTGTTGTCTCGGACGAACCAGCGGACAGGTGCCGGTACAAGAAGATTCCGCCAATTGAGAGAGTGAAGGTGACGAGCAGCGGGATCAGCACCAGCAAGATCGTTCGACGTATCCGCTTGCTGCCGGGAGAAGGGGCAGGGCGTTCCGCCTTCAATTCTTTTCCGGAACGCCGACGCTTCGTGGGGCGCGGCGGAGGAGCAATGATGTAGGCGCGCGCAACGGCCGGCATTTCCAGTGCACTGGCCGTATCGAGTTCCGGAGGCGGCGAACCCGGCACGCGTTGCGTCGGACGCGGCAGCGACGACCGACCGACGCGGGCGATTTCCACCAGACCGTTCGTTTCAGCCGGGCCGAGGTCCGTGCACAAGTCCAGAACGGCGACGTGCGGATGCCGCCGCAACGCGGTGGCTTCCGGTGTGCCGTCGAGGACGAACCGCAACTGGCACTGCAGCCCGGCCGGGAGTTTGGTGAAGTAGGTGCTGAAGGTGATTTCCCAGCGCCGGCCTTCCGGGATCAGACGGAGAATCTCGTCCGTCAGATGAAGCGTATCGGTCCCCGCGGGGAAGATCACCGAGATTGGCTTCTCGCGCTCCGAAATCAGGTGATTCGCGACGACGCCCGCCCATCCGGCGTCACCGGTCACCGCCTTCCATTCCACGCAGGGACCTGTGGACTCCGGACGATTCGACGGAGTGCGCCCTGCCGGAAGAATGCGTGCGGTCCCGTCCCAGTTGCATTCGCAGAAACCTGGCGTCGCCAGCACAGCCGCCGGCCCCGCCGCGACTCGTTCCGATTCTTCCAACGCAACGTGGTGCGCGAGTTTGTTGCTCCGCTGCGTGTAGTCGACGCCGGCGTCGGCAATGCGGGAGAGCACGTGATAGCGGCGGCCGGCCAGCGGGAGGATCAGATGCGAATAATTCACGGGGTTGAGCGCCGCCCGTGGATCGTTCAGGGGGAATGCATGCCGGTAGCCGCTCAGCATCTCAAGCTGCTGCGCCAGGTTCTGGGCCATTCCGGCCGTGCTCACCACCGTGCAGAACCCGTGACTTCCGCGTTTCAGCCCGGCGGTCGCGGACGTGTAGAGGATCTCCTGGCTCACGGCGGTGCTCCTGGTTATCGAGACGACACTGCTGGCGTGGCTGCCGGTCGTCGGATTCGAATCAGCGCGAAGAATTGACAGTGGGGACGAGATGCGGCGCCGTCCGCGACAGAACGTAGATGAGCGGAAATTCGACCCACATGGGGCGAATGTCGGCAGGTCGAATTCCGAGAAACCCTCCCCGCTCGGAAACTTCCGGGGCATGGCCTAGGGAACTGACGGGAATGTAGATGACGTCTTCGGACACGCTTTCGGCGGCCGCGGTGAATTCCGGCGTGAACCGCGCTAGCAGGTCTCGAATCTGATCGGAAACCTGCTGCAAGTGGCCGCCGTGTAACGCGTGCAAGCCCCCCTGGGGTCCTTTCAACACATGTTTCGGAAGCAGGGGCTTCCCGCCGGTCAGACCGCACCAGGCGTCATACTTGGTCACGATCACAACCAGCGGTCGCTTGTCTTTTTCGCTGTGGCCGAGGCCGGCATGCGTTCGAATCCGGTGGGCGGCCTCCAGCAGGACCTGATCTTGCCGATGCGTCCAGGTGCGGTCGTGAAGTTGCGGGTCGTCCGATTTGTCGGCACACCGCCTGCGAATTCGCGGATGCTGAGTCGGATCGAACACGAAAAACAGTGCCTGCGAAATCGCGAGATGCCGCGTCGCCTGGTTTTCCGCCGTATCTCCACCCGGAAGGAAGTGCTCTCCCGCGTTGTCATACAGGCAGATGGCGCGAGCGGCGGATTGAAACTGGGTGGCGTGGGGATGATCCTTGTTCGGTCGCACCGTGAAGACGAATGGTTTCGGGCACCAGACCGTGCGGTTCTTGACCCGAACCCCCTCGTACAGGTCCCCCTCTCTTTCCGTCTTGGGAAGTGCGACCAGTTCGTTCGGCGTGGTGCTGAGGAACAGCGTCTCCTCATAGTTGTTGAGGAGCTGATTGGACACGGGGTCGGCGTCGCTGAACGCCAATTGAAACCAGCTAGCCATGCATTTCCTCAGCCCCCAGATCATGGAAGCCAGCAGATACGACTTCCCGCTTCCCGGTGCTCCGAGAATCGAGAAGAAGAGCGGCTTCATCTGCAGGAGCGCCCGGGAAACCAGCAGGTGGCATTCGGGGCACGCCAACTGGTGACAGGGCAGTCCGTTTGCGTCCAGCGCCCGGCCAGCCAAGTCAAACCGGGTAGGAAGGAAGCGAATCGCCGCGTCCTGCCCCGCCTTCGGATCTCCGCGAAGATCGGGATGAGAGGCGACCCAGAGAATGTCGTGCGGAGGGAATTCGTGCCAGCAGTGGGGACAGACCACGCGCCGGCGCAGCCCCTTTAGCCCGCCGGCGGACCGATCGGAACTCGTACTGCGTTCTGGCATTTTGATCGCCGGCATCAGAGTTCCTGCGGTTTTTCCGAGACATCGAGATTGCGATGGTAGCGCCCATTCTCCGTTTTGCGCCGTTTCTTATCGGACTCGCTGACCTTTAGTCTACGATACCGGAACTTCGAATTGAACTCAATTCATACTGATGGCGAGATTGGCGGTATTGACGCCAGGCAGATTTCTCAAATCGCACCGACCGCCAACCAACTCACTCCCGCAGTTCTGCATCACTGCAACCTTGTCCGGGCGGCTCGTAGTCCTGCGGCCGCCACTCGTCTCCCAATCCGTGTTTTGATCGTTAGTTCGTCTATGTAGCGGGAGACACTTTTTCGCCGGCAGGTCGACCACGAATCGACATCCGATATGCTCGCACGCAACTCCAATCCAGCTTCGCCCGGTAACGGGTTGCCATCAGTTCGCGGTACAAAGTCGGGTCGTAGTCGCCGTTACCGCCGTCGTGAACCAGGAACTCGTCCAGTACCGAATTCCGCAGAATCATGCAGCCGAAGTCGTTACCGCCGATGAGGGCGACGCAGATGTGACCTGCGGAATTACCCACTCCGCGACGCCAGGTGCGCGGCCTCATGACTCCAATCGACCTTCGCCGCCAGTCCGCCCGGAAGCCGCCGGTAGAACTCAACATCGCAATCCGCGTCCTCCCGAAACTCAACCCGCTCCAGCACCGACCGTCGCAGGATCGTGCAGCCGAACCCGTTGAAGCCGACCCGTTCCACGCCGTCGCCGGGCTGGTCGACGGTCAGGCTGGCGGTGTCCCGAACGACGTAGCCGGGATGAAACCTCGACCAATAGGGAGCGGCGACCGACGCCGTGTCGAAGTCGAAGGAACGCAGCAGCCGCTCGCACAGGTCCAACGGCGGAATCACATCGTCTTCGACGATCCACAGGTATTCCGTCGAGCATTCCCGCCTGATGCAGTTGTAGATCGGCGGTATCGCCCGCTGCACTCGGCGGCGGACGGTGTCGTCGCAGCGGTTCTCGTCAGCTAGACCCGCCCCGCCGACTGGCGACATCGCCGATCCTCAATGCGCAACAGACCGACCGAAAGGCTGCCAGCCAGCTCTCCGGATGACCGAATTACACACGACGCGCTGGCATGCCTCGACAGAGTGTGTACTTTTCAATTTGGCCCGATCCGCGTCGTGTCGATTCCTCAGACGTTACATCTCTGACGCAATCGCCGGAGCCTCGCGATCAACGACAATCCGTCCGTCGCGCACCGTCAGCAGCGGCTCCCACGTGCCGCCCCGCCGGACGACGCCGTGGGTGTCGATCAGCTTGCGGGGTTCATCATCCCAGCGGAGAACGGTGAGGTCGGCAGCCATTCCGGATGACAACGTACCGATCGTCTGATCGAGCCTCAACACGTCAGCCGGCACCCGTGTCACCGCATTCAGGATGCCCTGCTCCTGCATGCCAGCGGCGCGGAGTTTGGACATCACGAGCGGCAGATCATGTGGCTGACCGGCCGAAATGTGTTTCGCCTGCAGGTCGGTGGAGATCGTATCGGGCAGGAATCCGTCTCCAATCGCTGCTTCCGCAACGTCGAAAGAGAAGGACGCCGTCCCATGTCCGACGTCGAACAGCACGCCGCGCTCGCGTGCCTCGCGAACGGCGGGATGCACACGGCCGCGTTCGATGATGCAATGCGGCTCCCTGCGGAAGCAGTACGTGACGACGTCGCCGGGGCGCAACCGCTTCAGTTGTTCTGCAAACGGAATATCGGACGTGCGCCGCATTCCGAACAGCAACGGCAATCCGGATTGTTCCGCGACACGTAGCCCCCGGTCGAAGATTTCGCCGGGATCGGTGTTGCCGCAGGCGTGATGGCTGAGATTCACCGCAATGCCCCAGATCTGTTCGCGGTGTGCCTCGATTGCCGCCAGACAGGCATCAACGTCGGCGTCTGCGAGACGGTCGAAGCACCCGGCGATTGTCGATTCACCGATCCGCGACAGGTTGACCGCTAGCCGGACTCGCGTCTGGCAGGGATTGATTGTCTCCTGCACGAATTCCGGGAGATGGACCGCTCCGGCGTCCCCTTGTGACAAAACGGTTGTGACGCCCCTGGGGAGCATGAAACGGTCAGGATCAAGACCGAAGACCGAACCCGATCGCGCCGGATGTGCGTGCAGGTCGATCAATCCCGGCAGGAGCACACCGTCCGGAAGACTGAATGTCTGCCGAGCATTACAGTCCACCTCCGCGCCGGCCGCAACGATGCATCCGCCGCGAATGGAGGCGGCTCCCGATCCGGATAATCCCGTCGCCTCGAGCAATACCTGTCCGGCCCGAATCAGCAGATCGAAATCAGGGTTCGACATGGCGATCAAGTTGACAAACGGATTGCGTGGCCGGAAGCCGACACTGTTCACCGGTGGTTGACAAGGACGACGACTTCGGAAGGTGAGAGATCCCGGATTTCGACAAACGCATTCCCGTTCGCATTGCGCTTCACGGGAACGCGCGATCCAACAGGGCGGGACACGCCGTCAGCGGTGCCGGCTGCCGCCTGCGACGAGTTCGCAACGACGTTCAGACTCGAACCGGGCGGATTGAGACTGGCGTCAACCAGCACGTCCCCTCCGCGGGACTCGCTGCCGTGACTGTTGACGACGCACACGGCCTCTTCGTCACTGAGAATCCGCGACCAGCCGATGATTTCGCCCGGTCCCGGCATGTTGAAGGGGCCGCCAAAGAGCGAGATCGGGCGTTGATACTGGCGGCCCAGTCGCAGGACCGGGAAGTCTCTTCGAGCAGCCGTCAGTGCCGCGATGCGACGGAACGTGCCGGAGTCTTCGTCGAAACAATGTGCGCCCGCGGTGCCGAATGGTCCGAACCCTGGAAGGTGTTCGTCTCGCGCTCCCGAACCCTGTTGTCCTCCCAGTCCTGCTTTCAGGGGATGCAGCGGGCCGAACATGGTTTCGCGGAGATACCGGTCGGCGTGATCGCCTCCCTTCCAACCGGGCAGGTATTGCCGTTCTGATTCTTCCGGCCCGGCGAGCGACTGTTCGGTCCCGTAGTAAATGCAGGGAATGCCGAGCGTGAATAGCTGAATCGCCACGCCGGCGACGACCTGCTGCTCTGAGGCGGCTTCGCTGGAAAAGCGAATCTTGACGCCGCTGACGTGATCGTGGTCGTCGAGGATCGAAACATGCTTCTGGCCGAGATTGCGGTGCGAACCCATTTCCGCGTTGCCCGCGTCGAATCCATCGAAGTAAGCGGAAGGCGCCGAAAGACCCTTGGCCACGTTTTGCAGTGTCGGCCGCATCGCACCGATGTCGAGCGCCGCGTCCAGATTCCTGCCTATGACGTCAAGGTAGCGGTCCTGCGCGAAGTCACCTCCCGCGATTTCTCCGACCAGCAGGAACCCGGACTTGCCGAGATTCGCGGCGAATTCCTTGATCGCGCCGCAGAAGTTCCTTCCCTCTTCGAAGGACACATGCTTCAAGGTGTCGATGCGAAAGCCATCACAATCTGTGAGCGCGATCCAGTACTTGAAGCAGTCGGCCAGCAGGTCCAGGACGCCCGGATTGTCCAGCGCGAAGTCTCGAAGCGTGAAAAAGTCGGTTCGCTTGTGTTCTGCATGGGGGTTGCCCAGATCGCCTTTCCCGAGGTCGCCGACCCCCGCCCGCGTGTAGCACTGAATGTCCTGGAACTCCGTCGGCCAAACCCCCTGTTCGAGCTTTGTGACGGCTGACTGGACCTGATCCCCGTTCCCATCCAGCCAGGAACCGAACGCGTAGTGATCTGGAAAGGCTTTGAACGGCGGCTCGTTCACTCCACCGGGATAGACCCAGTTGAAGCCGGAGTGATTGAAGATGATGTCGAGAATGATCCGGATTCCCTGCTGGTGGGCCGCGTCGACGAGATCGACGAGGTCCGCCCGTGTGCCGAAACGCGGATCGACATCGAGAAAGTTCTGGATGCCGTAGCCGTGGTAGGTATCCAGATGGCCGCGTTGTTTGAACACGGGACTGAGCCAGATGGCCGACACACCGAGGTTCTTCAGGTACGCCAGCTTGGAACGGACGCCTTGGACCGTTCCCCCCTGCCAGCGGTGCGCACCCGATTCCGCCCAGCGGTCCCATCGCCAATCCTGGCCGTCATGCCCGTGGGGACGTGCGGCGGCGCGATGCTGCCGATCGAGCAGCGGCCGGGAGCCTTCCTGCCCGTCGCTGAATCGATCCACCAGCAGGAAGTACAGCACCTCGTTTCTCCAGTCGGCGGGAGACGGGTGGTACGCCTGCCGTCGCGGCAGTTGCACATCGGTTCGAAACTTCCGTGGCACCGGGGCCGCCAGCGACATTGTGGCAAATGGAGTTGTCATGGGAGCGAAACCGATAAGGTGTTCACCGACTTCCGAACTGCACGTCCCATCACAGATAACCGTGAACAGTCCCCGACGCAATAGGTTTCTCAGCCGCCCTCCGGAAGTTTCAGGAATGCCAAAATCGGCGGAACGCCTTCGATTGATCAATACCCCCCACCTTCATCGATTATAAAGAACGCCCGGCCCGCGTAGGGCGATACCACCGTCGCCCGGTCGATGGCCATGATCAGCGCCACGATGCCGTCGATCCGTTCCGGACTCTTCTTCTTTGACGGCTTCCAGTTGTCCGCCGCGTCCGTTTCGATCGACACGTTGGACGCCATCCACCGCAGCACGGGATGCCCGTCGTGCTCCAGCCTGCGGGACAGGATCAATTCCTCCAGCTTCTTGGTCGGAGCGGTCATGCTGGCGTAGCCCTGGCCGAACGCGACGATCTCGAATCCGTCGCCGTCGAGCTGCGTCGCCAGTTGCGTGGCGTTCCAGCGGTCGATCGCGATCTCCCGGATGTCGTACAGCTTCTTCAGTGCGTTGATCCGGGCGCGGATACGGTCGTAGTCGATGACTTCGCCGGGCGTCGCCTCGATGTAGCCGTCCCGAATCCACTGCAGGTACGGGACGCGGTCCTTCCGCTCCCGCTGCTTCGCCCCTTCTTCCGGCACCCAGAAGAACGGCATGACCCGGTAACGGTCTCCCTGCGGAAACACGAGGACCAGTGCGGAGATGTCGGTGTTGGACGACAGGTCCAGGCCCGCGAAGCACCGCTGCCGATCCAGCGGCACCGGGTCGGCCCGGCACGCATCCCACTTCTTCATCGGCAGCCAGCGGACGTCCTGCTCGGTCCACTGGTTGAGCCGGTAGCGGCGAAATGAGTTCTCCCGCGCCGGGGTTTCCTGCGCTTCTTTGCAGTCCTCGGCGAACTGCTCGGCGCTGATCGTCACGCCGAAACTGGGGTTGGCCCGTTCCCACACGGAGGGATCGGTCCAGTCCGCTTCCTCCGGCGCGGCGGCGATGTAGGCGAAGAACGCCGGGTCGTCGATCGTCCCGTCCAGCACCTTCTGCGCATACTCGTGCTGTTCCCAGCAGATCGAATGCCGGTCGAAGCCCGCCGTCGTGATCGACAGCAGCAGCGGCTGCGTGCGGGCGACCCCGGCGTAACGCAGCGTGTCCCACAGCTCTCGCGACCGCTGCGCATGCAGTTCGTCCATCAGGACCGCGTGCGCATTCAACCCCTCTTTCGCCGGCACGTCCGCCGACAGCGCCCGGTAGACCGACCGCGTGCGGTGATGCACGATCCGTTTCGTGGATCGAACAACCTTCAGATGCCGGGACAGTACCGACGAGGCCTCGACCATGTTGGCCGATTCGTTGTAGACGATCGACGCCTGGTCGCGGTCCACGGCGGCTGAGTAGACCTCCGCCCCCGGTTCCCCGTCCCCTGCCAGCAGATACAGGCTCAGCCCCGAAAACAGGGCGCTCTTGCCGTTCTTCTTGGGGACCTCGATGTAACCCCGGCGATACCGCCGCGTCCCGTCCCGGCGCTTCCAGCCGAACAACGGGCCGATGACGTCCCGCCACTGCCATTCCAGCAGGTCGAACGGCTCACCCGCCCATTTCCCTTTGGAATGCCGGAGGAACTGCGGGAAGAACGTCCCCACCCGATCGGCCGCGGCAATGTCGAAGTAGCACCCGTCCCAGACCGCCCGCTCGTCCGCGTCCGTCCTGATCCATTCTTCCCACAACGCGCGCGGCGGAACGGGGCCGTCCATCAACCCGCTCCCAGGAAGATCTCGAATTCATCCGGCTCGTCACCCCGGTCGGGGACCTTGATCCGGCTGCGGCTCGACGGCGTCAGGCCGAACTCGACGAGAAACTTCCGCATCGTCTCCATCGCCTGGTCGGCGATCGTCAGGTACGGCGACTTCATGGGGAACCCCTTGTCCGGGGACTTCACGATCGTGCCGTGTTTCTGGACCTGCGCCTCCGCGGTCACCCATCGCCCGTAGGCCGTGCAATAGGCCGCCAGCGCAGACCGGTCGGCGCGGGACAGCAGCTTCATGTCCTGCAGCACCGGGACGATGCGGAACCACTCGGCGCGGGCCTCGCCGGCCAGGAACTCGGGGCAATCGGGGATGCCTTCCGGCGGAACGGGTTCACGGTCGTTGAGCGGACGCTTGCCGGGGTTGCCCTCCAAGTCCTTGATGCTGTTCGGTTTAGGTCGTCTGCCCCGCATGCTTTTTCGGTGACCCCCCCACCCCCCAATTTCGCGGAAAAACGCGCGACGGGTATCGCGTGGTAACCCGTGTCAGGCTATAGAGATATGACTACCCCCCCCTCATGCATATCGCAGCGCCGCACATCCTTACGGCCGCTTGTCTCTCCTCTTTATTACTGATGCTGCGCTGTTCCGTACTTCCGCTGGTCCTCCAGCGTCTTGAGCGAGTGGTGTTGCCGGCAGCGGGTGCGCAGGTTGTCCCAGCACAGCCGCAGGTCCGGCCGGACCTCGATGGGGAGGATGTGATCGACTTCGAGGTTCCAGGCGTTGATGGTGTCGTCGTCGAGGCAGTCTTCGCACAGCGGGTGTTCGGCGATGTAGGCCTGTTGGAGTTTCCGCCAGTGGTGGTCGTAGCCCCGTTCGGCTGGCGTGCCGCGTCTGCGTTCGGAGGGGCGGCGGTAGGCGAGGTGCCGGTGATCCTCGCAGTACCGTCCCCGTGTGGCGCGGCGGCAGCCGGGGTGGTTGCAGGGGGTTTTCATGAGGGAGGGCATGGTTGTGTCTCCAGTGCAACCAGCCGGGGCGAACCAACGAAAAAAAGCCACGCGGGGTTGCGGGCCCCGCATGGCCTTGTCGTTGGTTGGTGTCGTCGCCGGTAGCTAGCCGACGACGTCGCCCGGTGCTGGTTGTCTACCGAACATCATACTGCAATTCCGTGTCCGGAAAAGAGCGAATCGCCGTGTCGAATCAAGGCGGCCATTGCAACTCCGGTCATCTCCTTTCAGATCTTTTCTGACGCAACGTATTCAGTCTGATCAACGCCATCGGCTATATTGAGGAAATGACCAGTCCTTACAGTCGCCAGCTCAACCTGAAGGTCCGCGTCCGACCGCAACGTATCGCCGTGTTGATTCGAAGTACGGCATCCAAGAAGCGGTTTCGCGACGTCGTTGCCTCTTTGTCTTCCATTTGGGGAGGACAATACGCAGCGATCATTCCTGCATTGCGAAAGGACGTGGAACGGGTTCGAAGGCGACTGACCAGCGTCTGTCCGGAAATCGTCGTCGCGGTCGACCTGAATGACTCGTTCTGGGAGCCAACAGTTCGAGAAGTCTGCCAACCACGCGTCTATGTTCGGATGCCGAACGATTGGACGCCGTTGGTCGGTCCGAGGTCAATGCTCGGGTTGATCTCGTGCTATGCAGCGATGAATCAGGTGGCGAAGGCCATCGCGACTGCCGAGTCGACCAAAATCCGTATACCACCTGCCGGCCAGAATCCGAGCTACCAACTCCTGTACGATGTACTCTTCGGAATTCCGGACGCCGACAGCATTCCTTGGTTGCGAAGATCGTTGAAGGCCGAAGAAGTGGCCGTAGGTGAGTCACGGCCCTTTTCCATCTACTCCGCGACCTGCACCGCGCTCGGCGAGCGGTTCACCTGGCTCGATCTCGCTGCACACCGGCTCGGTCGCCAGCACTATTCTGGGGACGGTGGAGTTTCGCCGCCGACGATCATTCTTCTCGAAAGGACAGTTGCCGACCTCGCTCTCTACTGGTCGCTGCGAATGGGTCACGGACAGGGGGCCTCGCGCTTTCTGCTGCCCGTTCCTCGCCGTGAGATTCAGCAGCCTGATTCGATCGATGCCATTGTCACCTGGATCAAGAACACCAACATCGACTCGAACAACTGCCGCGTCACGTCGGATGCAGCTCCGTCTCCGGCAACTGAAGAACTGGCGGTCGTCATCAAGTCACGACTACGCCGCAGCGGATACCGCTTCGTGGATGTCGTCCCGGAATCCGAGATTTGGCCGACGATCGCACCTTTTGAGCAGCGCGATGACGACGTCATTTCCGCGACGCTCTCAGACAACAACCTCCTGACGTGCGAATTTCCGACACCTTCGCTCGAAGAACCGTTCGGGAAAGGCGATGTCTGGATGGTCGACGTGACCTCAGACCTCTCCACGCGGCGCTCGCTCGGCGAAATCGCAGTTCCGCGCACCAACACAATGAGCCAGGTCCTGCAGGCGGCGACTCCGCCTTCCATCCCCACCGGGATTCCGAGCACCGGTTTGGCATTGGACGGCATCAGTTTCCGCTGCACGCAATCAGATCGAAGAATCCGCTACCAAATTCCAACCGCCGAAGAATTCCTGCACACGCAGTTGCGAGAGTGCGGAATGACGCTCGAAGCGGACGAGAAAGAACGTCGATACCGAGCAGTGATGGACCTGTGCGGTGGACTTCGAAAGACGTGCAATGTCTTTCGAGGGACTCCAGCAGCAATACTGGAGGCCGTTAAGAACTCGACGCGGCCGGAAGGCGACATCATCAGTCGATTGAGAGACTCGGGAGGAAGTCATGAAAGCCGAGACGCGTACATGACGAGGATCAACCGCTTGGTGGAGCGAATGCCGCGAGCAACGAGCGACGTGACTCGTCGCAGATTCGACCAGTATGCGGATGACGCGATTCACAGCGGAGATCCGGTGCGGCTGGTCCTTCATAAGCTGGTTCATCGACGGATTCTGGAACCGCGCTTGAAACTCGGTCGCTGCCCCCTGTGCCATGACAAATCTTGGCTCACTGGATTGAATCTCACGGATCGTGTCATGTGCCCTGGTTGCGGCGCGCCTAGGATACTCAAAGGAAGGCTCGAGATTGGATACTCTCTCAACCCACTCGTCGCCGTCGCCCTGGCTGAAGGAATTCGAACAGTTGTACTCACGGCACGGTTTCTTCTGAACAGCACGTCGAGCGGGTTCCTTTGGTTGCCGGGATGCAAAGGGAAGATGTCCGGTGATCCGTTTGACTTTGACATCATCGCCTCGTGCGATGGGCGGCTGGTTGTGGCTGAGTGCAAGACCCTCGACTCGAATCAAACCTCGAGCGACTCGTGGGACGGAATTGCCCAGCAGTTTGAGCGTACAATCGACGCAGGAGTGAGGTCACAGGCCGAACTCGCTGTCTTCGCCTGCCAAGCCAATGGCCATAACAGGGCATTCGAGCGGCGGATCGCGGGATATGCAGGCAGCAGAATTCACCTGCTCTTTCTGAACAACGCAGACCTCGATTCGGCGCACCGAGAAATCAACGACCCAAGAGGGGGGAAGCGGTGGGCGACGATCGAGGATTTCGTTCGCACCGGCCGACGGCACAAGCGTCGGAGACGAGCCCCACGGACGATACAGATAGGATGTGGAATGGGACGAATCAGCCGGTGATCCTGCCGGCCTGATGATCAGCTAACGCCGGCGGGGCGTTTCGTGTCCATTCGACTTTGGCAGAATGTAATCGGCCGTGGGAGAATTCAGTGATCCGACACATCGAACGGTGCGTTCGAGACGAATGGAAACAGGTACAGGAGACCGTGGATGGATTCGTTTCTGAAGATTCTCTTGGGGGCGTTCGGTGGCGCGCTATTGACGTACATTCTGCAAGAATGGCGCTCGAAGCGAGAGCGTGATCGCCGCACCCGATCGCTTTGGGAGGCGTTGCGCGCCGAGGTGACGATGGCGGGTCGGATGGCGAGGAAGTTCCTTGGTCTTGCGGAAAATGAAGACAGCTTCTTTGAGCCCGTCAAGAACGACGGACTGCGTCACAAGTCGCCCGATTATCGGCTCCCCTCTGTCGCGTACCGCACGGCGCTGCCGGCCCTCATCGGTGAGGGGCTTGTCCGGGCGTCCGAGTATTCGGCATTGATCTCGTTCTACGTCAACGTTGATCGTCTGAATCGTGGACTTGACAACGCAGCAAGGCTGCGCGAAGTCGACAATCAAAACGATGTCGCGATTCGCGACCAATTGGAATGTAACCTGCGCTACGCGATGCTTCTCACCCCGGCGTCCGAATTGACAAAGATGCGGATCAAGACTGAAGGCCGCCGGCTCCCGAATTCGGTGTTCGGGTTCTGGGAGAAAGCGAAAGACGCGTCAACGCTGCACGATGACGCGATCCGTGCCATTGAGAGCACGGCCGCAGTTGACCTCAATCCCACCTGGGAATCTGAGATCACGGATATTCGGGGGTTGGAGGCGAATATGCTGGACGCGCTGAGTTCGGACAACGCTGCATAGAAAATACCGACAAAGGGGAGCTGGATTCGACTCCGCCCACTTCGTCATTGTGCCGATCGTCATCCGCGTTCCGAATTCTCGGCGTCACCCTTCGATTTGATCTCTGCCGACCGCCGCATCGCCAGGTCGTAGAAGTACTGCGTCTCCGGCAGTCGCTGTTTTGCGGACGCCGTCTCCAATTGCCCATTCGATTCGGCCCCATTTCGTTCATGCTTCTCCATTCGCCACCTCCGTGAGTGTTGCATCAACTTTGGAATCACGCGGCTTCGCCATTGACGTCTTCTCCGCATCAAGCCGCAGATGTGCCGGAAACTCCGTTTGACGCTGTTTCCCTTCCATTTTCACACGGTCAACGACCGCGTCAATCTTCGCTGTGACGTGCTCGATTCGACTTCGAAGCACCTCGATCTCTTGAGCTCCGATTGGCAACAAACCCGCTCTTCCGCGATCCCGGTCGATGAACTTGCCATCTTTCTTGCGTTCCCTTTTCGTTCCAAAGTAATGGTCGAATCGAGTTGGCGAAACACCACCGTAGAGATCAAATGACACTTTGTCGTCGCGACGCTCTTCGTGGGGGGCATTGATCGCGTCGGCATGCAGCTTTCGAGCCAGGCTCTTCTCGTAGGGTTCGAGATAAACGACTCGAGCGATGCCGGCATCGATGATGTGCTTCGCACAGTTGTGGCACGGAAACGTCGTGCAGTAGAGAGTTGCCTGCAGCAGACCCGGCTTCGCCGCACGGGCCACGTTGATAATTGCGTCTGTTTCGGCGTGCACCGCACGTGTAAATTCGATGAGATTCTTGATGCGAGATTGGCGGAGGATTCTTGCGATCACTTCGTCGTCGACGTCGTCTTTCAAGACTCCTGCGTCGCGAAGCACGCTGAGCAATTCCCCGACGATCAGTCCCTTTTCCTCATCGTTGTAACACTTTCCACCACGGGCGTAGCAGCGTTCGTCTTGGTCCGACTCCGGGCCGTACAACCCGCCGCGAAATTGTGGAACATCGTTGTGCCCCAACGCGAGGATCTGGCCGCCTTGGTCGAAGATTGCGGCTCCGACCTGCCTTGAAAGGCACGCCGAGCGCTTCGCCGCTTTGTACGCCGCCTGCATCCCGACTTCGTCGCGACGCGGAGACTGGATTTCAATGCCGAAAACCAGCCTCATGAGGCGTTCCGCTTCCGTCTGGATTTCTTCCTTGGTCGCGTAGTCGTTGGCGAAAAAGTAATCGGCTTCCGTGACCGCGTCGATTGCCTTCTGGCCGTATTCGACATTACCTTCGTTAGCGTCGATCGACGACAGAAGTTCGAAGGTTTCATCGTCAAATCCCTTCCGCTCACGAAGCCGCTTCATGCGAACCCGGTCACTCGCAACGACTCCGATCATGCAGAACGCGTCGCGGAACACCTTCCGAAGGAACCGCACTTCGTCCGGATGCTTCAGGCTGTCGATGATGTAGGCCTTGCGAATGCCCTTCTCGAGAACGCCGTGCTTCTCGATGTCCGTGCGGATGATTTCGTTAACACAGAGAGCGGCAATCGAGTCGTTGCCCATCCGCCGACGCAATCGATTGCCATTCTCTTGAAGCCGTCGGACCCTCCCGGCCGGCGCGGACAGCGATGCGGTTTGAGACAGCGTATCTGCAGACTGAGGCTCTTCGTCGACCAAAAAGCCGTCCATTTGCTCCAGGAACACCCTCGTTACATCGATGACCTCGACACCGTAGCCATACGTCGCCAGCGAATGCCTGAGCCAATCACGCACGAAGGAGCATCCGCTGCCGATGCGTCCGCTGACGCCGAAGACCAAGAGCGGTGATCGCTGCGAGGTATCGATCATCGTCAGGCCAAGAATGAGACCGGGGTAACGTTGTCTGCACAAAGGCTCCGGCTCTGTCCACTGCCGGCGGAAAGCGCCCATCAAGGTAACGGGTGGAATGCGGCTGTCAATCACAAGCGCAAGGTGCTCCGTCGGCGGCAATGCCAGCTCGATCCGGAATCCGCTTCGGAACTGACCGCCCAACCCCAGAATGCGCCGTGTGAATTCTCGTGAATTCTCGCCGACTTCAGGGATTCCCCGACGAAATCCCGCTGAATCCGGATTTGAGAGAATCCTTCGGATTCTGCCGAAACATGGCTAGATGCGTCCCCGGAGTCGAAGTAACTGATGTCCTGCTCGCGGCGGCCGTCGGGGCCGCGGGGCGGATCAGAACCTCGATTTCCGAAAGGGCGAGAACGATGGCAGCGAAAAAGACGACCACCATGAAGAAGGCCGCGACCAAAACCACCGCAAGAAAGAAGGCCTGCCGTGAACGAAATCGCCGATGCCATCCGCAAGCAGGCGGCGTAGTTGACGAGGTTCAAGGTGCCGTCGGCGTTCGTCGGGGGACCCACCTCGATGTCGTTGCGGAGCATCTCTTCCAAGACCAGCCGGCTTCCCGCCCTGGAGAGAATCTGCGCGGCGACGTCGATCCGCAGGGCCGTCGAACTCAGGGAATTCGCGGTATTTTCGGCCATCGGGCGACTTTCCAGAATCTTTCAGAATCTTCGGAATCATGGCTGGATGTCTTCGCGAAGTTATGGCTCACATGCGTCTGTCGGAACGAAACCCGCCAGAACGAAAGGCCCGAAACGATGACCAGCCCGCTCGAACCCACCCGACGCCTCAACGCCCCGGCCCTGCGAACGCTCCACGCCTTGGACCGGACGCTGCGGCGGCATATCGACGACCTGATGAAGGTCGGCTGCGAAGACGCCGAGGCGGCCGAGGCGATCGTCTTCGCCATCGAAGCGGCCGAGAAGGCGCTCGACAACGCCGGGGCGGTTCGCCGCCGCATCCACCGCAACGACGCCTGAATCCCGGAACCAGCAACTGCGAAAGGACCAGATATGACCGACACGACCGGACGAGACGAGGCGATCGACCGCCTGCGGGAAATCCAGGGCGAGATCGGAGAACTGCTCGACGAGGCGCTGCACTGCGTCCGGGACGCCGGCGGCTCGACCGCCCAGGCGGACGCATACTGGAAGGCGCACATCATCTGTGCCCTCCGCAACGACCACGAATACCTCGGCGGAAGCATGGTCACCATGCAGGACACGATCGAGGAACTCGAATCGGGGGACGAGCCGTCCCCCGACGACGACGGGGACGAGGACTGACGAGCCGGCCGGTTGGCCGGCTCTTTTTGTTTCTGAAACCGCTTTTCTGAAGGAGAAGCAACATGGCTGCGAAGAAGACCACGACCAAGAAGGCCACGACGAAGAAGGCGACCACGAAGAAGGCCGCCCCCGCGAAGAAGGCGAACGGGAAGGCGTCCGCCGGGAAGCCCGCGGCGAAGAAGGCCGCCACGAAGAAGGACAAGAAGATGTCGGCCCTCGACGCGGCGGCGAAGGTGCTGGCCGAATCGAAGGAACCGCTGCGGGCCAAAGAGATGATCGACGCGATGGCCGCCAAGGGGTACTGGACCAGCCCCGGCGGTAAGACCCCGCACGCGACGCTGTACGCCGCGATCATGCGGGAGATCAACACCAAGGCGAAGGACGCCCGGTTCAAAAAGATGGAGCGGGGTCTGTTCGCGAAGAACGGATAACGCCATGCCAGCCCGCAAAGCGATCGACAAGACCTTTGCGGTGGAACACGGCCGGCTCGTCCGCACGGTGCAACTCGCGGACGGCCGGTCGTATTTCCATCGCTGCTCGCTGGAGGCGTTCCGCGAGGTCGCGTGGTACATCGCCGAACATGCCGACGACGGCGTGACGACGCAGATGCTGTGGCGCGACCTCGAAGGGGTCTCCTGCACGCAAGCCTCGCTGGCCCTCGATTTCCTGAAGGAACGGGGCTGCGTGCTGACGAGATTCCGCCGCAACTTTCCGGCGTCTGGCTTTCTGGTCGAGGACGCCCTCATCGAATTCCATGCCTTGGAGCACGAACGATGCAACGATTGATCGACGCGATTCACGACGTCACCGCCCGCGTCCAGACCGAGATCGATTCCGGGCGGCGTTCCCGGCAGATCGATGCCGACGACCTGGTCGAAGTCCTGCTGGCGATCGCCGACCGTCTCGATTCGGACGTGACGGATTCCGAACCGCCACCCGGCGAACCGGCCAACCGCGAATAACCCCGACCGGGCCTGCCCTGGCCACGCCCCTCGCGAATCGCGGGCGGGCGTTTTCTCGTTGCCGGCGGCGAACCGGTGCCGCGTCCCGGAATCCCCCGCCACGACACCCGACGTTCGCCCATGTCGGGGCGGTTCGCCGTTGGCCGTCCGATTGGCCGGGTCCCCACCTCCTTCGCGACACGGGCCAACGTCGGGGCCGGCGGACTGGATCACGGTCGTTCTGGACCGTCCGCGCCGTCGGGCAGGCGAACTGACCTGCGAATCCGGCACCTGCGGAAACCCGGCAGAATCCGCGGCGGACGGGCTTGAGTTCCGTCCGACGATCTGGCTCACATGGGTCCGTCGCGGAAACCACCCCACGAACGACGAACCGGAGTCGAAACCATGACGACGCAGACCCCCCACCTGCCGAACGGAACGCGGGTCCTCAACACCGATGACGGCGAATCGGGAATCGTGATGAACGGCTTCGCTTTCGATCCCGACGCCGGTGGATGGACCGAATACGAAGTCGAGACCGCCTACGGCGTCGAACGCTGGGAACGGCGGAAGTTCGTCCTGTTCTCGGAAATCGAATCCGAATGACGCCGCGCCGGGCCGGCCCGTCATCCCCGACGCCCCACGTTCACGTGCGGGCGTTTTCTCGTGGGACCGGAAATCTGCCGAACATCGCTTGATGATTCTCCCGCGTTGTGGCTCATGTGGTGACGACGGCCGGCGCGGTGCCGGGCCGGAACCAGCAATGGGAGACCAACGATGCAAGATCAGAGATTGCCCCGCGTGGGGTACGACAACGTGGCGTTCGAGGATGACGGGATGCGGTTCGTGGGGACGGTCATCGGCACCGACGACGACGGGAGGCTGCTGGTCGGCAACCCGTACTTCGATTCGGTCTGGCACGTCCCGGTGGACCGCGCCACGATCACCGACGAGCCGATGAACGAACCGCCCGCGGACTGGTAGGCCCGTCGCCGCCGCCAACGCCCCACGTTGACCACGTGCGGGCGTTTTTTCGTTGGCGGGGGTTCCGTTCCAACCCGTCCATCCGTCGCGACGTGGGCCAACGTGGGCGAAACGGGGCCGGTCCGACACGCGGTTGTCCGCCGTGCGGAGCGGCGCGTCACGCAAGAACCGGCAGGGGCGGCGGACCGGCCGCCCGACGGAAAACCTGAGAAAAAGACTTGTTTTCCCGGCGAATCCTGCTGGATGTCTCCGCGAAAACATGGCTGACATGGTGCTGTCCCAACCCGCCCGACCTTTTTTTGAGGGAACCGCACCATGAACGCCAACGACATCACCTGGGGAATTGAAATCGAAACGACGCTGCCCGATGCGGACACCACGCCGATCGGAGCCTACCACCACGGGGTCCCGGTCCCGTGGCTGCCGGACGGCTGGAAGGCCGAACGGGACAGCTCGATCCGCCCGCAGGTCCCCGGCCGCAAGGGCTGCGAGTTCGTCAGCCCGAAAATGTGCGGCTACGAGGGACTCGAACAGGTTCTGGAATCGGTCGATCGCATCCGCGAGCGCGGGGCGCGGGTCAACCCGACCTGCGGGATTCACGTCACCGTCGAATTCCGCGGCGACGCGACGGCGCTGGCCCGCCTGATTTCGCTGGTCGCCAACCATGAAAAGGGAATCTACGCCAGCACCGGCACCAAACGCCGCGAACGCGACATGTACAGCAAGAAGATCAAGGAGTACGGCAACCACGATGACGCCAAGCGGCGCTGCGAACTGGACCGCTACCACCTGCTGAACCTGACGCACGTGGCCCGCGGCCGGCAGCGGGTCGAGTTCCGCGCCTTCGCCGCCTCGCTGAACATCTCGAAAATCGCCGGCTACGTCATGATGTGCGTGGGGCTGGTCGAACTGGCGCTCTCGGCCCGCCGCTGCTCCTCTTGGGATTACACGAGGCGCACCGGAAGCAGGAGTTGCTGGGACCGCCCCGGCGCGGGTGATGGGGAGACGGAACTCAACCGGTTGTTCTACCGGCTGGGCTGGACCAGGGGGTGGTACAAGGGGGCAAACCGCGACCGGCGCTACGGCGAACTGCGGCGCTGCGACGGACCATCGCCCGACTGGCGGGGAATCAAAACGAAACTGCTGGAGATGGCCGCCAAGTACGACCGGCAGGCCTGACGGCCGATGGCCGTCTATCGCCCCCGACGACGCCCGACGTTTGCCACGTGCGGGCGTCTTCTCGTTGGTCGCCCGGTTTCTTCGAACGGCCCCGGACTGCGTCGCGTGGGCCAACGTCGGGGCCGAGTCGCCGTGGTCCGCGAATGGCCAAACCGGGTTCGCGATCGTTCCAACCCGTGGACGTTGCGTCGTTCACGGCCGGAATCCGGCGCAGCATCGAATTCTGAAATCGATGCGGAATCCGAGGCGAATTCGCTGGATGCGTGCGGCGACGCGAGGTAACTGGTGGTCGTCCCCGACGGGACCGACCGTTTTTCAACCTGGACCTGGAGAACTCGCAATGGCCAACCTCACGGAACAAGACATCGGATTCCAGAACGTCGAGTTTGCTGAAATCGACGGAGAACAAGTCGTCGGCGTCCTGATCGGCTTGACGCCGGCCGGCCATTACGTGGTCGGCAATCCGTACTTCGATCACACATGGCAGGTGCCGCCGGAACTGGCCACGCCGACCGATCGGCCCATCACCGTCCGCGACGACGGCTGATGCCGGACGCGCCGACGACGCCCCACGTTCGTCGCGTGTGGGCGTTTTCTCGTGGCACCGAGAATCTTGCCGAACATCGCTTGATGTTTCGCCCGCTTTGTGGCTCATGTGGTGATGACGGCCGGCGCGGTGCCGGGCCGCGAAACCCAACTGAACGATCGAAAGGCGACAAGAGATGACGACCACTATTACCGTGACCTTTCGGGGGAAACCAGAGGATCTGAAGAACGCAAACGTGTTCGCGATCCATTCCGCGTCGAGGCGACATCTGGTCGGCGACAGGCTGACCGCGATCTACGTCTGCGAAACCGACGATTACGACACGGCGATGGACCGGGTCCACGACGCAATCGATGTGGACCAGGTGGAGCGTTTCCACTGCGAATTGGTGTCGATTGGTTGATGAAACACAATCCGCCGATTTGAGGAGAAGGCCATGTCCAGGTTCTACGTCGCCGGCGACCGTTCCGAACGGCGGCAATCTCGGCCGCAATCCGCCGAACCATCGAATTCAGGAATCGATGTGGATTTCTGCGCGAACTCGCTGGATGTCGTGCGCCGGTCGAGGTAACTGATGGTCGTCCCGAACGGGGAACCGCAAACCGCAAACCAGGGGAACAACGATGAAAACCTACGACGCCGGAAACGAACGCGAAACGCTGGCCCGCGAATTGGCGGACTGGAAAGCCGCCGGGTTCATGGATTCCGGGCGGGCAAGGCGTTGGCACCGCCGGACGCGGCGGCTCGCCAAGGCCTGCGGGATGACGCGCGACTTCGTCATTTCCACCCTGAACGCGGATGCGGAATTGATTCTGAACGAAGCCGAGTAACCCGAGGAGACCGAGATGAAGGCCAACGCATTGAGGGAAACGACGACAACGGTCACGATTCTTTTTGCGAACGGAGAAACGGTGGACGTCGATGACGACCTCCCATTCCGGGTTCACGTCGAGAATGCGGCGAAGTTGCGGAATGCGCATTCGGTTCAGTCCACCGACGGAACACGAATCTACTACTTCAAGGGGTGAACACCACGAAGGGAAACAAGAATGAAGACCATCGAACTTCACGCGATCGAATTCGAAAGCGCCGGCGAGGCGCTGCAGTACATCGAGGCCAGCGGTTCCGGCCGGGCGATCCGCTGCGGCGGGAAGTATCTGGTCGTCGAGGAATCCGAGATCGAACGCATCGAGACGGCCGGCGTTGAATTCGCCCTCCTCGCCGACCACGCGATGCCGGACGGCTCGTTCCGCATCATGACCATCCCCGTCAACTGACCGCAGAAAGGACGACCGACGATGACGACCTTCAAAACCTTCGCCTCGGCAGTCATCGAAATTGACGGCCTGGAACTGATCGACTTCATCCGCTGCGGTGCCGGGTACAACCTGTATTTCACCGGGCCGGACGATTTCGACATCGAGGCCGTGGAAGCGAAAGGCATCTACCTGAAGAGGAAATGACCAATGACCACATGGTATGTCGCAACCCGCGCCTGCTACGTTCTGGTCGATGCGTCCGACGAAGAGACCGCACGCAGGGACGCGGTGCCCGGTCTCCATGATTTGTACGCCGGCGTCCGCGACCGGCTCGGCCGGGACGTTCCGATCGAGATTCACACGGTCCGCCCGGCGACCCCTGGCGAAATCGAACTCTGGAATTGGCACCACGAAATCGTCGCCCGCGAGGCCGCCCGCACGGAACCGTAGCGCCGCCCAGTTCCCCGCCACGACGCCCCACGTTCGCCCACGTCGGGGCGTCTTGCCGTTGGTCGCCCGTTTGGGCGGACCACCGCCCCCTTCGCCACACGGGCCAACGTGACGGGCGTGGCCTGGCGAACCCAACGCCCGACGTTGGCCGCGTCCGTGCGACCCCTGGCTGGTGGTAGTTCCCTTCAAACCCCGCCATCCTTCGCGACGTGGGCCAACGTGGGCGAAACGTCCGGGATCAGATACCGGACCGGCTTCCCCAATTCCCCCGCGACCCGGATTTCCGCCTGCAGGCCGGCGCTTTCCTCCCAGCCATCCAGCAGCAGCACGAGCAATTCGTCGCACCGCGCCAGATGCGCCCGGCCGTGCGGTTCCCAGAACTCCCAGCCCGTCGGCAGGCCGTGTTGCGCAATCGGATGCGAATGCGCGACAGGGGAGAACACGACGTTCCCAGCCCGCATCAGTCGGGCGGCAGCGCGGCAAACGGCATCGAACCGTTGTTCGCGGACCTCGGGGTCGGGATGGGAATACGGGCTGGAGAGGTAGATCATGTTGTCACTATATTTGCCCCGAATTCCATTTTTTCTTGAGGGGGTTACTGGTAACAGGGTCTTGATGAACTTGCCGTGTTTTGATTCAAGGAAGGCGGCAGAATCATCGTGAGTTCTGTCATGCTTTCGTGAACTCTGAACGAAGAGGAGAACGAAGATGGCAAGCTGCAACTGCTGGGTCGAATACGCCGAAAAACTGCGAAGCCGAATGGCTCTGGAAAACGTCGCGGAGCTTCGGATTCCACCCGAACAGGTCTACGCCGAGTGTGGTACGAGCGAGCCATTGGGGAAATTCTGGAACCCCGGATTCTGGAATCCAATGCGAGATGGAAAAAAGAGTTGGGACACACTCCCCAAAAACGGAATCGCCGTCGCTTACATCACGGGTGATGACGGCAAGGTTGCCTTCGTTATCTTCCGGCTCGCTGAATCGATGATTGCGGTGTGAATCTGTCTGAGGCCAGTTGCTCGACGCCTTCCCAAAGATTCCGCGGGAAGGTGTCGGCAACTTCGATTACTTCTCCTCGAAGGATCGTCGCATTTAGCTGCGCCTGTCACCCACTTCGCCGCCGCTCAAACGGAGTACGGAACCTCGAAGGAACAGCGGTCGGCGACTGGACGATGGCGTTCATCATGATGCGGACACGGTTGCGCGAAGAATCCATGACACTGACGGCCGCAGTTTTCGATGAGTCGCTCAATCACATCTTTGCCGACCCCGTTTATCCCTTCAGACAGCTCGACCATTTCGCCCCATCCTTCTCTCGCACAGGTTCCGCACCAGCAAAGGCAAAAAAACGTTGGCAAACGACGTCGCAATACAGCGTGTCGAGTTCCATCAGGAACGCATTTCGTCCCGTCTGCTCGCACGCGATCAGCGTCGAACCGCTGCCGCCGAACAGGTCCAGGACGTTTTCGCCGACGCGGGACGAATACTGAATCGCCCGCACCGCCAGTTCGACCGGTTTCTCAGTGAGGTGAATCATCGACTGCGGGTTGACCTTCTTGACGTGCCACAGGTCCGTTGCGTTGTTGGGGCCGAGGAACTGATGGGCGGCGCCTTCTTTCCAGCAGTAAAAACACCACTCGTGCGCGCCCATGAAGTCCTTGCGCGTCAGGACGGGATGCTGTTTGTCCCAGATGATCGCCTGCGAGAAGTAGAGTCCATGCTTCTTGAGGAACGGCGGGTAGTTCGCACAGTTGGCGTAGCCGCCCCAGCAGTACAGCGCGCGTCCCGGAAGGAGCACGCGGGCGATGTTGCCGAACCAGGCGTCGAGCAGTCGGTCGAACTCCTCGTCGGTCACGTAGTCGTTCGCCAGCGGCCGGTCCTTGGCCCGCATCTTCTTCCGCGTCGGCTTCGCTTTGCCGGGGTGCCGCACGACGTCCAGCTTCTGGTGATGCTTTGGTCCCTCGAAGGATGACAGGCCGGCGGCGATGGCGTTGTTACTCCGCGGCTCGACCTTCACGTTGTACGGCGGGTCGGTGTTGCAGAGATGAATCGCCGCGCCTTCCAGCAGCCGGTCGACGTGTTCGGGATTCGACGAATCCCCGCACAGCAAACGGTGCGTGCCGAGCACCCACAGATCTCCCGGCTGCGTGGTTGCCTCGTCCGGCGGTTCCGGGATATCGTCCGGATCGGTCAGCCCCTCGTCCACGCCGTGGGGCAGCCACGCCGAAAGCTCGTCGTCGTCGAACCCCAGCAGGCTGAGGTCGAAGTCCATCTGTTGGAGATCGGCGAGTTCCAGCGGCAGCAGTTCCTTGTCCCATTCCGCGAGCGTCGCCGTCTGGTTGTCGGCCAACCGGTAGGCTTTGATCTGCGCCGGCGTCAGCCCCTTCGCGACGTGGACGGGCACCTTCTCCAGCCCGAGTTTCTGCGCGGCCTTCCAGCGGGTGTGGCCAACGATGATGACGCCATCTTCATCAAGTACGAGCGGCTGCCTGAATCCGTATTCCTGGATGGAGCGGGCGACGGCATCAACCGCGGAATCGTTGATGCGGGGGTTCTGTGGGTACGGTTTGACCCGCGACAGGGGCCACAGTTCGATCTTCATCGAAGCGCACCTCGGCACTGGAATTGTGCTGGTGGCTCCGAGATGCGGAGTGCGGCCCCGGCAATCCAAGGCGGCGGGCAGGTGGACCAGAGAACCGCCTGCCACTACCTTTCGTGTAATTCTATTTCACGCGAAGACTTGCGACTAGGGATGATCCAGTTGCGACGGTCCTTCGCCCAGTTCGTAATCGAATTCGTCGTCATCTTCTTCGTCATCGAAGAAGACGTTAGAGGCACCGATTACCGAGATTTTTTCGAGTCGCAACTTCACGTTTTCGACGTCATCGTAGTGGTGATCCAGTTCGTCGAGAACCTGAAGTTTGCGCTCTTCCGAGGCGAAACACTGAAGATATTCGCTGATCAATCCGGGGTCGAACGGGAGCGGTTCGAGAGACTTCATGAATCCAATCATGCCCGTCGACACGTCGGAGTGGAGGATGAACAGCAGCAGTTCCCTCCACAAGACATCCTCGTCGCAGAAGTCGAACTGCTCTCGCAGGAAGATCTTCTCTGCCTTTGAGCCCGATCGCAATTCGTGGGTATAGAGTCGAAGCCGAGACGCTTGCTCACAGATGATCTCGTAAGGCCGCTTCGTGATCTTCGCTACTCGCCGTCCAATGAACTTTCTGATTTGCGAATCATTCGGAGTGATGAGCAGTGGAAACTCGTCCCGAATCTCGATGTCGAGGTTCTTGCCGACAAACTTGTGCAGAAGTTTCTTTTCAGATGATCGCGACCCGGCACTGATTGCAAATCGGCCGTAGCGGTGAGTCCGATAGAATCTTCCAAGGAGATCGAGGAATTCGTTGTCTGAAGACGCAAGGCGAAACTCGTGCTTTTCGCGGACTCGACGGACAAGGTCTTGATGAGAATGGGTAATCAGCGACTGCTCGAACTCCTCCTGGTCGACAACCTCATCATGCTCAATCAGGATGACGGCCACCTTAAGAAGGCGCTCGATTCCGACGGCGAGATTGTAGAGGAACTCAAAGACTTCTGATTCGTGATACAGCGATTCCATTTCGTGCAGTCGCCGCAATCCATTGAAAATGAATGAGCCAGCGATGTCGATTTCTGTGCCGAGCTCAAAGTTCTTCCAGAACTCAGATCGATTCATGACGGGCCTCGATTGACGTCTACTTGCGCTGAAAGCGCGACTCTGCGGCATGGCATTCAGACAATCGTATCGACCTGAAGTTCGCAGGGATGCGCCAAATCACGGCGAGCCACCTTGAATCACGCATCAACCGGATTCGTTTCATTCGTGCGCCGCACTCCTAAACACAGCCCCAGGCGGGGCGATGATCGCGATCCGCGAACGCCTGCCCTTTCGGGCGACGTATCGTATGGTGATTTGCATCCCGCCGACATCCACGGTGCGGGATTGCCCCTCGGCATACCAATCGATCGACCGCGAATGACCACCGGTTCCGGCGGCTGGTTGTTCGGGGGGGCGTCGTTTCGGACCATCGTGCTCCCTCAGAATCTGATCGGACAACGAAAACAAACTCTGCTCAATAGCGCGACTGTTCCCGCGGGCGTCGCCGGGAGAAGTTTTTTTCGAAGTACCTATCCGCCGAACGCGAGGCCCGTGCCATTGACGACTTTCGCCGCGCGACGAATAATCAATCGTTGATCGGTTTCGAAGTTTCTTTGGGTTTCAACCTGAAAGGAGGTCCGGAATTGCTCACAAAATTGAGACGCGCGGCTTATGGCATGTAGTCTGTCCACTGAAACGTGCGGCGAAATGAGTTCGCGATTCAAAATAGGGCTGCGCATCAACCGACTACGTGCAGGCATCGCACGGGAGGCCATGTTGACAACATGGTTGGCTACAAATTTTTTGAGGCGGACACGGAGTCGCAACGAAGCGATTCGCGCGTTTCCGCCGAGCTTGGATTCCTAAAATTCAAGCCGCCTGCACGTTCTTTCAATTTCATTGAAGCTGCTTAAAGACAAAAATCCGCACTCCCGCACTCGCGTTCACCCCAACGGGGTCGGGCGTCGCGCTCGCAACGCCCCGGCCCAAAGCCGGGCGGTGCGTGCGCGCACGCCCGGGGGGTACTAGGGGGGTGCGCGCGTGCAGACGGTGAACTCATAAACCAGTTTTCATGAGTTCCGAACGGTTGGCCGCGAACGACGCCGACCGGTTGCGTTTCGGTTGGTGACGGACGACAAGGCGTTTCTTCTCGGCTTCCTTAAGGATGTGTAAAACAATAACCTACCGAATACGGTGGCTAGCTCCGAGGATGGATTTCATAGTTCCACTCGCCGTGGAATCGATGAGGTGTGATATGCAACTCCGCGAACTCGGCGTTCGTCACTTTGCGGCCCTTCTGATAGTCGCGCTCGTCCAGCCAGGCGTGAACCTGGAGGCCTTCGCGGGTGCGCGTCGAGCCGATCAGGTTGACGACGACCTCCAGCGTCTCCAGCGGCACCCCGCGCCAGTTGCGGGTGATGTGGCAGAACAGGCGGTGTTCGATCTTGTTCCATTTGCTGGTGCCGGGCGGGAAGTGGCAGACCTCGACGATCATGCCGGTCTCGTCGGCGAACTGTTGCAGTTGGAGTTTCCACAGCCGGTTGCGCGAAGCGTTGCTGCCCCCGCTGTCAGCGGTGATCAGCAGCCGCCGCGGAGCTGTGTAGCGTTTCCGGCCCAGGCGTTTCCACCAGCGGCGGATGGCTTCCACGGCGAACTCCGCGGTGTCATGGGTGATGCCGATGGACACGCCGGCTTCGTTGTGGTGGAGGTCGTACACGCCGTAGGGGATCGCCTTGCCGAGTTTCGGGTCGGGAAAGTCGTGCACGTTGACCTCGCGGGGCCGTCCCTTCGGGCGCCAGGTTTTCCCCG
>Ga0268386_10000366_pt1 | contig 28121 bp, 17 predicted proteins | sample RVTome_15_FD_200260 | JGI IMG/M metagenome (GOLD analysis project Ga0268386, IMG submission 200260) | Soil microbial communities from uranium-contaminated site in the Upper Colorado River Basin, Wyoming, United States - RVT150D86... ... | reverse complement strand
CGCCGACGAGCAGCCGGTGGTCGGCGGCACGCTGCGCGCGCCGTGGAAGTGGGAGCAGCTCCTGGTGGAATCCGCCGTCATCGGTGGCAGGGACCGCTGGAGCCGCCGCCTGGCGGGCCTCGAGGTGGAGTACCGCGCCCGGCTCGTCCGGCTTCGCGAGGAGGAGCCGGACTCGCCGCGCATCGCGGGGATCGAGCGCGACATGCAGAACCTCGAGCACCTGCGCCGGTTCGCGCTCCCGGTCATCGAGCGGCTGGACGCGCTTCCCGCGCGCGGTACCTGGGGCGAGTGGATCGCGGCCCTCGAGGCGCTGGCGCCGATCGTGCTGCGGCGACCGGAGCGGGTGCTGACCGTGCTGGCCGCGCTGCGACCGCTCGACGTGATCGGGCCGGTGGCGCTCGGCGAGGTCCGTGACGTCCTGGCCGGCGAGCTGACGACCGTCGCCGAGCGGCCTCCGGAGGACCGATACGGGCGCGTCTTCGTGGGAACCCTCGAGCAGGCGCGCGGGCGGAGCTTCGAGGCGGTCTTCCTGCCGGGGCTGGCCGAGCGCGTCTTCCCGCGGAAGCCGCGCGAGGACCCGATCCTGCTCGACGCGCTCCGGCGCGAGCTCGGCGGCGGGCTGGCGACGCAGGACGAGCGCGGCCGTGGCGAGCGCCTGCTGCTCCGGCTCGCCGTCGGCGCGGCCCGCCGGCGCCTGCACGTGTCCTACTCGCGCCTGGAGCAGACCGAGGCGCGCCCGCGGGTGCCGTCCTTCTACGCGCTGGAGGTGGTGCGCGCGCTGACGGGAAGCGTGCCGGAGCCCCAGCGGATGGAGCGCGAAGCGGCCGCCGCCGCCGGCGCCCGGCTGGCGTGGCCGGCGCCGGACGATCCCGCCCGGGCGATCGACGAGGTGGAACACGACCTGGCGACGCTGCGGGCCCTGCTGGCCGGCGGTGAGGCGCGCGGGCGCGCCCGTTACCTGCTCGAGCTGAACGACGGCCTCGCTCGCTCGCTGCGCGCGCGGTGGGCGCGCTGGCATCGCCGCTTCACGCCGGCCGACGGCCTGGTGCGGGTGACGGACGGCACGCGGCCGACGCTGGCCGCCGCCCGGCTCGCCGCGCGCGCCTACTCCGCGTCGGCGCTGCAGAAGTTCGCGGCGTGTCCCTACCAGTTCTTCCTGTCGGCCATCTGCCGGCTCGAGCCCCGCCGCGAGGTGGAGTCGATCACGGAGCTCGACCCGGCGACGCGTGGTCACCTGTTCCACCGCGTGCAGGCGGACGCCATGCGGGCGCTCGCCGAGGAGGGACGCCTGCCGCTGAGCACCAACGCCCTCGACGCGGCACGCGCCACGCTCGACAGCACCCTCGACCGCGTCGCCGAGCAGTACCGCGAGGAGCTGGTGCCCGCCATCCAGCGTGTCTGGCAGGACGAGGTGGAGTCGATGCGGGCGGATCTCCGGATGTGGCTCGAGCAGTCGGCGGCGACGCACGCGCAATGGGAGCCGATCGCCTTCGAGCTGGCGTTCGGGCTGCGGCGCGATCCCGCGAACGACCCGCGCAGCGTGGAGACGGAGGTCACGCTGCCCGAGGGCTACCGGCTGCGCGGGATCGTCGACCTCGTCGAGCGCCGGCGCGGCGGATCGGAGCTGCGCGTGACCGACTACAAGACGGGCCGGGACTTCACGCGGCGTAACCTGGTGGTCGGGGGCGGCGAGATGCTCCAGCCTGTGCTCTACGGGCTGGCGGTCGAGCACCTGCTGGGGGCACCCGTCGTGCAGTCGCGTCTCTACTACTGCACCCGCGCCGGCGGCTTCTCCGAGCGCGTCGTCCCGCTCTCCCCGCAGACGCGGGCCCGGGGCCCGGAGGTGCTGGGCGTGATCGACCGCGCGGTCGAGGCCGGCTTCCTGCCGGCGGCCCCGCGCCCGCGGGCGTGCGGCATCTGCGACTTCCGCGACGTGTGCGGCCCCCGCGAGGAGACGCGGATCACCCTGAAAGACCCCCTGCGGCTCGACCCGCTGCGCGCGCTTCGGGAGTGGCCGTGAGACCGCTCGTCGACGCGGCCGAGCGCGAGCGCATCCGGACGTCGCTCGACGAGACGCTGGTGGTCGAGGCGGCGGCGGGCACCGGCAAGACGAGCGAGCTGGTCGCGCGCCTCGTCAACGTGCTGGCCGAGGGGCGGGGGACCGTGCAGACGATCGCGGGGCTCACGTTCACCGAGAAGGCGGCGGGCGAGCTGAAGCTGCGGCTGCGCGCCGGGCTCGAGGACGAGCGCGAGCGGGCGGCGCCGGGCAGCCGGCGGCGCGCGCGGCTGGAGGACGCCATCGCCCACCTGGAGGAGGCGCGCGTCAGCACGATCCACGGCTTCTGCAACGACCTCCTGCACGAGCGGCCGGTCGAGGCGCGGGTGGACCCGGGCTTCGAGGTGCTGCCGGAGGCGGAGGCCGAGGCGCTCTACCGCCGCGCGTTCGACGGTTGGCTCGCCGAGACGCTGGAGGCGCCGCCGGAGGGGCTGCGGCGGGCGCTGCGCCGGCGCTCGTTCGACGGCGACCCGGTCGACCGGCTCCGGCGGGCGGGCTGGCAGCTCGCCGGCTGGCGCGACTTCCGGGCGCCGTGGCAGCGGCGCCCCTTCGACCGGGCGGCGGCGATCGAGACGCTCGTCGGGCAGGTGCACGCCCTCGCCGCGCGCCTGGCCACCTGCGCGACGACCGCCGACGCGCTGTTCGCCGACCTGTGGCCGCTCAGGCGGCTGAGCGAGGACGTCCGCACGCGCGAGCGCGTGGCCCCACGGGACCCCGACGGGCTGGAGGCCGCGCTGGTCGACCTGCTCCGCGAGCGCAGCTTCACGCGGCCGCGCCAGGGCAACCCCCGCAACTACCGGGGCGAGGTCACGCGGGACGACGTCCTGGCCGCCCACGGCGAGCTGCTCCGGGCGCTGGAGGACTTCGCCCGCGATGCCGACGCGGAGCTGGCGGCGCTCGTGCAGCCGGCGCTGCTGCAGACGGTCGACCGCTACGAAGAGCTCAAGACGCGCGCCGCGGCGCTCGACTTCGTCGACCTGCTGCTGCGCGCGCGGGACCTGGTGCGCGACCGGGCCGAGGTCCGGGCAAATCTACAGACCCGGCTCTCGCACGTCTTCGTCGACGAGTTCCAGGACACCGACCCGCTGCAGGCCGAGATCGTGCTGCTGCTGGCGGCCTCGGACCCGGCCACCGACCGCTGGCAGGACGTCCGGCCGGCGCCCGGCAAGCTCTTCATCGTGGGCGACCCCAAGCAGTCGATCTACCGCTTCCGCCGCGCGGACGTCGGCACCTACCAGGCGGTGAAGGAGCTCCTGGTCGCCGGCGGTGCGGCGTGCGTCTACCTCACGACGAGCTTCCGGGCGATCCCGTCGATCCAGAACCTCGTGAACGCCGCGTTCGCGCCGGCCATGACGGACGACCGGGCGGCCCTGCAGGCCGGGTACGTGCCGCTGGCTCCGCATCGCGACGACCCCGCCGGCCAGCCGGGCCTCGTCGCCCTGCCGGTCCCGAAGCCATACGGACGATACGGCCTCACGAAGTCGGCCGTGGACGCCTCGCTGCCCCACGCGGTGGGCGCGTTCGTCGCGTGGCTCCTGAACGACAGCGGCTGGAAGGTCACCGAGCGCGAGCGGCCCGGCGAGGCGCTGCCCGTCTCGGCGCGGCACGTGTGCCTGCTCTTCCGGCGCTTCACCTCGTGGGGGACCGACGTCACCCGCCCCTACGTCGAGGCGCTCGAGGCGCGCGGCATCCCGCACCTGCTGGTCGGCGGCCGGTCGTTCCACCTGCGCGAGGAGGTCGAGAGCCTGCGCACGGCGCTGGCGGCGGTGGAGTGGCCCGACGACGAGCTGGCCGTGTACGCGACGCTGAAGGGGCCGCTGTTCGCCCTCGCCGACGAGGAGCTGGTGGAGTACCGGCAGCGGTTCCGCCGGCTGCACCCGTACCGGCTGCCGAAGGAGGACGTCGGCGAGCGTCTCGCCCCCGTGGTCGAGGCGCTCACGCTGCTCCGCTCGCTGCACGGGCTGCGGAACTACCGGCCGGTGGAGGAGACGGTGAACCGGCTCCTCGCGGCCACGCGCGCGCACGCCGCGCTCGTGCTGCGCCCGTGGGGCGAGCAGGCGCTGGCCAACGTGCTGCGCGTGGCGGAGCTGGCGCGCACGTACGAGGCCGCCGGCCATCTCTCGTTCCGCGGCTTCGTCGAGCGCCTGCGCGAGGAGGCGAAGGGCGAGGCGCCCGAGGCGCCGATCGTGGAGGAGTCGAGCGAGGGCGTGCGCGTCATGACCGTCCACCGGGCCAAGGGTCTGGAGTTCCCGGTGGTCGTGCTGGCCGACATCACCGCCGGACTGGCGGGCAACCCCTCCCGGCTCGTGGACCCCGCCCGCGGGCTCTGCGCGCTGCGCCTGGGCGGCTGGCAGCCGTGGGACCTCCTGGAGCACGAGGCCGACGAGCTGGCGCGTGACCGCGCCGAGGGCGTGCGCGTGGCCTACGTCGCCGCCACGCGCGCGCGCGACCTGCTCGTGGTTCCCGCGGTCGGCGACGACCCGTTCGTGGCCGGATGGGAGGCGGCGACCGACGGCTGGGTGGCGCCGGTCCACCGCGCCGTCTACCCGCCGGCGGAGCGGCGACGGAGGGCGCAGGAGGGGCCGGGATGCCCCGCGCTCGGCGAGGACAGCGTGCTCGAGCGTCCCGAGCGAGAAACGCCGGGGCGCGACAACGTCCGGCCCGGCCTGCACGCGTTCGAGTCAGGCCGCGCCGGCTACGGCGTGGTGTGGTGGGACCCGCGGCGACTGGGACTGGACGTGCAGCCGGTCTACGGGCTGCGGCGCGAGGACCTGATCCAGGACCCGGGCCCGGAGACGGTGGAGGCCGACCGGACGCGCTACGAGGACTGGGCCGCCGCTCGCCGGGCGGCGCAGGAGCATGGCGCGCGGCCCAGCCTTCGCGTCCACGCGGCCACCGACCGGGCTCGCGCCACGCCGGACGACGAGGAGAGCCTCGCGCGCGAGGTGACGCTCGTCACCGCGACACCGGCCGCCCCCAGGCCCGGCGGCCCGCGGTTCGGGACGCTCGTGCACGCGGCGCTGGCGACGGTCGCGCTCGACGCGGGCCCTGCGCAGATCGCCGAGGGCGTGTTCTTACAAGCGCGCATCCTCGGCGCCCCGGCGGCGGAGGTGGAGGCCGCGACGGCGGCCGTCACCGCGGCGCTCGCGCATCCGCTCATGGCCCGCGTCCGGGACGCCTGGCGCGCCGGCCGCTGCCGTCGCGAGACGCCGGTGGCGTGGCGCCAGCCCGACGGCGCCCTGGTGGAGGGCGTGCTCGACCTCGCCTTCGAGGACGCCGGCGGCTGGACGGTCGTCGACTTCAAGACCGACGCGGAGATCGCCGCGGAGCTGGCGACGTACCGGCGCCAGGTGCGGCTCTACGCGTCGATCGTGGCCAGGGCGACCGGTACGGCCGTGACGCCGGTGCTCATGCAGGTGTGACCTCGCGGCACGCACCGCTCCACGCCGGCGCCTTCACCGGATCAGAAGTTCACCGCCGGGAGCGTCATGATCTCCATCGTCCCGCGCGAGCCGAGCTCCATCGAGATCCTGGCGATGGTCTTGTTGTCGGGCGCCTCGACCACGTTCACGTAGTCGTAGGGGCCGAGCACCGCGTACTGGCCGACGATCTTGCCGCCCATGCCTTCGATCTCCCGGTTGACCTCCTTCGTTCGGCTGGGGTTCTGCTTCAGCGTCTTGCGCCCCTCGTCCGTGAGCTTGGTCAGCATGATGTAGGTCTCCATGGATCGCCTCCTTCTCCTTGTCGAGGTCGACGAGGTGCGCTACGTCAAGCTACCCTTCGCGCCCACGCCACCCCGGCAATAGCGCGAACGCTCGGATGAGCTCATCGGTCGGAGGCGCCAGCTCGCCGGAAGTGATCGTCCGGACGCCTCGCCTCGAGTAACGCGCGACGCGCATCGATACGACGTTGGCGCAGTCCATTGATGACGGCGATTCCTGCAGCGACCAGGACACCGATGATGATGGGGACGACGAGAAGAATGACGTATCGGCCCATGTCAGCCTCCTATGGGCCATCTACCGGCGTCTCTTTGGTTGCCACGCCCGCCCGGTGAGCGAACATTACCGCCGAGGCGATCTCGACGCAACTTGGCGCCGACCTTCATCGATGCGGCCCCGATGACCTCGGGGGGCGGTGGCATCAGCGCCGGTGCGGCACGGTCGAAGGAGCCGGCAGCGCGACCGTATCGAATCCGTCGCATTGACGGTCGGGAGCCGGCACCACACCCTGCGGGCGTGTCGCCCTATACTGGCCCCGGAGGTTGGCGATGGCCGTCGAGGTCGAGCTTCCACGCCGGCTGTTCACCGTGGAGGAGTACCACCGCATGGCGGAGGCCGGCATCTTCGGCGCAGAGGAGCGTGTCGAGCTGATCGAGGGCGAGATCGTCCAGATGGCGCCCATCGGTCCCAGACACGTCGGCTGCGTGATCAACACCACCCGGCTGTTCATCACCCGGCTCGGCGACCGGGCCGTGATCTCCCCGCAGAACCCTGTGGTCATCCGGCCTCGATCGGAGCCGCAACCGGATCTGCTGTTGCTCCGGGCGCGGGCCGTCTCCTACAGCCGGGAGCTTCCGACCTCCGAGGACGTCCTGCTGGCGGTCGAGGTGGCCGACACGACGGTCCGCTTCGACCGGCTGGTCAAGGCGCGCCTCTACGCCCGCGCGGGCATCGCGGAGTTCTGGCTCTTCCTCGCGACGGACGGCGCCGTCGAGGTCTACCGGGAGCCGGGCGCCGACGGCTACGCCAGCGTGACGCGGCACGGGCCTGGCCGCACGGTGTCGCCGCTCGCGTTCCCCGACGTCGGCTTCACCGTCACGGATTTCTTCGCCTGAGAGGAGCCCGGCTCGCGCGAGAGGGCAAGCACAAGGGCCAGCGCGCGGCCTGAGCTCAGCGCCTCCGGCGCTTTCCCGACCGGGGCGACGGCGTGTGCGCGCGCAGCCAGCGGAGCGCCTCCGGCGTCGCGCGCCACGCCTCGCCCAGCTCGGCGTCGCAGATCACGGCCTCCTCGCGGCTGCCCACGGTGTACGAGGAGGGCTCGGGGCCCGGCCAGTCGGCGTCGTCGGTGAGGAACGGGGGCACGTGGCGGTTGGCCCGGAGCGCCGCGCGCAGGCACTCGCGCGCTGCGCGGCTGTCGCCCTCGCGCCGGAAGACGACCAGGGCGTGGCCGTAGCTCCAGAGGGCGGTCGGCTCGTCGCCGAACTGCTCCAGCAGGTCGGCAGCCTCGGCGTCGCGCCCGGCCAGCACCAGGGCGGGCAGCAACACGTAGCGCACGCCCTGGTTGTCGCCGGGATTCAGCCGGAGCAGCTCGCGGTAGTGCTCGATCGCCTCGTCGCGCCGGCCGAGGCCTTCCAGGCTCTGGGCGAGGCCGAAGCGTGCGCGCATGTACGGACGGGTGCTGACGATGCCCCAGAAGCGGCCGGCCTCCTGCGCGAAGACGTCGGGGCCGAGCGCCCGCTCGCCGGCGGCCACGCCCTGCTCGTAGAGCGCACAGGCGGCGTCGGGAGCGTAGGTGTCCTCCGCGAGCGCCACGTAGGCATCGGCGCAGTCGGGCGATAGCTCGAGCGCCTTGCGGGCGAGCTGGATGCGGCGTCGCCCGCGCGCCTCGAACGCGCGGTACATCACGTCCTGGGCCTTCTCGAGCGGGGTCGTCGCCGTGGACGGCACGTCGTCGATCGGCCCCGAGAACCGCTCGCGCAGGGCCGCGTTCGCCTCCTCCAGCGACTCGAACTGCGAGCCTTGCGTGAAGCGCTCCACCTCGGCCGTCAGGCGCTCCATCGCCCGCCGGTCCGGCGGACCGGACCGCCGCGGAGGCGGCGCGTCCAGCGGCGCCAGCAGCTCGGGAATCGCCAGCGTGACGGTGCGTGGGCCCTCGGGGCCGGACACCGCGTGGCTCCAGCGGCCGCGGTCGATCTCCGCCTCGGTGCTCCGGGCGAGAGCCAGGAGGATCACCGTCAGGTCGGCCAGGTCCTGCGCCCGCGGCCGCCGAAGCTTGCCGCCGGGGCCATACCACATGGCGACGGGGTACGCCGACGGGCCGGCCACGGCAAGACGGTGATCCTCCCAGAGGTCCACATCGCCGAACGGCATCTCGTCGACGGGGCCGTAGAGCACGGCCCACTTGCCCCCCTGACTCAGCACCACCTCGGGGTCGGGGCTCTCGTGCATGGTGTCGAACTGCCGCCGATTCGCGAAGAAGCCGAGCCCGAAGGTCTGGCCGGCGGCCCCGAGCACCGTGAAGTGCTTGAGACCGGACGCGACGGCGGGCGCCTCGACGTGGAGCAGATCCTCGTCGCTCAGGTGTTGCCACGGCGCGGCCTGGTAGAAGTCCCGCGCCGCCTCGGCGAAGGCTCGCATCCGTTCCACGGTGACGCCCGGCGCGTCGAGCGCTTCCGGCACGGGCGGGGCGTCGCTCATCCCTTGCGCCATCGCCCGCACCACACGGTCCACGTCCGGAAGGTCCGCGCGCACGCTCACCGTGAGCTCGGGATCCGCCAGCGCCTCCGCGAGCTGGGCGCCCAGCGTGGCGTCGGCCACCTCCAGCCGGGCGGGCCGCGATCGCACGAACTTCAGTCCGAGGCCGACCAGCGCCTGGAGCGCGAGGCTCGGGTCGGCCGCGCCGTCGGCTTCCGCGAGCTCGACGTTCATCATGCCCGTCGCGAGGCTGACCCACACCGCCGCCCACGGCCGGCGCGCACTGCCGTCCGGCTCGTCGACCCAGGCGCGCGCCCGGACGAGGCCGCCCTGCCAGACGTCGCTCGACCGGCGCGGCAGGCGCTTGAAGCGATCGACGAGCACGGACCGCACGGGTGGCATGGTCGGATGATATCCCGGTTTCCCCAGCGGCGCGTGCCGGTGGGCCGGTCGTCACGCGCGACGTGGTCGACTTCCTCGTGCTCTCGACGCAGGCGATCGCAGCGAACACCAGCGGCTTGCGCTGCGCATCCGGCCCTCAGGTCGCCGCCCGCACGAGCAGGTTGCCGGGCGGATCGACCGCCGCTTCCCATCCCGGGTGCACGAGCGTGCTCGCGTCGTGCTCCTCGACGATCGCCGGCCCGGCCACGACGTTGCCGCTCAGCAGCTTCGCGCGATCGAGCACGTGCGTCGTCCGCCAGCCGCCGATCTCCGTGAACCACACCTCGCGCGTCCCCTTGAGCGCGCCACGAGGGTCGGGCCCTCCCTCGGGCAGCGGGGCCCGCCGCGGCCGCGGCGTCACGCCGATGGCCGCCAGGCGGACGTTGACCAGCTCCACGGCATCCTCCGGCGCGGCGTAGCCGTAGGCGCGCTCGTGGGCGGCGTCGAACTCGGCACGCAGCCGCGCGATGTCGGCCGCGGTCAGGGCGCCCGGCGGCACCGCGATCGGCAGCTCGAACGACTGGCCGTGGTAACGCAGATCGACGCTGCGGAGCATGCTTCGGTCGGCCGCCGGGACGCCGTCGCGGTCCAGGCGGGCCTGGCCCTCGGCGAGGAAGTCGGCGAACAGCGCCTCCAGCGTGGCGGGCGTCAGCGTGTCCAGGCGACGGCGGCGCGTGGTGACGAACTCGTGGCGAAGGTCCGTCATCAGCATGCCGACCGCGCAGGCGATGCCGGGGTTCGGCGGGACCAGCACCGCGGGGATGCCGAGCTCGCGGGCCAGGGCGTTGGCGTGCAGGGGACCGGCGCCGCCGAAGGCCACCAGCACGAACTGGCGGGGATCGTAGCCGCGCTGCACGGATACCAGGCGCATGGCGCCGATCATGTGGGCGTTGGCGATCTCCACGATGCCGGCGGCGGCGGCCAGCGGGTCGAGCGCCAGCGGTGTGGCGACGCCGCCGGCGATCGCCCGGCGCGCCGCCTCGGCGTCCAGCGCCATCTCGCCGCCCAGGAAGAAGGCGGGATTCAGGCGGCCCAGCACCAGGTTCGCGTCGGTGATGGTCGGCGTGGTGCCGCCGCGACTGTAGCAGGCCGGGCCCGGGCGGGCGCCGGCGCTGCGCGGGCCCACGCGGAGCGCGCCGCCGGCGTCGATCCACGCCTCGCTGCCACCGCCGGCGCCGACCTCCACCAGATCGATCACCGGCGTGCGGACGGGATAGCCGCCGCCGCGGCCCTCGCCGAGCGGGGTGACCGCCTGGGCGCCCACCTCGATCTCCGTGGCCAGGCGGAGCTGGCCGTCCTGGATGAGGCCCACCTTGGCGGTCGTGCCCCCCATGTCGAACGACATCACGTTGCGATAGCCGTACGGGGCCGCGATGGCGCCGGCGGCGATGACGCCGGCGGCCGGCCCGGACTCCACCATGTACACGGGGCGCGCCTTGGCCGAGGATGATGTCATCACGCCGCCGTTGGACTGCATCACGTAGAAGGGCGCGACGGCGCCGAGCGCGTGCAGGCGGGACTCCAGCGCGTCCACGTAGCGGGAGACGATGGGCATGACGGCGGCGTTGACCGCCGTCGTGCTGGCGCGCAGGTACTCGCGGTACTCCGGGCAGACCTCGGAGGAGACGGACAGGTAGGCGGCCGGCAGCGCCTCGCGGACGACGGCCGCCACGGCGCGCTCGTGCGCAGGGTTCACGTAGGAGTGCAGCAGGCAGACGACGACAGCCTCGACGGCCTCCTCCCGCAGTCGCCGCACCGCCTGGCGCACCTGGTCGAGGTCGAGGGCCACCAGCACGCGTCCCTCGTGGTCGAGCCGCTCGCTCACCTCGATGCTCCACCGGCGCGGCACCAGGGGCGCCGGCTTCTGCAAGTGCACGTCGTAGAGGCGCGAGCGGATCTGGCGGCCAATCTCGAGAATATCGCGGAAGCCGCGCGTCACCAGCATGCCGACCCGCGCCGTCTTGCCCTCGATGATCGCGTTCGTCGCCACCGTGGTGGCGTGCACCACGGCCGCCACGTCGTGACCGCTCGCCTGGCACTCGGCCAGGCCGCGCTCGAGCGCGGCCATGAAGCCCAGCGCCGGATCCTCCGGCGTGGTGAGCACCTTGACGACACGGATGGCGCCGCTCTCGCCATCGACGAGGGCGGCGTCGGTGAAGGTGCCGCCGATGTCGATGCCGATGCGCAGCGCGCGCATCAGGCGCGCCCCGAGCGCTCGGCGGCGGTGGCGGCGGCGTCGAGCGCCAGCGTCGCCGGGTCCACGACCACGCCGTAGACGGCGCGGGCGCGGTCGGCCGAGATCTTGCCGAGGGCGACGTCGAGGACGACGCCCCCGGCCGGGCGCTCGAGCGGCGACCCGGTGCCGCCGCCGCCCGGCGTCTGCACGCTCACGACGTCGTCGGGCGCCAGCTGGAAGGTGATCTTCGAGGGCAGCTCGCGGGCCTGCGGCGTCTCCGGGTTCAGGATGTACTTCGCCGGGCGCGCGTCCTGGCCGCCGAAGAGCCCCCAGGGCGCGAAGCGCGCCTTGTCCGACAGGATCGAGAAGCTCGGCGCGTGGCCGGGGAACGTGTAGTCGCGCCGCACGCCGAGGCCGCCGCGGTGGCGCCCACCGCCCTCGGAGCTCTCGATCAGCTCGTAGCGCAGGATGCGCACCGGATAGCTGGCCTCCGTCTCCTCGACGGGTGCGTTCTCGGTGTTCTGGAAGTGTGCCTGGACCGCGTCCATCCCGTCGGTGGTCAGCGTCGCGCCGTAGCCGCCGGCGATGGTCTCGTAGTAGGTGAAGTACTCGCCGCTGGCGGGGTTCACGCCGCCGAAGGCGATGTTGCAGACGCAGCCCTTGGTGCCCGCCACCACGCGGTCCGGCAGCGCCGGCGCCAGCGCCCGGAAGAGCAGGTCGCACAGCTGCATGGCGATCTCCCAGCCGGCGGCGACGGCGGCGGGGTGCTGCGCGTGGACGACGGAGCCGGGGCGGCTCTGGATGTCGATCAGCCGGTAGAAGCCGTCGTTGACCGGAATATCGGGGTCGATGAGGCACTTGAGCACGTACACGACGCCCGAGTACGTCTGGGAGGACGTGGCGTTGGTGGGCGACTTGCGCTGGTCGTCGCAGCCCGTGAGGTCGACCGACACACGGCCGCTCTCGATCGTCACGGTGGCGGCCAGCCGCACCGGCTCGTCGGTGACGCCGTCGCCGTCCATGAGCATCTCGGCGGAGAACTGACCGTCGGGGAACTCCGCGAACGCCGCCCGCGTCCGCCGCTCGGTGTAGCGCAGCAGCTCGTCGAGGTAGTGGGCCAGCGTGTCGGCGCCGTGCTGGGCCACCAGCGCCTCGACGCGCTGGGCGCCGAGCCGGTTCGCGGCCGTCTGGGCCCGGAAGTCGCCGGAGATCTCCCGGGTGCCCCGGAAGTTGGAGCGGATCAGCGCGAAGATGTCGGGGTCGATCTGGCCGCCCTTCACGAAGCGCACCGGCGGGATGACGAGCCCCTCCTGGTAGATCTCGCTCGACACCCCGATGCTGCCCGGGGCGCCGCCGCCCACGTCCACGTGGTGGGCGATGTTGGCCACGTAGCCGAGCAGCGCGCCCTCCCGGAAGACCGGCGTGATGAGCGTGATGTCGTTCAGGTGCACGCCGCCCAGGTAGGGGTCGTTGATGAGGATGCCGTCGCCGGGCGCCAGCCGCTCGGCGCCGTAGGTGCGGATGGCGCGTGGCACGATGTGCGCCAGCGAGCCTAAATGAGACGGCTGGGCGAAGGCCTGGGCGATGGTGCGCAGTCCGGCATCGAAGAAAGCACACGAGAAATCACCACGGGTCTTGATATTGGTCGAATACGCTGCTCTTCGCAGCGTGGCGCCCATCTCCTCGGTGATCGCGAGCAGCGCGTTGCGGATGACCTCGAAGCGGACGGGGTCGATCTCGGCGGCCAGGGCACGCGTGGGCGAAGCGGGCGGTGGGGTCATGGGCGCCAGTGTATAAGAGAACCCGGAGGAGGACGGACTCATGCTCGAGCGAGTGCTGTGGCCGAGAGGGCGGCGAACCGTGCCGGCGCGAGCCGTGGCGCCGCGCCTGGAGACGCTGGCGGCCGCCCTCGATCTCGCCGACCGCGGCTACGCGCTGCGGACCGGCCGCGTGGTGCTGGAGGGCCGGAGCGAGGAGCTGCGCGACAGCGACCTCGTCCGCCAGGCCTATCTGGGCATGTGACGGAGCGGAGGAACGAACGGCCCATGCACGCTCCCGGTCGCCTGCGCGCCTTCGCCTACGTCACGGCCGACAAGGCCCCGCTCTATCGCGCCGTCATGCGCGTCTTCGTCGAGGCCAAGGCGAGCTTCACGCTCCACCTGCGGCCGCAGGACGTCGCCGCCGCGCTGTCCGAGCCGCTCGACCTCGCTGCTGTCGAGGCGGCGCTGGCCTCGCTGCGCGAGTGGGGCAACCTCGAGGCGCATCCCGACACGGCCGACGTGGCGACGGTGGAGGAGTTCTACCGGCCGCGGTACCTGTTCCAGCTCACGCCGGAGGGCGAGGCGGCCGAGCGGGCGCTGGCGGCCTACGAGGCGGCGCTCGCGCAGCGCGGCGAGCTGCAGACGGCCGCGCTGAGCGACATCGGCAGCCTGCTCGCCGAGCTGGCGGCGCTCGGCGACGCTCCCCGGCCGGACGAGGCCAAGGTGCATCGCACCCTGCGGGCGCTGCGCGACCGGTTCGAGGAGCTCACCGCGCGCGCCCAGGCGTTCATGAGCAGCCTGCAGCGCACCATCGACCTGCAGGGCGTCGACGTGCCCCGGTTCCTGGCCTACAAGGAGACGCTCATCGGGTACCTCGAGCGCTTCATCGGCGAGCTGGTGATCGCCGCCGCCGAGATCGGCGCCACGATCCGCACGATCGAGGCGCGCGGGATCGACGCGCTCCTGGAGCTGGCGGCCGGTCGCGACCTGGCCGACGCGCTGGATCCCACGCCCGCCGACCACGCCGCCGCCCACGCGAGCTGGCAGGCGCGGTGGGGCGGGCTGCGCTCCTGGTTCATCGGACGGCCGGAGGCGCCGGCCCAGGCCGAGGTGCTGCGCGCCCGGGCGCGCGCGTCGATCCCGGCGCTGCTCCTCGCGGTCGCCAGCATCCACGACCGGCGGGTCACCCGCAGCGATCGGAGCACCGACCTGCGCACACTGGCGCGCTGGTTCGCCGAGGCCGACAGCGACGCGTCCGCGCATCGCCTCTGGCGGGCCGCCTTCGGCCTGGCGCCGGCGCGCCACCTGGTGGTCGATGCGGCGACGGTGGACGAGCGGGAGGCGCGACCGATCCCGGCGGCCACGAGCTGGCTCGAGGCGCCGCCGCTGCGCATCTCGCCGCGCCTGCGCGCCTCGGGGCGCCACGTCCGTCGCGGGCGGCCGGACGACGTTATCGACCGGTCCGACGCCAAGGCGCTCCTGGCCGCCGCCGCGGCGGCGGAGGCGCAGCAGCTCGTCGCGGCGCGGCGGCGGCTGGCGACGGGCGCCCGCGCGCGGCTGTCCGATCTCGGCAGGCTCGACGCCGCCGAGTTCGCGCTCTTCCTCGACCTGCTGGGCGACGCCCTGTCGGTCAGGCTCGGAGTCGAGGAGACGGTGGAGGTCGTGTCGAGCGACGGCACGATGCACGTGCGGCTGGAGCCGACGGCGGACGGCCGCACGGCGACGGTCGACACGCCCGCCGGGCAGTTCTCCGGCCCCGACCACTACGTGACGATCGAGGACCTCCTCGGCGCGAGTCTCGTCCGGTGAGCGAGCCCGGCGCGCGGCTCGAGCAGGCCATCGTCGCCGAGCGCCGGCAGGCGCTGGGGGTCCTGCTGCAGCACCCGCTGCTGAGCGCGGCGGGGCCGCGGGCCGCCGAGTTCGGGCTCGTGCGGCGGCACGCCGGGTGGCTGCGCGAGTGGCTGGCGAGGAATCCGGGCTGGAGCCTGCAGATCGACAGCGAGACGGCGCGGCTGCGCAAGACGCCGGCCGACCTCGCCGACGCCACGCGTCCGGCCCGCGAGCCGACGAGTGGGCTGCCCTTCTCGCGCCGGCGCTACGTGCTGCTGTGCCTGGCCCTGGCCGCACTGGAGCGGGGCGACCGGCAGACGGCGCTCGGCCGGCTGGCCGACGAGATCGTCGCCTTCGCGAGCGCCGACCCGGCGCTGGCCACGGCCGGGATGACCTTCACGCTGCAGGGCCAGGACCAGCGGCGCGATCTGGTCCACGTGATTCGCTTCCTCCTGGAGCTGCGCGTGCTCGTGCGCGTGCACGGCGACGAGCAGCAATACCTGCTGGCCCGCGGCGACGTGCTCTACAACGTCAACCGGCCGGCGCTGGCGGCCATGCTCAACGTCAAGCGGGGCCCCTCGACGATCGACGAGACGGCGCTCGGCGGCCGCCTGGCGGCCCTCGTGGACGAGCCGATGCCCGACACCGACGAGAGCCGCAACCGCCGCCTGCGCTCGCAGCTCACGCGCAAGCTCCTGGACGATCCGATCGTCTACCACGACGCGCTGACCGAGGGCGAGCGCGCGTACCTCGGCAGCCAGCGCGCGTTCCTCCTCGCCCAGATCGAGGAGGCGACCGGGCTGATCCCGGAGGTGCGGCGCGAGGGGATCGCCCTGGTCGACGAGAGCGGCGATCTCACCGACCTGGCGCTGCCCGAGGAAGGGACCGACGGACACCTGACGCTCCTGCTCGCCGAGCACCTGGCCGCATGCGCGAGGCGTGACGGGCCCGTGGCCGTCGGCCACGCCGCGCTGCACCGCCACGTCGCCGGCCTGGTGGCCCGGCATCGCGCGCACTGGCGCAGGGACGTGGCCGAGCCCGGGGCGGAGGTCGGCCTGACCGAGCGGACGCTCGACCGGCTCGAGGCGCTGCGGCTGGTGCGGCGCACCGAGGACGGCGTGCTACCGCTGCCCGCGCTGGGCCGCTACGCGCTCGATCCCGATCTCGAGCTGTGGGGGGCGCCCGAGTGACGCAGGGCAACGGCCGGCCGCTGCCCGCGCTGCCCGCCGCCGAGTCCGGCCGGTGGCAGCCGATCCGGGGTGGGCTGCTCAATCTCTACCGGTACGACTACGAGGAGTTCCGCTACGAGCAGGGGCGCCTGTTGCTGCGCGGCGACAACGGCACCGGCAAATCGCGCGTGCTGGCGCTGCAGCTGCCGTTCCTGCTCGACGGCGAGACCGCACCCCACCGCCTGGAGCCCGATCGCGATCCGGCCAAGCGCATCGAGTGGAACCTGCTCCTCGGCAAGCACCAGGACCGGCTGGGCTACACGTGGCTGGAGCTCGGCCGTCGCGACGACGACGGCGCCCGGCACTATCTGACGCTCGGCGCCGGGCTGCGAGCGGTCGAAGGGCGCGGGCTCGTGGGGCGCTGGTTCTTCATCACCAGCCAGCGCGTCGGCGAGACGCTCTTCCTCCAGAGCGCGGCTGGCCCGGCGCTGACGCGCGAGCGCCTGACCGAGGCCCTGGGCGAGCGCGGCGAGATCTTCACCACCGCCGCGGCCTACCGGGGCGCCGTCGACCGGGCGCTGTTCAAGCTCGGCGAGCACCGTTATGGCGCGCTCGTCGACCTCCTGATCCAGCTCCGCCAGCCGCAGCTCTCGCGCCAGCTGGACGAGCGGCGGCTGTCGGCCGCGCTCGGCGAGGCCCTGCCCCCGGTCGCCACCGCAGTCGTCGCCGACGTCGCCGAGTCGTTCCGGAGCCTCGAGGCCGATCGTGCCGCCCTGGAGGCGTTCCAGGCCGCCAGCCGGGCCGTCGAGCAGTTCCTCGACGGCTACCGGCGCTACACGCGGATGGCCGCGCGGCGACGGTCGGACGACGTGCGCGGCACGCACGCGGCCTACGAGACGACGATGCGCCGTCTCCGCGCGGCCGAGGCCGAGCGGGAGGAGGCGGCGCGGGCGCTGGCGGTGCTCGCGGCGCGGGTCGAGGCGCTCACGCTCGACGAGCGGGGTGCGGCGGCGACCGTCGAGACGCTGCTCGGCAGCCCGCACATGCGGGACGCCGAGGCGCTCGACCGCTCGCGGCGCGATGCGGCCGAGCGCGCCAGAGACGCAACGGGTGCCGAGGCGGCGCTGGCGCGGGCGCGCGAGAGCCTGTCGCGACTGGGGCGCGCGCGGGACGAGGCGGCGTCGGCCGCGGCCGCCTCGCGGGGGGAGCTGACGCTGGCGACGACCGCGGCCGACGAGCAGGCTGCCGGCGCCGGCCTGGCGGCCGCGCACCGCGCCGCCGTCGGGGCGCTCGGCCTTCCCGACGGCCTGCTGGACGCCGCGCGGATCGACGGCGCGCGGCGCCGCGTCGAGCAAGCCGTGACGGAGCGGCTGCGGGCGGTGGAGCACGTCCGGCAGCTCGTCGCCGCGGTGGACGGCGCGGCGACGGGGCTGTCGATGGCGAAGGAGTCCTATACCGATCTCACGGCCCAGCTCGACGAGGCCATCGGCGCCGAGCGCGCGGCGCACCAGGCCCTGGCGGGCCGGCAGCAGGAGCTGGCGCACGCGTATCGCGCGTGGATCGGGTCACTGACCGCGCTCGTGGCCGACAATGCCGACGGCGTGGCCGACGCCCTGGCCGAGTGGCATCACACGGCGAGCGGCCCCAGCCCGGTCGCGACGGCGGTGCGCCGGGCGCTCGAGGCCGCCACCACGCAGGCCGCCCGGCGCCGCGCCGAGCTCGAGCAGCTCCGCGCCGAGAGCACCGAGAGCCTGACCCGGCTGCGCGCGGAACAGACGCGCCTCGCCGAGGGCCAGCACCTGCCGCCGCCGCCGCCGCACACGCGCGACGACGCGGGGCGCGCGGGGCGCGCCGGCGCGCCGCTCTGGCTGCTGTGCGACTTCCAGCCGGCGCTCGACGCTGCGGCGCGCCCCCGGCTGGAGGCCGCGCTGGAGGCCTCGGGGCTCCTGGACGCCTGGGTTACGCCCGACGGCGCGCTGCTGCCATCGGGGATCCACGACACCGTCGTCGTCGCCGGAACGAGCCCGGAGCCCGAAGCCCACCTGGGCGCCTGGCTCGTCCCCGCGATCGACCGCGACGACCCGCGCACGGCCGGGATGAGCGACGCCGTCGTCGCGGCGGTGCTCCGGCACGTCGGCGCCGGCGCCGGCGCCGGGCGCGTCTGGGTCGACCTCGACGGCCGCTGGCAGGTCGGGCCACTGCACGGCGCGTGGGACAAGCCCGAGGCCGCGCACATCGGGCAGAGCGCGCGCGAGGGGGCGCGCCGCCGTCGCCTGGCCGAGCTCGCGGCGGAGATCCGCGCGGCCGAGGACGCGCTGGCCCGGATCGACGCCGACGCCGAGACCGTCGCCCGTCGCGAGGACGTGGCGCGGCGCGAGGCGGCGGCGGCGCCGTCGGACGAGCCGGTCCGGTCAGCGCTCGCGCAAACCCTGACCGCCGCCCGGGCGGTCACCGCGCTGCGGGTCAGGGTGATCGAGGCCGAGGCCCGGGTCGCCGAGCGGCGGCGCGCCGTCGACGCGGCCGTCACGGCGCGCGACGACGCCGCGGCCGATCTCGGCATCGCCGCCTGGGTCGCCGATCTGCGCGCGCTGGAAACGGCCATCGGCGGGTACCGGCAGGCGCTCGCCGCGCTGTGGCCGACGATCCGCAATCACGGCGTGGCCTGCACCCAGGCGGCACGCACGGCCGAGGACGCCGCCGAGGCGGCGACGACCGAGGGGCACCACGCGGCCCTGCTGCTCGAGGCCCGCACGAAGGCGCAGGCGGCGGCCGCGGAGCGCGACACGCTGCAACGATCCGTCGGTGCCGCCGTCGAGGAGATCCTGCAGCGCCTGGCCGACGCCCGGAGCGCGCGGGCTGCCACGCAGGCCGAGCTCGAGAGCACCCGGCAGGCGCACGGCAAGACGGCGATCCGCGAGGCGGTCGCGCAGGAGAAGTCCGAGGCCGAGCGTCGCACGCTCGACGAGGACGCCGGACGCCGCGATGCGGCCGTCACCGCCCTCCGCACGCTGGCCGCCGCCCGGCTTCTCGACGTGGCCCAGACGGGGGTCGAGACGGGCGACCCGGCCGGCTGGTCCGTCACCCGCGCGGTGGAAGTGGCTCGCGGCGTGGAGGCGGCGCTGGCCGGCGTCGATGCCGACGCCGCCGCCTGGCAGCGCGTGCAGAAGGACGTCCACGCCAGCGTGCAGCGCCTGACCGAGGCGCTGCTGCCGTACGGCTACCAGCCCGCCATGATCGTCGAGGACGCGCTCTTCGTCGTCACCGTGCCCTTCCGCGGGCGCGAGTGCACGATGACCGAGCTGCGCGAGGCCCTGGGCGACGAGGTGACGACGCGGCAGATGCTGCTCGACGCGCGCGAGCGCGAGATCCTCGAGAATCACCTGATCGGCGAGGTCTCGGCGCACCTGCACGAGCGGCTGCGCGCTGCCGAGACGCTCGTGCGCGAGATGAACGAGGAGCTGCGCACCCGGCGCACGAGCACGGGGATGACGCTGCGATTCGTGTGGGAGCCGCTCGACGATGGGCCGCCGGGCTTGCTGGACGCCCGCGCGCGCCTGCTGCGCACGGGGGCGACGTGGTCGCCCGCCGAGCGACAGGCGCTCGGCGCCTTCCTGCAGGAGCGAGTGCGGGCGGTGCGGACGGCGAACGACACCGGGACGTGGCAGGAGCACCTGGCCCTGGCCTTCGACTACCGGACGTGGCACCAGTTCTGCGTGGAACGCCAGCAGGACGGTGTCTGGCGCCGCCTGACCCGGCGCACGCACGGTACCGGCTCGGGCGGCGAGAAGGCCATCGCGCTGACGATCCCCCAGTTCGCCGCGGCCGCCGCGCACTACCGCACCGCCGATGCGCTGGCCCCCCGCCTCATCCTCCTCGACGAGGCGTTCGTCGGCATCGACAAGTCGATGCGCGCGCAGTGCATGGGGCTGCTCCGCGCCTTCGACCTCGACTTCGTGATGACGAGCGAGCAGGAGTGGGGCTGCTACGCGACGCTGCCCGGCGTGGCGATCTACCAGCTCTCCACGCGTCCGGGCATCGACGCCGTGGGCGTCACGCGCTGGATCTGGAATGGCCGCGAGCGGGCGCTCGACGCCTCCGTCGTCCCCGGCGCCCGGGCGCCGGCCGCGGAGGACACCGGAGGGCCCGCCTCGTGATCGGCGACACCGCCCGCCTGCGACAGGTGCTGGGCGCCCCCGAGCTGGCCTGGCTCGTCCAGCGCGCGCGCCGGCGCCTGGCGCAGGGACAGGCGGGCGGATCGGTCACGCTCTCGCAAGCGACGGCGGGCCAGCGGGATGCCGTCGAGCGTCTCCTCGGCCGGCGGGCCGCGCGGGGGGGCTCGGTCAGCGTGCGCCTGGACGACCTCGAGGCGCTCCTGCGGGAGGCCGGTATCTGCGACAGCCTCGCCGAGGCGGTGGAGGCGCTGACCGGGCCGCTGCTGGATGCGCGCGCACAGCGGCGGGACACGGAGGCGGCGTGGGCCCAGGTCTTCGCCGGTGGCGACCTCGATCGATCGCGCCCCTGGCTCGAGGAGCTGCGCGCGACCGGGGTGCTGCGGCGGCTCGCGCGCAACGACCTCGAGGCCGCGGGCGAATTGCTGCGGCAGGCGCTCGAGGTGGAGCGGCGACTCCCCGCGCGCGGCCTGCCGCTGGCCGAGCTGGCCGCCGCCGTCACCGGCGACAGCCACGCGCTCGATCCCGGGACTCCGCTCGGCACGATCGGGGTGCGCGTCGCCGCCGCGAACGGCCGCGCCGACGCCTGGGACAGCACGGAGGCCTGGCGCGATGCGTGGGCGAGCGCCGGCGTGCTCTGCGACGAGCTGAGCGCCCCGGTGCTGACGCTCGGTCTGCGCGGCGATGGCGACCGGCTCACCGACCGCGCGCTACGGCTGCACGCGGACGCCGGCGAGCCATACCGCCTGACCACGCGCCAGCTCCTGCGCGAGCCGCCGGCGTTCACGTCGGCCGCCCCCACGCCGACCGTGTACGTCTGCGAGAACCCGACCGTCGTCGCGGCCGCGGCCAACCGGCTCGGCGCCGCCAGCGCGCCGCTCGTCTGCCTCGAGGGCCAGCCGCGCACCGCGGCGCGCGTGCTGCTGGGCCTGCTGACGGCGGCCGGTGTCCGTCTCGCCTACCACGGCGACTTCGACTGGGCCGGCATCCACATCGCGAACGTCGTCGTGCGCCGGCACGGCGCGGGCCCGTGGCGCCTTTCCAGCGCCGACTACCGCGCGGCGCGCGGGGGCCGCCCGCTCCACGGCGACCCCGTGGCGCCGGTCTGGGATGCCGAGCTGCAGCCCGCGATGCTCGAGCGCGGCCGGGCCGTTCACGAGGAGGAGGTGCTCGACGTGCTCCTGAGCGATCTCGCGGCGACCCGGCCTTCGAGCTGATCTCCTTTCACGTTTCTCGCTATGTCCACGCCGAGGTGAACGGGCGCTCCTGACGACGCGGGTCTCAGGGGGTGCTTGACGATCGCGCCCGGTGGCAGTAGCGTCAGCGAGTTGGCGTTGCGGCACAGGACGCCGGCGTTTGCCGAAAGCTGGGTTGATGCACAGGTACCAGGAGCCCGACGCACTCCTCACGGCCGCCCGTGACGGCGTGGTCGTCGTCGACGATGCGCGGACCTTCATCGATGCCAACCCCGCCGCCTGCCGTCTGCTGGGCCGGGCGCTGCCCGATCTGCTCGGACGCCGGCTCGACGACGTCCTCGCCGAGCCGGAGCTGGATCTCGACGCCGCCTGGAGCACCTTTCTCGCCGGCGGTGAGCAGACGGGCGAGCTGCGGATCCGGCGCCCGGATGGCGAGGTGCGGCCCGTCGAGTATGGCGCCACCGCGCGGTTCGTCGCCGGGCGTCACCTCGCGATCCTGCGCGACGTCACCGAGCGCAAGCGCGCCGAGACCGAGCGGGCGGAGCTGTTGCGGCGCGAGCAGCGTCGTCTGCGCGAGACCGAGACGCTGCTGGCGGTGAGCCGGGCGCTCAGCTCGACGCTCGATCCCGTCGAGACGCTGCGCCGCGTGGCGCGTGAGATCGCGCACACGCTCGGCGCCGACATGGTCGGCGCCTATCTCGCCGACGCCGCGCAGGAGAGGTTGCGTCCGGTCGCCGGCTATCACGTGCCGCCCGACATGATCGACACGTTCCGTCGGGTGCCGATTCCGATCCGCAACCACCCGGCGATCGAGGAAGCGTGGGCGAACGGGCGGGCGGTGTGGACCGACGACATGCCGGGCGATCCCCGGGTCGACCCCGAGAGCTTGCGGACGTTCCCCCACCAGTCCAACCTGTTCGTGCCCATCCGCGTGAAGGACCGGCCCGTCGGTGGCTTCTTCGCGATCTGGTGGACGGAGCGACGGTCGATCACCGAGGGCGAGATGCGCCTGCTCCAGGGCATCAGCGACCTGGCCGGCATCTTCCTGGACAACGCCCAGCTCTACCGCGAGGCGGCCGAGACCAACCGCGCCAAGGACGAGTTCCTGGCCACGCTGTCGCACGAGCTGCGGAACCCGCTCGGGGCGATCGCCAACGCCGTGGCCGCGCTGGAGCGCCGCGGCAGCGCCGAGGAGGCGGCCGCGCGCCTGCGCCAGATCATCCAGCGGCAGACCCACCACCTCGCGCGGCTGGTGGACGATCTGCTCGACGTCGCCCGGGCGACGGCCGGCAAGATCGCGCTCGAGCGCCAGCCGATCGACCTCTGCGAGGTGGCCGGCGGGTGCGTCCGGTCGCTGCGCGAGAGCGGTCGGGCCCGGCGGCACCGGGTGACGTTCCGGGCCGAGTCGGTGATCGTCAGCGCCGATGCCACCCGGCTCGCGCAGGTCATCACGAACATGCTCGACAACGCCGTCAAGTTCACGCCCAGCGGCGGCTCCGTCGACGTCGACGTCTGGCGCGAGGGGCAGGAGGCCGTGCTGCGGGTGAGCGACACCGGCATCGGCATCGGGCCCGAGATGCTGCCCCGCGTCTTCGAGCTGTTCGCGCAGGCCGAGCAGCCGATGGACCGCGCCGTGGGCGGGCTCGGGATCGGCCTCACGCTCAGTCGCCGGCTGGTGCAGATGCTCGGCGGCACCATCGCCGCCTCCAGCGATGGCGAGGGATGCGGGGCGCAGTTCACGGTGCGGCTCCCCGTCGAGGCGACCGGCACGCCGCTCGCGCCCCCGGTGGCCGCGGGGCCGGAGCGAAGCCGGAGCATCCTCATCGTGGAGGACAACGACGACGCCCGCGAGTCACTGCGGCTGCTGCTGGAGTCGCTGGGACATCGCGTGATCGAGGCGGGGGACGGGGAGCGCGGCCTGGCGCTGGCCCTTCATCACCAGCCCGAGGTCGTGCTGATCGACCTGGGGCTGCCGGAGCTGGACGGCTACGAGGTCGCGCGCGCGCTGCGGGCGAGCGCGATCGGCAAGACGGCCGCGCTCATCGCCGTGACGGGCTACGGGCAGGTCGACGATCGCCGGCGCTCGAAGGAGGCCGGGTTCGACGCCCACCTCGTGAAGCCCGTCTCGCAGGGTGTGCTCGCCAGCCTGCTCGCGGCTCCGTGAGCGTCGGGCGCCGCGCCGCCGGCCGCGGCCCGGCCCGAGCGCGTCAGACGCCGAGGCGGTAGAGCCCGAGCCGCTTGCCCAGGTAGACCCCGAGCAGCTCGAGCGTGTGGATCATCGCCTGGAACAGGGGATCGGAACGCTGCTCCTCCGAGAACGACGGGGTGGGACCGGTCATGCGCGTCGTGCGGGGCGCTACGGCCGGGGCGGGATCCGCCACAGGTACGCACGGTGCGTCCGCGTGAGCGAGATCTCGACCGTCTTCTCGGGCTGCCAGTCGCCCATCGCGAAGTCGTGCGACACGACCGGGGTGCCCGGCTTGAGGACCTTCAGCAGCGTGGGCCGCAGCCGCTCGTTCAGCTCCGGCAGCAGATAGAGCGTGACCACCGTCGCCTTGCTGATGTCCGTCTTGAAGAGGTCCTGCTCGAAGAACGTCAGCTTGTCGGCCACGCCGGCCTGCTTGGCGTTGGCACGGGCGTTCTTGATCCGCACGGGATCGAGATCGACCCCCACCCCACGGGCGCCGCGCTTGGCGGCGGCGATGAGGATCTCGCCCTCGCCGCAGCCCAGGTCGTACACGAGGTCCTTGGGCCCGACGTTCGCCAGGTCCAGCATCACCGCAATCACCTCGGGCGGCGTGGGGACCCAGACGACGTCCAGCTTCGGCGTCGGCTTGGACGCGGTGTCGGTCGTCGAGGCACAGCCGGCGAGCAGGGCGAGCGCAACCAACCAGGTTGTCGTGAGGCGGGCAGGGGTTCGCATAGATCCCAGTCTTATCCCAGCACGGGTCGCCGGTGTCAACCGGGTCCGTACCGGGGCGGGGTGAGGTACTCTCCCGGGCAGGGAGGACCTATGAGCCGGATCGATCCCGTCTGGGCCACCGTTGCCGAGCTGTCCCACGCCTTCGGCGCCCGCACGCTGTCGCCGGTCGAGGCGATGGAGGCGTTGCTCGAGCGCATCCGCAAGCGGGACCCGGCGCTGCACGCCTTCATCGCCGTCCACGAGACGGAGGCCCGGCTGGCCGCCGAGGCCGCCGACAAGGCGATCCGCTCCGGCCACCGCGTGGGCCCGCTGCACGGCGTGCCCATCGCGCTCAAGGACATCGTCGACCTGCAGGGGCGCGTGACCACTGGCGGCTCCCGGGTCTGGAAGGATCGCGTCTCGCCCGACACCGCGACGCTGGCCGAGCGACTCATCGCCGCCGGCATGATCGTGCTCGGCAAGACGCACACGGTGGAGTTCGCGATGGGCAGCTTCGGGACCAACACGCACATGGGCACCCCGCGGAACCCGTGGGACCTCGCCGTGCACCGCACGCCGGGCGGCTCCTCGAGCGGCTCGGGCGTCGCGGTCGCCGCCGGCCTGGCGCCGGCGGCCATCGGCACCGACACGGGCGGCTCGGTGCGGCTGCCAGCCGGCTGGTGCGGCATCGTCGGCCTGAAGGTCACGGCCGGGCGCATCAGCACCTACGGCGTGCTGCCGCTCAGCTCGACGCTCGACACGCCGGGGCCGCTGGCCCGCTCGGTCGAGGACGCGGCGCTGATCTTCCGCGCGCTCAACGGTCCCGACCCGCGCGACCCCCAGACGCTGGCGTGGGCGCCCACCGACCCCATGCCGGCGCTGCGCCGCGGCGTCGCCGGTCTGCGCCTGGCCGTCATGCCCGACGCCGAGCGCGCCGGGGTGGCCGACGAGGTGCTGGCGGCCTACGACGCCTCGGTCGAGGCGCTGGCGACGCTGGGCGCGCGCATCGTGCGGCCGGTGCTGCCGCACCGCCTCGGCGACTACGCGGCGGCGACCGGGCGGATCATCGGCGCCGAGGGCTACCGCTTCGTCGGCCACCTCGTCGACGACATGAGCCTGCCGGTCGATCCGCACATCCGCCCGCGCATCCAGCTCGGACGCAACGTCTCGGCGCGCGATTACCTGCTGACGCTGGCCGAGATGGACGAGCGGCGGCGGCAGTTCGCCGTGGCCCTGGCCGATGCCGACGCGCTGCTGACACCGACGACGCAGACGGCCGCCGTGCCGATCGACGAGGTCGACCAGTCCGGCACCGCCGCCCACTTCACGCGCCCGGGCAATTACCTCGGGCTCTGCGGCCTCGCGGTGCCGAACGGCTTCACCCCTGGTGGCCTGCCGACCTCGCTCCAGGTCCTGTGCCACCCCGGCGCCGAGGCGATGGCGCTGCGGATCGGCTGGGCCTACGAGCAGGCGACCGACTGGAAGGGGCGCCGCCCGCCGGAGGCGTAGCGCCGGCGCTCACGGCACGACACATCCGGCCGCTATCCGCCTTGCGACGGCGCCTCGTAGGCGGGCCGCGGTGGCAGGCGGCGCTCGGGCTTGAGGGCGACGACGAACGCGAGCTGGCCCCGGCCGCCCGCCGCGAGGGTGATCGGCTTGCTGGTCTTCCCGCACGAACGCCGCGACGACGACGTAACCGGTGGCCTGGATCACCACGAAGAGCCCGAGGAAGACGACGACCAGGCGGCTACGGAAGCTCCGGAATCGCATCGTCTTCATCGCGGAGCGAGGCCACGCTACAGCGATCGCCCCGGCCCGGCAAGCGAGCGCCGGGTCAGCGCGCGGCTTCGGGCAGTGCGGACTCGTGGGCGACGGGCGCCGCGCCGTTGCTGGCGCGCTGGGTGGTGCGGATTTGCAAGAGGAGGTCCGGCTCGGCCGCGCCCGAGGCGATGAGGCGCCGGTAGACCGTCTCGGCCGCCGCTTGATCGCCGGTAGCGACCAGGCAGCGCACGACGCCCGCGAGCGCCCGACGCTCGGCGGGCAGCCCTGCCGTGAAGTGCGCAGACGTCACGAACATCTCGAGCGCGTCCTCGTGCTGGTCAGCGCCCGCGAGAATCTCGCCGGCGCGATAGGCCGCCTCCCCGCTGGCCTCGCGGTCCGCGGGCGGATCGACGCCCGGCCGCCTGGGCAGGAGCTTGCGATAGACGGCCAGCGCCTCCTTCGTCTCGTCGAGCGCGGTCAGCGAAGCGCCGGCCCCCAGCAGCGCCAGCCGCGCCCAGCGCGAGCTCTCGGCGACGTAGACCGAGGTCAGGTACCACTCGACGGCGGTCGCGTGCTGTCCTTCTGCCCGCAGGCCCTGCGCGAGTCGATACGCGGCTTCGGCCACCACCTCGCCGGACGAGACCTCGACCAGCCGGCGCAGCACGGGTTCCGCGCGCCGGGACTGTCCCAGATCCTCCAGCAGCTGCGCGTGCGCCAGCAGGCTGCGGGGCGAGCGGTCGACCCGGGGATGCTCCCGGAGCAGCCGGTCATAGACGGCGAGGGCCGCGTGAGGCTCCTGCCACGCCTCGTGAATCTCGGCCAGCAAGAGGAGCGCGCGGGGGGCTGCCTCGCCTCCCGCAGCCAGGGAGTGCGCGATGGTGCGCGCCTGGGCCATCGAGCCGGTCCGGAACAGCGCCTCGGCGAAGCTCACGCGCGCAGATCGCCCGAGCGCGGCGGGCGCGCGGGCGACCATCGTCTCCCACGCGCGCCGGGCGACGGGCCACTGCCCGGCGGCCGCGGCCTCGGTGGCCACCCGTGTCAGGAGCACGGTCGCGGGCGGGTAGGACGGGAAATCCTCTACCAGGCGAGACGCCAGCGCGGCCGCGAGCACGTCGGACCAGCCGCGGTCGGCGGCGGCAAGGAGCACGAGGCCGTGCAGTGTGTAGGGCACCGCCTCCCGATGTCGCCGCTCGAGGAACCTCCTGGCGAACGGCTCCAACGTGCCTTCCTCGACGGGCTGGAGCCCACCGGCGCGTGAAGCTACCGACTCGAGCTCGGCCTCGGCGCCGGGGATCGCGAGCGCCTCGCCCAGCCTGCGGCGGATGTCGATCGCAACGGTGCCGCTCGTGCGGATCACCTCGTCGAGGTCACGCAGCGCCTCGTCCTCCTGCAGCCGGCTCAGGGCGAGGCTGGATCGTGTGAGACGAGCGATGCCGGCATAGGGACTTGCGGTGTGCTGCGTGATGATTCGATCGAGCACCTGGAGAGTGGCGCCGGCGTCGCCCGCCCGACTCGTCAGCTCCGCGGCGAACACGAGGGCGAGGGGCGCGCGCGCGTCGCCGGGGAACGTGTCGGCGACCGCTGTCCACGCGCGCCGCGCCTGGACCTGATGGCCCTGCCGCAGCGCCGCCCAGCCCACCGCCATGGCGGCGCGGGCGGCACCCGGAAGATCTCGGTACATGGACAGGAACTCGCCGTAGCGCGCAGCGGCCACCGCGTACGACCGCATCCCGTAGGCGGCGTCGGCGGCCGTGAGCAGCGCGCCCGCCCGCACGTTTCTCGGCGTCTTCGGCCCGAGCAGAGACTCTGCCTGGCGCTGTGCTGACAGGAAATTACGACTGGTCAGCTCGGTCTGAGCCTGAGCTAGCCGTGACTCCCAGGACGATGTCCCGGCGAGGCCAGTGGCCGGTGCTCCGGCGGGTCCTGGACCCGTGACACCGTCTCCGCCGATACTCCCCCCGTTGCTGCCGTTCGCGCCGCCTGCCGGACCAGCGGTGCTTGCCGATCCCGCAGCCGGCCCAGCGCCCGCCCCGGACGGACCTGAGGCCGCGTCACCGGTGGCCGCGCCGCCCGCTGTACCGGGGCCTCCACCACTCGCGCCCGCCGAGCCATTTCCTGCGTTGCCGGCTCCCGCGCCCGCCCCGGACGCACCACCACCGCTGGCAGCCGCGCCACCGCCACCCGCTCCAGCCGCAGCGCCCGCACCGGCACCGGCGCCTGCACCGGCCCCGGCACCCGACCCGCC